>Ga0163217_1020380_pt1 | contig 10452 bp, 5 predicted proteins | sample SynspAceP_FD_185933 | JGI IMG/M metagenome (GOLD analysis project Ga0163217, IMG submission 185933) | Saline lake microbial communities from Ace Lake in Antarctica - Synechococcus sp. Ace-P (PacBio error correction) | ecosystem: Environmental > Aquatic > Non-marine Saline and Alkaline > Saline ... | reverse complement strand
TTCGGACCTATTATTATGGGCGGAATTCTCGGTACAGGTTGAGAATCTTACAAGAATTGCAGTGTTTGGTACCTGTTACGAACATACGGGCGACTATGTCGTTCCGGGGGGCGTGGCGGTAAGTTTAAAACTGGCAACCTTACTCGGAAACTATCAATTTTCTGTTTGGAGGCATTTTGGGGAAGCGGATATGCTTACGGCGATGTGGGAAGCAACCACGCTGTTGTTTCTTGGGGTTGGTCCGTAAAAAGCAATTACACGGCCGAGCCAATTGGATGTTAAGGCCAGGATTTTTTAAATTTCTCGAGGCCAATCCGCATGGTCCATTCGCTGATCGGTTTAAGTACAATCTAAAAAAGATCTAAAAAGGGGATGCTTTGGAGAGGATACAGTGGAATTTCAAGGAGAGATCAAAAAGGAATTTGGCACTTGGAATCCGCCAACTTTGCCCATTCACAATTCTAACAGTTTCTTATTTTTTACAGTCAAACATCAGTATTGCCTGCTTTTGTTTCGGGCAACTGAAAAGCTAAACATGCTGCGGTAGCGATGACGGATATGCGAATATGATGGGGCCTTCTTTTGTTAGTGGGTGGAGCATGCATAACAAGGAGTGGTGGCCAGACGAAGAAATATATAAAGCGCTATGGGCTTACATTAATGGTTCGTTTGAGAGGGCTCAGACCCTTGGAAGAATTCGGAACCAGGCTGAAATCTCAATAATAGGCTGTGAATTTCAGTATGTGGAAGATATACAATAAATCCCAAAGGATAACGGGTTCAATAGTGATGTGGCAAAAAGTCAAAAACGGGTATTTAAATTGGCTAAATGTCCTTATTGCCTTTGTAGATGGCAGTATTATGTTCCGGTATTGATAAAAAGAAGGGTAATTGAGCAATACAAGAGGATTAATTGTACTACCGGTAATACCTTTATGGGGAAGTGCCCAGTAGGTTGCTAAATGTTGGAGAGAACAGGCGAAGAGACTTGCTTGGTGGAGGAGACTTTTGGGGATGACCTGATATTAGGAAATTATGCGTCACGGCAAGAAGATGGTGAGACCGTCGTAAACCAGGTGTTGATCCAGTTTGCCCAAAAGGCATAATGTTAAGTTTAGAACCAACATACCTATTATCAGGAAGAAATGCCCATGCCAGATATTTTGACTCTGTCTGCTTTGTAAAGATGGGATGAAAAACAGGGCTACTTCCCTAGGTCGTGTCGGGGAATTCGATATGCTTGCCCAGACAAAGAAATATTACTTTAAGTTCCTCTGACGAAATGAGGAGCTTTTTAAGGTTTCCAGATCATAACAATATTCAGGAATTATAGTAGGTAAGACACTTTACCCTTGCCCGTGATGTCTTATTGCCAGCATTTGATAATTCGCGGAAAGAATCATATTTGAAGAAGACCTTTCTGGATGGGGCAAACGTGGGAAAATAAATACTCGCCATTTGACTAATTTGAGGGAGCAAAAAGAGATATGGTGAAATAACACGCGAAAATGACGAGCGGCTCTATTTTGAGCTCAAGGTCATTTGGAGAAAACCGGATATCCAGGTTATTTTTGATTGTGAGGATTTTTTTAGGGCAGGAACGTGCTTAGGATGTGTTCGTTGGCCAGGTCGTGGATCGTGCAGCAGGTTCTAGCGGTTGCCTATGTTTATGGATAACCAATTTGGATCCTATTAAGTACGAATTTACTTTTTGAGCGTTTCTAACAATCCAGTCGTGTGTCCTATGCCCGAATGATATTTGATTTTCGATGATGAAGCCGTGGTCGTGTAATGGCTTGATGTATCAATAAATACAGGTCCATCAGTGGCTCAGATCATACCTTAGGTACCATGGCAGCGAAATCATCCAATTCGGGATATGCACGTGCCTAGATCTACCTATGGGGGGATGCCGGACCGTATGGCCAAAGTAGATATCCCAATAGTCAAGCTGAAAAGATTATTAGGGGTCGATGAAAAAAAACGCTGAAAAGCAAATTTAATGTAGAGGAGCTTGTACAAGATAACGAGTTGCTAGCTATTTCAGGAGGTTGATGGCTTAGGAATCGAAACCCTTAACAAGTTTATATTTATAGGAGGCTTCTGTTCGTAAACACCGGATCCATGCTTGTGGGTTGATTATTACGCAGATGACAGTACCAAGTTCGTACCTGTGGCCTTGAGCAAAAGTTCGACCATGTATTGACCCAGTTTGATAAAACTCGTGGTGGAAAGTGCGGGCCTGTTAATAAGTGGATTTCTTGGGATTAAAACTGACCCTTATCAAAGGATACCGTAAAAATTGTAAAAGCCAAACACGGGTGGAGTTAGGATCCAGAGATATTTTCCTTGGATGATGTAAAGACCTACGAGCTGTTCCGCGAGGAGAAAACAGGTTGGGGTGTTCAGTATGAATCCCGGATGCAAAAGACAATGCGGGCACTAAAACTATTTTTTGCAGATTTAATTCGCATGAACGCTTTGTATGTCCGGCCATGGAATAATACCTTAGTTCATGCCGTAAACACGGTTACAGAAGAACTTAATTATTGACCTTGATGCTGTGAAGGGAATATTTAGGGAAACTTACGGAATTACCGTGTAACAGAGCAATGATGCTCCTTTGCAAAAAGCTGGCGGATTTTACCAAAGGTGAGGCGAGGTGCGAAAAGCCAGGGTAAAAAGCAAAAGTATGTTCTCGATAAAAACATGACCCCAGTTATAAAAACAGGTTCGGAGAAAGGACATGCGTGGATATTGGAAAAAATTTTGGAAAGTTGGGAAGCTTTGCACTTTATGCCTTTATTTAAAAGTCCACTCACTCTAATGCTTGGATAGCTTACCAGCCAGCTTATTGCAGGCACATACCCTGCAGAATAATGGCGGCGCGTACTGTCCCAATAACGATGAACGACATAAAGAGGTTACCTTTTTAATATGAGAGTGTAGCGAAATGGAATTGGGATGTTTTGGTCAGATGTAATGAAATCCTACTACAAATTTGCGTAAACGATGCCGGCGCATTACGTTTTGGTTGGGGCCGTAAAAGGAGTTGGTCGCGGAGCAGTGTCGAACACTTGTGGAGAAGTGAAAGGAAGCGAGGGACATTTTAAATCTGTTTTTTGATCTGGCAAACGACATAGATCTTAGGGTGCCATAAGAAAGCTTTTGAAAAATCTTACGGTTTGTGGCGCGTTTTTGATTCCTTTGGGGATACCCATAGGCGCAATATTTTTATGATGAGGGACGAATATACCTTTTTTGGAAATGGCAATGAAATTATTGGGGGGCAAATTCCAGAGACGAAAAATTGCTCCCAAGTAAGTTTATTTGGAGGGCTTAGTAGTGAGATTTTCCAGAAACGGTTAGTGCCCCCATGTGAAAGAAGGGGAACCATGGGAAAAACTGCGAGAGAAAGAAGTGGTAGGCATCTATATTTCAGGTCACCCCTTGGACGATTTTAACTCGGAAATAAAGGCTTTTTGCAATTGCAAGTTCTTTACTAATTTAATGAGTTGGAAGCATAGTAAACTAGGCAGTATCCTTTTGCAGGGTAATTTCCGATGGCAGCACGGGTTTCCAAAAAATGGTAAGGATGGCTATGTTTATTGGAAGATTATAGGATAGTTCGAATTTTTAGATGTTCGGGAAGAAGTATTTGAATTTCGTCATTTCTTGATATCAATTCTTTTGCCTATGTTAAAGTATTTGTTCGTGAAGTTGGGATAAATAGGGATACCGGTAAAAAGGAGATCAAGGATGGCAGTTAAATGATTATGATTGTTGCAGAGGTAAATGGAGGGACTTTGCCAATAAAACTTACCATTAAGTTGGATATATGCCAATTAAGGAGGAAAACATTTTAGATGCCTTAAGGATACCCTGGTATACTCATCAGGGCAACCATCTTTAACGTTTTGTGGTATATGAGAGGAGGAGCAGTAAAGTAACGATGACCTGTAGAAACAAAAAAATTCAATATTTGCAAGTTGAACTTCTCCTACAGCTATGAAAAAAGACTAGTAACATTTACAAGTTCGCATTAAAGGGGCTTGTTAGTTTAATTTACGAGCTTGCGGATTCTCCCATGTGTCTTAAAAAGCATAGGCTGTGTTGTCAATTCATTCGAACTATAATGTTAGTAAGGAAAAGGCAAAATAAATTGTCTAACTTTTGTATAATATTTAATTAAAACAAACTGGCATTAGGAATATATACAGTAAATGCTACTTTTGAATGAGGGTAGTTTTAATAGTGATAAACAAGTAGTAGTGGATTTTTGGGCAGGCTTGGTGATGGCGTCCTTTGCCATAGTAATGGTAGGTCTATCATTGACGAGGTAAGTCCGCAAAGTGCGCGATGTGAAAGTCCATTGTATAGGTAGGTGATGTCGGGGATGACAACACAAGAACATTTGCCGCTAACAAATTATGGGAGATTAGAAACGTTTCCTACAGTATTGGTATTTAGACTGGTGAGTGTGAACAAGACAGGGTTCGAGTGTTTCCTTAAAAAGGTGCTATACCGTGCTTTAGATGCTGCTATAGATGTCACTGTGTATACCGAAAGAGGAACTCTCTCTTAGATGATAAAATCATCCTCTCTTCGCGGTGATTATTTATGCTTATTTTATAATGAAGTTAAATATTCTGGAAAACATAATAAAACAACAAGTTGCCATAAAGGGCTTATTTATTATATGTGTTTTGCAATTTTTGCATTTCTGTTTTTTCAATTCGGCCTATCCTTCGTTATGCTACGGTATGGAGCTACAAATGGAATTTAATAGTCAGTTGCTTCCAAAATTGGATTATTGGCCAATCCAGATAAGTGGAGGATTTATTAGTGGGATTCATAAAAGTCTCCTTTTCATGGGTTTTTCTGCAGATTTCTGAAGATAAAATCTACAACAAGGGGAAGTACCAAGCATTAGATTGGAATGATCTCGTTGTCTAGACTGGGTTGTTGTATATTCTCCGAAACTCTTCGGGGAGAAGGTACAGATATTGCGCTGTTCATATGAATGGATCATTTTGACAAATATCGCTTCCGTACCTATGCTGTATCTATCGAGAGATATGGGATATACATATAGCTGGGAAAACTTCTCAAATGGTTTTGGATTACTCCTATAGCTCGGCGTTGATGAACCGTTTCATTATAAAAGGGCGACTATTGCGTTGGGATTTAGATGTTTGTATTACTGACCCGACTAAATAATTCACTCATTCCGAGGAACGAAGAGTAGGAACGGCCATGTCAAATGCTGTTTAGCTAAGTGGGATAAGTCCAGGGATCAGAAACCGCAAGGCAGACCGAAGACTATTACCCGTATCGTATTTGCATCAGTGATTGCAGACAAAATATGCATTAAAACTGAGAAGTTTGCTCGTGCTTTTACGGATTACTGTTATCAATCTCTCGAGCCGTGACGGGAAGTTGTTCGATGCTCTCCTGCTACATTTGAAATCATACATAAACACCGAAGTAAATTATCTTTTATCCGTTCTGATAGGCCCGAACTCCCTCTGATTTTGGAAATCCCCGTAAGCGCCCTTTTTGGATGTTGGAAACGGGGACTATATCGATTCTTTCTGCCGATTCGGTAAAGACGCTCTTATGAAGGCATAAAACTCTCTTTGTGAATTGCGATTAAAAATGTGCTCCAGATATTATAACCTCTCTCTCTCTCGCGGTACATGTACAGGAGTAGTTTTTCCCTGGTATAATGAACAACTTATTCTGCGTGGGAGCGACAAATTTGTGTAAACATAATTATTTCTTCGAAAATTGTCTGTCAATCATAAAGGGGTGTATATTGCACGCCTAAACGCTACGCTTCACGCGCTCAGTTCAGGTTGCGTTAGGAAATTTTACCTGACTCTGTCACACGCAGGGGGATCCGCTCGGGTTCGAGTCCCGTCCGCGACGCTTATAAACAAGGACCTCAAAGATGTGCAGGGCTTTTTTTAGGTTTTAGTATTGGCACGGTAGATTGCACGCGTAATTTAAGGGGAATCAAGATTACAATTTCTGGCGTATTCTCTGAATATTTATGAATAATTGAGTTAATCCAACGAGGCAGATTCATTCTTTGTATTTTAACGTGCTCTGAATTGCGGGGCCCTGATTACTTTATTTTAGAATTGAGCTGATTCTGCGGATGACGTTTTGCTATTCTATTTATAAAAGTGTCGGATGGACTATAATATGAGAGCATATCGGTATTGGGGCAATGTATGAGCCGACCGTATCTTTCTTACGGATCAAGAACAATTATTGTGTTTTATGCGCAGATTGTGTTAGTCTATAAGTGAATCCATCACTTTTTAATCGATAATAATGTGTTCTAATTATATCCTTACGTTGATTAATCAACTAGATTATACTTTATTTAGTTTTACGTCTGATAGATTGAATGTGAACTATTCTAACTAACTTAATAGTGTTAGGGGTTCATTTGGTACCAAAATTATCAATAAATTTGGTTTATGTGGCACTACAATTGTTCCTGTATTCCCTTTTAATGTTATGGCTTCATTCGTTAGGAATACCCGAGCCTTTTTCGCGTTTAGTAACTCTTCAAACAGTATTGTAAGCTTCTTTAATCAGTTGGGGTTTTTTCTTTCTTTTTAAATCTTTTTTTTGTGAACTTGTAGATATTACAGTTTGTAATGTTTTATTTATCTAGTGAATCATAAAGAATAATATTCCGTTTTTCTAGTTTTTTACGTCTAACTTTTGGCTATGGCTAGTTTAGTTTCTTTCATTCGGATTTTGCCAGTCTTTATATTAACATAGACTTCATGTCAATTATGGGAGTTCGTTTTTGAGCGTTCCTTTCTCCTTTACTAATGCAAGAGTTAGTCATCTGAATCCGGAAGGCTGTTTGCTTAAGTGTTTCGCTTGTGTTTCATACTTCGTTTTAGCCTTACATATTTTGCTTCATTATTTGCTTATTTATGGCTTTAATTGTTGCTTGACTTACATAGTAGATAAAATCAATATGTTATTTTTAATCTATACATGATGTTATACTCTATTTTATTTAAAAATTTCCATGATTCTTTACTTCTCCGCTGGAAATATGTTTTCACAATAGCACTTTTCTAATACACTTGTTCCTTATCCTACAATTTACCAATCCATACTAAAAGCACAGGATTCTTTCCTTTGTTTTAGCAAATTGTATTATCCTTATTTGAACTAGTTTTATTCATATCTGCTTTCTGTTACTAGACCCACTATCACCATCGGTTTTACCGTTTAGCGCATTTATCTGGCTTCTCGAAGCAACATGAATTTGCGTATATGGCCACCGCGTATTCATGCCAGGTTAATTGGTTTTACCATTTGGGAAAACAAGGCATATTGGTTTTTCTTTAGAATTAAGAAAACCCAAGCTGCCCGCTCTCTCTCGGCTTATTCCATCGACAAAAGAATGGTCTTTGTTATCAGATATGAATAATGTAGCTCTGCTTTTTCTTCTATTTGTAGATGAATCTCTGTTCGAAAACTTTGTATTTGAGTATGGGAGCTTTTTGAAATCTTTTATCCTTTTCCTTCAAAAATATCAGATAAATTCAGTTTGACATCTGTCGACAAAGACTTGCTCTCTTCCCAACTACCTGGGAAAGATGGTCTTTTTTTGTTAGTCTCTTTTGTGTCAGGCTCTCATTGGTCGATGTCGCTCGAGTGATTCCAGGTTGTGCAAACTGTCTTCATCCATTCATTACTTTCATAGCTGACTCTTTCTTCGATCGCCCTGCCCCTATAGATATACCATTTCTAAGTATTCGATTTCCTCTGCTTTTGGGCCAATTTTTTTTCAGACGGCATAACCTTTGACAAGTTTCTTTAATTAGTGTTGGGCCAAATTCTAAATTGGCGTTCCCTGTTTTGAATTTACTGTATAACACCGAAATCTATAGCATATTTGTAAATAAACAAGTACGTTCTTACCATTTCTATTCCACTTCTTTTTGAACTACGAGTATTTTCTCTGGTAGTTATTTTTTATCCAATTCTTTGGTTGTGAACATTTTTTAAATGTAGAACTATTGTTCGCTATCCTTTATCAAACATTTGCCATTTGCTTTGATTAACCAATGTGTCATTGTTCCCAAGGTATTTCTATACTGGGCTTATCGTCAGTACAATATAATTTTTCCCTATTCATGCCTATTTTAGCCTAGGTGAAGTAATCAAAAAAAAAAAAAAAAAATTAATAAAATGTGTAATGGCACTTTTTATGAGGTTTATATTTAGACTTGTTTAAATTGTATTTCAGTTCTCTATCCTTACTCATTTCCTTGTTAATTGATTTCTGCGAGGGTGAATAGGACTTCGTTATTAGGCTAAAGTTGTGAGGATCATGCCAAAGAATGTACAACAGTTTCCTATTTTCTGAAGCAATTGGATTTCTATGTTATGTATCTAAATAATCGAACTAAGTTGACTTTCAATCTCTATTCATTAAATAGGCATTTGCTTCGTCATAAACCTGTTCTCTCAGTCGTTTATCCAGAAGAGATCTCATGTGAGCAACATTTTCTCTAAATTCATTATCATTCATACTTTTATTGCCATTGTTTATTTTCTATTCTTTTAATCGATCTGGGATATTTAGGAGATTCTTTTTTTTTTTTTTTTTTTAGGACTATGGCAAAGGAAAGTGACTGACTTACGCTAAGTTCAATATTAAATGTCGGTGAATTGACTTCATGTTTCAAGAGTTGTTTTTTATTATTAAGTGTTTATATCGGAAATAATCAAAGGAGGTCTTGAAGGAAAACGGAAGTGTCTCTGGACGATTTATCACCATCTCTGATGTGGCCACATTTTCATTGAATCGAACTGGAACTTATCTTCGGTCAATAAATTATTAAGTTTGTTTGACATGTTAATCCTGTCTTGTCCTTATGTCAGTGCTTTTACTACAGTACAAAGAGTTGAGTTCTAAGTAATTTTAAATCAGTTGGGCAGCATCTGTTTTGCTTTTAGATTATTTTTCAATTTAGTCTCCCGTGTCCAGCTGGAGTATTATCTGATTATAGCAAGGCTCCCTTCATCTCCAAATACTGATCCTGCTGATTATTTTCACGTGCCCTTTTTGTTTTTAACATAACCTAAAATTTTAATTTCGTCATTGTAGAAAAAATTAGTTGCGCATCTTAAAATTTGTAAATTTTTTATTTAGTGTCATTTTCCTTTTTCTGTTAGTTAACTTGTTGATGTATTATTTTATTGCACAATTGAGCTTTTAGGCAAAGGAAACCAGTGCAGAACCGGATAAGACCAGAAATCGGAGAGTTATACACATGTGTCAGCCTTATTATGGCCTGTATGGAAAAATAAATAGCCCTTGACTGGTCGACTTTAAAGAACTATTTTTTTAATTTGTTTAATGGGAAAAATCAAAAAAAACTTTTTTTTTTCCCCAAAAAAAAATAAATTTAAATATTTTTTTTTTTTTTTTTGACCTTTTGCGTTCTTGTATATGATATTGGTTCATGTTTACTTATGTTTAAACAAAGGCTTTTCCAATTCTGTTTCTCATCCCAAAAACAACTCACATCTTTTACAGTTCTTCGACCCTGAATGGCAAGTACTTTGTAAATGGTAGGTTTTGTTTTATTTCCTACCAATTTCATGATGCACAACTGGTAATTTATTCTCTTGTTATATGTGAGCAACATCGCTTTTTGCTTTGTTCCCTTACAGCCTTTTTTGGGACATTGTTATTCCTCTTTCTTGCCTTTTTAAACGGCCCGGTTTCGTCGATATATAATATCACGTTCCAATGGGCTTCCGGCCCCGGACAGGTTGATTATAAATTTGCCATTGCCGGATTTCGTATCCAATAAGGTCATATACTTTTAAATTTACCTCAAGTTTTCAATGGTCCACTAATTTCTGCATAGATGTGAGTACTTTGAATACGGTCCCAGCTTCCAACAAAGACTGGTATCTCCTCTCGAGTTTCGGAATCATCAATTCCATCATGGACGTTCAAGGTTTTGCCCCGAAGTAAAGTCCCGAATATTTTTTCAGAAACCCCTTTTAAGGAGCATCCATTTGTAATAGGATTTTTGGGGTTTAGTATTAACCCTTACGTAGCAAATAATAATGGTATTTTACCTCTTAAAGTAAACTAGAAACTAATACCGGAAAATATTACTAGGAGTGATTACCCAGAAAATGAAGTTTAATTATGACAGTGCGTTTAACGAACTCCAAGTGCTAATTAAAAAAGGTATGATGTCTAAAATATTAAGAAGAGGAGAGCGAATGGAAAAGAAGCCAAATATTTTGTAAGGCATTTCATTCCATAACGGAGCATGTTTTGGATTATTCTTTTTCTAGAAGGTGTGTTTTATTTCCCAGAATATTTTTTGCCGTTTCATTTTCACATCTAATACCGAGAGATTGAATAGTCACAATTTATATATG
>Ga0163217_1018219_pt1 | contig 10452 bp, 10 predicted proteins | sample SynspAceP_FD_185933 | JGI IMG/M metagenome (GOLD analysis project Ga0163217, IMG submission 185933) | Saline lake microbial communities from Ace Lake in Antarctica - Synechococcus sp. Ace-P (PacBio error correction) | ecosystem: Environmental > Aquatic > Non-marine Saline and Alkaline > Saline ... | reverse complement strand
GTTGCGTTTCCGCCGCTCAGGACACTTGCACTGATCCGTAGCGATAGTTAACCGACCACAAAGAAGGGCAGGAATATGGACAACTGAGCTTTAACGCAACTTGCATATCGAGCACAGAATCGCAGCCGAGTGGCAGAGCAGCGAGGCCTGTTGCGAGTTCAACCCCTGCCTCAGCCCCGGTGTCGGTTTGTACGTCACTTGAAATATATCTTGCGCCAAAGGCCAGGTGGAAAATTGTAACTGTTACTGCAACTTGCTGAACAGCTTGAACAAAGAAAGCGCTGGTTGGCCATGGATCTGACCACTCAAGAGTTGGTCAGCAAATGGCAAAAATCACGGCATTATTGCGGTAGCTGCGTGGTTTTTGTCAAGCCGCCGGAGCATCGGCGTCTAAAGTTGGCGAGCGAGCACTGAGCGGGGCACATGTCTGCGGTGGTGTTGTGGACGAAAAAAACATGAACAAGCGTTTCAGCACTTCAGCGGCATCCGCGCGGCAATAGCCACGGCGATTCGTTTTGCGTCAGCGTGTAAAGGAGTTAGGCGCCAGCGCTACAGAGTTTCTAGTTAGCGTAGTGCAAGCGTCGGGCTGGCGGCGCATCAAACCACCTCAGCGTCGCTGCCGCTAGTCGTTGCTATTCCTCGTCCAAGTCCCTGGGGCGTATACGGCCCGCTGCTGTCACCATGCCTGCCGCAATCTGGCTTTGGCCACTTGCCATCTGGCGGTCGCCTCCATCATTGTCTTGGCTTCTCGGAAAAAACTAGATACCACAATGGTGCGCCGGGTCGTCGTCACGCGGCCAAGGTAGTCGCATTGCTGAGTTGGAATAATTTCAAAGACAGATGGTGACATGAGTCCAAAACTTTATGTTCGCAAAACGGGAAAAGTGTAGCGGAGAATGGTTTGTAACTCGCTGTGTCTTGCATTCCACATCGGCTGAAAATTTGCATTTATTGCGTTAGGCTGAGCTTGAACGAAGACAGCGACGGTCTGCCCAACGGTGCAGTGATGCAAAATGTTGTCGTGCTGACGTTATTTTTTGCCGCAAGGTGGGCCGGTTCTGCGCGTCTCCAGTTCCTTAGGTGGTTCCACAAATTCAGGCTGTTGTAATGCCAGAAGTTTGCTCGACACTTCCGGACGCATCGGCTCGATAAGCTTGCCAGTTGGTCATTGCTCTGGGGTTGCTTTGCGTTGCTGATAGCACTCGCCAGGGTATAGAGCAGGAAGCCTCCGATCGCAGCATGAGCTCCAATGGGCACCTTTGTTTTGGCAGCGCTTCCTGCTTAAGGCTGATTGCTGTTAACAGCAATCGTAACAATGTCTGCGCCAGTGGCAGTTTACCGCAGATGAATGACACGCGGCTGCCATATTCCCTCGAGGACTGCTGTGCGATTAAATATTAGCTCATGGACGCTGTGGATTCACGCGTACCGGAAGCCGCTTACACGAGAAATAAGTAACATATTCTCATAAAACAGTTCCAAAGCTGCCGGTGCCCGCTGATACTACTTCAGTTTGAGCAAGTTTGCCCCAGACATCAAAGCCGCAAAAAAAAATCTAGCTTGTGCCGTTTTTCAATGTCCGTCCAAATCAACACAAATACCTGAGATGTTTTGCCGGGGTTAGGCCGTGGTGACTCACGCGGTTGCCTTACGTTATGCTGTGTGCTTATCGCTAAGGATGTAACATGATCAATTGTAAGCCACATGGGTTTCTCACCCGGTGAGATCATTGAAACAGAGCAAATGAACATGGCCGAAGACCATCTGCAATGGCACATCTAGACCAGCTCCGAAGCACATGCATTCAGTCTGAAAGACCAAGACTGGGAGCTGATTAGCCCGCCTGAGCCAGAAGATTAAAGCCCGCATCGAAACCCGTGTTGAAGGTGATGGAACAAAGAGCAACTGACAGGCTGAAACCGTGCGCAGTCAATTTTACAGGGGGTCAGCAGTTGTCGACGCTGCTGACAAGCTCTGACCCCGCAGGCCAAAGCCGCCAGCAGAGCTCAATTGAAGGAGTAAATCGTAAATAAAACAGCGCAGCTAAAGCTACCAAAAGTGTCCTCGTCTAGGCCCTGGCAGATTGCGGGCAGCGCCAAGACTCGCTGGGCGCGTGTAAGCAAGAATTTTAGGGTTTGGGTCAATTAATTGATCGAGGCAGTAAGGTCTTAAATGTTGCTTCAAAACCGCAGAGATCGCCTGAATGTTGAAATCACACAGGTGTGGTGTTTTCGAGTGATGCTGCTTGATCGCTGGGCCGCGATATCACGAGACATTCTGAGTTTCTCGGCGAAGAAAGCTAGGTTGGCCGGGCAGCAAGGCACGCGACGGTGGTGTTAGGCGCCGCGGACAAAGACGCAGAGCGCGGTCTCTGTGGTTATTGTGCAAGCGACGATGCCAGCCGCTGAAGCCGATGATTCAGGGCCGTATGCCATGGCTCTCCTGCATCGCCGTGCTGTGTATTGGTTGGCTCTGATTTTTCGGTCTGAATGAAGAGCAGCGTTGCGGCGAGTTATTGCGCGGATTGGAGTGGCCATCTGTGTTTACCACCAAATTTATCGATTCGCTATACGTGCCCAGCGTTTTCCACGACCACCATTAGCCTGAGCCCGTAAGCGCGGCCAATACGCGGTGTTCAGTTGTTCACGACTCACTGTGGTCCCGCACCCAGCCGCAAGTGCGCAGGTACGCCAGAGATGGAACAGGTAGCAGAGCAAAAGAAGTCACAGTGTTGGTGACGGCGAATCGGTACGGCAAAGGAAGTAGTCGCACGTAATTTTGCAGTACCATTCCGCGACGTGATAAACCCTTGTTGCCGGTAAACTGCGGCGCATATCCGCGGAAGGCGGGAGAGCGAGTCGTTTGGCCATGAAAGCGCGATTCACGTTTGGGGGGGGGCCGCCGGGGGGCGGCGGCGCGCGCCTGCGATGCCGCTCGTGTGGGTCGTTTGAGTTGGCCGAAGGGCGGCAGTTTCGTGGACGAAATAGGCGATAATGCCGTTGAATATGCAGTAAAGATTCTGCGGGTTCTGCAGAGCGGTAGTTGAGCGGGTCGGGAGTAACCACATAAGTTGGCCAATGTGCGTATCATCGCGCCACCCACAAACACTTGGAAGACATGATTCAAGTTGGAGTTCGCGAAGATTGTTTACCGGCTGGAATGTGTTTCCATTGAGAGCGGCCTTGCGTGATCGGTGAGGACTTCCGCTGCTGATTAACGACTGGTGGCGCGCATTAGGAAAAAGAAACCGGATCGTTCGCGCCTGAACTCCCTGCCATTGCTCAATATTGTGCGTCACGCACGGCGCCGGCAAAACGTGCGTGAGCTGGCCAATTTGGCTAGAGCGCGCTGCGCCATCATGAAACCCGTTTGGGTGATTGGTGTGCAAAACTGCCAAAAAATATCCGCTAACGTTGAGACCATGACGAAGACCCACGTCGATTTTGATGAGGCCTGACTGTCAGATCCTCTTCCGGGGTTTCGGGGGGCCCTTGTTGGGTTAGATTCACCACGGCATATGCGGTTAAATGGGCTTCGATTTGAAAGAATATTGAGTAACCTGGAGCGCGAATTGTCCCAGCAGGGATTGACGAGCCGGCGGAGTGTGGCTTCGGGCTGCGGAAAATTACGTATCCGCCGTACCACCCTTCGGTGGAAAAAGTCCGCAAGTTACGGTTTCGTGAAGAGGTTGGGCGAAGTCTGAGGCACGATGGCCTCAGATGTTACAACAGCTAGCTTGAAAACGCCGGCTCGATCAATTCTTAAAAATGGCGTTCAACGGTTTGTAACGCTGGCGCTTTTGTCGTTTTTAAAGTGGACGGAAACCCGTCATTTGCTTTTTTTGTTGAAAAATCCTTTCCATTGAAAAGATAAGAAAATATTGAGTTGGCAGAAGCTAGCTTGGTGAATCGTAACGAAATCCAGTGACGCGTTGCGCAAACAGCAATATCGATCCACTTTGGTAAGGGAAAGGATTATGAATCACAGCACAATTTGCAATCGGGCAGGACCAATGCACCCGGCTACGCCTGCCGCGATGTGAATGGGCAAGGAACGCGCTATTCCGCAGCCAAAGTGATGAACGGTGACTCCGCTTTGACATGTTCAATCGCATGTCGCGCCAGATACCGATTTACCGCACTTGGAATCCCGCGTTATCAGCTTTCCGGCGACATTATCGGAAGAAAGAGTTGCAGCGCAGCAAGGCTGGAAGAAAAAGAAACAAATTGCGCAGACCAAACTTACCACTCTGTTAAGGCCTTGCCGCTAGCGTGGTGGTGCTAGCACAGCCAGGGTGTTGGGTGACCCAAACCAACCCTGCGGCCATCGGCCTTTTTGGATGAGCCGTTGAATGGCGAGCACTGAGATTAACGTGATTCAGCGCTTGGCTTGCGCCACGCCAGGACGACGGTCACGAAATATCGCTGACAAAGACGGTCGCCGGAAGTCAGTATTGAAATTCGCACCATGGAAGAAAGTCAGCCCGGTCAAGTTAATTTGCTGACGATATGACCGAAAACCGACAGTTGCAGTCACGCATGGCTATTGCCAGCGCTTATCGGCGATGGGCAAGAGGTCGCCTATTGGCCATCAGATCGCACACCCCTGGTCGGCGGCGATTCTGTACGGCGGGTCCCTCACCTGACTGAAAGGGCGATCTGGATGAAAGAAATGCGCCAGCGCTTGTGCCAATCGAACTCATGTCGCGCTGTCACATTTGGAACAGGCGGTGCGCGACATGCTAGAATTTTTCCACGCGGTCGAACTCGTTTGGCGGAAGAACTGTCGGTAACCACTCTGGCGGTGCTCTGAAGTCTGCGGTAGACGTATTGCTGAACGAAGTGGCACTCAGGTAATTTCTGGACACCCGGGAGGTGAGGGGCGATCTGTTGTGATAACCGTTGACGCTCTGGTTAGGTGGGCCCTTACAATATTGGTCAACAAACAGCATTGAAGGAAAAAAAAAAAAAAAAAAAAAGCCAAAAAAAACCGTGCAGCCAAGCGTGGCTGAATCTTCGCGGCTGGATCATGAGTTGGCCATCGAGGTAAAGCGATAACGCATCGGGGTTTTGACCCGGTTATGGTTTTCCGCGCTTGCAAGAAAGCTTTCTACACCACAAAATCCCACCGGCACGCCTATGGTCTGTCGTTTGTACAAGCGTAGTGAACGCAACATCAGGGCCGGTGCCGTGGGGATTTTGTGTGTTAGAAAGTTCTTTTGCAAGCGCGGAACCTAACCGGTAAACCCAGCCGTTATCGCTTTACTCGATGGGCCAACTCATTGATCACGCCCGAAGATTCAGGCGCACCGTGGCTGCACACGGCATTCAATGCTGTTGTTGACCAAATTGGTACAGCAGCCTACCAGAGCGTCACGGATTACACACAGATCTGCCCTTCACTCCGGGTGTCCGAATTACCTGAGTGCCACTTCGTCAGCAATAGCGTCTACCGCCAGGACTTCAGAGCAACCGCCAGAGGTGGTACGACAGTTTTCCGCAACGACATTTTCACCGCGGGGCAAAATCAGATTGTCGCGCACCTGCTGTTCCAAATGTGACAGGCGCGACCATGACGTCGATTGGCACAGCCGCTGGCCGATTTCTTCCATCCAGATCGGCTTCAGTAGGTTGACCGCCGTACAGGAAATCGCCTGCCGACAGGAGGTGCGATCTTGATGGGCCAATGATGGCGTACCATCTGCCACGCCGATAAGCGCTGGGCAAGAGCCAGCCTGTGACTGCACTGTCGGGTTCGTCATATCCGTCAGCAAAATTAAATGACCGGGTGATTTTCCATGGTGCGAATTTCAATTGACTGACCCGGCGACCGTCTTTCAGCATATTTCGTGACGTTCGCCTGGCGTGGCGCAAGCAGCGCCATGATACACGTATCCAAGTGCTCGCCATGTCAACGCGCTCACCAATAAGCGATGGACGCAGGGTTGGTTTGGGTAACACAACCCTGGCTGTCTGCACCCGACCACGCCAGCGGGCAAGGCTTTAACAGAGGTGGTAAGTTGGTCTGCCAATTGTTCTTTTTTCTCAGCTCTTGCTGGCGCTGCAGACGTCTTCTTCCATAATTCGCCGCGCAAAGCTGATTAACCGGGGATCCAGGTGCAGGTAGAGATCGGTATCTGGCGCGACATTAGCGATTGAACAGTCCAAAGCGGAGATCTACCGCTTCATTACTTTGTTGCGAATAGGGCCGTTACCTTTGCCATTCATCGGCGCAGGCGTTAGCCGGCTGCATTGGTCTGCTCCGAATTGCAGAAATGTGCGTGATTCATACCACTTTCCCTTACCCAAAGTGATCGATATTACTGTTGGCGCAGACGCTCACTGGGTTGGTATTTCGCTTATACGATTCACAAGCTAGGCTTCTGCCAACTCAATATTTTTTAATCTATTTCATGGGAAGGGATTTCACAAAAAGCAATGACGGGTTTCCGTCACTTTTAAAACGACAAAGCGCCAGCGGTTACCAAACCTTGACGCCATTTAAGATGATGAGCCGGCGTTTTCAGCCAGGCTTGATTTGACATGCGGAGGCATCGTGCCCTCGACTTCGCCAAACTCTTCACGAAGACCGTACTTGGGACTTTTTCCACCAAGGGTGGTACGGCGGATACGATATTTTTCCGGGCAGCCGAGCCACCAACTCCCGCCGCTTTCGTCAAGCGCCTGCTGGATCATTCGCGCTCCAGGTTACTCCAAATAGTCTTTCAAATCGAGCATTAACGGCAATAGCGTCGGTGATCTACCCAAACCAAGCCAGACGAAGATGACAGGTTCAGGCTCATCAATCGGACGTGGTCTTCGTCAATGCGTCATCACAGCGATAAGCGGAATTTTTTTGGCAGTTCTTGCGACACCAATCACCCAAACCGGTTCAATGATGGCCAGCGCTCTACAAAATGGGCCAAGCTGCACGCACAGTTGCCCGGGCCAGTCTGTGACGGCACAAATGAGAATGGCAGCGGAGTTTCAGGCGCAACTCCGCGGATTTTCTTGTTTCCATGCGCGCCACCGTTCGTTAATCAAGCAGCGGAATCCTCCAAACGATCACGCAAGGCCGGCATCTCAATGGGCAAAACCATTTCAGCCGGTTATTAGCAAATTCTTCGCGGAAGCTCCCAACTTGAATCATGTCTTCCCAAGTGTGTGGTGGCGGCGATGATACGACATTTGCAAACTTAGTGTGGTTACTCCGACCCGCTCAAACGTACGCTACTTGCAGACACCCGCAGAATCTTTACTTGCATATCAAAACGCATATTCGCCTATCGTCCAGAAAACGGGGTGCGCTTCGGCAAACTAAAACGACCCACACGAGCGGCCAATCGCACCAGTGAAACGCGCCTTTTTCCATGGCAAACACTCGCTCATCAGCAGTTCCGCCGGGAATGGCGCGCGTTTACCGGCAACAAAGGGGTTTATTCGTCGGCCTGAAATGTAATGCAAATTTACGTGCGACTTACTTCTTTGCCGGTACGGATTCGCCGTCACCAACACGCTGGATTCTTGTTGCTACCTGTTCCATCAATGGCCGTACCTGCTGCCACTTGCGGCTGGTGCGACCAGGTGAGTCGGGGACAGATGAACACGTGTATCTGAGCCGCGGCTTCCGGGTCGGCTATGGTGGTGTGGAAAACCTAGGGGCACGGCTAATAGCGAATCGATAAATTTGGTGTAACAAGATGGCCACTCCAAACCGCGACAATAAAACTCGCCCAAGTGTCGTTCATTCAGGAACCGGAAAAAATCAGAGCCACCAATACACAGCACGGGGAGTGCAGGGCGAACCATTGGCATACGGCCCTTGATTCGATGGCTTCAGCGCTGGCTTCTCGCCTTGCAACAATAACCACAGAGGACCGCCTCTGCGTCTTTGTCCAGCGGCGCCTAACAACACCTCGCGATGCCTTGCTGGCCCGCCAACAAGCTTTCTTCGCCGAGAAACTCAAGAATGGTGTATACGGCGCAGGCGATCAGCAGCATCATTGAACACCGCACTGTGTTGCGATTTCAATTTCAGGCGATCTCTTGTAAAAGGTTTTGAGCAACATTTAAGACCTTAACTGCCTCGGAGTTCAATATTTAATGACGCCAAACCTAAAAATCTATGTCTTACCGCGCCGCGAATTGGCGCTGCCCGCAATCTGGCTCAGGGCCTAGAACGAGACATTTATGTAGGCTTTAGCTGCGCTGTTATCTACGATTTACTCCTTTTCAATTTCGAGCTCTGCTGCGCTTTGCCTGGTGGCAGAGCTGTCAGCAGGCGTCGACAAACTTGCGCTGCCCTCTTGTAATTGACTGCGCACGTTTCAGCTGGCAGTTGCCTCTGTTTCAACGCTTCAGCACGGGTTCATAGCGGGCTGATATCTCTGGCTAGGGGCTAATCAGCTCCCGTCTATGGTCTTTCAGAGCCTTGGATGCATTGTTGCTCGAGAAGTGCTCTAGATTGTGGCCATTGCAGAGTGGTATTGCGGCCATTGCTTCTTGCTCCTGTTCATATATGCAAACCGGGGTGAAGAAAACCCAGTGTGTCTTACACTTGATCTGTTAACACCTTAGCGACGCAACACAGCTGAACGTAAGGCAACCGCGGTGAGTCACCACGGCTAATCCCCGGCACATCTGGTATTTTGTTGATTTGACGGACATTTACAAGCCACAGCTACATTTTTTTGCGCTTTGATTGTTGGGCAAACTACTCAAACTGAAGTAGAAAGCGGGGCACGCAGCTGGAAACTGTTATGATATGTTACTTACTTGTCTCGTCGTTCCAGCGGCTTCCGGTACGCGTCGAATTCCGACAGCGTCCATTTACGCTATATTAATACGCAACAGCAGCTCGAGTGGTATATGGCAGCAGGTGCATTCCCATACTTGCCGAGGTAAACTGGCACTGCGGCAGACATGTTAGACTTGCTGTTACAGCCGATCGCCCTTAAGCAGGAAGCGCAAACAAGGTGCCTTTTGAGCTCATGTGCGTCGCGAGGCTCCTGCTCTATACCCTGGCAGCATTGCTATTCAGGCAACGCAGCAAGGGCAAACCCCAGAGCAATTGAACCAAACTGGGCAAGCTGTCGGAGGCCGATGCGCCGGAAGTTCAGCAACTTCTGGCATTACAGCCAGCGCTGGACAGTTGGTGGAAACCACCTAGAGCACTGGAGACGCGCAGAACCGGCCCACCTTGCGGCAAAAAACCGTCAGCAACGGACAAATTATTGCCATCATGCAGCCGTTGAGCGCAAGACCGTTCGCTGTCTTCGTTCCAGCCAGCCTAAGCGCATAAACAATTTTCAGCCGATGTGGAAGCAAGACACAGCGATGGTAAAACATTCCCCGACGTACAACTTTGCCGTGAGCGAAATAAAGGTTTGGATCATGTCACCATCTTTTTTTGAAATTATTACAACTCAGCAATGGCGACTACGCTTTGCGCCGCGTTGACGGACGCCGGCGCACCATATGGTGCTGATTCAGTTTTTCGAAGAAGCAAGACAGATGGACGACCGGACCAGCATGCAAGTGGCCCAAAGCCATGATTTCGGGCAAGCATTGGAACCGCGCGGGCGATAGCGCCCAGGATTCGACGGAGGGATAGCACCAGACCAGCAGGCAGCGACGCTTGAGTGGTTTGATGGCCCACAGCCCGGACCGCTGCCACTTAAACGCTAAGCGTGAACTTGTGGCGCTGCGCACTACTCTTATACGCTGACGCAAAAAACGACGCGTAGGGCTATTGCCGCGGCGGATGCGCTGACTGAAGTGGCCATCGAAACACGCTTTTGTTCAGTTTTTCGGTCCAAAACAACCACCCGCATGAAACATGTTGCCCACGCTGAAGGGCTCGCATTCACGCCCAACTTTGCAGCGACCGGATCATGCTTCGGGCGCTGCGAACGGGCAAAAACAGCAGCTCACCCAATTAATGCCGTGCATTTATTTGCGCATTTTGCTACCAGCTTTCTGAGGTGGGTCAATTTCCATTGCCAACCAGCGCTTTTCTTGTTTCAGCTGGAGTTCAGCATTGGCAGTAACAGTTTGGAAAATCTTTTCCACCCTGGCTTGGGGCCAAAAAGATTATTTCAGTGACGTTACAAACCCGACCACGGGGACTGGCAGGCGTTGAAACTCGCGCGGCACAGGGGGGCTGGCCTTTTGCCCTCTGCCCCTCGACGGCTGCGATTCTTTGTTGTTATGATGATTCTGGCAAGTTGGCCGTTTAAAAAAAGGGGCCTCGTTGTTTCCATTGAGGATTTCCCTGCCCTTGCTTTTGTGGTTCGGTATTACTAATCCGGCTTTTACGGAACCAAGTTTTTTCTCTTGTTTCAAGGGGTCATGGTTCTGGAGGGCCGGGGGGGCGGGATTATAAACGCCCAAAAAAAAACATTTTCCCTTTTCCCTCCCCTTTTTCTTTATTTGGTGTGGTGTGGTGGTTGTG
>Ga0163217_1043719_pt1 | contig 10453 bp, 11 predicted proteins | sample SynspAceP_FD_185933 | JGI IMG/M metagenome (GOLD analysis project Ga0163217, IMG submission 185933) | Saline lake microbial communities from Ace Lake in Antarctica - Synechococcus sp. Ace-P (PacBio error correction) | ecosystem: Environmental > Aquatic > Non-marine Saline and Alkaline > Saline ... | reverse complement strand
CTCAATTGGCAGGCGTGGGGCCGAACTAAATGACTGCTTAGATGGCAGAATGGCTCAGCGCGAGTGAGTGCGTCCTGAATCTTCCACTGCGTCATCGACGGCGTTGCAACGTCCAGACTGTGCTCGGTTTCGGCATACGAAGCTGTCTTTTTGAGAGCGTTGAATCCACTCAGCGGCGGAATCGTGAACCTCCGCCCAAGTATTTTCACGGGGAACCGCTCGCCGATCGCCGTCACTAGGTCAGCTCGACTTGTTGCCTCCGTTGGCTGTAGTCGGTTCGGTTCGCGGTTGGCGCCCGGGAGCACGAACGCTTCGTGCCGCAACATTTCGATCGGGGCTCGCTGCGAGATCGCCGAGGCCCGACGCTCCGAAGGCGTTTCTGCTCGTCGTACGTTTGGCGGACGGCATGACCCGCAACCGGACGAATGAACGTGTTAGCAGTATGCGACGGCAGTGAAGCCGATAGGTCGAGTTCATGGAATGGTTCCGTCATTGTTGCTTGGGTTTGGGATTGTATGGATGAAACGAGCATCATTGTTCGGCATGATTTCTTTTATTCTGAAAGCCGACTATCGTCGCCAATCCTCAGATTGTCGAACCGAGCGGTCACAAAGCGGACAGCGCCATCGGCATCAAGGACGTTCCACACCGCCGGTGTGTGACTGCGTGCGGCGGCAAAGATGGCTGCGGTATCACGTACTTCCCAGCATTGCAAGTTCGGGGGCAGTCGGTTGTCGACGATTCATTCGCCGCAGCGGGCGAGAAACATCATTTCAACAGAGTTCGGGTCAGAGAACGCGGAGAAATCGTTCGCTCATCGCAGGCGAAATCCAGACGCGCGAATCTCGGTGGTGGGGAAATTCGCGCTCTCTGTGATCTCGCTCATGCACATTTTCGCGCTCTCCTGTAGTCCCGTCCAGAAAATCGCGGCTCTTCATCCCTTGCGATTCTGAAAAACGATCGCCCGCACTCACGAGCCTCCCGCATACGTGATGATCTTCGTTTGATCAACGAGTAGGTACCGAACGCTCCACGAGTGACCATCGCTTTCCCATGACAGCAATGTCGCCCGAACCCCAACAGGCCGCATAGTTGTTCCCTTGGCGAGGGCTGAGCCCGTAGCTTACCATCGGAAAATTGCCCGGTAACCGGTGCCGAAAGGGCATTGATCGAAACTCGGCAACTGCTCCCGTCCGAGATGCCCGAGGCAAGCAAGCTCATTCGCAGTGGATGCGACGGATTGGACGTGTTGACTGTTTAAGCACTTCGTCTCGCAACGCGGAACTAACTCGCCCAATGGGGGCTGTATCGATGTAGCGGGGAAACAGCATCGCACAGCCAAGTGCCATCCCATCGTCGTTTTCGGCCGTGTTGCCAGCCGCGCTTGTTTTGAATCGGTTGCCCCGCCTCATCTAATTCAACGCCTTCCGGGGCGGAAGGCCCATGCGACATGCGGTTGTGCACGCCAAACCGAATTGCTTCATGTTGTATTTGGACACTGCATCCGGCGGGCCGCTTCCCCTCGCCGCTTGAACGGCGGGTGCAAGAGTAACCTACAAAACACCGATGATGGCGATTCACCACCAGCCAGTTCGACGAGAGTAAACGACCCTCTTCGTTCGGAGGTACGAAACTAGGATTCGTTTCTAAGTGTCATGCGATGATTCCTTACTGAGGTGGAAGATCGGTTCCGACCGTGATGGCGGGAATTAGGAGCGCAAGTGCTCGTTAGACGTTTGACGCAGTTAGGGTGAAGCTTCCATTAAGAAGGCTCGCCAATTCACCAAGGATCTCTCGAGCCGTTAGGCATTAGGCAAGGGGAATCCACCGCAATAGTGCAAGCCCCGGATTTCGAAAACAAACGGTCGCCGGGATCGCACGCTTCTTGCGGGTCACGCTCGCTGCGCTCTCACGGCCCGATTTCATCGCAGAGCATTTCAAACTTAGCGAGCAGCGTGTTGAGAGTGCATCGCAAACCTGGATCGCTTCAAACTTGAGTCGTTGAATCTGCGGTATGGAGCACGACTTCGCGCAAATTCGTTCCGCCATGCCTACCACGATCGTTGGTCAAACAAAGTTGAGCGCCTCGTTACGAGTCATCGGTGGGAACCACGTAGGCAGCGTCTTTCCGAGACGTTCGGAAATTGCAGTCTCAGATAGACTCGGCCTACAGTGAGGTTCTGCCGAGGCCTTTTCGCAAAAGGTGCTTGGCAAGCGTCGTTGGCCGTCCTGAGGTTGATGGGAGCAGGGGCCGCTCCTTTCGTTTCCGCTGTCGCTACTGTTCAATCCCTCGCAATGCGAATTCGTAGCGAAGGTTCGGAACAGGACATCGGCAAATTGCAAGAAGAGAAATCGAAGGCTGGAAAGGGGTGGAACTGTGAATTCGGTCAATGTGACCTCAGTCAATCGTGCGCTGATGCACTTCGGGCGGTCTGTGATCCTGCATTGACGGCTCGGACCATGACACTGCGATCCCGTCCGAACCGTTTCTGGCTGCAAACGAGCCAGTGGTAGCCCAACCGAGTCAGAATATGGTTTGGCTTGGAAAATGCGTAAAATAATCATAGGAGACCTGATCGGTGTGCCCGGATCCCATTGGATCAGGTGGAATCGCTCTCTCCGCCTCTCCACGTGGCAGCCGGTAGTCCATAGGCAAGTCCAAACTTGTCTCGAACCGACTGTCCACGGTGTATGCAGATGCGGCGAGGTTGAGCCACCAGAATCGTGCCGCCCAAAACCATGATCGCACCACCTGACCGATCGAGGGGTGTGTCCGGCGACCACGCTTCCACCCAGCGAAGCTGAAAAAACTGCTGCCACGTTTGCAGGACCAGCTTCGCCGTCTCGAAGAGCCGAGCGCACCGGGCAACCCAATTCGACGCGAGTTGCGATCGACAACGTAGCCGAAGGAGGCGTTGACGATGTCGCCCCACCGCGAATAGCTAATAATCCAACGCAGCTGTTCGCCAAGAATTGACTCAGGAGTGTCTTGCTGCAGGTTTCTTACGACAGGTGGCGCATCAAAGGCTTCGCTCTTGCCGCCGAAGCATCTACGTCGGCGTCGGTGATTGAAAGGGAGTTCTCCGAGAAGATCCTCGGCACTTACTTCAACCGTCGCCGACGGGAGTTAAGCGACTGCGATGCTGGATTCACCGAACCAGACCAACTCCAATTGCCTTGTGCGCCCCAACCGCCCAGTTCTGGCTTGACCGGAGCGTTCTCGTTTCCGTCGGCTAATGACACGGCTGCCTTCTCGCTCTCCAATACAAAGAACAAAGAAACGGATGATCTGTCCCTATGTTCGTTCGGGATCGTCAGGTGCCCTCATCTTGCGAGTTGCTCGGAAACGCTTCGGCGTTTTTCGTTAGTCGCCGAACGTAGTTGGAAGGTGGCGACACGTCGGGCGTCTTTGCGAGTGTGGGCAAGTGTTCTGGTCGATGAATGCTGGATCAGCTCGCGTTGCTGCGCGATCGGGGTCTCGCTGTCTAGCAAATCCTCGGATCGAGCGTTTCATTTTGTCGGATTCTTCGCGAGTATTTTATCCTATGCTTGCCCGATCGGGTGCAACTGGCGAGCAATTCGGAGATGTGAGGCGACGTTGATCTCGTCGCGCGGGATCCGTTCCAACTTCGAATATCGACGTCTTCGATGATCGGGGCGGTGAGTGCCGAGTATCGTCATGCCGTGCGGGTGGAACGTGATATCGAGTTACTTGCTTCTGATAGTCCTCGTACTGCTGGGCCGTTAGATACAGGGTCGGCGAAATTGAACTCGAAAAAAGCTGTCATAACATTTATCGAATCGCAATCAGATCACGGAACGCTTGCCACAATTCTTCGCACCTTCTTCTTGCGTCCTTCCGCTTTGTTGAACGCTGCCAACGTGGGTGCGATCGAACAACAGTGCCTTGACGCCTTCATGAATTCGTTCGGCACGTATCCTAATAGGGTCGGACCAAGATGACTTCGGTGGGCTCTTGTTCGAGAATAAGCGCAATTGCATTGTCCGTGCGTCTTGCTCGTACGACCGGTTCGACGGGCTGTCGCTCATCGCGAAGTTCTCGCTCAAAGCAGTTAAGCACATCGGCACAATATTTCGGTGGAACCACGTAGCAGCTTTTTCTCTCTGAGGGACGCTGAAAATTGCGAGTCTCAGAGAGACTCGCCTACGTGAGGAATTCTGCCGACTTTTCCCCCGATGTGCTTAAACACTCCTTCGCATCGGCCAAATTGATTTCGGCAGCGGTAGATTTCGTAAGGCGACCAGGATCGCGTCGTCGAGGATTTACTTGACACCTCGGTTCGTCGCCGTCCGACGCTATCCCAGTGTTCAGTCGAAATCGCCACCGCGCGTAAACATCAATGGCCAGCTTGCATCGAGAGAACAGCAGCACCAAGGAATTGAAGAATTTGAAACGGAAGCTTCGCGTTCATGTTCGGATCGAGGGGTCAAAGTTGGAGTCAAACCAGAAAGAAGGATGCCACTCCAAGCACCCCGCTGAAGTTACTAAGGATCGTTAGGTTAAAACATTGTCAGACGACATTGTTGAGGTTTTCTGCAAGTATCGCGCGAGCTTTTTCCTTCTCATCGCGTTCTTTGCAAAGTTCGCGGAAATCAGTCCACCTCAATCGGAATGAGGGATTTACTCGTCTATTGGCGGAAAGGGTCTTGCCGCGGCCGGCGTGGTTCAATTCGTAACAAAACGGAGGACCACATGATGACTCGTGACGAACTATCCGACAACCTCGTCGATCGCGAGTCGAGGGGCGGCTCCGACGCCAACCCCATTGAACCCATCGAATGCGTCGACCTCGAGCAAACCAGGCTAGTCCGGTTTTACGGAGGCGTGATGATGACATTCGCGGCAGTTGCAACACCGCGGTGCCATCGAAAATTTTGCGAAACGTGGCTGCAAGGTGGTCGCGGATTAATAGGTTGCGGATAAACTGGTCGCGGATACATTGGTCGCGGACACACCTGACGGCCGGTGATGGACCATTCGACTCTGTTTCGGTGGGTTTGGGGCGACGGTTGGGTCGGCGCGATCAAAAACCGTCCGACGATGATTTGGAACCTCCGAGCGTCGGAACCAATTTCAACACCTGACCGAAGCTTACTGATTTAGCGGCGGGATGAATCGAATGCTGTCGTTTGGTCGATGTTCGCATCGTTTCGGAACCGTCGGCAGACGCAGTTACTTGTACGCCGGAAGTTAGTGGGCCGGCAGGCATCGACGCCGTCCACTATCGCGATGCATCTGGGTGGCTGCGATTGGCGAATCTTCGCCGTTCCTGATCAAAATACGACGAAATCGCTCGCGCGAAGCATGTTTGTTTCCAGGCATCACGCAGAGACTCCTTGCGGGAGAGCGTCGTGTACGAGGTGCTTTCGCGGGCGAGATCGCTCGGGCGATTGCCAAACGGTCGAAATTTAGAATTTTTCTGCCATATCTTCGCTACGCGTCGGGTATATGAAAAGTGGGGCGTTCGAGTGATTGCGGAGAAGAAACGCTTTCGCGTGGGGGCTTGGGGAATTCGGAGTTCGGTGATTTCCAAAACCATCGGTCGCGAGTCCGCCCGCTATCATTTTGAGCCAGTCGTTGGATAGTCGATCTTGTCTTTCATGATTCACGCTGAGCTTGGGACTCGATCTGAAGATGTCGGAGAGGGGCAGTCGCTGTTGGGTGTCGTCCGTCGATTTTTTCGCCCAGACGGCGGGGTCCACCAGGAGTCCTCGCAAGGCGTGGGCAGCCATTACGATAGATTTCGCGCCGCCGACGATGAAGAGATCGGGATTGTCCGAGGGCCACTGAGCACGGCGTCTTCACTGGCGAAGGTGCGGACGCTTCGGCGGAACCAGGGATGGTCTCGGTCATGGACCAGTTTGGCGACGGGGAGCGTGCGGCCGATCGAGATCAACGTTTTGCGGCCCATGAAGTGGTAAACGCATTTTTAATCTTGCCGCCATCGTGGCTTTTTGAAACGGCGGGAGTCCGAGACAATCGCCACGGCATGTTCTTGGTGCTCACGTGACGCCGTCGGGCGTGGTGGCGGACGATTGCGATCAACATTGAACTGAGAATCTCCTGCGGAAAGCGGTCGACGGGAGACCAACCTAACGATTTTCCTGGAGTTTGCAGTACGGCGATTCGATGGGTCGAGCTGCCGCCATGAGTGATGGTGATCGCGATCGGGAATACGAGTTCGCCTTTGAGGTCACGTTGCAGTCGAAAACTGCGACTTGCAGCGGTTGCAGCTCGCACCGGGTGCGTCGCTGAGTGGGTAGGCGGTGGGGTCTGGTCGGCGGCGATTTTCCGCCTGTAGATTCCCGGTCCTCGTCCTGTTCTGCCGGGACGTTGCGTTTGAGTCGTTGGGACGGTTATCCGAGCCATCACCCAGCGAGGCAGCAGAACCGGCCAGATCAAGACCGTTGCGGTTGGCGAAGACCATGGGTTCAGCGTGTCTGGGATTGCGACGAACATTGGGGCTTCGTTAGCGAGAAAAAAAGTGTGGGCACGTTTAGTTCTTTCCATGGCAAAATGGTCTTGGTCGGCTCAGGCGTCGACGGAACGGCAGGACTGATTGGACGTTGTGAGGTGGGTTCTGACCGAATCATGTAATGGACATGGAAAAGCGGAAGCTATACGAGGGAAAGCGAACGAGCGAGCACCGCGATCGAGTTTTGCCGCCCGGCGGCTCGACGCGATCATGTCCAGGGGCGACCGATGGCGGTTTTGCGAGCGATTTGTTGCTCGCGGAGAGCGCGTCGCGCGCCGACCGCACTTCGCGTGCGTCGCTCGGCACCAACATGTAATTGGGCGTGGATGGCCGTTGCTGCCGCCGCGGGACGGTTGCCAAAACGCACGAGATTGATTTCCGATTGTACTCGAAATCGGGCAAACCGATTGTGGCTTGCCCATGACGTGCGTTCGGGCGTTCAACGTCGCCCACACAACGGGCATGGGTCGTTTGTGGGCTCGGCCAAGCCGGATCAATGCTTCTGCGTCGATGTCGAGTGAGAATGGACCGTCGCACGATTCCGGCGTTGGCTCGAACGATTCGCGCGCCGGCGGAGATAGTTCAACTCGATGGCGACCAAAGGCGAAACCGAACATTCGCGAGTTGTTCTGAAAACTCTGAGACGTTAAAAGAGGGTTTATCAAAGCGATCGGCACGGTCTTTACACGCCGCTGGATCGGTCTGCGTTGAGGATGCCGCTGGTAGAATTCTCCGAAAATTGGTGTTCGTGGATGCCGAACTGAGCGCGGAGGCAAGATGGCATTTTTGAGCAGTTTTTGTGCCGAGGGGCACGGGTTCGTGGCGGCGGTTGCGTTGAGGTCCAGTCGGTCATGCGAACGCGACGCGGGCGAAAGATTCGGCTGGGCTCTCCCGGACCTGACATCGAGAGCTTGAAAGCTCAGGCGATTATTGAGCGTTTGGGTTAAGCGAACAATCGCCACCGGAATAACGCGGTCTGAAGTGATTGGTCATGAGGACGACGCGTTCGTCGTTTCGAAGCTGCGGTTTTGCGCGCTATGACTCTGTGAAGTCGAGTCTTGTCGTGTTCTCTTGCCGCCGACTCAAAGAGTAGGCGTACCTCTCGGGTTGTGCTCAACAGGTTGATAGAGAACCTCTACCAGGCGGCGGTGTCTTCGGAGGATTCGTCCTTCGGACGCCGAGGCGGCAGGTTCTGCAGTCTGCAGGAACCGCGTCTACATCCGGTTTCGCTACTGCAGTGGAACGTGTCGGCTTCGGTGATGAAGCGATTTTTGTTTGTCGGTACACATCGGCGCGGATCAGGGTTTCGCGGAATCGGTCGAGCGGCGGATCGTTAGGCGTATCAGCAGTTTGTGCTCGTCGATTGGACCTCCTGTTACGTTGTAACGGATTGATGATGCGCGATGCCGGTTGCAAACCGTCGTACGGGTCAACACGTCTTCGAATTCATAAGGATGCTCTTGAGGCACCGGAACGTCGATGTGTTCGCGTACAATCCTCGTGGTTGCGAAACACTGTGATGGCTCGTTTCGAGCACGACCAACGACGACGTTTCCAGAGGTGATCGATCAAAGATCGAAGGAAACGTGTCCATGAGGAATTCGCTTGGTCGCCGCGGCCATTGATCACGGGCGTGGGCGTTGCCGCTGGGTTTCGTCGAGTTATTGTCGATACCGAAACCCCTGGCTGGGTGAGATTCGCACATTCGATGGACGGGCGAATCGCGTCGGTCAGTTCGACGCACCAACGTTCGGATGCCCATGTTGAACTTGGCATTTTCGTCACTGAGACGTTCGAAGCTGCCGGTGCCACCGGGATCATCAGCAGTATCGGAGGGGGTCGGGTCGGAGGATGCGTTTGGAAGCCCTTGTGTTAGTCAAATTCATGGAGGGACGCGTTAGCAGATCGTTTCCGGGAGCGAATCTGCACGTGGCGGAGGACGGTTCACCACTGCGATGGGGAACAAACAAAAAATTAGCGTCACGGGAGCGATCGAAGGGCGCACGGAGGCTTGGTCCTTTCAGATAAAAAACGTGCAGATGAGGCGGGACGGGCGGTACGTGTTTGGTACAAGTCTGCCGTCGGTCAAAAGCCGAATGAACCGGCCCACTCTTTTGGATAAATTTGATCGCTTTTCGTCGTTGCAAAAGAAAACATCGGTTGTGGAATCAGTTTAACATCGGGCCGGTGATGCGAACCGGCGTGTGAGCCGGTGTGACCCACGCCCCTCTTTGCTTCCGATTTCAATCGTTCGCAGGGTTTTCAAACGCTCGCAATGATTGCTCGGCATAAACGAAGGATTTTCGCATGACGACAACGCCTCAAAGAGACCAATCCCTCCTGCGTGCCGGCGTTTCACGATGTTTTGCTCGGGGGTAGGTGCGTTTTTGAGCGTGCGACCTCCCTGACCGCCACGGAATTGCGGATGTTTTCGCAAAACCGGCGCTGGAATACTGACTTCGTCACGCTTAGACAGCCTCTTCCGGACTACACGACTCAGGCAAACCAACGGGAACCTCGATCCGGCGGGCGATTCCTTGCTCAATGGCTCGCTAACGAGCGGCGATCGGACGAGCGATTCCGATTCGGACGGAAGGCAGATTTGGGACCTGCATCATGTCGCCCCCGACTACTATCTGGCGCGGAGAGTGATTGCAGTCGCAGCGCTTACGAGTGGGTGTCGACCAAATCGTGTGAGTTTTGATCCGAGCGAACTCTCGTTCCGTTCTCAAGCCCCGGGACGATCCCGCCGAGTAAACCCCGGCCGAAATCACCGCGATGGCAAAACCAATCGTTTCGAATGTTTTGACTGCGAACGGCAAGAGTTTATGGCATGCGAGGACGACGGCCGGCTAATCACGGGCGGTAGTGCCAGGTTCGCCGGGGGCCGTGCAGATGAGGCAAGAAATGTGGAGGTCGAGGAGGAGCAAGTATCGTTTCGACGTCGATCACCTGGACGTCCCCAAGGAAAAAAAACGGCGTGGCCCATCGAGGAGAGCTGCGGGGTCCGCTGGCGGTTACCAATCCTTGCTCAGCAATCCGATGCCCTGCACAGTCGCGTCCCTCGACCCGTCCTTCTCCGATCCAGAGGTGGGCCCTCGCGGAGTTAGAAATCCGGCGGTCGTCGGATGCGCTGATCCAAACGATTCACGGCGAGCCTCGTCCGGATCGCTCCACGAGGCGTTGGCGTTGGCAGCATCGGGCGGACTCCGCTCGCCAGACGTATTACTGGGATACGACATCGCGTGGGTTCAAACGGGACCAACATTTACGCGAAAGACGATTCACCTACCGATGCGATGAAAAACAGTACACTCGCTCGGGCAGGGTTCCTGAACCAGGCCTACCGATCACCGGAGTGCCGGGGAAAAACCGTCCCTGCGGGCGAGATCAAACAGCTCGTGGAAAGTCGAGCGATCCCTTATTTTCAGAACGGAGAAAACGCCTCGAATCAGAGGACCCGTCGGTTGATTTAGTCAATCGCTCCCGTGTGAGCACCGCCCCTCGGCAATTACATGCGCGGACAAACTCGATGCGACGCATCAACGGTGATCACCGACGGACGGCCCGGTTTTCGGCGGAAAAAAATGGCGGGCCGATTCGAGCCTCATGTGTACGGCGCTCGACTGCGGCCGACCTCGCCGTCACCACGCTCGTGGTTTTCAATTCGCCGGCGGTGCCGCAGAATGTTGCAAATCTCCGCTGCGATGAAGAGATTCGAGGACGCGAACTGGCGGGGAATTGACTGCATCGTTGCACCAGTTGCGTTTCTTCGAGCCGTTCGGTGGGGATCGACCGGCCAGCTCGGATCGGCTCTTCTCGATTGCCGACAGCACTGAGCATTGCGATTTTGTTTGAATCTCGATTGCTTCGGGCGCGAAACAAATGCCCCGCCCGCATTGGTGCGGGGCATTCCGCCCCACTTTGCCTCGAACTGCAAAGCCTCGAAACTGATT
>Ga0163217_1042362_pt1 | contig 10453 bp, 15 predicted proteins | sample SynspAceP_FD_185933 | JGI IMG/M metagenome (GOLD analysis project Ga0163217, IMG submission 185933) | Saline lake microbial communities from Ace Lake in Antarctica - Synechococcus sp. Ace-P (PacBio error correction) | ecosystem: Environmental > Aquatic > Non-marine Saline and Alkaline > Saline ... | reverse complement strand
TGGCTGGCTTTTCCTATTGTAAGAACGTTGATTCATCGCTGGCATTGGGCGGCCTGTGCTGGATGAGCATTGGTGTGTTCATCATGGCCCAAAAAATGGTCAATTTCGAGATTTAAAATGAAGGTGCTAGGCAATACAAACCGGCGGCGGACCAACATTAATGGGCGTAGACTTGCTCTGGGGTGGCGACAATTGTCCTGCCGTCCGCGGCATCGCAAGTATTTTCGCAATCTATGCCGCGGTGACCTGGCGCGACCCCATGGGCCAAAACGGTCAAGGCGCTAAACGAGCGCGGGAACAAGCTGAAAGCCGGCACTCACCGCCTCAACCACCAAGAAGCGGGCAAAGCTGGTTCAGCAGAATGATACCACGACCGGATGCGCAACGTTGCTGTCGTCTTGCAAGTGCTGCAGGATACCCAGGTCAAAGAAGCGCAGCAAGGAGCTGGCCCAGCCGGTATCCGTTCGAAGGGATCTGGCCTTTCTCATCATCTTCAAGCCGGCTCGTTTGCGATCCTTTCCGGAGCGCGTGCGGCGCTTGGCGATATATGGCTTCAATATCTGGCGCTGGTCTGACCTCAAACGTTTCGCGTCTTTGCCGGCGCAGCCATCTTGGGATATAAAGGGGCCGACATTTCGTCAAACAAACCTGATCTCCAAACGGACCGGACCTGATCCGCAAGGGCTGGCCTTGGACGCCATCGATCTGCTGTCGTCATTTGGCGGAAGCCGGGACTGAACGGGTCGAACGCCGCCTTTTCCCGGGTCTGCGAAAAGGAACTCGGCAGCGCCTATCCGGAACTGGCCGATTGAATTTTTCGCTGAACCTCCATCGAACTACCACGGCTTTCTGACCGAACGCGGCCAGGCTTTTGAAAATCTTCTATCGTGTGGCGCGGACCATGATCAAGGCGTTGTCACGGACGATGATTCCAGACGAAAATATGGTACACCGCTGGCATCTTCCCTGCGGGTATTGTCGGCGGAATTCCGCAACGACCTCCGAATGATGCGCGCGGAAGAAAAAAGGGCCCACGTTTGCCAGCCATCATGACGATTACCGCTGATCCTGTTCATTTCTTGCCGACCGCGTTCATCGTGATTCCTCGGCCCGCGGCCTGCTCGATCTCCGATGCGATGTTATAGCAGAAATAAATCCGACAAATCAAGAGAGCGGCAGTCCCTGACCGCTTTTTTATGCGCCGCGGATGGTTGTCCGCCGCATTTTTTTATCCTTGCCAGCACGGCGGATAGTTCGGCTTTCTCCTCTTCGCTCAACACGGACATGATTTTCTTTGGTCCATCGCCTTTTGGGAGCGGCTGCAGGATCTGGCCCATATAGATCGCGCCCCGTGCTTCAGCAACAGATGATGGGGAACGGCCATCGGCAGCATTGGACTGCGGTCAGGCAAGGGCGATCACACAAGATTCTTCACTGCCGGTGACGGTCACCTTGTCATAACGTTCGCTTCGGACCAAATTGCCGCTGCCGTCGAGGCACCCGGCGCGTGCCAAGCACCGACATCACCCGCCATTTCCCGGTATTCTGAGCCCGAAGCGACTACGTATATTCGCCCGCGCGATTACATCGCTGACGACGTTGGACGTCGTCGAGAGCTGGAGGGCAGATAATCATCAAGTTTAAGGTCATAGTAATATTTATTCAATTTTGACGCGAAGTCCAACCCAAAATGTCGGGGAAGGCCCGTTCTATTATTCCATTGCTGCTAACCGCTGCCTCTACCCGGGAGTCGAGAAGATTTGCAACCCGGGTTTTCGACCAGCAGCGATCATTGACGGCCAGCGCCATCCGGCCATCGATGGGTGAAAACGCATTCGGCCAGGCTGAGCATATTGACTTCATCCTCGAACTGCTGCCCGATATAGCGCGCCGACAGGCTGTGCAACCGGTACATGTTCACCCCTCCCAGCCGGGATCGAACCGGTTGCATTGTGCCGGGGAACCTGAGCGGGCGGCAAACATCGATCGCGTGGCGTCGCATACCATCGACATTGCATTCACGTAGGAATAGGCAGCGCGTACGGTCAAGCCATCCGCCAGTTGAGCGAGGTCAAAACAAGGCATCGATTTCGACGCCTCTGGATTTGATTGGCCTCGAGATTTCTGAACGCTGGCTGTAGTGCCGTCCGCCCCGACAAAATCCGACCCCGGGAAGACGCCTGGACCGTTGTCTAGGGTGACGTTTGGCGACCGCCATTATTCCAGCTGGTTGTAGAAAGCCGGTAAATGCCTGCGTGACAAGCCGCTATTCAGGGTTCGCCCAATTCGGCCCCTTTGAACCCGCTCCGGTTCAGCAATTCATTGGCGGCCGTCGCACCGCACCGACCCGGAAAAGGCGCGGAAACAACTCATTGGGTGGCAAAACGCCAGCCAGATACGGCTGCGCCGCGCAGCGTGGAGCTGGTTCGGTTCACATCATAAGCAAAGCCGCCACGACCCGTAAAGTCGCTTGGGGGCCCCCGCTGCGATTGGCGAATTGATCGTCTGTCCGCACGATCCGGAAAACGGACTGTGAGTTCGATTTCTTTCCGGAAACGTTTGTCATCGGTCCAGAAGTTCAACGCGTCCGCCCCGGTCAGGACCAGCGCATCGCTCGCCTGCAAACTGCTTCGATGGAGCCGCCAATTAGGTCGCGGGGTACTGCCCCTTGCCCTGCGGCGCGGCGCGGTGTGTCATTGTCGGCGAAGAAGAAATTCTTCGTTGTTGCGTGCCCTCGGTCCGCCGCAGTCACCCGCCGATGCGCAGTTCGATTCATCGCCAAACCGTGGCCGCAATTCAAAGCGAGCGCCGAGACCGGTGGTGGCACGTTAAACTGTTCGAAAGGCGGCTGACCGAATTTGCGTATTCCGCACGCCGCCAAAAAGCTTCACATCGAAATTGCGAATCTGGACAAAGCCAGGCTGACCATTGCCAGTCGGAATTGCGGCGACCAGCCGGATTGCTGGCGTCGGCCACCGTCATTTGAGTTTCACGAAAGCAAGGCGCGTTCGCGGTCATCGGAAAAGGCCCGGACATTTGCTCTGTAATTCATATTGTCAGAAAAGCGGGCGCGACAAAGCAGGACGGCATCCGGCCTGCTCATAATTCTGCGGGCGATCAACCGAAACCGCGCTGCCTTCGATGATCGGAATGAAAGCCATCTCCGCGGGCATAGTGGCGGAAATGGTCAGCTGCCCCTGGCCCAGTTCGCGCCAAAAAGAGGCAGACGGCATCGACCGCCTGTTACGGCTGCCTAAAGCGGCGCCCAGTTCGATCAGTGTCCCGACATTGTCGCGGAAACAGTTTCAACGGTTCCGCAATGGCACCCTGGCCGTCTGCGCCACTCCGCCGCCCCGCGCGTTATCGGGCACTGTCAGAGCCAGCGCATCATAGCCGGGCCATGCAACCACGCCAAATGCATCAGCCTGCGGGAACACCATCGAGGATCAACAGGGCGCGGAAGAGGCATTGCCGCCCAATCGCGCAGCCCGTGATGCCCTGCGCTGGTCGGTTTAGCAGAACGTGCGTCAGAATCTGCGGAATTGTTAAGACCCGCACATCGCGCAAGGCATTTTTCGACCGTTTGCAAAGAATCGATCGAAATTCGGTGCGCGTTGTAAGCATCATCGCCCAGTGAACCGGCAATCCGGTCACGACAATCGTCGGGCAAACGCCAATCAGCGATGAACCACCTTGGTTGTCGTCATTGCTGGCTTGATCTTTGCCCCAGGCAGCGGACACTCACCAACGCCCATTGAGCCATAGCGGGTAGGCTTAAATACTTTGATTCTTTTCATTGACTTAACTATGCACCACTTCTGATTGAACGGCATATCGCTGGCAGCCGTGATAATCCTGCGCATCGCAGGTAAAATTGGCGCTGTCCGCTTTTTCAAAAACACCGGATCATCGAGCGTTCCGACCTTCACGAACACCGCCACTTCAAAGCCCGGCGCGCGCGTGGTAGATGGGATGCCCTGTGGCAATCGGCGCAAAATTCGCGGTCACACCCTTTTCGAGATCGCCGTTTAAAGCCCCTTCACAGCGCCTTTGGTGATTGCAAACCGTCCGCCGGCTCCCATTCAGCAAACAGACTATTGCCCCTTGTCGTTATATATGGCTATTTCGCGCAGAAACACTTCCGCCTTCAGCATCGGTTCGCCTTCGGCTTTGTAGCGCAAACTGCGCCGCAATAGCATCCACCTTCGATTGGTCATGTCATTGGTCCTTGCAACGGGCATTTCGGGAGCGGCTTTTTTGAAAAGCTCGAGTTGATTGGCACGCTGGTCATGCGCACGAGCTTGGGAAAGGGACGCTTTGAAATCCGTCTCGAAACCGCCGGGCATTGGCCATTTGCGGGACAAGACAGACATCGGCGAGATTGGGCCTGGTCGGCCGCCGAACAGAACCTGTTTCGGGCGCCAGCTCGAGTGCCGCAAACCTTCTTCGACCAATGGCGATACCATTGTGTCGACGCTTCCTGCGATTGTCCCAGCTCATTCTTCAGATATTTCAATATGCGCAGGTTGTCACCGGGGAATATCCGGCGCCAATGACAGTGCCTGCGGCGAGCGTATGGGTGCGCTCGGATCGGGTCGCTGGACACAGCGGCGGATCGCCAATTTTGCGCATCGATAGATAGCGATAATCGCCAAGCGACTGGGGTCAGATCAAGTCCAGTCGATACAAAGCATCGGCACAAAAGCCTGCGGATTGCGCGCGACATAGCGGGCCTTCTGGTCTCCATCAAGCGACTGGTGATGATCGCGATAGGGCACGGCCCTTGATGTTGAGCCGCGATGCGCACCCGTAGCTCGCCGAAGCTTGCGCCCAATAGTCGTAGGAGGATGATATCTGTCTGCGCTGGCTCTTGAAGATTGAGCGGCGGAAATTTGCAAAGGCGTTACACCACACTTGCGACGGGTCAGGATTATCCTGTCGAACCGCCATCAGATTGAAATGTCGCGGCGGCGGTTCAATCGACACGCTCCGCCCCGTCCGCGCTGGCCAGTTCTTTCCCAGAAGCGATGGTGTTCAGCTTGTTCGCCACCGCCGGAATGCGCCCGCCAGCTGCCATGGCAGCGGCTGCCGCGATCCCGCTCGCCTTTGCCGGAAAGCAGTTTCAGCGCAGGCATTCATCGAAACGATGGCCTGGCATGATGTTTCCAGCCAAGCGATGGCCGGAGCTTGCGGCTGACAATCTGCCATTTGAAACAAGCCGATTGATGTCGCGGTCTGCGTTTCGCAATGGCGGCCATATGCTGATCAAAAAACAGCGGGGGGGGCCGGGGGGGGCCGGCGCGGCTGACGGGCGCGCGTTGCCTTGGCTTCCAGGCGTCGGAAAATCGACCCCGATATTGCCGATATGTCGAAGCGCAAGCAGCGCCCGGGCGACCTCTTTCGCGGCCCGGTTTCGCCAGCTCAAAATGTGCCAGCGGGCCCATCGACATCGATCAATGTCATCGCCGGGGTAGCGAGACCAACAGCTCCGCCTCAAATCGATCCGCCCGGTTTTCCGCCTGCTCGATCGCTTCATGCCAATTCATGCTGGGAGAAAATACTCGTCATGCGCGTGGACCTGTTGGACGCGAAGTCGCTTGCCGCGAGTTCCGGCCAAAGCAAGGCGGGCCCTTCGCACAGAGGGCTGTCGGATGTCGGCTGGTCGTGCCTTGCGCGCTTGGCCTGCCCGCCTGCTATCGATCAATCCGCCCGCCCGGAGATTTCTACCCGACATCGCATTCCTTCAGTCCATCCTTGGGCAGCGGCTGCAAAAGCGCCTCCTGGCCCGTCCGGCAGAGTCACGAGTTCCGCGGATTTCCTTGCGGAGACCATTGCGGGTGTTAATTCGCGTTCGACGACCGCGCCGGCTCTGCCCGCCCATCGACGCGCTGACCCGTATCTGGAGAAGCATTATTATCTTCGAGCCGCGCAACGCCCGGTTCTCACCGATTCCGGCCTTCGTACAGCAGCCATTGCAAAATCAGCCAAGAGGATAGCCCGCGTGATCAGAGATTGCGGGTTTCGTTTAGAAGCGGAAGGCCCCATTGACCCCGCTATAGCTGCCCACATCCAGGTGGACGAGGCTTCTGCCTGCCCCTGTATTCGCATAGCGTCCTGCCTTGCCCTGACCTTCGCCAGAGAGGCAATTATAGGCTTCGATCTCGCTGATCTAAGCGCTTGAATTTGACGATGCTGTCCGACAATTTCGTTCGCGCTTGCCATCGGCGGCGATCACGCAGACCCCGACATCACATTGATGCGCCGCCCGCTATCAATGCATGAATTGCGCTGCTCTAGGCCGCATCGGCGGCCTGGCCCAATTATCCGGCGGACCACCGCAAACCGTGGTATTCCCCGGCGACCAGATTTCCTGATCTTCGCGTTCGACGGCAGCCGCCCTTTCCTGGGCCATGGCGCAATACATAGTCGCGCGGCAATTCGCCTTGTGGCGGGGCTTCATCAATATGGAGAGAGATGGATCCGGTTCCGGCGATGACGCCCAGACGACCAAGCAGTTCCAGACGACGCGGGACTGGATGAGGCTAGGACCAGTTTCATATTTTCACTTCCGTCATGCTGAACTCGATTCAGCATCCAGTTGCGTCAAATCGCAAGCGCAGTTTTTACGACAACCCTGAAACCCGGAATCAAGTCCGGGATGACGCAGCCAAGGCTCGTCACTTGGAAACGATAGGTGATACGACCCTTGGTCAGGTCATAAGGGGTGAATTCGGACCAGCACTTCAATCCGCCAACCAGCACGCGGATGCGATTCTTTGCCGCATCTTGCCAGCGGTGTGACCCAAAATCTCGTGGCCATTTTCCAGCTCGACCCGGAACATGGCGTTGTGGGAAGGGCAGTTCGCGAACCAGCCCCTTCATTTCAGTAATTCTTTTCTTTCGCCATCTGCGGTGCATTTTCCTTGATTATCGCGCAATCCCGCAGTGTTGCAGTGCGCCATAACGGCAAATTGCGCCAAAAGGGAAGGATTAGCTGCATCTGTCAAAATGATAAAATCTATCGCTGCCGCAGGCCATTTCCCTGCGACAATTTAATACAAAGAAATATACCATTAGCGCATCTGACATGGCACTTGCGGACATTCTTCTCCCCCCCTATTGAAGCTATTGAACCCAGATCATGATCTCTTCCCCAAGATTCCTCAGCGCCTCATCCTCCTTTGGCCCTGGCAAGCCTGTTTGCTCGCGGCTCTGCCGGCGCGGCAGATCACCGAATGCAGTTCGACTATCCGATGAGGAAAATCGTCGTCACCGCGGAGCGGCGCGCGCGCGGCGGTCATCACCGAAATACCGCGGTGGTCGAGCTGAGCGAGGCGGATATCGCCCAAAGGGGGCCCCCCCTTTTTTTTTGGGTGCGTCTTCGGTGCAGGATCTGCCTCGAAGCCATTTCTTCGGCAGACACAGTCCAGCCGGGGCCGGGCAGCGGCCGGCCGGTCGGGCTGATCAACGGCCAGCGCACCTCCGGTTTCCGCGAAATCCGCGATCTGCACCCGAAGCCATTCGCACGGCTGCAGGTCTTTCCGGAAAGAACTGGCGCTGCAATATGGCTCATCGGCCGATCAGCGGGTGATCAACTTTCATCTCAAGGACAATTATACCGGGGTCAGCGCATCGGCGGAATATGTTGTTCCCGACAAGAGGAGCGCAGGGGCGTTCGAGGTTGGAGCAGCACCATTCACAACGCATTGCAAGAACCAGCCGGCTCAACATCAAATCTGGAATGGCAGCAGAACAACACCGCGATCGCCGAAAGCGAGCGCGGCATCACTTCAGGATTGCTGCCGGATCTGGTCAATCTGGGGCGATTCTCCGGACGCTGGTTCGCGCCTTCGGACAATGTCAACTCAAGCCAATTTACCAAGCCGGGACGTTGACAATGGATGTCCAATCTCGCTCCAATGGCGGTTATGTCTATGACAAGTTCCAGTGGCCTGCAGCGGACTGCCCAAACGGCACATTGGTACGTCGCGGGCGGATCCTTCTGTTCCGCTATTTTTCACGAATATGGTCCGCTCAACCGGTGCAGGAAAACATACTTGCGCAGGCAGGGCTGACGCTGAACGGCCGGATCAAGCGAATGCGCTGAGTCGCTGACCAGCGATTTTTATACCCGCCAGCAGGTCAATACAGACCCGACCGGTCGGCGATATCAGCGACTGCAGGCGGCGATTGATGCCGCGTTCGGTCGATCCGCTGGCGGGTCGATTTCGGTCCTTGCCTGGGAACGCCGGGTGACCGATAGCGCCAAGGTTTGTCCGATCAGACGATCAATAATCTGGACGACATTGTTCGGCCAGCCTGTGCAATCTGCCCTTCCGGCACCCGTTCACCACCACCAATCCGTGCGGGCTATAACCGTTAAGAACTGGATAGCCGGGAAACACGCAGCGGCTATCCACCACCACGGCCTCAGCCGCGGACGAAGTTGAGCATGGGATTAATATCGATATCCCGCTGGGGATGAGAATATGATGTCACCGAAAGCGATGGCAAATTGTCGATCAACGGCAATTCTCGGGCTATGCGACCTGTTCGATATTTGGCGGTCTTGGTTCGAATTTGGCTTGGCCTGAACTGGGGAACCGTTCGACGGCTGTGTACACCCGCCTCGGCGATCGGAGAGGAAGCGCGCCCGGCATCGCTCAGCTCGGCAATCCAAATCATCATCACCCCGCATTCACGTCTTCGACTTCACCCAATGGCCAAAACCGTGCTGGCTGCAATCACCACGCGGGCAATCTGGCGCTGCCGGCTGAAACGCCGGGCGCGATATCAAGCTGGCGGTTCCCAAGTATCGCCCCGGAATGGCGCTCGACGGCTTTACCTTCCTTGGCGAAATATATCCGCAACAACAGCGACCGAATGTCGCGTTCCAGCTTCCCCTTGCTGACACCGAACATCGAGCGCCTTCCAGGACCGGTGACCCGCGATACCAATGGCAAGCTGATCGCGATCGACCGGCGACCGGTCAACTATGCCAATGTCAGAGCGAACGGATCCGCTTACGACATCGATTTTTCCAAACGCTTTGGCGAGGCGGGGGCGGTGGCGCGACCGGAAGACCGGACCGGGCAGCGCCGCCCGGCCGAACGGCGGCGCACCGATGGTCCGCCGCAGGAGCGACCAAACCGCCCCAGGCTGCGACTCCGGAAGGCGGCCGGCAGCACAACCAGCAACACCGCGTTCGCGGCCCGGGAGCAGGCGGGTCGTCCGCGTGGCGGGCGCTGGCAGGCTATCGGGCCTGTCACACTCCGCTCGAGGACCGTATTCAAGATTCGGGATGGCGTCGATCAACTGGGGACTTGCTCAACGGATCCGCCATCGCGTTCATCCGGCGGCAGCCCGCGTCACGAGATTCGAAGATTAACGGCGGATGGTTTAAACAATGGCCTAGGCTTCCGCATCGACGGCAAGCATCAAGTTCGCGACTCGGTCAATGGCGGCTGAATCGGATCGGACCTGCGCTTCTCCGACCTGGGACGACGCTCAATCTGCGGCTGTATTTCTCAACCTCGATGATCGCGGCAGCCTGACCGAGAGGCTCCCGTTCCTGAAAAGCCAGTTAGGATTGCTTCAAAGTTGGACAATATCTTCGGACGATTATCCAGGACCATCCGCGACGGCAAACGGGGCCTGATCCCGCTGAGCTATCAAGAACGGTTTTTGTCGTTCCGTCGGCCGCTATGTCGAGATTGATTTCCGCAAGCGGTTCTAGGCGTTTGGATTCCGTCAAGCCTGAGTCGTTCGACCCGGGAGGCGAGCGTAAAGCTCAACGCGCTTATTCAGACGCTAGGCGTGTTCGAGATCCGAACAAGATCCTCCCGCTCGCGGGGAGGTGGCCAGCCCCAGGGCTGGACGGAGGGGGACTCTGGCCGAGGGGCGCTTGCGCTCAAGAACGCGAACGCCCCCTTCCACCCCGCTGCGCCGCGGTCCCCCTCCCCGTGCGGAGAGATTTTGGAAGCAGTCGCGATAGGTGCCTGTTAAGCCCACGTCTTCTCGCAATGTTGTTAGGTGGATTTTCCGTTAGCCCTGGAGCCTGTCGAAACGGCGCTTATCGACGACGCGGGCGTGGTCGACCAGGGCTTTTGCCACAGCTAAAACGGAAATTCACGCCCAGCTCCGCCGCCAACAACCCGCGCCGCCCGATATTATCTGGCATCTCCGGCCGTTTCGCCAACCAGCGGCCGGTTTCAGGCCCCCGCTGGAGGGACGGGAATTCCCCGATTTCCGGGAAAACGCGGGAAAAATGGGCCGGGCCGCCGGACGGCGGGCTTCGTTCCTTGCCATTTTTCCTCGTTTAATAAAGGAATAGCGCCCGGCCGGGGGGGTTTCCTTTTTCCCCGCCCCAAATCGGGCCATTTTGTGGATTTTTATTGGGTGCGAGATAACAAAGGCCCCGGGTTCCGGCACCGATCGGGCGCTATATCTCCCT
>Ga0163217_1009141_pt1 | contig 10453 bp, 7 predicted proteins | sample SynspAceP_FD_185933 | JGI IMG/M metagenome (GOLD analysis project Ga0163217, IMG submission 185933) | Saline lake microbial communities from Ace Lake in Antarctica - Synechococcus sp. Ace-P (PacBio error correction) | ecosystem: Environmental > Aquatic > Non-marine Saline and Alkaline > Saline ... | reverse complement strand
CTTCCCGAAATACCAATTGACCGTTCATCCACAGCCATGTGGATGAAACATCGGCCTTTTGACCCCATTGTTTTCAACTTGTTCCCAATAGCTTCGTGTTCAGGTTTTAGAAGAACTGAAGTTCCATTCAGGACTACTTTCGTGAATGTGCCTGATCCTTCACCAATTACTGTATTCATTGACTGGTTTCAGGGTTATGCGGGATCAGTCACAGCCGGTTCCCAAACCCTCACCTCAATCTTACGCATTAACATAAAGGGGTCCTTATTCTTTGTCACATCAAAAAAAAAGCCTTTTCACAGATTAGAAAACAGTCGATCATATGCTGGCAATAAATTTCACCTGGAAACTAAATACTCGAACCAGCGTTTAAAAATGACCTTGGTACCTCAGTAAAGTCACTTGAAAACTTTCTGCCCGTAAAGGAACTTTTAATGTATTGTACACAATCGGGGAAATGTCGGTATCCCTTGATATTGCTTACCTGCTGATTTTGTTTCCGATAATTCGCCTTTTATGCTGAAACCATATCTGAGTAAACTTCTTATTTGGTAAATTATTACAGATCGGGCCATTCTGCCAATTCTAATGTCTTTATTGTTTGCATCATTCAGGGAAGCGAAAAGCTAATTGTTAGGAAATTGGAATTTTCTTTATTTGATATAATCAATATTATCCTACTTGTATTACAATACAGCCGGCATATTTAGCAAAATCTAAAAACAAGTTTTCGCTTATATCCGCTCTTTCCTTTTGGATTATCCAATTACAATTTTTTTTACTTCTTTCGTATTATAAGTGCTCAATTTGTAATCTATTGATAATTAATTTTTGAATATTTTTAAAATGTCCCTTTGCTCTGGTTGCTCCCAACCAGAGATCAATCATCCAATCATTTTCATTATTAATAGAATGATTTAGATATTTCACTATTAAGCTTCACTACGATTATGACTTCATACCTTTTTGCTAAATCTTAATCCAATCGGAACCATTTTATCATTCCCCTACTTTTTTACAAAAAAATTCAATATTTGGAACAAAATCTTTATAAATGCCGAAAAAATTGATGTGGGGATTTTCAGTACCACATTCCGTTTTGATAGATCAGTGGAAAAGGGCAATGAAGGCATTTTCCTTTTATGTTGACAACTATATCACAGGTTATGCGTTTATGCAATAGGTTGGTAAATGATAAGTTTTTTTTTAAAAAAAAAAAAAAAAAAAAAAAAAAAAAAAAAAAAAAAAAAAAAAAAAATTCTTTTTTAAAAACAAAAAAAAAAAAGTGGTGGAGCCCAGATATAGTTCAGAAATGTTTTATTAAAATTGGGAAAGAAGCGAGAAATGCTAAAAACAATCTTTCTAGCCAAGGGGTTTACTGTACCGAAAGCTGTCCACAATGAGTTTATTGATCAATATTAGAAGTAATTAAATTCCTTGTTGGCGTTGGCAAAAATTATATAGTAGACCACCCATTTCACAATAGTTGAAGAATCAGAATCAGAAAAATAGAGCAAAAATGAAATGATTGTGTGCCATTATGAACTGCCACACAACTGCCAACAGGTATTTCTATATTGAGCAAAAAGGGAGGCTAGTCAACATAGGAAATAGCTGAATACTTGGAATATTTCACCGTAAAACAGGTGGAAAATCAAATTACCAGCCTTCCGCTATCCATAGAGAAAAATTAGGAACAAAATACGAAACCCTTTGATGCTAATTTTTAGGTATTAATACTAAAAAAAATAGTTTGATATTTTTTTGCTAAATTAAGCTATTTGAACTTTTACTTGCACAACAGCATTAGTCTTCATTCAATTAATTACTAGACATATAATTTCCCAATAACGGACCAAGGCAAACAAAAAAAGGAACAATGGGCGCCATGTTTCCTTTGCACTCAACTAACAAACTAATCCTTTGTTGGAGAGATAGCGTTTCGGGAAGAAAATGTAAAAAATCCGAAATCCGTGCGTGGCCGTTCTCGAAAATAGCTCGCCTCTCTTTACCACTTCTGGGGTGGATTCGGCCACATTTTTTCTTCCAGCATATCTCCGACAAATATAAAAGTTCCATCGCGGGCATCAGATTTTTTAAACGTCGTATTAACGCTCTGCCAATCTCCTTTCTTAGCGCCTGACGACCTTCCTTTTTCATTGAAATTCCAATATAGGATAATCATGTTCCAAGATTTCCACTCTGTATAAGTGTTGGAAGAAATGAAATCCGTCCCAATTTCTCGGAACAGGTACTCCAACCAAATTTAGATAGGTGGGGAAATATCCCAAAAATGGCTGATACAATGGTCTGTTTCTTTTGGTATTATTCTTTCCAGGCCAGCTAACAATCATTGGGACCTGATCCCACCTCGTTTATAGGATCCCGTTTAATCCTTACTTAAGGTCCATTGCTATTAAATATTTTCTGGATCATGCCCCACCCTCTGTCATGTGGCCATTATCGGATGACAAAAACGATTATCGGTGGATTACTGGCTAGTCCCCAGATTCCTCAACCTTATCCATAATTATCACCCACCTGAACATTTCAAGTGCAGTAATCGATCATTGCTGCGAAAGCGGCATGTGAATCTTTTTGAGATCATATAGGGACCTAAGGATAATTCAGGTCCATCATCAATACCCTTGTACGTTTTTCAGGTGGATATTTTCCTCTATGTTTTTTCCATATAGGCTTCGGGCGCGGCCAATTCGGCATGGGGAATAAAGAGGGCACGTATAGAAAAAAATGGTTTCTCCTTTTGTTGTCTTCAAAAAACTTTATAGGTCTTGGTTTATGTATAAGTTCGGTGCATTAGTGCTTCATCACCCTTATCATATTTCTTTAAGTTACAATGAGAATCCATGTTAGACCAAAGAGAAAAGGATAATAATTTATGCCCCAAACGCTGACAATTGTTTATTCAAAAAAAATATCCAAAACCTTGATTTACAGGATCTCCTTCTGACCCCGGAAAACCCGCCATTTCCCGGAAAGCCCCTGTGGTGTATCTGCTTTTTTTAAGGCTCTGCACGGGTATAAAGTATTATCTGGCTATAGGATTTACTGTCCTTCCGGTTGTATTTCCTTGTTTCCTCTTACCACAGTGTGCCCTGTATGGATCCCCGGTCATACGGCCGATCGTGCAGGAGCATACCGCTACTCCCAGAATAATGTGGGTAAACGCATCCCTGTGAAGGGCCAATCTGGATCAATATTAGGAGTAGAACTTTTCCTGCCGTATTACCGCTTAGATGCTCATAACCAAGATTCAATCGCCAAAATCATAAATTATATTTGGGTTTCTTTCTTCGGTTAACTTTGGACATTTTTGCGTTTTTTTGATTCTTTCTTGCATGCCCAATAAACACATGACAATACAAGTGTAACAAAAAAAAATTTGAATTTTAGTTTAGGTATAATCATTAGTTAGTTTTTTTAGGAATGATTTAATTTCTTTCGGAATATAATCGGATTTTAATCTTTGGGTGTTGGCGCCCCATTCTCTTTACACGATCCTTTTAGAAGCGTTCAACAGCTCAGTGTTTTAGCTGATTGGCTGGCTGTTAAATTATTGCGTTCCACACATACCTCCCTTAGATTGTCAATCCATTCCCTGATTTCATAATAAGTAATGTAGGTTATTTTTTCCGATCCCCTAGCATTACAACCGATCACTGGGCGAAGTTCTAAACAAATGGGATCACGGCCTCATCCAAACAAGGGTCATAGGTTCCAATATGGGGGAACATGCCAAATAAAGGTCTCATCCCCTATTGCCCCTCCCTTTAGACAGTATCAAACTGTTCCCCATCTGACTTATAATCTGGAAGCGGTCTACCTTTAAATCTCCTGAAGTCGGAAAAAAATCTAGATTGGTGATGGCTCTTCCATCCTTTTTTTAGGCAATAGTAGTTCCTTTGCCATTTTTATTAGACAAGGCACCCTAATTCCTCCCTATAGTAAGACCTTTTACCTGGGGCCTTAATGGATTCTTGAGTTGAAATGCCTTCTTAGGATCCACCGGTATCGATGTAAATATTAGAATAGTATTTTCTTCCAAACCGAGGGTCAGTTAACCTTTTCATTTTATCTTCCTACATTATTGAATCGTTACGGTCTCCAACATGGCTTGATTAGACTGGCGATATATTTTTTGGGTTGAATTTGTTGTCATATTTTTTAATACAAGCCTTGTTTTGCTTGCAAAGGAGTGCTGTACCGCATCAAAAAGGTTAGATATAGAAAAAAGGGTCGATCCTTATTACCTTAATAAATTGCTATCCACCTCCCGGTGAGTCGGTCCCGTAGGTTCTTCTCGCTTCGGGTTTTTTTTTTTTTCCCGTTCTTCCAAATGGGATATAATTATTATAAGGGCTGAAATAACATCTAGCAGGACTTGCCCCCTAGGTCTCCGCCCTTGTTAACATCGAACCTGTTCATTAGGGTTTATTCCTAACTGCCATTACCAAAAAAACGCCCGTGGTATATCTGCCATTTTAAGAGCTCTGCCCATAGTTACATCTTTCAATAAACGGAATCGGTATTTTTAATGGGAATTAAATTTCGGGATTCTTTGTCATCCCTTCGGGCCGAATGGACAACGGATAAACCCATGCCTGGGAGTTATTTAAGCCTGTATTAACAGACGCCACCTACTAGGTGCCACAATTGGCGGCGCCGAACGTAGCTTCTTGTGAAAAACATACTTTCCGAGCAAGTTGATCTATATTTAGGGGGTTTCAAAAATTCACACTCCATTTGAAACCCAATATCTTTCCATCCAATCGATCTAACATTAAGTAAAAATGACATTGGGCTTTATAAATCTATCTCCGCTTATTCCTGGAATTCCGTTCTTCTGACCAGAAATAAAATCGTGCAAATGTCAAATAAGCAACCTTGGATACCGTATATTTTGCTTCATACTTATGTATAAAAACTGAAATAGTTGCAATTATCCGATATTTTTAAATTCATAATTATAAGTTGGTTCGGTTTCCCGAACCAAACTTATAATAAAATTATTTATCTATTCGTTGGTTCGTTGGGTCCGTTTCCAATAGAGCTGGATTCAAAGAAAACTTTCTGGAGGGATAGGAAGCATATATTTGATGTGGCAATGTTATTGCTGCAGGGTTATAAATACGATACTCCGTAAGTTATTTCACCACTCAAAAGTATTTAACCCATCTAATCAAGTCATCGCCTTGTCCTTCGCTCTAGTCCATCGTCTGTCGTCATAAATAGCTGACGGAAGTTTCCTGCAGTAGACCTGTCAATGGTTGATCTGGCTCAAGGGCCTTTTCCCCTAACTTATTAATATTACTGTAGGAGCTTGCAGGGGACCATTAAGTTATCATTGTTTCCGCTTCCGCTGCCTAAGGTTACACGTCAGACTAATTTCTAAATATAATCTTATTGTCCCATGGTTACCCCTAGGGCGAATTTACCTGGGTCTAGATTTCCACCATTTTGGGCATAATGGGAAATTAAGTGTCAAACCAAGATATTCGGTAACAAATATTACTGTTGACCTTTCTAGGTCGTCCAATGGAAATCATTGACATAACCGGTAACGGTATCGGATTAGCTAACGGTTAAACCTCACTTCTGTCTCCCAAAGCCGCACTTAAGGCATTTTGCTGAGGTAGGGTCTTTAGGTTCGTCCCGATCCGTGGAGTAAAATGAGCAACCCAAATCTCTAGCTTCTATACATCTCTAACAAAATCTATTTTCCCAAAGTATTCTCTACATTGTATTCGTTTTGGCTCGAATACCGCAGCGTAATCGTCCAAATTAAATATGTGGGAAACTATTAATAATGTCGAAGGCTTTGTCCCCGTGCCTGTTCCCATTTCTTTCTGTGTAAGTAATATTTTTCATGAACTGCTGCAGGCAGACCCATTTGGGTGGCTTTTCCCTGTCTGTTTCAGATAGCGAAATTAGGCATTAAGTTCTTGCGCCCTTTGAGCGTCAAGCAAGTATTTTCGTCCATAATCAAGGTGTTGTCACGTTTCTTGGTAAACACTGTATTCCACTTATTGGGGAGATTGCCCTGTAATATGGCACGTTACCGCCAAGCAAGCGTTCAGTTAAAAATGGTAATTAGCATAAATACTTAGGAACAAAGTTTTCCTCACAACAAGGCTTCTTTCTTCCTTACGGTCAATGTTTGATTTATATCCAATTGTTCTAAAATGTATTTTTGCATTAGATAATGGGTATTTACATTTTGCCACAGTAAAGGTAGGCACCGGCACCCTGGTCAAATCGCCACCAATATTCTATTTCATCAAGGTCTAGGCCTGCGTAGGTCTTCTACCGACAATTCATTTGGCCCAATTATATCAGCCCCGTTTTCATATATCGGTCCAACCAATATTTACAATGTAGCGAGTGTCTTTAGTAAATATCTGATACAATCCCACTATGGCCAAATTCAATTCCGTAGGTGTGTTAAAAAATTTGAAAGGCGAAGCCAGATCCCTAGAGTTCTTCCTTCCAGGAATTATTTCACAGCCAAAAAAGTAACGTAAATGGGGGGGGGGGAACCCCCAGGGGTTTTTTTTTTTTTTTTTGTTTTTTAAAATTTTAAAAATATTATATGATTGTTTCATCTTCTAAATCTGATATGTTGGTTCCTAATGATGCAATAGCTTTGTTATTTTAGAAATTACTTTAACCCCGCAAGAATTGTTTTGGAAAAGTGGGATATTGCCCCTTGAGGATCCATGGAGGATTTTCTTGATCCCTATCAAACTGGATGGTGATTCCGGATCTTCTTATCTAAAATTCAGAAATTATACAAAGCTTGGTACAGTAACATAAAGTTTGATTGCTTATAAACTCTTTTAACTACTTATCCACAGGGATATTATAGGCCCAATCTCAAACTTTAAGCGAATATGCACGAACAACCTTCGGATCATGGACCGAGGTTGTGTATTATTTCCGATGTGCGGCTACAGCCCTGCCCTAGGATATCGATGGTAGGGTCTCGGGTGTCCATCTGTTGACTGATTTTCGGCATATTTTGTGGTGTTCCGCCGGCCAAAAACTGCTGTTTGGGTTAAGATATGGAAAACTTCATGAGCCAAGGTGCCCTGGAAGAAAAATCCAAGTCTATGTTTTTATTATAGGGACAATGTATTGCCAAGACCAAAATTAGAAATCGGGTAGGACTGCCTTAATACCACAAAGTCTTCTTCATATAACTTCATCACCCAGTTGGTATCATCAAGTGGGGACACCTAACATCTTGACTACCTCCCAATCCAGCAGCTCGATCTTTCCTGCGACTCATCCATGTCCCCAAATAACGAAAAACCCCATGATAATACTGGAGCACTTTCTCCAAACTATAGCGCGCCCCAGGTTCCTCCCCTGTTGTGCAGGCGTTGCAAGATTAATGAAGATCAACACCTCCCAGTTCTACAACCTTGTATTATTATAGATAGGGATAGAGATGAGTCCACTTAAAACTGTGCATTTGTAACGGTTTACCTATTGACATGTAAACTCCACGGCCTTTATTTTCCAACCTTGCCAATGTTTTGCAATTTGTTTACAAAGCCGGTTTGCCTCGGGCAATCGGGCATCGAGCAAAAGATCTCTGTGCTTTTTTATGTCATAATTCAAACTAACGGATAGTCTATTATTAAAAAATCCCATTCCAGACCTATATTCCAACCTGCTTGGTAGTCTCCGATTTTTATTTCTTGGATTTTCAGGTTTCTCCACCAAACACACCTGGTTGTTCTATTCCCATTAATGTGGTATTGGCTCCATTTAAACATGGCGAATGTCTCATAAGAGAGGTAATGCCTGGCTTCCAGATCTTCCATAACTGTGTACGAACTTAGTCACTGCAAACATTGAGATCTTGAATAAATTCCTCTTCAGCTAATTTCCAGGGAAGGGCACCAGATTGGAAAAAAATGGATACTGTTGCCAGGGGCAAACGAGAGGACCGATCTACCCCCATATTGTTGAAAAGGTATTTATCATTCAAGGAAAATAATTTACCCTCCCAAAGCCATGAAGCAGTTGAAAGGAATACAACCCGAAACGTACTTCGTTACGTGTAGGATTAGATCCAAAAACCAAGTTTATATAATTCCAGTAACATCGTTTGATATTTGATAGCCGGGCACGCTTTCCTCAAGTTTCCGTTTTTTGATGGTAAACCCCGCAAAACAGTTAAATAATCGTCTTGAACAAGTTGCTGGTCCTATTTACTTTAAGGTGTTCTCATTGATTATAACTGGCTGGTTCTCACTGAATGCCCACGCGGCATTCCTCCATTTTGTTAGAATTAAATTGTTTAGGTAGTGCACCGGGATTAAAAATATTCCTTTTAAAGTTGTTTCAATTCGGCGCTAAAAGTTGACCTAAATTAACCAAATTTGAAATTGGCCTGAACTCCATATAAAGGTTTACCATATATTGGTTTTCAATTATGGTTTCGTTTTTATCTGAATATCGGCCTTCATAATTCGACGCTTTCCGTCCGTCATTGGTTCCAAGGCAGTATAATTCCCTCTTCGCATAAACTTGCTCTTGATAGGAGTAGCTAATAGCAAAAAAAGATTCAATCTAAGCTAATTTGTTATTTCCTTTTTCAGTTTGGAATTATTCACCTGAAAACTTGACTTTGAACATTCAGAAAGTTGTAATATCCAAAATGGTTCCTGAAAATATACGTATTTACTGATTCCTGTAGCCCTAACAAGACATCTAGTGTTCAAAAAACTTTCCGGACACATTAATAATTGACATTTCTACTCTCGGGAAACACCGATACACGAAAACTATATTTTGGAACCGGAGGCCGTATGCTACTTGATCAATCCATTCAACATTTGAGGAACGCTGGCAAGATCGGGAGGAAAAGGGACAAAGCAGCATTTCCTAAATGTGGCTCCTACATTGGGCATAGGCCGCATGTTGGGACCATTCAAGGCAATCTACTTGAGTCAACCATGGACTGAAGCCCGTATGTAGCCATTAATGGATACATTTCGTGTTTTCCAGGCTTGCCCGGCTCCACTTTTTTGTGACCAATATAACTCCATTTGGGCGCCCTCTGAAGTACCATATATAGAACGGCAAACCGATCTTCTAGGAAATATATATGGATTGGAACTATCGTTTTGTATTAAGATTGCTCAATTATATCGGTTCCTACGAATAATTCCCACTACTATTACCCAAATGGCTCATTGTTTCCTGGATAGAAATTACCGCCACGTACTATATAGTTGTAGCCGTACAGGTCACCGGCTAATTTGTGAACTTGAACACGCGGAAGCTCTTCCCTGCAAAAGATTGGGTCTATCTAGGCGACCGGAGGTTTTCCAAATCCGCCCCACCAACTTTACTCACGGGAACCAGTCAAAATCTTTTTCTGCGAACTCACCGTAACCGATTAACTTACTACCTCGTCCATCGCCGCACGTTTCCACTAAAAACCACACTGAGACTGTCTGTCCGATTTACCTGGACCTCCTTGGTGGCAAACACCGATATAGGATACAACACGGACGGCATTTTCACTAGCAAACTTCTATAGTGAAATTTCGCGTCAAAAATCGGCTGTAACACCGGGGTTGTTCCTTTTTCAAACGTGTTTGCACGGATAAAGGGGCGCCTTGTCATCTACAATTGTCCAGGAAATAGTGGATTGAAGTTTATAGGAAACTGGGCAGAATTTGAATTATACATGTACTTCGCTGAAACACACGTTTCTTTTTTAGAAATATCTGTTTATATCTACAAACATTGTGTGTGGTTCTTGTAATTTCAAAATATCCTTTTAGAATACTCGGTAACGAGGCTGCTTTGTTAGCTTTTACACTACAAAACTCGATTTAGATCAACTTCCTTTATATTTGGTTATACAAAATGAAAATCGGTTTGGCTTCCCAATTCAGTCTATAGCCTTCTACCGTACGATTGGTTGAGGTCTAGTGTAAGCTTTGTACGCTGTTGGCAGTTAGGATGATTGCCTGCATTTTTGGTAAACACGTACCAAAAACATAAATAACATACTATCTTCATCTGTTAACTGAGTTTAAGCAATGGGTACGGACTTGCTCTTTTGGTCAAGAATTTTTTTCAATACTTTTATAATGGTTTGCTTGTGGTTTACATTAGTTATAATCACTTCCTACCGATCGGAAATGTGAGACATTTTCCGATTTTTTTTTTAATCCTTCTTAGTTGGAGAGAAACAAAGTGAGTTATTGGTTGTTTTAGTTTTCATTGGCAGTTTTAATTTAAGTTTTAGTTATTTAGTATTACAATTATTTTCGTTGTTCATTAAATAGAGTAATCAATATTGGTACTTCCCTTCTAAAGTATTCCAAGTATTTTTCGAAATCGGCATGTCGGCAAAACTTGCATGTAAATTTAGCAGTCGCCAATTTCGAGTTTTGTAATGATCTTA
>Ga0163217_1025312_pt1 | contig 10454 bp, 22 predicted proteins | sample SynspAceP_FD_185933 | JGI IMG/M metagenome (GOLD analysis project Ga0163217, IMG submission 185933) | Saline lake microbial communities from Ace Lake in Antarctica - Synechococcus sp. Ace-P (PacBio error correction) | ecosystem: Environmental > Aquatic > Non-marine Saline and Alkaline > Saline ... | reverse complement strand
GTTTTGGGGGGTTGGGTTATGTCAGTTTGAGTGGTTTGGTTGGTTTGATTGGGATTTGTTGGGTTTTGTTCTTTGGTGGGTGTTGGGTGGTGGTATTTGGGTTGTGATTTGTTGTGGGTTGCGTTTTGGATGGGGTGTTTTGGTTTGGGTGTTTTTTTTTGTGTGGTGTTTGTTTGTAGGTGTGGGTGTGTGGGGAGTTTTGTGTTGTTGGGGTTGTTGGTTGTTTTGTTGTTTGTTTTTTTTTGTTGTGAGTTAGTTGTTGTTGGGGGTTTGGTGTTTAGGTGGGGTTTGTCGGTGTTCGGTTTAGTTGGGTGTTGGTATATGTTGGTTTTTGTGTTATATGTGTGGTGTGTTGGTGGGGGTGGATTTGTTTGGTGGTGGTGGGGGGTTTTTGGGTTTTTTGGATGTTGTTGTGGGGTGGGCTATTGTAGTGTTTGTGTAAGTTTTTTGGTTATATGGGAGGAGTTTGTAGTTTTTTTGTTTGGGGTTTAGTGTTTGGTTTGTTTTGTTTGGGTATTGTGGGGCGTGGGGAGTAGGTTTGTGTAGTTAGGTTTGATGTTTTGATGTGTGGGTGATACTTTTTGGTTTGGTGGAGGTGGTTTGGTGGATGGTTTAGTGTTCTTGGTGTTTTTGGTTTATGTGGTATGTTTGTGGTATAGGTTCTGTGTGTTTGTGATTGGGGGTGTTTTGGTTTTTTGTGGTGTGTGGGAGTGTGATGGTGTGGGATTGGTTTGGGGTGTTTTGTGAGTTGGCGGTTTTGTAGAGTATGTCTGTTTTGTATGTTGGGAGGGTGTGGGTTTTGTTATGTTGTTTTTTGTTTGTGGGTTGGTTTGTTGTGTTTTGGTTGTGAATGGTTGTGTGTGGGTATGTGTTTTGTTGTGTTGTGGGTGTTGGGGGTTGGTTTGGGGGTTCGGTTGTGAGGTGTGTCGTATGTTTGGGTTGGTGAGGTGCTGCTGTTTAGTGTTGGGTTAGTTTTTGGGTGGGTTTTGTGTTTTGGGGTGGGTTTTGTGGTTTGTTGGGCTGGTTTTGGGTTTGGTGGTTGGGGTGTATGGTTGTGGTGTGTTGGTTTTATGGGGTTTGTTGTTTTCTGTGGGATTGGTGCTGAGTTGGGTGTGGTTTGAGTCGGTTTGGGGGTTTTTGCTGGGGTGGGGTTGTGCGTGATTGTGGGTTTTGTTGGTGTTGTTGGATTGTTGGGTTTGGTGTTTGGGGGTTTTGGGTTGTGTTGGTGGGGGTGTGAGGGTAGGATTGGTTGTGGTGGGTGTGTTGGTGTGAGTTTTTGTGGGTGTGGTTTATTTGTGTTTGGGGTTTGGGTGGTAGGGGGGTTGGTGTTTGGCATTGGGGGTGGTTTTTAGGAATTTGGTAGGTGTGGGGGGGCTGGTGATTTTGGTTTTGGGGGATTTTGATTGGGGGGTGAGGTTCTGGTGGAAAGGTTTATGATGAGTTGGGTTTGTGGGGTTATTTCTGCGGTTTGAGGGTGGGGGTTGATTTTTTGGGGTTTGGTTGGTTGGAGTGTGGAGTTGGGGTTATGTGGTGTGTTTGTTGGTTGTTTTTTTTTTTGTTTGTTGTTGGAGGTTTGGTTATGGTTTTGGTGGTTTGCTTGTTGGGTTTTGGGGGGTATTGGTTTTGGATTTTGGGTTGAGGGGTGGTTTGTAGGTGGGGTGGTGTTTGGTGTTTTGTTGGTATTGCTTTATGTGGGTTGGGGGTGTTTGGGTGGGGGGGTCTGTTGGGCATGGGTTGTGGTTTTTGGGTCGAGTGGTGGGTTTTGGGTTAGGGGTTGGATTGGTTTGGGTTTGGTTGGTGTGGGTTGGGTCAGTGTGTTGATTGGGATGGTTATGGGTGTTGTGTGTGGGAGGGTTGAGTTGGTTGGATGGTGGGTGTGAATTTGGTGGGAGTGGGTGGTGTTGGAGGTGGCGTGGGAGCGTGGGGTTTTGTTGTGGGGTGTGTTGGGGTGTGGGGTGGTTGGGGGTGGTTGGTTTGTGGTTTTGGTGTTTGTTGTGTGGTGGGGAGGGGTGGTTTCTTGTTTGTGGTTGGTTTTTGATTTGTGTGTGTGTGGGTTTAGTTGTAGGGGTGGGTGGTTGGGGGTTGTGGTTGGTGTTGGTGTTGTGTTGGTTGTTTTTGGTGTTTTGGTTTTTGTTTTTTTGTGTGTGTGTTTTTTGTTTATGTGTTTATGTTTGTGGTTGTGTTGTGTGTTATGTGGGTTTGTGGGTGTGGTATGGTTGCTTTGGGTGATTTGAGGCGTGGTTGGGGGTAGGGTGGGTGGTGTTGGTGTTGGTTTGTTTTTTTTTTGTGGTGGGTTTGATGCGGGGTTTGGTTGGTTTTGTTTGTTGTTGTGGTAGTGTTTTGGTGGGTGTGGGGGGGTTGGTCGGATGTGTTGTTTTTTTTGGTTTTGTTTTTGTTTGGGGGTTGGGGTTGTGGTTTGGATTGCGGGGGGGGTGTTTTGTTGGGTTGTTTTATTGTGTGCTTGGTGGTTGGGTTTGGAGTTTGTTGTGTTTGGGTGCGTTGGTTTTGTGGTTTTTATGGTGGGTTTGGGTGTTCTGTGTGGTGTTGTTTTTGGTTTTGGTTGCTTTTGTGGTGGTTGTGGGGTGTTTTTGTTTTATGTTTGTGGTGTCGAGTGTGTGTTTGTTTGAGTTTGTGAGGGTGGGTGGTGTATGTTTGTTTTTTTGGTTGGAGGTGTGGGTTGGTTGTTGGGTAGTGTGGTTAGGTTTGGTTTGGGGTGGGTGGGTGTTGTTGGTGGGTTGTGGCGGTGGGGGGGGGGTGGTTTTGGTTTGAGAGTGGTATGATTTTGGGGGGTGTTTAGGGTGTGGTTTTGCTGGTTTGGGGGGGTGGAGTTGGGTTATGTTGGTTGTTGCTGGTGGTTTGTTGTTGGTTTGGTGGAGTGTGGGGAGGTGGTAGTATGTGATGTTGGTTGGTTTGTGGTGTTGGTTGGTGGGGTGTTGTGTTTGTTTTTTGGGTTGGGGGTTGGTGTGTTGGTGTGTTGTTTCTTTGTTTGGTTTTGTTGGTATTGTGTGGGTTGTGTTCTGAGTGGTTTGGGGGGTTGGTGTTGTGTTTCTGAGTGATTGTTGTTTTTTGGGTGGTGTTGTATTGATTGAATTGGTTTTTTATGGGAGGTTTGTCGTGTTTGTGGGTTGTAGTGGGTTTTTGGGTGGGGTTAAGGTGGAGTATTGGTTTTGTTTTGGGTTTTGGAGGTTGTGTTGGTAGGGGGTTAGTGGTTTTTTTTGGGGTCGGTGTTTTTGTGGTGGTTGTGTGGTGGATTTTGGTTGTGTGTTCTGTAGTTGTTAGGTTGTGGTGTGATGTTTGATGGTGGGTTGGTTTGGTGGGTGGTTGTGTTATTCGTTGTTTGGGGGGTGTGTGTGGTGTTTGGGGGTTGATATGTTAGGGGTTGGGGTGTGTTGGTTTGTGGGTGTGGTGTGGGTGGGTTGGTGGGGGGGGTGGTGGTGTGTTATTGCTTGGGGGGTGTTGGTGTGGGTGTGGTTTGTGTATGTGTTGTTGTGTGTGTGGGGTTTTTTGTGGTAGTTTCGGTATGTGGTGATGGTTTTTTTTTGAGGTTGGTGGGTAGTCTTTGGTGGGTTGTATGTGGTGGCGTGTTTCTTTTGGGGGGTTGTTGGGTGGGTTGTTGTGGTGAGGTTTGAGTAGTGGTTTGTTGGATGTTGGGTTTGGGGTTTTTGGGGTTGGTGGGGTTTGTGGGTGTGTGTTGGGGGGTGGGGTGGTTTTGGTTGGTTGTGGTTGGGGTGTTTTTTTGTTGTTTGGGTTGGGGTGGTTTGGGTGGGTTGGTAGGTTGTGGTGGGGTTGTTTGAGGTGTGGGTGTAGGTTTGGGTTGGATTCTTGGGGGGGTTGGAGGGCGTTTGGGTGTGTTGGTTTGGTGATTTGGGTTGAGGTGGTGGGTTGGTGGGGGTTTGTTGGTTGGGGTGGGGTTTTGGTGCTGTGGTGTGGTTTGTTGGTTTTTTGTTGTGTTTTGGATGGGTTTGGTGTGTGGGTTTTGTTTTTGGTTGGTGGTGTGTGTTGGGGTTGGGTGGTCGGTGGGTGTTGTTGTTGTGGGGGTTGGTGTGGTGTGGTGTATGGTTGGGTGTTGGGAGTTTGGTGAGTTTGTGGGGTTATGTGTGGGAGTTTGGTGGGAGGAGTATGGTGTAGGGGGGTGTTGTGTTGTGGTGGCTTGTGGTCTTTTTTGTGGGGATAGTTTGTTTTTTTGTGGCGTTAGTGTGGGTTTGTGGTATTTGTGATTGGTTTTTGAGTTTTATTGGTGTTGGGTGGGGTGTTTTGGTTTGATAGGTGTTTGTAGGTGTTTGTTTTTTTGGTGGATAGGTGATTGGATTTTGTTTATTGGCGTGTCTTTGTAGGATTTTGGATGTGGGGGGTGGGGTGTTAGTGGGTTTGGGTGGATGGTGTTGTGTTTTTGTGGGTTGTGTGGGGGGGGGTCTGTTTTTTTTTTTTTTGTTGTTGTGTGTTGGGGTTTTGGGGGTTGGGGTGTGTGTTTGTGGGGTGTTTGTGTTGAGTATGGGTAATTGGTTGGGTTTGGTTGTGTTTTGGGTTGGTATGGTTTGGAGGTTGCTGGTTTTGTGTTATTGTTTTGGTTGGTGGTTGTTTGGGTTTTTTTGTGGGTGGGTGTTGGGGTTTGTTTGTTGGATGGTTTTGGTTTTGTGTTGGAGGTTGGGGCGCTTGGCTTGAGGGCTTTTAGGTTACTTATTAGCGATTTAGGTTTTATAATTGATGAATTGACCGAGGCTTTGTTTTGGAGGGCTTGCCAAGTTGTTTGTGGTTGGTTTTTTGGTTTGGTTGGTTGGTGAGAGAGACCAAATTTTCAGGCTTGACGCGCTGAATCTTAAGTCCATTTAGATTAGAAACATTTCGAAGACTTACGAGAAGAAAGAGCTTAACGAGATGAGCCTTGAATGATCTTTCCTGGATGTGTTGAGATGAAAATGTTGAGTGAGCGCGTTATATTGCAAGTTCCTCAGATCGAAGAGGCAGAAATATAAGGAGAGGTTGTTTGTGCTGATCGTTTCGGTGTTGGTTTGGGAGAATATCAGATTGTCTGTCCTCGTGACTTCAGATCTGCCTTCCAAGTAGCGGCCAATGCCCGGTGGACTGAGTTTAGGCCTATTTGCTCGATGTCTGCAATTCAGTAGTGGTGTGTGCTGTTTTCTAAGCGCAAATTGGGTGAGGGTGCTGATTTCGGCGTTTGGGGGGGGGTGGTGGTGTGTGGGGGTTGGGGGTTGGGAGTGGTTGGGTTGGTGGGTGGGGGGTTGCTGGTTTGTTGGTGGGGGTGAGTGGGGGTTGAGTTTGGGGGTGGGTGGTTGGGAGATGGTGGTGGGGGTGTGGGGGTGGGGGTGGTGTTGTGGGGCTGGGTGGTGGGTGGTGAGAGTGATTGTTTGGTGTTGTGGAGGGGTTGGGGGGTTTGAGAGTCGTGTTTCGGTGTTGGTTGGTGTGGGTGGTTGTGGGGGGGGGTGGTTGGGTTTGTGGGTCGGGTATGTTTCTGTGGTTGGGGATGATTTTTGGTTTATTGGGGTTTTGGGTTTTTTTGTTAGTATGGATTCGGGTTGGTGAGTCTTTTTTTGTTCTGTTTGGTGGTGTGTTTGTTTGGATTTTATTTGTGGTTGGTTGGTTTTAATGTTTGATTGATCAGGGTACTTGGGGTTGGGGGTTGTGGTTTGGGCGTTTGTTTGTTGTGTGGTTAGGGGGGTGGGTTGTTGTTTGTTTGGGTTGGTTGGGTGGGGGGGTTGGGGTGTGTTTTGGTTTTGTGTTTTGATTTTTAGTGGTTGTTTGGGATGGTTGGGATTGGGTTTTTGGTAGGGGGGTTTCTTGAATTGTTGTTGGGTTGTTGGTCTTTGGGGGATTGGTAATGGGGGTGGTTGGGAGGTGGGTTGATGTTTGTTGGGGTTTGTTGGGTTTTTGGATTGGGTGTTGGTGTTGAGTTCTTGGTTTGGGAGGTGTGTGATGGTGGGGGAGGTGGGGGAGGGTGTGGTTGTGTGTTGGGGGGTTGGGTTTTGTTGATTCGGTTTTTTTGTGGTGTGAGTGGTGTCGAGGTTGGTTCGTTTTTTTTGGTTGGGTTTTGAGGTGAGTGTTGGGTGGGTGTGGGGGGGGTGTGTGGCTTGGGGGTGGGTAGGGATAAGCATTGATTCCCTACCACAACCGATGCCCCGTCTTGATGGATCTCCAATCGGTACCTTCAGGGAAATTTGAAAAAAAACATGGATAGAAGGAGGTTTTTTGACTAAACTTCTTTTGGGATTGTTCTCTTGCTTCTTGGTGTTCATTGATGGGGAATGGAAAAGATTTTTTGAGGGAATCACAGATTCTTCCTGCTTTTCCGAGTCGCTAATGGATGGAAGGCTTACCACATTTTTGTCCCTAAGGCCAGAAGGCGGTGTGAATTTATCGTATTCAAGCTGGCGGACATTCGCAGTGTTGGATTTGTTCGCATTACAGCCAAAGTTAGTTAACCTTCACGGGCATAGAGCTCCCCGATTCGGTTGAGAGACGGGCAGCGTCGTCACCGGGATTGAGCGCAGATCCAGAGTTCTTTTCCTTATGGACCAGCTTTCCGCTTTTCAAGTTTCCTAGGCCAATATGGTCAGGCATTGTCAGTGAACGATTTGCCCTCTTACTGCTAATAGAAATTTGTGGACGAGCTATTGCTTTATCAAGAGCATGCAGGGACTGTGGCAGTATCAACCATGAGTCTCTGCTATTACTTTTTTTCCAGGACAGGGCCATTCAGCTTCCAGGCGGCCCATCTATTGGGCTTGGATGAGTTATCGGGCCTTTGGGATCAGACAACAAAAACTTACCTTCCGTTTATCATATGTGGTTTCTTCCAATAAAATGCCGTTGCAGGATCAACGCTTTTATTCCAGATTTTGGGGAAATGGATTTCTACCTTCAGAATACCAAGAATTCAGTTTCGGGTCCGGCAAAGACCCGTCCTTCTACCTCGGGAAATCCGGAAAATTACGACGGGAAGGACCGACGCGAAATGCTCAATTACTCAAATCACTGAATTGAGCACAGTTTGTACTAGTGATCCTGAGATCAGCCGCCCGAATCGCCCAATACGAAGATGGCCTTCCGAATTGCAGACTTTCCGTACTGAAGTTACGGATTTATGTCCAACGAGCCTGATGGGTGATGAGTTGTTTATGGGGAAGAGAGCGCGATCCCGGGTTACCTATGCCCGCCCAACTTGCATTTTCTTAGCCAGGAAGCTCATCGAGCAGGCGATGTTCAAATTTGTTCCAGCTCTATTCATCAGGAGATGGGATCATCACGGAAATCTACCCAAATTGGAATAAAAAACCAATGTGAGAAAACTGTACGAGCTTACTGCTAGCACTGATCAAAGATCTGGAAGCAGCGCGCTTATTGGAAAGACACGTTGGTCGTTTGGGGTGGCGAATTTTGGCAGGACAGTCTACAGTCAGGGCACGCTATCTCCTTGATAAGATTATGGTCGGGATCATCACCTAGGTGTTTTACACGTGGATGTGTGGAGCAGGCGTTTCAAAGCCAGGTTTTAGCTACGGGAAGGACAGCGATTTTGGATATAATGTTAGTCAAAAGATTCCTGTCCAGTGGCGATGATTTTTACAGGCAACGATTTTACATTTGTTTGGGATCGATTCACGAAAGACTACCTGTAAGCATCAGGACGAAGCATTTAGATTGACCGACGTAGAAGGTTCATGTTGGTTAAGGATATTTTAAACCTAGGAAAGATCAAAATATGACACAGGGTATATCTCCCTTTGCTTGGCGGGAACCGCATTCATTCTCCTTCTCCTTTTGGGTTCATTTCGCCCTATCGCCTTTTTTATAGGAAGCTGCTTCCTTCCTGTAGTATTCCTTTTTGCAGAAAATTAAGTTTTTTAAAACTAATTAGGGCGAAAGAGCAGGAACAGTAAAGACTCAGAAATGCCACAAGTTAATGGTTTTTGTAAAAAACTAATTCCCTGTCAGGGATAATGTTTTCCAGACTTTAGCACTCCACTGAAGCTTAAATAAATTGACTATCAAGAATTATCGATTTGACTAGAAAAATACGAGGTGAAACTTGATCACAAGGTCTAATGAATTAAAAAAATAAATGTAAAATAAGAGCTTGAGCTTTTTGTAAAGTCTTTATTTACAATTTGTAAAGTAACTTTACATGAAAATATCATTGGAAACAATGAAATTAGGAACGAGCCAAAAGAGTCAAAAAATTTAGCTATCTGGACTTTGGTCCTGGGTTGCTTACCATGGCAATCGCAACCTTTTGGCCTGAATTGATCGGGTAATCTCCCTTCCTGACCAACCTTCGCGATCCTTGTCAAACTTTACCAATGGCGTCCTTGATGATCTTGGCAAATCGAGATCTATTCAATTATTTGATAGAGTTGGAGAAAAAAAATCCACCTTAGAATCCTTGCCATCACATTTAGGTTAGCGTGTAGTCGGGCTGACTTTTCTATTTTAGTAAGCAGGACCTCATCCCATTTAAAGCTGATATTGGATTCCTAGTCATGTTTATTGGTATCTGGCTATTTTGGTTTTGTCTGTTTGCTAATCAATTGACTAGGAAGGTTACCAATGAAAAAATTAGAGAATCAGAGACCTTTCGAACGCTCGAAATATGACGGCAAGAGGATCTTGCTGAAATCATTGGAGTCTCCGCGTCAACGAATCAATGCGATCGGAAAAAAGAAAAATTCGATCAAGTTTCCGACAAGCTTTTTCGGTTAGCAAGACTATGTTGAAGTTTACAGATCGAGGAGCTGTGTTAGCTATGGGCAGGATTAAGCATGCCAATTTGGATCCGAGTTGATTTAAAAATGAATTCGATTTTAATCCGACCCTTAAATGGCTTAATGTTGGATCTCCATTTCTTTCATTTGCTATTAGACCGGAAGCCTTAAAGATAGAAGCCAAAATCAGTTAATAAGGCCTTCTATCCTATTTTAAGCTTTCAATTCCGACTTGGAAAGGGTGACTTTTCTCCAACTTTTTAAAGGGACTTCACGCTCCTTCAAATCGCCCTTATTTCAAAAACTCGTGTCGCGATAAAGTTTTGGGAAATTCATCCAAATCAGTAAGGCGCCAGTCGGCAACCCAACCAACCCCGCATTACTTTAGTGAAAAATTGCTGGAAAAAACGCTCCTGTATAAACCCATTCAAAGCAGAAATTATCTAGCTGCGCAATCAGCATCAATATCCTGCAAAGATCTACAGGATTTTAATACTACTAAAGCCAGGTGAAGCTTTTCCAAGGGGTAATTCAGCCAGACTATAAATCAGGTAAAGTACAAAAGCCATCGTATAACTAGAGAAAAGTAAATCCAAAGGCCCCTAGACTGATACCGATAAGCTTTGCCTTTAGTCGCGAGTAAGTAGCACTTGCCAAAAAGCAAAACCTGACAAATTACAGCAACTAAGCATCACCCCGGGACATTGCCAAAGTATAATCAAACTTCGTATGCTCCCGCAAAGCAGCATCGGAAGTCCAAAGCCTATTAAAATCGGACAGGCTTAGCATCAGGATCAACTGCAAAAAGCTGACTAAGAAAGGACCTGCGATCGCTTCACGGGTTGGGGCGCATTCAGTTCGATAAACTCGTAGATTATTGTAGAAATGATGTAGTCGCAAACACCGCCGAAATTGAGGGCACGATCAATAGATCATTGATAGTTCATTCAGGTCAGGGAGACTTGCTCAGGTCATCGGAAATTCTGATAATCGAAAATTCGCTATCAAGACGAGAAGAAGGTGTAGATGATTGCAAATCTAAGGGATTGAGGAATATTTTCGGTAGATGGGCGTATTTAGTTAGCTGTAAGCATTGAGTCAAATCTTTATTTTTGGATTATTTTTTTTTAAGGGGACCTATTGCATGAGTGTTGGCTGCAGGTGAGAATCGAGCCTCACCAGTTATCTCCTTGAGGACTGTCTAATGTACTTCATGGGAAAAACACTTCACCTTCGAAAATATGTTAATCGCATGATCCGTAAGCTCTTTTCGAAGGATCTTCAAATTATGTGCAGGTAATGGAATAAGCCTTCCCCGCAGTTGATTTCTTTTTTTTGATCTTAAGCTTTCAGATTCTCGACAGCGATTGGGGATCGCAGACCAGCAGTAGGCTTCGTCAAGAATTTTAGGATTTCAGGGATTGAAAGAAAGCCAAGGCTGCCACTGACCTTTGCCTTCGTTCCTCCTGAAAGGGTTCCCATTGCTTTATCTTTTAAGGACTTTTTCCAGTTTCAATAAGCGCTTGATTAGCTCCATATTCATATTCTTGATTTCAGGCCGGCATGTCTTCTTCATCATGTCAACAAGCTGCCCAATCTCATATTGCAGGATAGCGGGCCTATTTTGAGCATAATACCAACATTTACCGGATAGGCATCGATTTCCTTTTGATCGATTCGCTTTTTACCAGAATTTCACCTGAGTCTGGCCAAGACCATACCAAGTATAGATGTTGT
>Ga0163217_1064146_pt1 | contig 10455 bp, 4 predicted proteins | sample SynspAceP_FD_185933 | JGI IMG/M metagenome (GOLD analysis project Ga0163217, IMG submission 185933) | Saline lake microbial communities from Ace Lake in Antarctica - Synechococcus sp. Ace-P (PacBio error correction) | ecosystem: Environmental > Aquatic > Non-marine Saline and Alkaline > Saline ... | reverse complement strand
AACCGGAAGGTTAGAGTCCGGTTTTATTGTGTTGGAGATCCAGTGCCAAGCATAACAGGTCGAAACTGTCCGCAACTTTTTGGAGTTTAACTGTAGCGAACAATTACCCGGTTACTAAGTGCGGGCCAGTGGAGGCATTGTAAAATAACCTCATCTCTAAATCTAATATGGGCAAGAATACAAAGTACCTGACTCCTAAGACTGGCCGCTCCAGGAACGTCCTGATACTTTTATGCCGAAGCCGTAATTACTTACTCCAATTGTCGTAGTTGGGGCTAGAAACTGCTATTTACGTAACACTGGTGACAATCCTTCTACGGCTGACGTATAGGACCAGTATCAGTCTGTTGTTTACAGGATAGAGCTAAAACGCTTATACAACGGTAATTTTCTTTCCCCTTACAAGGGTCTACACTACTCACCAAATGCCGGTACGCCGTATCACTGGCAGGTCAGTTGCCTGAGACCATGGCATGAGAAGCAACTTTTAGTACTATTGTGAATGGGGCCAGAATCATAGCTGGAAACCCAGTTCATACGCTTCTAATCCGTTGAGATTCATCTGCTAGCACCTTACCAAGTAAAATGGGTACATGAGTACCGTGTTTTGGCCTTCCAAAATCAGGATCAGGGCCGGCCTACAATTTTCAGTTCTTCGGCGATTATTGACTGGTTAGGCCTAACGGAACTGTAAGTAAACTGTATCAGTAACTAGAATTATGCGTACTTCGGGTATCAACTGGATAACAAAGACCTTAAATTTTTTGGTTTAAGGCGATTCAAAACTTTCGGCGTGTGAGTTTTGATCTAAATTTTCAAACCACAACAGTGTGCAATTGTTAAAAAGCTTATCAAAAATATATTTCCTGATGTTCTTTGATTTTTAGGGCGTTGTATATCAGAGAGATTAGTTATATTGTACAACGGGATACCACAACCTGGGTATGAAATGTTAGGAAAACCTCAAATGGCAAAAATTGACCCTACGTAGACCCGATAAAAAAAACCCTATACATACAACAACACATTATTTTCTGTTCCGGCTTTAGGCTTGTATGTTAATACATTTGTAGGTGTAGGAATACCCAGGCGAAAAGGAATTTGTTTACCTACCTTATTAAATAAAACCATTTCTTTTGGAAAGATATAGAAATAAAGTTAAACCCCAATCATGAGATAAAAAATTCTTTCTTTATTAGTCTTTCTTCTAATATCAAACCGTTCTGCCTTTTCGCAAACTGTAGTCCACTTTAGAAGATTTCAATGTAATTGCGAGGTATTTAAAAGTGGTATAAGCGTAAAGCTTCCAGGCGTTCTCGAAAACTCTCTCTCGGGTAGCTGATATTGGTGATATTTATGTCAACACAAAATACAGGTATCATCTATTTTCTGGGGATGTGTTAATTTCTTGGGAATTAACAAGTACCGATACATCAGCAAATATCAAAATTTTGAGCTTTTGATGGATTGGAACAAACCAATTAACACTAACTATTGAAGGTATGGTGGCACTATCACTGTTGATTTAAGCTAGTTGAAGTTGATTGCCGCTATAACGGGTATAGCAAATCGCCACACACAGTTTAACGGGAAGATGTACGTTAAAAAACCCTTATCATCTACGACCAGATAGGCGACAACAATGAGCTGGTTACTTTAGTTTAGCAGCTATTGCGCAGCACGGTTAACAGATTACCAATACTACGAAATCAACTTTTGCAGCTGGGAAGTTAGGGACCGAGGAACCCAGCCCCTTATGATCACGGATAGTGCAAAACAAAAAATACAGTACCCACAGTAGCCTTAAAGCGTGACGGCTATAGCCGCACGCCTACCAATTAACAAATACGACCAAAAACACCAAAGAATTAATCGGACCAGATGGCACTCAAACCTTATCAATCACGCGATACCCGACAACAATACGGTTACTTTAGCTGTTTGAGCAGCTATTTGCGCTACTGTAAGGCTGAACAGACTCCGAATTACTGCCACGAATCGGAATTTTTGCTTGTAGTAGTACGGGCCCCAGATCCTTTAAGCTCATTAGCAGAGATAGTGGAAAACAATAACGCTAGACGTGCCTAAGCCTTAGCCCCCGATTATAGCGGGCGGGCCCACCAATACAAAACGACCAACACCAGTTTAACGGAAGATGAGGGTGACTAAACCTTAATCATCACGGATAGCGACAACAATTTACGGTTACTTTAGTTGTCAGCATAGCTATTGCTAGCGGAGGGGTAACAGCCATACCAGCTACTACGGCAGGATGAACCCACCACTTCGCATCCACAACGTTGTAGGGTAGCAGCAATCTGTCGCCAGTGATTACGCCGATAGTTGAAAACCAATACAGTAACAGGTAGACCTTTACGGAATATAGCGACAGCTACCAATACTCACGGACCAAACACCAGTTTAACGGACAGATGGGCACTAACCTATATCACTGCACGGATGGCGACAACAAGATCGGGTTTAGGCTTTAGCAGCGTATTGCAGAAGCGGAATAACAGCATTACCCAATACTTACTGAATGCAACTTTTGCTCGTAGTTAGTGGACAGAGCTTAGTGATTAGGCAAGATAGTGAAAACAATACAGTAACGGTAGCCTACCGAATTATAGCGCGGCGGGCCTCACCAATACAAAGTACGACCCGAACACCAGGTTTGAACGGAAACCCGATGGAGTAACTAGACTGCTTTCATCACGAGCATAGCGAACCACATATTTACAGTTACTAGTAGCTTTCCACCGCGCCTAATTGCAGCTCGATGGTACACGAATACACCCCATCAGGCTACGAATGCAAACCCTTCTATGCGTCCAGTGAGTAGTGGGAACAGAGTCTAGGATCTACGGATAGCTGAGAACACAATACTCAGACCAGCGATGAACCCAAGTAGCTTTGCTTTACGGCGGGCCATATAGCCGCATAGCTTCACACCACCCGTTACCCACAATTACGTGACCAACCACCAGTCCGGCCTAAATCCCTTAACAGGAGATGGCTACTAAAACCCCTTCCTGATTCAAACGGGTATAGCGAGCAACAAACGATGATCGTAGCTTTAGCAGCTTATTGCAGCCCGTAACCCAGCGCGAAGCGACCTTAAAACACCGATACCAATACCCACGAATGGCAAGTTTTGCTCAGTAGTAGGAACAGACTTAGTGATTAGCGGATAGTGAAAACAATACAGTAACAGGTAGCCTTTTAGCGGATATTAGCCGCAGCTAAACCAATACAACCATTATAAAACGACCACAAAAACACGCAGCTGTAAGCGGGAAGATCCAGCAAACTTAACTCTTATCATCGACGGATGCGACAACAATTGACGGTTACTTTAGCTTTAGCAGCGTCAGTTTGCTAGCAGCAAAAACACCGGGTAAACAGGAGTACCTCAACCATTACCATACGCAGGAATCTGACACCACTTTGTGCAAGTAGTAGGAACAGAGCCCTTAGTCCCATTACAGAGGATAGTGACAAAGCAACCCATACCAGTAACATGCGGCTGCCCTATTAGTCCCGACTATAGCCGCGGCGCCGCCATCATATCACAATACGACCCAAGCACTAGTTTAATTCGGAAAGATGTTACGAACCTTATACATATACAGATGGATAGCGACGAACTAATACAGTACTTCTGGAGCTATTAGCAGCTATTGCAGCGGAGCCCGACCGCGAACAAACGTATAACCCGGGTAACAGCGATACCAATAAATAACGAACCTGCAACTTTTGCCAACAGTAGTAGCGAACATGACTTAGATCCCCTATCCACGAGCATAGTGAAACGGAATCTAACAGTTAGGTCAACCCGGGTAGCCCTTAGCGACCCCTATAGGGACGGCACCAATACAGAATACGACCTAACACCAGTTCTAACGAAGATGCTGAATGAACGCGCTCCTCAAAACTGGAGTCTGAGCTACATCTTTCCACGTTCGGACAGGAAATTTTACCTGACTGTTTCACTAAAAACACAACAAAGTATCTTACGCATTACAGTACTGAATGTAAATCAGAAAGCAGTAACGATTAAGTTATCAGCGTTTGAAAACATTAAAGATTGGCAGATGAGCTACTGGGTGCGTTGACGGTTTACAACGCATTGTAAAAAAGGATGAAGCAAGGTCACACAAAACACTCTAACAACTCCACCCTAGCTTGCCATTAAATAACTCAGAACGCGCATCTTATCCAGAAACGTAAAAAAACGACCCTATACGCCAAAGTCTTAAAGACCACCCAAAGAATTAGGAAACTTAGGGATATTAAAAAAAGCCGTTCACATTTTTTGCCAAAAGAGCGTTGGGAAGTCTTATCAGTTTTATAGTTAGCTATAAACATTTTATACCCTTATTGAAAAAGTATGTTGTTCGTAACGTTCTATAAAAAGTAAGTCGAAGTTATGTTATTATAGATGGTCCGGGTTTTAGTCATGGTTCCTTCTAATAGAACGGTATAGAAAACAGTTTGTTTACAGAGTTGATAAAATGGATATGGTTTCCTTGAGCATGGAAGCAATTCAATAACTTATTGGAAGTCTCCGAATTATCAGAAGAATTAAAAAGAGTGTGGAGCCACCTCGTTATATCAAAAGAAGAGTTTGCTTATACAATTGATCCGCGTGAACTCAGATGGATTGGTATGAAGTACAAACTTAACAAAACATCTTTAAAGCTTAATACTAATTCTAAACCATCCCCATATCCTGTTTGTAGAAATACATATTGAAATAGAACTTTTACCCCGCCAGAGGCCTTAAATGAACCCGTTTTGGTGTATCTGATATAAACTTTATAAAAAACAGTCTTCAGAGTTGGTTTAATGCTTACTACGCATTATTGGATTTATATGATAGACAAGTACATCGGTCATGGCATTAAGTACAAAAAGATTGTATACAAACCAAACGATTATTCAGCTTGGAAATGGCATTGTCAAAAAGAAAAAATAACGGAACCTTTTACTTTTTCATTCAGACAGAGGTTAACAATATTGCTTTCAATACGAATTTAGAAAATTAATTAATTAAAAAACACTTTCTAATTACTCAAAGTATGAGCAGAAAAAGCTAATTGTTGGGATACGCTGTAGCTGAAAGCTTTTTTAAAACTCTTTTAAAGTGGTGACAATGGTATACCATCATAATTTTAAAACTACACAAAGAAGTACAATTAGCAGTCTTTTTGAAATATATGACATTTGTACAATAGGAGCAACGTTGCACTTCACCTCTTTAGGCTTATAAAACTCCTAAAGAAATCGAGATGGTAAGACATATTTTATCAAATCAAAAATGTGCATAGGTCTTAGAAAGGACTCGCTCCGGACCTTTTTGTTGCGACACGGTCCGAAACCTTAATCAATCACGGATAGCGAACAACAATACAGTTACTTTAGCTTTTAGCAGCTATTGGCGCCGGTAACACGATACCAATACACGAATGCAACTTCTTTAGCTCCCGAGAGTGAATATACCGAGGAACAGAGACATTAGTCCTTACAGATCAGTGGTAAACACAATACAGATACGGCATAGACCTTAGGCCGATTTCGTCCTATAGCGGGCGGGGGCCACCAATACAAATACGACCACACACAGTAAAAACGGAAGATTCTCTCCCGTGGTACTAACCTTATCATCACGGATAGCGACTACAATACAGTTACTTTAGCTTTAGCAAGCTATTGCCAGCGGGTATAACAGAATACGCCACAGTACTACGAGATGCAATTTTGCAGTAGTGTAGGAACAGACTTAGAATTTCAGTACGATAAGTGAAGGCAATGGAGAACCACCAGAACTGTACCCTTGGCTGATATCGAACGAACCAACTATTAATAATAGATTAGAAAATAATGACCGGGGATCCAATCTGAATTTAGAAGATTCTGAGCGGGCGTAAATGTTTTTTAACAAGTTTCAATTCAAGGGAAAGCATTAGCTGCAGCTACTTGATACAAATACAACGAACTCCACATTTGCAGTTAGTAGTACAGATTTAGATGATACGGATAGTGAAGGCTGGAACAGTAAACAGTAGGCCTTGGCCGAATCGATACAGATACAACGAACTCCACATTCTGCAGTAGTAGGTCAGATTTAGTTGATTACGGATAGTGAAGGAGGAACAGTAAACAGTGCCTAAGCTGATATCACCTAACCGATACAAACGAACTCGGAACATTTGCAGGTACGTAGGTACAGAACTTAGTGATTTACGGGGAATAGTGAAGGTTGGGAAACGGTAACAGTAGCTTTTTAGCAAGATTATTTACTGCAGGAGTAGATACAGATACACGAACTCGACATTTGCAGTCAGTTAGGTACAGACCTTAGTGGATAATACGGATAGTGAAGGCGGTAAAACAGGTAACACGGTAGCTTTAGCGGGACATAACTGCAAGGAGTAGACTAACACGATACCAGAGCGCAATCGAATTTGCAGTAAGTAGGTTACAGATTAGTGAAATTACGGATAGTGAAGGAAGTGGAACCAAGTAACCAAGTAGCCCTTGGCCCCGATATCTATAAGAGTACAACGAACGAACTCGACATTTGCAGTAGTAGGTACAGACTTTAGTGATTACGGATAGCGAAGTTGTGGAAGACGGAGTAAACTGTATGGTGAGCCCTTTAGCCTGATATTCGATACACGTAAACAACGACACTTTGCCACATTTGCCCAGTAGTATAAGGTACAAGACTCCTCGTGATTACGGATAGTGTAAGGTGCCCTGAACAGTAAGTAACAGGTAGCTTAGCCGATATCGATACCGATACAAAACGAACTCCCAACTACATTTGCGCCACACAGTAGTAGGGTACAGATTTAGTGATTACGGAGCTAAGCGAAAAAGGTCTGGTAACAAGGGCTAACCAATCGCCTTACGCGGAGCATAACTGCAGGAAGTATATACCATACAACGACACTCCGCCACGATCCTAATCGCACCACGCAGTAAGTAGGTACAGCATGAGTGATTACGGACTAGTGAAGGTTGGAAACCGTAAACAGTATCCCCTTGGAACCGCATATCCGACTACAGATACCACCCACGAGACTCGACATTTTCCAGATAAAGTAGTAGGGGACAGACTTAGTTGATTACGGATAGCGAGGTGCGAACAGTAAACGTAGCCTTAGCTGATATCGATACAGATACAACGAACTTCGACATTTGCAGTGTAGTACTATGGAGCCAAACTTTAGTGATTACGGGAATAGTGAAGGTGAGAAAACAACAGTACAGTGCTTTAAGCCGCAGTATCGATCCACACAGATACCACGAAAGACCATAACTCCACATTTGCCGGACGAGTAGTAGGTACAGATTTAGTGATTTCGGATAGTGAAGGTGGAACTAAACCGAAGGAAATCCACACCCGTTTAGCCCTTGGCCGGCAGAATAGTCGATAGAGATAGCAACGAATTTCAAACATTTGCAGCAGTAGACGGAACCAAGGAGCTATTCAAAGGTTATTACAAAGGATAGCGAACCAGGAATTGGAACTGATAGTAAGACCAGTAGCTTTTAGCAGATTTATTGCGGCGGCTACAAAGTACCCCGCAGACCGAAATCAAACCAGCCAACTGAGGTAATACTTCAGATGTTGCCGGAAACTTTGCATCAACAGAAGTAGGAAGGGGCCTTAGCAGATTATTCAGCTGCCTATAGGAGCTAATGAGTTAACGACTAGACGTGCCGACGCCCAGTAGAAGGTACTGGACAATCAAAAAATGTACTACCAAAGATGATCAACAAGGATATACAGCGGAAGTGACAACCTACAGCATATACGATTACAGTAGATCCAACTGATATAGTATGAGGGCGAGCGGAACCAATAACAAGCTAATTGCAAATCAGACTCTTAACAGTTTACTGGTGGAGCCACCCAACTACCGCATTAAACGAAGTCGTTACTTCCTAGAGAATTCCGACAGCAGGCCGCCCTGTAGGCCAACAAACAGAATTGGCGAACTGGTCGCGATGCAAAGTAACTAGTTGCAGAACATAGCTGAGATGGTACATAACCGAGCTACAGACATAGCAATCAAGCAATTACCTTAGAAAAATTAGCAAATGGAACCTGTAGCCCACGGTACTCCAAGTAATACAATGGGATTGATGCTACATTCACTCGGGTGGACCTTTAGGTCAGACGTTAGTTCTGTATACGCAGTACAGAAAACGAGTGGAATCGGATCCGGGAACGATTGGCGGTAAACTTAACGGCTCTGTGTAGGTGGAGGGCTTTAGTATTGCGAGAAGGCGCTGGATCTACGGTAAATTCCGTACACCTTAGGTGGTGGCTGCAGGTGGAATTCCGCACGGGAAGGTAGCGAACAATAGCCGGTAACACCCTTTAAAGATAGATGCTTACATTAGCAGGAACAGGTTTGCAAGATCAAGCTACAGGCGTATCTATTCTGTAGATGGTTCAGCAATTACTGGCGATGGTAACATAAACTTCAGGTGGACTTAAACGGGTAGGCGGAGATACTAATTGCTTTTATTAGGGTCGGATGTCACAATTTAGAGATCACAAGCAGGTGCAGTAGGGCCACAAAGAATTAAGCTGGCTGACCTCGGCACCCGTAACCCAATGCAAATTGGGAGTCTGACAATGCAGTAAACACAGGAGTATAAGACGATAAAGATTACCGCACGAATAGTAAGTGCAGGCTGATTTAGCCGAAACACACGCCTGTAAACAAACCTTTAAAGATTTAGATGGCTACATTTAGCAGGAACAGGTATAGCCAAGATTCTTGTCGCAAAAAAAGTGTGCTACAGTGCGTATTATACTGTAGATGGGATTTCAGCAATTACTGGCGAGTATGGACTGGCAAACGATTAATCAGGTAGACTTAACGAGGCAGGAAGATACTTAATGAATCTTTATTAGAGGCATGTTACTTATACGAGATCACAGCAGTGCAGTACACCAAACAGAAATTACGCTGCTTGATGCCGAGCTTGAACCAATGCAAAATTGCGCTGGACAGATGCAGTTAAAAACACAGAAAAACATTACCCGATGGCACGTATAAGGCAAGCGGGCGTTTGATGATTAGCAGAACAACGCGATGTAACCCTTAAGATAGATTGGTCTACCATTAAAAGGCAGGAACAGGTATAGCAAAGATCAAGCTACAGGCCGTATTATCTGATAGATGGTTCAGCAATTACTGCGATGGGCAAACAATTACTTCAGGGTGACTTAACGGTAGGCGGAGATCACTATGCCCTTCATTAGGGGGATGTTTACTTTAGAAATAACCTGCCAGGCGCAGTAGGCACAACCAGAACTTAGGCAGTTGAGCACGTTAACTAAGCGCCTTAAAACTAGTAGATCGGTTACATAGCATCAGGTGATTCTTAGCGAACAACTGGCAGTAAACCTTTTAAAGTATCAGGATGCTATCATTAGCAGGCCCACCACAGGTTTAGCAAGATCAGCTACAGCGTGTTGTATATCATTATCTGTAGATGGTTCAGACAGCAATGTACTGGCGGATAAGGCACACATTACCTTCGAGGTGCACTTAACGGTGGCGGATTAGATAAACTAATGCTTGTCGGATTAGGCGATGTAGTACTTTAGAGATGACAGCAGCGCGCAGTAGGCACAACAGGATGAATCCTAGTCGCTGATGCAAATGGCTTAAACCAATGCACAAACATTAGCCCAAAGACAAATGCGGAAGTTAAACACAAGAGAAAAACGATTAACACGATGGCACGTATAGCAGGCGGTGATTTAGCCAAGCAGATGCGAGGTAACACATTAAAGATTGATCTTGCAGCTATAGCAGGAACAGGTTTTAGCAAGCATCAGGGCTACAGGCGTTTATCTTTAGATGGTATCCAGCCACATTACTCGATAACTGCAACAATTACTTTCAGTCGTCGAACTTAACGGGTAAGGCGGAAGATACTAATGCCTTATCTAGGGGATGGTTACTTTAGGAAATAACTGCAGGTGCAGTAGGAACGAACCAGAATTAGCTGCTGATGCGACCAGTAAACCCCAATGCCAAATATTAGAACGACCAACTGCCCAGGTAGAAAACACAGAGAACCAATTACGATAGGTTGCTATATAACTGGCTTTAGTTTAGCAGATAGCTTCCAGTAACTTAGCGCTTAAAATAGTTAGGATGCACTATGATCGCAAGAGCGGCAGTGAGTGATTAGCCAACAATGCGAGTAAAACCGCGCCATTTAAAGCATATGCAGCTTCGTTTATACAGAGAGGTTTAGCCCCAGATCAGTACAGGGTCGGTCATTATCTGTAGACGGTTCAGCCAATTACCTGGCGATCGCAACGATTACTTCAGGTGACTTAACGGTCGGCGGAGGATTACTAATAGACCTTATCTTAGGGCGATGTTACTTTAGAGATTTTACCAGCGAGAGGCG
>Ga0163217_1041430_pt1 | contig 10455 bp, 15 predicted proteins | sample SynspAceP_FD_185933 | JGI IMG/M metagenome (GOLD analysis project Ga0163217, IMG submission 185933) | Saline lake microbial communities from Ace Lake in Antarctica - Synechococcus sp. Ace-P (PacBio error correction) | ecosystem: Environmental > Aquatic > Non-marine Saline and Alkaline > Saline ... | reverse complement strand
TATTGAAACGGGCCCAGAACCTGCCGTTGGCCAGATATCCAAGCGCTGCGTTGCACCTTTCACCGAAAGCAGACCTTCGATTACATATGTTGCAGCATTTTTAGTTTTCCAAAGGCTGCCTGGCGGGACAAAAATTGCCGTTCGTTGTTGTTGGGATGCCAAAATTCACATCAGCGTATTGTAGCTATCAGAAAGGACAATCCAAACCAGTCAAGCGAGAAAGCTTACGCCCTATGCGCTTGCGTCGCTGGTGTTCTTTTGTGCATCTGTATGTTTTGGCTTTGTACCGTACTTTAGTCGTGGGCTAACGATCAAGGGCTCGCCCCGTATTGCGGGTTGCCTTTTTACGTTATATATTGCTTGCAATTATCCTGTTGCCGCAATCTTAATATCGCGCAAATTGGCGGGGAAATCGTTTGGGGGATGGTTGCAGGACCGTGATTGGGGCTTGGGCGGGTTGGCTTTATGTCACTGCTCTTAATCCGTTCCTGCTCGACGGTCGGCGTTTATTACATGACGTATCCTGTGTTTCACAGCCATCGCGTGGGTTTACTCTTTTGGCGATCACCCGACACGCGCAGCCTTGTTGCTGCCGGTTGATCGTTTATTGGAGCAATAAATTGCAGGGCTACTTCCAGGCATCTGTGCCTTTCGACAGCTTCAACGCTGCTGGTCTCATTGGCGGCACCTTTTGGTTTGGCTTGGTATTTGTGTTCTCGTTCATCGCCTTCGCGCATGCGGCCTTTGGGCCAGAATAGCGTCGATCTCTCTGCGTTCGCGTCATTGGCCTTTCGCCTCTCTTTCTCCTTCTGAACTTGCGAGATTTTACCGGAGGCGTTAAGTGACTGGTTTCTGATCGTGGAATCGGCCTGGGGACCGCGCTTATTCCGCAGCTGATTTTACACTGTCTGGCTCACCTGCTCATCGGGGCGACGCGCTTACAGCTGTTTTAGGCCAGTGTGAATGCCTACGATGTTGCCGTAGGGGTTATCGCATTTGGCGAGGTGATCACCGGTGCACAGGCGATTGCCTGTGCCTTTGGTGTTGGGGTGCAATTGCCATTGACAAACCAGTGCCAAAACGCGCACTGTAACGACTGTACATGGGCAAAGAAGCCAGAGAGGTAACTCGGGCTTCGAATGGACCTTCGGATGTGCACCGCGCATCAGCGTCTAGCAGTCCGTCGGGCGTGACTTACGGCCCGGAACGTATGTAAAACCGGGGGGGGGACTTGCTGTTCGCCAGAATGAGTTCTGGCATGGTTCTCCGGAAGTCCGCGGATATGTTCCGGCCTGATTGATCGACACGCGGGTCAGTGGCCTTTTGGGTTACGCACGCACCGTTGATCTCATTAGCTGCAAGGTCGATTATGACCATTTGGCCGTCAGGACTCCCCCTCTCGGGGGCATTTGCAAACCATCCCGCCGGTCAGCAGGGGGCGTAATATTTTCTGTTCCAATGCTTTCTTAACTTCCGCAAACCCTTTGGATCAGTGGTGGTGCTTGGAGACAGCCAGCCATGATCTCATCTCTGGGCGCCATCAGATTGCCGTTTTATGTCTCAATTATTGCTTCCACGCCATCAAGTCAATTTGTTCGCCAACACGATTGCCAGCTTGTTGCGGTACATCCGCTCTGATGCCGTGGTGAGCCATGCACCGAAAGCTAAGTCCGGCCAAACCGTGGGGCCGCATCAGGATGACCTTGGCCGCCTGAACGAACATCACGCGCAATAACCTGCTTCCACGTTTGGTGCATCCGTCCCAATATAGGTTGGCCATCCCTGCTTGTATTGTTCGGGGACCAATCCCACCCGGGCTGGCGGCAAAAGTCACGACACGATCGAAGGCGCCGAGCCTTCACCCGGTAGCGGCCACCATTCGCCTGTCGAGATCATCTGTCCATCCCGGGCACCGTCACACGTTGACGCAGTTCTCTTTACGTTCGGCTGATGTCCCTCGATCTCTTTGAGACTGTTCGATCCGATCATCCATCCAGATCCAATCACCATAGATCCCGGATGAGTATCTCCCGCATCGGCGGCCGATCTCATCTTTGCAGTCTTTAAGGGATGGGCTCGAAGGAATTTTTCAACGCACGCAAACCTTTGCAGACAGGGTGCCCTGCTTTCAATTGAAAAACGCGCGGATCTGATTGATCGTTGCCGTCCCGTCGGCACACCAAGCGCGACCTGACCACCGGTGCAAACGCTTGCAACTCGAGCCGGCCTTGGCGCGAGATCGGACGCCGCTGCGCCAGGCTTTCACCTAACGAGCCATTCGTCAGGCTGCAGTACTTTGGGGCAACCAGAGGTCAGCAATGCGGACTTCAGCTAGTCGTCAGCACCAAGGCAATGGCACCTTCAGGATCGCGCCTGCGATTGCCTCCAAACCCAATTTGCCTCAGCAGAATTGGCCAGGGAGAGATGAGTGTCACATAAAAAAAAAAAAAAAAAAAAAAAAAAAAAAAAAAAAAAATAAAAAAAAAAATCCGACCCGGCACGAAGTGGACGAAGCCACCAAGGTCCAGAAACAGAAAATATCCAATGTCTGCAAGCCGCCAGTGAGACCGGCAATAAAAAATTGCGGTGAGGTTTACCGCCCGCCAGATGAAGCTATGCGCAGACGGTGTGGTCAGGTTCCGATCCAAAGCGCAATTGAACCCGTGCTTGGTGACGACGGCGCCGACCGCTTTCGTGGTAAGGGCAGTCAACAAGACCGGATCTACCGCATCGGCAATAGCTGCAAATCGCATCGGATGTCTCGCCCACAATCGTCATGATCCTTGCAAACGCAGTGGGACAGCCCCCAGATTCACCAAAGGATACCTATGACTTTGAGAATTTGGCCTTGTTCTTGCATGATGTACTGCCTGGGGTTGGTCAAACTGCGGACGGGATTTGCTCCGAAGCTGGAGGTGAGATCTCACGCCGGACTGCTTCTGCGCGATGGGAGACGACGGATTGTTCTAACCGGAATGTGCCACCAGACTTGATCGCGCATAAGTGCCGCCTTGCGCGCACCCCTGCGCGTTGAAGCGACCATCAAATTGATCTACGTACTGACTTATTGGACATGCGCTTCGAACTTGCGCACCGCCTTTTTCGGTTGGCCCAGGCTTGGCACGTCAGTGCTACGGCCAGAGGATTCTCGGTGTCCACCGCGCGACGGTCAACCGCCATTTGGTCGACCCATCGAAACGGCGCTTGGGGCCAAGTTCTTTCAGCGCCATTGCCCGTGGTATACATTGACCGAGGCGGTTCGGGATCTTTTTTGGATGTGGCAGGGCGTGCGGGATGAAGATGTTTTCTGATTCTTTGCAGGTCGCAGCAAGGACATGTCGGGAAACTGTCAGGGTCTGTGGTTCACTCCCTTGCAGGCCTTGCCACCGCTGATCAGCCAAGGCCTTCCAGACTTCAAAGCAGGCATCCTGACCTCATTGGTGTTCAGCGCGGATGATGCACTTGCCCGGTTGGAGTATGGCGAAGCCCATGTTGCAATCCGCGCCGGATCCCGCCCCGCAAAGAGGCGGAGGTATGTCGTGCTACCGTTTTCACAAAACTTCTGCTTTGGTTCTGTTTGCAGCAAATCATACATCGAAACGGTTCGGGCATGCCGGATTCGTCCGACTGTCGGGCACATCATTCGTCGGCTCCAGGAGATGGATCGTTCTCGGACGCCCTTTCGCATTGGATGAAACATAGCACTTTTCACAGAAGATCAACGGCGCTTGAAACCTCGGAACAGAATGTAATCCAACGCATCAGTCTTTGCAAGGTTGCGGACTTGGGTTTCTGGGGGCCAAGCACGACGCAAGAACAACGGGGGTTTAGTCGAACACTTCGTGTCGGGATAGGTGGGTCGACAGATCTCTGGGATCGTGACCATTGTGGATTTACACCGCACACGGAAAGTCATGAATTCGTAAGTCCCTTTTTTTTTTTTTTTTTTTTTTTTTTTTTTGTTTCCTTCAGCAAAACATAAAACAAGTGCCCCATCCGCGTCAGTTGGAAATGCTCCAAGGGACCACTATTCGGCATCAGGCTGCGCAAGAAACAAGGGCTCGCAACACTTCCAGCCCCGATACCATTCTTGCGCGGGTGCGCACTCTGGCGTCCGGCTCCATCCTTCAGGCAAGCAGGAAAAATTCGTGCGGAAATCCACCAGACTTCAGGCAGGATTAGCGATAGGCAAAACCCGATATGATAGCGCGGTGAGCACGAAAACTCGATGAAAAGCAGTCGGCAAGACGGCATGGCGTAGGGGCATAGTTACGTCCCTAAACGATGGAAGTGCTTCGGAACCCTTTGATCAGACGGTCTGGCAATGTCGACAATTAAAGACAGCGGCAGCAGCCCGTTAAAACCCAGCGTACACGCGAATGAAAGTAGTCTCGAAGCCTGAATAGTCATCCATCTGGTCCGGAAAACAGCAGTGGTTGAGATGAAGGAAAATCAATTGCCGCATAGAACAGACGAAAGCGTATTCAGGGTACTGCCACTTCGGTAATCGTGCCAGACCGAACTGGAACCACCAGAAATGGGTCACAAACAAACAGCAAATAGAATCACCAGAGGAAATTGCGCCGGATAGATCCGGTTGCGGGCGGATGTTGGAACAAACCGAGACAGTTTCCCGCTAGGGAGCCGAGTGATGCTGAGTCCCGTCACGAGGCGATGACCACACGGACAGAAAGAAACCCCTTGAGGGATCGCCGACTATAATTGCTTCAGTCCACTACCACCCTGCCAAAGTATATTGGTCGCGCAATTCAATCGATCCACGCCGTCTTCCACGGAGGCCAATAGAGTAACTTTTATCGATTGCGCAGGGTGCTTGTCCAACGCAAGGCGAAACCTTATTTATCAGGGCTCGAAAATCTGCGCCAACCACCGACCACATCGCTTTCGGGCGCGCGTGTGTTCATAGTATTCCGTACCCGGCGCATCAGCGATGATCGCGTCGACACGACCGCAGTTAAGCGCCATGGACTGCTTCTCGGATACCGGGAAACGAACGGCTGTCAGTCGAATGTGCGGCGCGATTCCTCCGAAAACGCTGCCAGTGAAAACCGCGACAGGTCTTGCCAGGAAGATCGGCGGGCTGTTTAATCGCCCCGTGATTGCCAAGTTACGTTCATCCGCTGGTCACCGACGAGTGACGAAGGGCCCAGAACGCCTATGCCGCAGACAAGCCAGATTTGCGCCATAGGCGTCCGAGTCCACAAAGCTTGCTGCGGAAGGACGCTTGCCGGACGTTGCAAAAAAAACAAAAAAAAAAAAAAAAAAACGACATCACCGTATAAAATCCTTCTTGCCAGTCCGTCGCGCCAGCGTTTGGGAACTCAGGGTCTAACCGTCTTAATCAAACAATTGTCAAACGACTGAGCTGTTCAGCACAAACAGCAACATCCAGCCATATACTCTCAGATGCCCTGCCGATGAGAGGCCGCGGACCAACGCACATTTCCGGCTGCCCTGTTTGGATCCGCAAACCCATTGATCCGCAATCCTGCGTCAAACCATGTTGGGCTAAAATTGGACCCTTTCCGCACGTTCCTTTGTGGATCGTTCAGATTGTAACCAGCGACGTCAATATCTCCACCCGCAGCCGCATCGGTCAGATCTTTCAGTACTATCGTAGAAGACATAATTCGGTCTCAAGCTCCAGAGCTTCGGCAAAGCCGTTCCCACAAATCACTGCCATGCCGTCAGAAGGCACCGTCTTCTGCGGTCATCACGAACGGCGCGACTTTTATAAAGACCGACAGAGACAGGGGACCTCGACGTCCTGGGCCTGAGCGACAGTTGCACAGATGCCGTCATACTGCCCCAACGACAAATACCGAAGAAAGCGGTGCGAGAGCCGGATTAGAAATTGAACTGAACATTACACTAGAAACAACCAGGATTGGCCTTCAAGAAACATTGTAGTCCCAAAATGGTGCCTCGGGCGGCTTTGTTGATGCCAAACATCAATTTATTCCAGATTCTTAACTGCTGAAATCTACGCAATGCTGCGTTTGGAGGGCGCGGCGCGAATATTGTCGTTTTAGATGATTGAATGACTGCTCCAAGTGAAGTGGTCCGGCCAAAAACTGGACAGGCGTGCTAAGATGTATCCAAGCTTGAAGACAGGATACACAATGGACGAAGAGACGCAGTTTTTCAGACAGGTTAAAGGCTTACGGTGGCGCTTGAGGCGCTCCGTTGGAGACAGGACGGCGCAAGAGATTGCAGCCAAGCACCAAATCCATCCAACGCAGGTGACAACATGGAAACGGCAGACGATTGGATGGCCTGACGGGCGTGTTCTCTGACAAGGTCCGGAGAGCGGAAAACAACGAGGCCGAAGTCAAGGAACTTCATTGCGAAGATTGGGAAGTTGGCAGTCGAAAATTGATTTTTTGTCAACAAAGGGCTGAAGCGATGAGGCCGGAGTGAACGCAAGGCATGATCACGCTGACCGGAACGCGCCTGAGCCTGACCAAGCAGTGCAAGTTGCTGAGATTCAGGCCGGTCGTCGACTGTATTATACGCGGTTGCGTGTTGAATGCTGAGGACACTGGAATTTGATGAACGAGATTGATCGGTGTTCACCAAATATTCCGTTCTTCGGCAGCCGACCAGACGCGGCCTACTTGCGAGAAATGGTTCCATGCGGCGTCTCACCGTGTGCGTCGTTTGATGGGGGATTCATGGGCCTGCAAGCAAATCTCAAGGGGCCCAACACCAGCAAGAAGCACCCACAGCATCGAATTTACCCATACCTGCTGAGAAGTGCTTCACGCGCCCGAACCACGTTTGGCTGCAGTGATATCACCTACATTCCCCCGTGCGGCGCGGGGTTCCTTTTACCTGGTGGCATTATGGATTGGGCACGCGGCAAGTGCTGGCAGGCGGCTCTCAACACGCCTTGGACGCAGCTTTTGTGTCGAGGGCCTTGAAAGAGGGCCATCGCAAAATTACGCAAGCCCGAGATTCATGAATACGACCAAGGATCACAATTCACGGGGTCAGCCTGGATTCACAACCTTGACCGAGGGCTGACGTCAAAATCTCGATGGACGAACGGGGCGGATCTCGACAATATATTCATCGACGGCTGTTGGCGGTCGCTCAAAACAGGAGGCGTCTATCTGCACGAATTGCCAGGACGGTTCCAAGCTAAACGCGTGATCAAAGGGACTGGATTGGGTTCTACAACTCTGAGCGGCCCACACGCGCTCTCGACAAAACACCCCGCGACGCATTCTCGACACAGCACGAACCCAGAAGGGCGGCTGAAACCAACCCGATTACATCTTAGCTGAGCCGCAAACTGTCCTAAAAAAGCAGGACCACTTCAAAGCTCGAGCATTTTAAGCTTCGCGCGGCCGGCGAAGGTCGGCTTTCCCGCCCCCTTTGCCATGAAGTAATGATCGGCCCAAAGCGGACATCAAAAGGTATTCCGCGGATTGCTGCGAAGCAGCCTTAACAGAAGCGACATTTGCTTTCATCGCAGGAGTTTCGGACAAAGGCCTTATGCCCGGCCGCTTTTCGCAAACAAGGAACGTGATTTTTTTCATGTAGTCCAAGCAATTTAAAACGACTTGTTTTTTTGCCCCTGTGCCATCGACGACTTTATACTCAGCCAAACCCTTGGCTTTCTTCAAAATTCGACGAAGGGCTGGAGGTTGTCCTTTTTCGACACAAGCGAGGTAAACCATAGGCATTGGTCAGCGAACTCAATTGCTCTTGCTCGACCATGCGACAACAAACTTTTATCTCGCCGCCGGACACCAAAGTTCAGCATTTTGGCCACCAAAAGTTTAGTTTTGTGAACGCCCCTTTTCCAAGGTTTCGCCACTTTCGCCGGGTGCCCTTGTTTGCTTGCTCGATGACGCATGGAAAGGTGGATCTGCAACAAGTCAGGTGAAAAGCTTCGCCGAGCTGAATCTTTCCCGCGAAAGATATCTCGGGTTTGCTTTGTTGCCTACAGGGTAATTGCCAAATTAATTTAACTCACAAATTTTCAGTGCCGATTTGATCGCCCCTGCGTCGATATTCTGCGCCAGGAAGTGCCAGCCGTATTCGCTCTGCCCGTAGAGGATATACCAAGCTCGCACCAGTACCTATGTCCAGGACCTTAAAATGACGCCCTCGCGATTGTCTGGTTGTTGCTATCAGCAAGCAGATCCGCGAGATAGTGGATGTAGGTCGAAACGCGGCCCGGAATTGGTGGGCCAAGTTAATCTGCGGAATATCCCCAATACTCGATATCGTAAGCGCCTTTAGGCAACGCGCGATTTAGCATACGGACGGCGTTCACGTCCTGAAAATCAATCCGCGTCTGACCTGATGGGTTACTGATTTTGGTGAAGGCCTTCAAGCTCAGGTGTATGCGGCCACTAAACGAGCCGAATCGTGCCCTCTGAGTGTTGATTGCGAGGTTGCAGCTTTCATTTTGGTGGCCATTGAAGACGCCTTCACTAAAGTTTTGGTGGACGTCGCTCGTCAGACGGTTTCGTTGCTTTTAAGGCCCTCATGTACAAATAGAAATTAGAGAGCCGGGCAGATGGACTGGCCTTACCAAGCGTCCTTTGACCGTTCGCTTATGTGTGCAGAAAAACTGGCAATTTGGTTTCATGAAGCTGACTTTTCCCAGCGCGCTGTATTACGCCGTTTTCAGTAGGTGAGCCCGTCAACGGCCATAGTGGACTTGACACGTACTCTCAATGCTGCGATGGGCCTGTCGAAGCAGCCACTCGCGCAAGAGGGCGGCATTTTGGCGGCTAAAAACGTCGGTCAGCGGACAAAGGTGCTTGTTCCGCCTGCACTGGACTAGGTCCCCTCAGAACGAAACCGTTCAACTCACTGTCGTTTATGGGGAGCGGTGCTACAGAAACCTCGAGGCCCTCAGTGAACAAGCGTATCTCCCGATAAATCCTTTGATAATACAACATCATGTTTGTCATTGGCCTTTCAAACTGATCAATCGGACCTGATTACTTTCTTTTGACCAAAGTCGTATCAGGTACATGATTTTTGTGTTTCCCGCTTACAGCTGTCTAGCCGCTCATCGCATCGCTGACAATTGTCTTTTCATTTGGAAGCAGCAAGCATATCGCTTTATTTGCTGCCGCTAAGCATTGATCTTGACCAATCTTCATAGGTGTTCCGTTTTCGCAAGTTTGGGTAACCCCGGCGGCGGGCCGTCTGATCTCCGGCTCAATCCGATTGTAAGTCCGACCTTATGTCCGAATTTATCGCCCGCCTCCAGATTGAAGTTCTTTCCGCCGCCGATGGTGATCGCCGCGGATTTGGTCCGATCATGATAAAACTGTGTATTGTGGAGGGAAGCTTCCATTGGCCACCGGCAAGGCGACAGCCACGGCCGCGGCGCATGGCATTTGCCGGTCGTGCTGACCACTTGTCGGCGGCAGTATTCGAAACGGTGAGCTTGGGTCTCTCGCCCTGGTATTCGTTCCGCGCGGTACTGTTGTCGAAGGAAACGGCCCGCGTCACGGAGCTAACCCAGTCAACCTTTTTCTGTCACCTTCGGACGTCAGGTGAGATTGCCCTTTCCGAATGGGCGTCGGCTCATTCGTGCCGACGGACGTCGAGACCGAACGCTTGCCCGGATTTTGCAGTTGGTGGACCGGCAATGATTCGCGTTTTCCAGCGGCTGTGAAGGTGTGGATTGCAGGCGGGCGTCACCGATATGCGGCGAGGCATGAACACGTTGGCGCTGCAGGTGCAGGAAGGGCTCGGCCCGTCCATGCGGGCGAGATCTTCTGCTTCCGAGGCCGTAAGGGGCGATCTGGTCAAGATCTGTTGGCAATGATGGGCGTGGCATGTCGCTTTATCTGAAGCGCCTGGAGGCAGGCAAGTTCATCTGGCGGTGAGGCCGCTCGGCGGAAAGCGGTGCAGACTCCCGGCGGCCGCAGTTTGGGCTATCCTTCTGGAGGGCATTGACTGGCGCAAACCCACGCTGGACGCAACGGCCCTGCAAAGTTGGGTAAAACTGCGTTAACAGGCCTGTTTTTTATTGCGTTCTGCGGCCCCGGCTTGCTAATATTTGCCATGTTCTGATACCGCCTCCGAACTCTCCAAATTTACGCGCTTGCCCTGGCCGCCGCCGAGGCCAGGGGGCAGATGTGGCGGAAAAGCGACGGCACAACGCCGCGCAGTTGTTCTTCCTGCCCCCCTAGGAAGCGATGATCCAGGAGCTCAAGCTCGAGATCGCCAAACTGCGCCGCGACAAATACGGCACTCGTCAGAACGACGCGGCGCGGCTTGATCGATCAACTGGAACTGCAGCTTGAGCGAACTGGAAGCGGGGGCCACGGAGGACGCCCTGGCCGCAGAGCAGGCGGCTGCAAAGGCCAGCACGGTGCGCGGCCTTCACGCGCCGCATCCTTGTGCGCAAGCCGTTCCCCGTCACCTGCCCGCGAGCGGGTCGTCGTCGAGGCTCCT
>Ga0163217_1109201_pt1 | contig 10456 bp, 10 predicted proteins | sample SynspAceP_FD_185933 | JGI IMG/M metagenome (GOLD analysis project Ga0163217, IMG submission 185933) | Saline lake microbial communities from Ace Lake in Antarctica - Synechococcus sp. Ace-P (PacBio error correction) | ecosystem: Environmental > Aquatic > Non-marine Saline and Alkaline > Saline ... | reverse complement strand
TTTTCGCAAATTTGAAAATGTAAATTACCTGGAATATCAAAGCAATATTTTCTCCTTAAGCGTAAATTATTTTCCAATGTATACAGGGAGAACAGAACCTTTTTATTCCTATACCATTTAAAATTAACACCATTATAAAAATAGATTTATACTTTCAGCACTTTATGGTTTCAACCATCAAGCTCTTAGTTTTGGTATGCTCCCATATCACCATAAATGATTCAGAAAACGAAATCTATTTAATTTGTTCCATAAGTATTTAGTTTATAAAAAAAAGTTTTTATTTTTTCAAAGGAGGGGATACCAGTTCAGATATATCATTTTTAAAACAAATGAGGAATTTTAACCTTTGTAAAATGAAGAATTAAGTGTTCAATCTAAATTCAGGGAGGAAGTTGAACTAATAGTTCAAAGCTGTAATCACAAAAAAACTATAGAACCAGACAAGGTTATATTTCAAATCTTAGTTTAAAGTAGTCAAAAACTATAGTTTTGCTATTTATCGTATTGTATTAATTTGTAGGAAATCTGATTATTTCATTGTAGGTTAAAACTTTACGAACATGTTCTAAGCTTTAGTCAGTTTTCCATTTAAATCCATTCATAGGTCAGTTAAGAACAATTTTTTTTTTTTAAATGGATTGTAGAATTTTGGTAAAAATCTTCCATTTTCCATTCACTTTACAAATTAACTTGGTCTTATTGTTTTATTTTTGTATTTTGTGAATCTTGATTAAGATTTTGGCTACGCCTAATCTCCTTCGTCGATTTTATCTAGCTAGTTATTCGTAAAGTAAGGGAAATTCATTGCACCTAACGAAAAAGTCATGGTGTCACTCCCCTCCTACTGCCCTTTCAGGTTAATAAGTGGCTTGGCATTAACCCATTTTGATGTGGCCGGCCAAAAGAATACCTGTTCACCCGTTACACTAGGACACCCAAAAATGTCAAAAAAAGCCTTTAACTTACCCTTTAACATTAAGAAAAATGACTAAGTTAATAAACATATTTCGAGCCGCTGGTATAGGATTCACAACCCTAAAAAACCGAAGTTATTATGGGTTCCATGCATACCGGATTGGAAGAGGAAAAAAAAGGCTTTGAAAAAATTAGCAAACCTATTTATGCGGGAACGTGCCAAGGGTGGGGTTGGTTTAATTGTTTTCTGGTGCATTGCACTAACGTTCAAGGCTGGACAGGGGCCCTTTTCGGCAACGGATGAGCACAAAAAAACACGCAAAAACATCATAAAGTATTTACAGATGCAGCTGCAACACCAAAGAAGGCGGATAAATAATGTTTGTATGCAGATTTACATGCAGGACGTTCGGCATATCATCCTTTAGCGGTGCCTCCGTCTCCTAAAAATCACCAAATTTCTCCTTTAACCTTTTAAACTAAAGCCATCAGGCATTAAACGTTTACCCTTCGCGACTTCATTAATTCGGCCAAACTATCAAAATTAGCAGGTTATGATGGTGTCGAAATTATGGGTTCGGAAGGTATCTTAATCAATCAATTTATTACTGAAAGGAACAAATAAGCCGAACCGATAATTATGGTGGAAAGGCTATTTGAAAATTAGAATGCGTTTGCCCATAGAACTTAGTAAAGCAAACCCGCGAAGCCGTTGGAAAGGAATTTATCATCAATCTATCGTTTATCCATTGTTGGGATCTGGTAGGAAAAGAAAAGCAGGTTGGCAAGAAGTAGTAGCCCTGGGCAAAGAAAATTGAAAAAAGCGGGTGCCACATATTTATAAATAAACAGGCATGGTTGGGGCACGAAGCTCGTATTTACCCACATTTTGAACATCAGTGGCCAAGGGCAGCCCTTTACCTTGGGTTACCAAAAAAAAATGAAAGGAAGAACTTCCATTCCACTGGTTACTTCCAACAGAATAAAATGGCCAGGAACGGCTTGATAAAGGATTGGCAGAAGGCATTGCGGACTGATCTCCATGGCACGGCCGATTTTTAGCGGATTCAGAATGGGTAAAAAGGCCGAACTACGCCAATTAAATCGGACGAAATAAAATACCGCACTAGGCTGAAGTTCAAGCGTATTGTTGTTGGACCCACGTATTTAAACGAAAAGTAGCCAGTTGCTTTGGTAAATCCAAGAGCATGCATGAAACGGAAACGTAAACTATCTTCCAACGAAAAAAAGAAAAAAAATTGCTGTGGTAGGGCGGTGGGTCCTGCAGTTTGGCGGCGGAAACCGTAGCAGGCACACGGGGACATTTGAGGTTACCCTTTTTTGATGCCGATTAAAGAAATAGGAGGACAATTCACATGGCGAAGCATATTCCGGGGAGGAAGAAGAATTTTTATATGAAAAACCATTCGTATTTTAAACCCCAATTGGCATTGCATTCATGTAACTGTAAAATTAAATACGCGGTGTAGATGGCGGAGCCTTTAAAAAAAAACCGCAATTTTGGACGAGTTAATTAATTAGCTACAGGAATTAAACCCAAGAAACTCCAAAAATTGACGGTATAGCATCACCCCTAAACGTTCTAAACTCATTGATCGTTTTAAAGTTAAAAGAAAACCTGGTGGCAAACTGTTGCGTTATTGGTGGTGTGGAAAATTGGTTTTGAGTGTGTTCAGAATATTTAGCACCCGAAGGAGAAGAAAGCACCGCATTAAACATTGACGCTTGGTTAATAATGAATGCGGGAAAAGATAAAACAATGAAGGCAGGAGATTGGAACCGAAGGTGTAACGGCAGAAGTTCCTCCATCACCAAGAGAAATTTTTTTATGTTCAAGCGCGTAAGGTAAATTTGGTTGTAAACTTGGGCAAAACTACGGGTGGATCCATCGTGCTACCCTGAAAAAGAATGTACAGGTTAATCACCAGTGGTGCAGCAGTTACACAAAAATGATGAATAAAGGCTTGCATCATTATGTTCAAAATTGGAAGCAGGAGAAGTGCTTGCGGTGTGATAACGTTATATTTGTGCGGTCAAGTACCCTTTGAGCATTGGATAGGCCCCATTTAGGAAGGCAAATGTATAAAAGTGCACATAGTTGGAGGTGCGGATGTGGCGGCCGAATTTGGATCGGCCAAAACGCGCCATTAAATCAAGGGCCAGAGATTGGCCGCTACCATTTACATGTATGAAAAAATATTACAGTTCAATTAACAAAACTAAGGCATGATCATACCTAAACGTACATTATATATCTCAGGCGAAACTTCACACAGCGCATTTGGGAAAACAACAAAAAAGCGTGTACTTCTGGTATGATAGAATTAGTGCACATTGGGACTTAAATAAGTTTCAGGATTAAAAAAAAAAAAAAGGCTCAATTGGCCCAAGAGAGGCAGAGAATGAGAGATCACGGCTCATTTTCAAACCAGATTAATTATTAAACAACCATTTATAAAATAGCAAAGAAGTTAAGGCAAGATGGGCCTATTTATTTAGAAACAAAAAGATGGCGACCCTACCCCTAGCTAGAAGCATTGTATACCTTGGCAAAATGATTGGTGGTAAAACGCAAAATACCCTGCAAGATTTGGCCGAAAGATTAATTGGCGAAAGAAGAAAGTGGATATATATTTGTTTAGGTCCCTTTAGGTCGGGTAACCACCAAAAAACGCATTAAGTCGGTTTTAGGCTAAACGGTTATACGGCGATTATTAGAAATCTTAAAAAATCCGATACCCCCAATTCTATGGTTTTGGAGGCATTTACCATAGCAGATGTTGCCCCCTATATTGGAGACGGGGCAATTTACTGGACTTGCCGTCTCGGGGGAGAAATTACCCGAAATTCTTGATAGTTAAGACCTTCAACCAATTACTTAATGCCTCTCAACGGAAGAGAAACGTTATTTACATTGAATTTAAATAGAGCGATTTTTCTATAATGTGGTTGGATTATGTTAAGTCAGGAATATATGCACCTCAACTAATTAGGGCTTGGGTGAATCTTCCCCTCTTTACAGTTAGACTCATTCTAATACGCGTTTCTTTACACCCTAAAATTTAAGAGATTGGGAATCTTTGGAATATGAGCAAGCTAGCGGTGGTGGTCGAAAAAATATGGAGAAAGCCCCCCTATACCCTACCGCGCCAACTTGCACAAAAAAAAGGGAAGCCCACTGGGCACATCCCTTTTTGGTTATATTTTTTTAGCCGCCGCTTAATTTATATAAACCTTTACTCATGCTGCGGTGCACTATGGGCATCAACATATTCTACCTGCCCCCCAATAAGGCAACAAATAAGATAATAGGGGCATATTCCCGGTGCCATCACTTCCGCCATTGTTTTCGGTTACGCTCCATGTGCAAATGGAGTGTCTCTCGTCCAATGGCAACACCCTCGCTATAGTTGGGTCATCTAAAATTAGGTTCATTTTCGTCAGGGTCTTACGGTGAATTATCAATTTTTCCCAATCGATAAGATCCATGGGGAACTCGCGCAACCACCAGGCCGATCTTCACTATCTAATATTTTGCCCTCCAGAAAGTGCAAAAAGATAATTCCATAACCGGATTCTTTGCAGAGCGTTCTACTTCACCAATGACTTTTTACCGAATTAAAAATTTGCGCTTCTTTTTGTCCTCCGAAAGGAATTTAATGACAAAAAGTGGAAATGGTCAAAAAAATACATTTTCATTCATCGGAATGATTCCAAGTATTACTTAAAATCCTCTCCTTCTACAAGCCTAGACCGAGGCCGGTCTATTGGCATTCTCATCATATCCATATTTTTTTTATCAAACTTTATTCAGCCCCCTTTTTTTATATTTTTTGTCTTTTGTAAAATGATAGCTGTTTGCAAGAAGGACAAAATAAGTGTCGAATTCAGGTCGGCGGAATTCCCCATACATGATAGGGATAATCATTCACATAATCAGGATTCATTTTCCCCAGGCGGTAGGGCTTGCCGTTCCAATCCACCAAGTGCAATCGTTATTCCATTAATGATGGTCCATCTCTATTTTTATTTGGTGTATCGCCCTTGATCTCTCCAAGCCTTATTCGGTGCCAATTCACAAAAAGTGTCATACACGCAAAAAAATGGCACGCAGGATTCATCGCTGCTAGTGGTGGGACTTCCATCTCCCAAATTTCATCATCTTGATAACTGCAAATTTCTTCCGTTTATCTTTTACATATTTCTCTCTCCCACTCTTCTGAAAATCGTTGGCATGTAAGCCCACTTCATACCATCTCTTTCAAAAGACCTTGCGGCGAAACCTTTTAAGTCGGGGAAGTGCCGTTTAACCTTCTCCATGGCTCAAAAGCTTCGTAGGCATTTAACTTGGATCTCCCGGACTTGGTAACGCATAACGAAATAAAACTCACCTGCCAAATACATGGATGTCCAAAGTCGTTCATTATCGGTATCATTGAAAGAAAGCCAGTTAAGATAGGTCTTCCTGGCGTTTATGGCTAATCTGAGGTTAAAACCATACCTAATATGTCGCAACGCTTGATTTTCTGAAAATTAATCCGCTTTTTTGCGCTAGTCATTAGGCCACAAAGTCAACTTTTTGCTCATCCCCTTTTGGGTCAGGACCAGAACACTTCCGTCAGGACCCTTTGACATTGTCGATCACCTGATCGTCTACAGCCATTCGGTTGGAAGGTTAATAGTCAATATATTGCCATCTTCACGGTAGTTTAAAAGGCACCTTTGGTTTGACCGACCCATAAGCTACCGCGAATATTTCTACACTTGTAATTTGCTGTCCATGGGTAATTTTTTGGGTCAATTTAATAAGGCAATTGTTTTACGGTCCAAAACTGCTATTCCCGTTGGTAGTCCCAAAACAATGGTATCTTCATAGAAACTGAAAGACGGTTAAATTTTGGCGTCAAATACCTTTCTTTACCGTTTTTAACGACTATCCACTGAGGTACAGTCCCGGCTGCAGTCAAAAGCAAAAAATTTGACCAAATTTGGGTCATACTGTTTACAGATATCGGATTAAGGCTATTTGATAGAGGATCTCCATACTTCTTGGTTGTTCTTAAAAATAGCAAAACGCTTTCTCCTAGCCTTATCATGGCTCAAAAAAATCAGGCCTATTGCCCATAGGCCTTAGGAGCTTTTATATTATGGTCGATGTATAACTTGCTGCCCAGGCATGCTCAAAAACCACCTTGTCTGTTCAAATAAACCAATTGACCTTGATACTCGGTCAATGCAAACAATGTTTTATGTCGATCACAGGTCTATATTGTACATCTTCTCGCATTCTTTTTTCATGTGGGAAGCAGTAGGCCTTGTTGGACAGCACTTTAATGCCTTATTTTCGATCACTGGCAATTTGAGCAAACTCTACATTTCCCTCACTCTCTTCCAAAAGAGAACTTATCAGCGCTATCTTGCAAAAAGGCTTGATCTGCAGCCGTTTGTGCCTTGGTTACGAACCCCATGAGTAAACAAAACCCTAAGAAAATTTTTCATATGTAGCTATTATGTTTTAAAAACTGATATTACTTCGACTACGCATCAGTACAGGTATGTTATTCACATATCGTTCATATGGTATTACTACCATTTTCGGTATGCTTCATTTCATAATTTTTATCAATTGACAAATCGATAAAAATAAATGGTTGTAAGTTAAGAGGTAATCAACATATTTCTTGTATGAATACTTATAGTATTTTACCCTAGGTAATTTTAATAATTAAAAAATAAAATAAATTTTTAGGTTAGATTAAGGTATCTTCGAAAAGACCAACAAAGCTGCTGCTTCAAAATACATAGGTATACATCCAATAAGAAATACCTATTTTAAAAATCGCCTTCTAAGTACAATAGATTTTGCTGGCTATAATTGGTCTTGGGCATTAAAGGTCTATCAGGAATATAAGCTTAATATTCTATGTATTTTAAGTCAGAAATGAAAGATGTAAAAAGTGATTAGAATAGGGGTTTGTATCCCAAAGTTAAATCTATTTTCCAGTAGGAATTAAAATAAAAAAATTTTACTTTAGCGGAATTAATACTATTTAACACCCATTCCCCTCCTATCCCTCCTTTGCGTAAAAGGGATTTCGTAGAACACCTGCCCATTCTCAGACATTATATTCATATTAGTACAAAAAAAAATTGGCTCTACAGTTTGAGAGCCAATTTGTCCTGGTAAATTAAAAGGATGGTGAATAAAAAAAAGAAGTAAACCTACAGGAACTATGTAATTACCCCATTTCTGTACCGAAAGCATCCCCATTTAATAAGATACCCAAAATCGTACGTGCCCAAAATAAGTTCCGTTTGTTTAGTTTATATATTACACCAAATCAATTGAAATTATCTTTACGTCTACATCTTCATTTTTCGGGAAAGTAAAACCCCAATTTGTGGAACCAGCTTCACCTAAACCCTTGATTAAATAATTATTTCACCCATTACGGAAGATTCAAATAATTTAATGCCATACATCTTCGCATCTATAACCATTGAATAGATACATTAGTTCGTTGAAACGACAGTTTTTCGCTAAATGGCATTTCAGCGACAACACCAAAAATTAATAGCTGGTTATAGGGTCTTAGGTTTCCCGTTTTCCCCATAGATGAGAGCAAATTTAATGCCCATTTTAGCACCGAGTGAATGTTTGGGAATGTATATTTGCCATCAAAACGGTCAAGGCGGTAACGAAGTAATAAAATTTATTCATTCTTTAAAATTTAAATGTATAAAAAGAAGATGTTTTAAGGGTCTACTCTTATTTTTTAATAAACGTATTAACGTTTTAACCATGTTAGTTGTGTTGGCAGGCCGGCTGCATTGGGGTAACCTGAAATTTAAATAGGTTCTTATTTAACTTTCAGATTACATTTATATCAGACTATGAGTGACATTAACTTTTAAGACATTTTTTGGAGATATTGCACTGCTTGCAATTGTACTTAAAAGCTTTATCTCTGTTTGCTATATTACTTTATTTAAAAACTGTTCAGTATTCAAACCCACAAAAAAAAAGCCCATCTTAAAATTAATAGATGGGCTATAAAAACTTTGAAGTATATGATTAGATAAACTTTTACGTTTACCGCGTTTTAAGCCTTTGTTTCCTCTTGAGCATTCAAATTCAACTTCCGTCGCCTTCGCGAATCTCGTCTATTAATCCTTGAAATGTGTACAAGTGATCTTTTTCAACTCCTTCTTCAAAGTGAAAATCCAAATCCTTTAGACTCATTGAAAAATTTTACTGTTCCTTTACTCATTGTAATATTTATTTTTTAATTTCATAATACTTTACTTAAAAGGCAAATGTCGTGCCAATTTTTTAATACACAACTATTACCTTTAGAATTTTCATAATAGCCAAAGAAGACACAATTAATAGGTCCTACCTTCTTATTTATACCACTGATCCTTCCATTTTTGACTCATTTAATTTGTCAAAATTAAAAAATCGTTGATAGACCCAAGTATTATTCAGTGTGTCCTAAAAGTGGTTGAAGTACGTTTTTAGCTATCTTTCTATTCTCAAAGGTGAATGATGTTTCGTAACCATTTTCCACCCATTATCTGTCTTCACAACAATAGCGCTTATTTGGTCAATTTACTTACAACCAAAGTCTTCTTTCCGAATTTAAGTGGAAATCAGAGTGAAAGGTTAAATTGGCTAATCACCATAAACTGCAATTGTTAAATCATTCGCATCAAAACTTCATTACTTCGGTTACTGCACAAAACATTGCGTTCATGTGCTTCATTGGCTTCACCTCCATTTCTTGCTTCTCCATTTTTGAAATTCCAGTGTAAACTTTAGGACTGTAAAGCATGGAAGAAATTGAATTTATCCATGTAATCTCCGCTTTTATGCTTTGAGCAATAGCCGAAGGTTTCCAATTTACTTCTCTGTTTTGCCTCAGGAAATTCGGGACAGTACCAACTCTGGAGGTTTCAATTGAACCAACTTTGGTGTGGACCGTCATCGTTCAGTGCAGCTGACAGGACAAGACCAATAAGTATAACAAAATAATTTTATATATGTTTTCATAATTAATATTCTATTTAAAAAGGTTAACAATCATTGTTTAACATTGTGTTAATTCCAAAGAATATCTCTTACTCCTTAGCTTTCCAGAATGGATAGCCATTACTTGCATCCAGGCCATTTCTTAATTTGATAATGGTAAAAACATTTTGCCTTAATTTATTTTTAATGGGAATGATGTTCGTGCACCATTTCCAAACCGTCTTTAGTATTCACAAACAATAATATTTGGTCGTTTACAACAACCAGGTCTTCTCCGAATTTTAGCTGAAAATCAGAGTGAAAGGTTAAATTGGGCACATCTCATAAAAACGGGCTATCTGTAAATTCTTTGCATTCAAATTTTTACTACTTCGGTACAGGCACCAAAACATTTGCGCTCAATGTGCTTCATTTGCCTACATCCCCATCCGCGGTTCTCCATTTTTAAATTCTGTAACTTTGTGACCGTAAGATGAAAAGAAATTAGCTTATCCATATCCCCATCTTTAAGCTTTGCGCAATGGCGCCAAAGGTTTCCAATACCTCCTTGTTTTGTTCCGGAAAAACTCGATTGTTTAATTAATCATGTTTTTACTTTCCCTGAGGTTTCCGTTTTAAGTAGTAAACCTGTAAGTTAAAATTCAAAATCATCATTACTGTTACTATTAATTTTGTTTCATAATTTATATTTAATTGATTCTTAACAAAAGTAGAATTAGACTAATTTTCTATAACCTACATTTGGACCAAATACATGCAACTTTTTAGATCAGGAGAATTTAAACAAATACTAATTTGATAATCAGAATTTTATTGATGTGAGTAAGTTTGGGAGCAGAATTCCATATTTTTTATGAAAAAATTTGCGAAAATAAGCAGACTTACTAAAACCGGTTTGATACCGCTATTTCAGAAATATGGCAGTTTTGTATTTAGTAATTCCAGGCTTTGCTTAAGCGATTAATCCCTTAAAAAAACATATTTGGGGACTTGCCACCAATTCATAATTGTCCTATATAGTTTAGATTTACTATACCCTAAGTTTCCTCAAAATCATAACGCTTTATATTCGTTTGCAACCATATTTTTTCGGTTGTTAGTCATTATTGTGTCAAGAAATTTTCATCTGCAGAATTCAAAACATAAAGTTTTTGTCTTCGTTAAGGCTTATTGTTGTTTTCGCACTATCATTTAAAAGATCCTTACTGTTGCAGTAATAGAGAAATACCTTTGGCCAACATCAACTTAAATTAATCTGATGTTTTTTTTTATAGTAATCCTCCAAAAATACTTTTCTTTTTCAGTTAACCGGAGTGCCAGCACTAATCCTATTTTAAACTCTAAGTCTGGTGTAAAGGACTTCATTATAAGGACTCTTTACTTTTATCCCACAATGTAAGGCATCCTGTAACGAGTTCAAAAGATTTATCAAAAAGGTATTTGCTTTCAGTTTTTACAATACGTCCCGTTATAATTGGACGTCAA
>Ga0163217_1063775_pt1 | contig 10456 bp, 4 predicted proteins | sample SynspAceP_FD_185933 | JGI IMG/M metagenome (GOLD analysis project Ga0163217, IMG submission 185933) | Saline lake microbial communities from Ace Lake in Antarctica - Synechococcus sp. Ace-P (PacBio error correction) | ecosystem: Environmental > Aquatic > Non-marine Saline and Alkaline > Saline ... | reverse complement strand
ATAAATTACGCAGGGCGCACCTAGTAACCATTTACAAACCCAATAACGACCGAAATTTTTATGTTGGATGGCAATCTGGATTATGGCCAGAGACGCCTTACAGAAAAAGCGTAGTGCTATGACCGTTGCCCAGAAAAATTGAAATTTGGCAGGCGGTAAATGGAACTGTTGAATTATTTAATTATCTGAAAGTGTTGAGAAATTGCGGATCTAGGTACTTCACCAAGATCTGTCTATAGATTCAAATCGGATAGTCCTTAACTTTTGACCATTTTAATAGCTCCGAAGTTAAATTTAAGACGAGCTCTCGAGCCATTATCCTTAACTTTAAAAATAGTTTGGGAGAGAATTTGAATTTGATTATGGAATGCTGAAACATCAAAACAGGTTGGTTTTGACAGGTCACGATTGGAAAAAAAAAAAAAAAATGTTTCTTGTGAGAAGATTTTATTTAAAAAATGTTCAGACCATGCCCCTGCCCAAGTTGCCAAATGGGAATATGAAGTGCGGATACTAAGGATTTGTCCTCGGTAGAGATATTTCATAAACGGGGGCAAATGTGATTGACCGCCAAAATCTTTCCCAGTGAACCATTACAAGACCTTGTATTATTCAAATGCCAGAATGATGCTAAATTTAGAAATTGGATGAATTTACAATTAGTCCCAATCAAAATCCATTGGTAATTAAAAAATTATTTCAAACGCTATTACAAAAAATAACTAAATAGATGAAAACGTCGATTATTTTTAAAAATTGCATCTTAGCATCAATTGGATTGGGATTAACCAAGTATTCCACAAATGAACAGCTACAAATTCTTCTGAAAAGGCCATTCGTTTTGTGTTACTGGGGAGGAAATAAGCTTCAATTTTTTTCGGACCCTATTACGGAACCTATAAAGATCGTTCATTATGCCGGATACCCATCTTTTTAGGATTGATGAACGCGAAGTGTATCCCTTATAAAAAGTATAGTGACGTATGCAAAGGCCTTACAACCAGACCAGACCAACTTTTAAAACTGGATGAATTAACCAATCCTGACTAGCGTTGGGCAGGCCTTGAATGTTCGCGAAAGAGCCCAGGCAGACTTAATTACCTTGATCGGTGATATTTTTCAGTTTCCATCGGAAAGCCGGCATCGAGGCTGTACAGGCCAAGATTGAAAGAAGTGAAATCCCTTATGTTGTATGTCCGGGAATCGATGGATTGGCATTATGAGGGAATGGAAGGGTCTCTGGAAGATTAAGGGACCAAATGGACTCAATAAAAGACTATACTGCCTTTGGTTAATCAGAGGCAAATCATCCATTAATGGCGTCATATGAGTAAAAGGAATCCGATTCTTGGCCATCGACAATTCTACCTATCAAATAAAGAGATCAATTGGCCTTTTTTAAAAAAACATGTTGCTGCAATGTTGCCGTTTGGTTTTTGTACATATACCCATTACGCCCAGCGGAAACTCCATTTGGTTTTGGATGGGCAACCGGATTGGGGTTGCTTCTTCGATAGAAACTTTGAGTTGGAAGGGCGATTGAGGTGGCCAGAATCGGGACATTCGGAAACACCTTAATTTCATAAGGCGGTGTTTTCTGCTCCAAATGCTTATGGTATATTCAGGGAACATATCATCCGTTTCAATAGGAATCCTAAAAGGGGAAGACTCAAATAGTTGAGCCGATGACAATGCCAGTGGAGGATACGGATTGTTAATTTTATGCCTTGGAGCGCCAAGGGACCGGTCGCTGATTTTTAGGAGATCACAAACATTGCAAATGACATTTTTTAAATAACATATAAATTAAAAGCTGAAAAATGATTAGAACTGTATTATCGAGTGAAACGTGAAAAGATTTTTCTATTAAGGTTTCTGTGTTGGTCCTTGGTCTTCATTGCCTTAGCCGCAAATGGCAGACCAAAAGTACGATATTGTTATTACGGTGGCACTTCCGCGGAGTTGCGGTGCGCTGCAAAGTAGTAGTTGGAATGGATGGAAGTCCGTTGTAGCTTATAGGAACCTACCGATCGCATTGGTGGATGACCACTGGAGGCCTGGGGCCAGAGCATGAATTGGCAATAAACAGGCCATAGGGGAATTCCAAGGGAGTTCTATGAGAAACATCAAAAAAATATTAACGATGATCCTGAAATTGAGAAATGGGAGAAAAGATCGGAAATATATCGATCGGGGCCCAAACCCGTACGGGGAGGGGGACGGCGTACCATGTGAACCTTGAACCTTGTCTTTGCCGCCCTTGCTGTATATAAAGGATAAGGATGGAAAGAGAAAATTAAAGATGGCGATCACAATGAAAGGTTGAACAGGGAATCCGGGGTAAAAAAGTAAATGGGAAATAGAGTCGATCACCATGGAAAAGTTTGGCAAAACCTACCAGGGAAAGGATTTCTGGACCGGCTCCTATGGGGCGACCTAATGGCCTGGCGGGGGTTTCTAGCCCGTGGGCAGGAAAAGTAACGAGGAAATTATGGGAACTTGACGGAGTTGCAGGCCAATAGCATAAATAGGCCTTGACCGGATTTGTTCCAAAAATAGCATTTTAACCATTAATTTAATTCCCAGGGTAGTCCTATGTTCCAAAAAAGGGCGAATCCAGCATCCGCCTATTTGCCAAATCGTGAATGAAAAAAACCGGGACTTGAAGGGGAAGGCGATAAAAAAATACAGGCCTATTTGTTTTAGGATGTGCCTAACAGATCACCCTCGAAAACCGAATTCCCTCCAGAAACCCTCAAATTATGATGAGATCAACATGAACTGTTGGTTCGGAAACTTATGAGGCCAAGAAAAGACGTATTAAGGGGATATGATGTTATAAGCAATACGCATGTTACCCACTGGTCAACTTCCAGTATGCCCCAATAGGAAAAACGATACGGTAAACAACAAGTTGGCTTTCTACCCGACTACCATCGCAGGGAATTATGACTACCCCGAGGCCAGCTATGCGGAATGTGAAAAAGATTATAAGAGGACCATAGGAAATTACCAAATGGATTGATGTGCGTCCTGGCCAATCATCCAGAATCTGAAGAGCGTCCGCTGAGGAAAGCTTCAATGGAGTACTTCCAAAGATGAATTTGAAAGGGCCGAACGGGTGGCCAACAGCAACTCTAGATGGGAAGCACGGAGGAGAATGAATCAGTGATTAATTGTAATGACCAAAAAAAATTGGAGGCACTATAGTGGCCGAGATGCAATTGTATGGCCGCACTATGGAATGGATTCGCATAATGTACAGCGTATGTGTGTGCCCAAATGGATATGTGGCAGAACGAGAGGGCAATGTAGAGGCCCAGTGGCTTTAAGCCCATCCATAAGTATAGATCTTGTCCCAAAAAGGAGGAATGCCATACCTTATGTTGTCCCTATCTGTGTAGTTTCAAGCACATTGCTTTTTGGGTCTATTCGCAGAGCCGGTATTATTGGTCTTGACCAATCTGCGGCTACGGCGGCAGCAACTTGCATAGGATGGTAATATCAGTACAAGATGTGGCCTTACCCTATTTTAAGGAGGCAACTATAAAAAGATAGTCAAAGGTTAGGAAAATTTAATTTTTTCAAGAGCAGCAATTTCAACAATCAAAATAAAATGAAGCAAAAAAAGGAGAGACATTACATAGCCCTTATCTATTAGTATTTAGCTGGGTTGATGTTCCCTTACGGGCTGTAAAACAATCGGAAGAAAGGAGTAAACCGGTTCTACAGCCGTATCATTATTTATAGGAGGAACTTCCGCTGCCGGTCTCAGCGCGTTAGAAGCAAAACGCTCTTGGAAAATCGGTCGATTGTGGTGTCGCCCGATATTCATATTGGGCTGATTGTTCCTCAGGAGGTTGGGCTTTACAGATACAGGGACAAGAGAGTGTTAATGGTGGGCTGGCCAGGGAGTTTTACCATAGGGTTGGGGCAACATTACAACACGGACGAGGCCTGGGTCGGGCAAAAAAAGGAGGAATACAGGTACAAAGCCAGGTACCCCTGCATGGATAGGTGAAAATAGGGACATGTGGATCTTTGAGCCAACATGTAGAGAAACGTTTCGGGAAGATTTTGTTAGGGAAGCAGCAGATCCGAGATTAGAATTCGGGATGAATGGTTGGATAGGGGAAACGGCAGTGCTTAGAAGGATGCCATATTGTTGTCCATTTACCACCTTGTCGGAAAGACATATTCTGGAAAAATGTTTTGGATGCCACGTATGAGGGGGACCTTATGGCTTCGGCAGGCGTAAGCTATTCATTGTTGGAAGAGAAGGCAAAGGAGATAGTCGAAGAAGCTGGAATGGGGTACAGACGGGCGGTCTTTGCATCAATTCAAAACATGTTTCAATACGGGACATTTCACCTTATGTAGTGCCGGGAGATCCACTAGCGTACTTTGCCAAAGATATCATGAAAGAGATCCTGGGGAAAGGCACAGCGGTGACAGATAAGATCCAAGCTATTGCTTTAGGATGTGTATGAGCATTATCCAGAAAATAGGATTCCCTTTTCCTTAGCCCGAGATTACGACCCCATGAATTACGAATTATTGCAAGGTCCTTAGAAACAGGGAAGGAAGGATTGGTTCGAAAAAATCGACCCATCCAAACCATTAAAACGGATACTAACACCACGTCCTTTCCAGTAGGTGATAATATTGGTATGATTACTATTTCCAGAGGCTCTTATGAAAGAAGAAAGAGATTATTAGGAAACAACGTAGAATACCAAAAAGGATTGTTTGTGGTATCGTAGCCAATGACCCTAGGGTTTCAGAGGATATTACAGTCGGAAATGCAGAAAATGGGCTTGGCAAGGATTGAATTTTACGGATAATGGCCAAACTGGCCACATCAGAGTCTAGTAAGGAGGCAGGCGGATGATAGGAGAGTTTGGTATGACCGAAAATGAATTGTTAAAAGAATCCGGACGCCTAAACCCATAGGTTTGGAGGTCCTATACCATGGATTCCCACAAGTTGCAGCGTTAGTGAAACCGGATGGGTTTGTACAGAGAATGAAGGGATATGAGGGTCAGCACCAATGTCCTTATACTATTCCATGGTATCTTTGTGCCAAAGAAGGAGAATGTAAGAACTATTGGTTCCTGTTGTGATTCTTCCAGTCATATCGCTTTTGGATTCTTATGAGAAGGAACCCGTATTTATGATTTTGGGACAATTCAGGCTGTCGCTGCCGCGGTTCTGGCAATTGATGCGGAAAAACTAGTTACAGGAAGTGAGATTACGAGAAGTTAAAGGACGTTTTATGTCAAGAGCAAAATTGTTAGAGTAATACATGCCCATATTTATTTGTAGGCAAAAATTAATATAAAAAATCTCCAACCTAAGAAATAATAAAATGGCTTTTTTCAAATTATTTTCGAAGCGAATTTTTCGTTTTCCATCATTTTTTACCATAGTTGGGATATCCCACTTGCGTCCCAAACTCAAAGGGGAAAAGGAGCCAGAAATGTGAATTATATTTTTGAAGGAGACGGAGGGTTATCAGTGTTTTCGAATTCCGGCGGGAGTACATCAAAAAAGGGAAACTTTATTACTTTTGCCGAGGGAAGAAAAATGGCGTGTAGCGATACAGGAAATATCGACTGGTAATGAAGCGATCACAAGACTGGTGTAAAACATGGGGGCAATTGGAAGTTGCTCTGCCCGATGTGGTAATCCTGTGGAAATCCGTTCACCTGAATGATCGGACTACGGGCAATATTTTGTTTATTATCCACATGGATTTAGGGGAAGACCATGAATCGGAAATAAATCGCCCAAAACCAGTACAGACACCTCGCAGGATATTTGTGTATAAAATCGGAACACATGATGCGCGTATAGTTGAGGTAGGCCAAAGAACTTACTCCTGATATACAAAAATCACCTATAACTGGAATGTATCGCCACTGCAGCCTGGGTCGGTATTCAAAATTACTTGGAGGCAAGTAAAGGCTAGCGTTGGTGATAGCTCCAGCTGATCATATTGAAGCGGTCAAACCAAAAACAGTATTAATTCACATTACTATTTCACTCAGACGTCATGGAGAACACATGAGAGTGGAGGAAAGCACACCCCTCTAAGGGATCAAGTAATGAATGTTGAAGTCGTTGAGCTCTCCGATCATAAGCTTATGTTGAACATGCGTAATTTACGAGTCGAAAAGGAGTAGCCGTCAATGCCTATAGTGATGATGGGGTGAATCTTGGAGAGATGCATCATCAAGAAACTTTGATTAGAACCCATTTGTCAGGCCATACCTTGCGATTTCGTTTAAGGAGCAGTAAATGTTCCTTTTTGCGATCCACGGATACTAAAACAGGGAGTAAATATGACGACCTAAGATTAAGTGAGGACGACGTAAGACATGCCTATTGAAAGCAAATTTCAAGTGCCATCGAGCCTACTCCGATTTAACCCCCAATTGACGGGAAAAAATATTGGATATATGTATACGCAAGGTGGACATTAAAAATGCTTATCAGCGGAATAATTTGGGAGTCTATGGGTAATACGGAAAACTCTTGCAAAAGGCGAAAAAGTTTAGCATTAAAAACTTGGATCTTGTTTAAAAATTCTCCTAATAATTGCCTCCAGTTACCATTAAAGCGAAGTTAGAAAAGGGTGTAAAAATAAAAGCCCTTGAAAATCGAGGCTGTAAGGGGTTGCCTCCAGGATCGAACCAGGGACACATGATTTTTCAGTCCATTTTTGCTCTACCAACTGAGCTAAGCACCCAAACGCTGTAAAGCGGGTGCCAAATATAATTCAATTTTATGATATACAAACAAAATGAAAAAAGGGCGTGTTTTTTATGGTTTTTTGACCTTTGTAGATGAACTTCGATAGTAAGATGGGTAATAACCCTAGTGGAAAATGGGCTGGTGTTTTCGATAATGAAAATATAATTTCATATCGTAAAATTCCTTCTGCAGATTTTGGCAAAAAAATGTTAAATCTATCTTTCGGGTATGTTGCTATTCGAATGCCATTGTTTCCAATGTGCGAAGACAATTGAGGAAATTGCCAGTTTATGTGTGTTTTGTAAGGTTCATGTTTTAAATATCACAGCCTCGCAAACCCCTTTAAGATTCTTATGCAACCCCCCCAAACCCTATGGTGATAGATCGCATTGCAGCTGGCAACGCGGGACTTTTACCCACAACCCAAAAGGAAATACTTGGTCCATAGATGCCGGCACCTGTGGACCTATGAGCCGTAAATGATAGGGAAGAATATTTGGAGGGCCATTTTCAACCTGGTGTTGCCATTGAGTATAGGGGCCGATGCACGAGCAACGTCCAAAATTTCCATTGTTTGAAAGAAACCTATATCGAGTTCTTATAGGAAACACCACTGGAAACTCAGTATGCACAGCGGATGTAGTAATGGTCTTATGATAACGAAATAGACGGAATTATTGGCCAATAATAAAGTAGATTTGTCGATTTAACAGTTTATTTTAACGGAGGTGATGCCGCAATTTGTCAAAACGATTAAAAAATACCCAATTTGCGCATTTCTAAATTTCTCCTGTTGGGTTGGGTTATATTATTGGATTTAGAATACCAACAAGCGCATAGATGCTCAAAAAATTTTATAATGGCAATATTATGCTTAAACTTTCGGTAGGCATTATATGCTCAGAATCTATAACTGCTTCTATCCTTATATCTATTTTGGTTTGGCGATTTAAGGGCTACCGGCACGGGTGGAGAATCAATTGATGGTGGATTAGTGTTTATACGGATAGTTATTCACATTAAATTTAAGTAATGCCCGCAAGCTGATAGTAGTGGGGCTAACACCTACACGGCTGGACTATCACGTAAAGAGTACCGGTTTGGCAAGTAATGTCGCCAATGGAAAGCGCATCTATTTCAAATTTGGACTATTTATCGTTAGGATAACTTAGCAAGAGGCTTTGGTATGGGTTTTGGAATTAGCCTTATTCTTCTTAGGTACAATTTTCAATCAGAAAAGAAAACCAAAGCCCAGGGATTAATCGTCAGAATCGTTTAATGGTGCAGGAGGATTAAATAGGGTATAATTCTCTTTGGCTATGAAACTATCAAAAACTTTAGTTTAGGGTTACCAGTAAATTTTAATTTTTGGGAACCAGAAACCAATATTCTTCAGACTATGAAGATTGTACAGTTGGGTTCTTCATAGGATAGTAATCCAGGATCAAGGGCTTCGATTTAAGTTTGAGCCATTTTACGCGACCATCACGGACAAACACCACTCTTTTTACTAGATATAATAGTGAACACACAAGCTAATCTGTTTCAGAAAAAAGCAAAAGGACTATTGGTTCTTGGGTTCAACTGTTTAGTGGGTAGGGATATAGAGCGTACTGAAGTAGATTTGGAAGCAAAGGTTTGCGGAAACGGTGTACAGATTTCCAACTACAGCCACTTTAGGTGTGGTTAGGGTCAAGATAGAAAATGGTTTTTAGGAGCGGAGTACAGTTCAGGAATTAAGTAGTTTTGAAAAACGAACTACGCCTTTCAGCAATTTGGAAATATCAAAATGCTCAGACCTTTAGACTGGGCGGTACTATATTCCAGATTACCACTCCTTTACAAGTTATTTGAAAAGGCGACATATAGAGCTGGAGCAAAAGTCTCCAATCGGGAATAGGGTAGATCATAAGGAGATAAATGATTTTGGCATAAACTTTGGAAGGTTACCACTGGGGACGTAATCTTTCTAATATTAACCTCGGTTTGAAACCTTGGAAAAAGAGGAACCAATATGGGGATCTAGTGGGAAAGTTATTTCAAGTTAATTCTGGGGCCTATCTTTAAACGATAATGTTCATACCAAGAAAAAATTAAATTCAAAGAATTATACTTTAACCACCTTAAAATAAACAGGACAGATGAAAAGAAACTCTATACCACGCGGATAGTCGCCAGTGGATTTGTTGGTTTAGGGCATTCCCAAGCTCAAAATCCAGAGTGTATTGACAATTTCTTCATTTACAGCGGAGCATGTGAAAAGTAAGAATTATGAGGCTGCTTATTACACATGAAAATGGTATACGAAAATTGCTCCCTACCGTAAATTGGCCAATATTTGTATGGTGAGCGAATTTTAAAGAGAGGTTGGAAAAATCAACGAGCTGAAAAAAACGGCCAATATAAATGCCTTTAATGAATTATACGATAATAGGGCAAATACTTCCCCGCCAGGACAGACGTGGCAGAGACCCATTATTGATAAGGTGTTGTCTAAGTTATGATGAGAAATAATATCCGATGAGGGAAATCTATTACTCAACTCGATTTAAAGGCTTTTACAAAGGATAAAGCAAATTTTAAAAACCCAAAGCATCTGTATTTGTATTTCTCCCAACTTAGTGAGCTAATAGTGCTGGCAAAGGGATATAGAGGGAAGTATTTGAGAAATACATAAACGTTACCGAAAAGATTGATAAGAAAATGAAAAACTTACCAAGAGGTAATTAACTAATTTAAACTCTTTCCTAAAGAGGATGCTGGTACATTAACCTTCCAAAGAGAAAGCAGTTGAGTTTCTTGATAAATAGTTATTGAAACTATTGGTAAGATTGCTGAAAGTATAAGATGTAAATTGGGTGTCTTGGCGAATTCGTGAAAAAACTTAATTCCATTGTACCAAAAGAATTTTGATTTCCAAGAAGGAGATATTACTTGGATCAAGAGAGCAGTTGGAAAGAAATGCTACAGTAAGACTGTACTGAAGATCCAATGTTCAAAAAACTTTTGAAGTTTACAGTTGGCCATGGAGCCTTCCGCCAGTGCTTATAGTGTATGGTGGGAGCCTTAAGAAAATGCTGGGGATACCAAAGGAGCGCCACTTGAAGACTTCAATTAAGGCACTTGAATTGGAAAAAAGATGGCCAAAAAGAAAATTTCCAATATTGCATATAAAAAATTGCCACAAGCTATAGAGAGAAGAAGTTAGAAGTCTTACGCAGGAGCTTATGCCCAAAAAGGCAATAGATTGCCGAATCCTTCCAATGGTAGCTTATTTATTGAATCTTTGCCAGTTTGTATGGGCAGCAGTGCCAATAATGTGGTAGTTTTTTACTCCATTCGAAAAAAGGGGCGATATATGGAAGCTGCAGGGGAGCATGGGCCCGTCAGGCAGGGTCGTGTGAGGGATCCCGGCTTTTAGGTAGTTAGGGCAGGGTCAGGGCAAGCGGCAAGTTATAACGCAAAAGCGCCATCCCAAAACAGATATATTTAATTTCTGGTATTGGGCTCTGGTAAAAACAGTAAGTTTTTTCATTGGTTGGGGTTTGAGGTGGTAGTTAAAAAGGTGCCCAAAAGAACCTATTAAAGATTTTGATTAAAAAAAAAAAAAAAAGGGTTTTAATATTTTTAATTTAAAGGGGGAGCAAATTTTTTGATTTTTTTTTTAAAAGGTAATTTTTTTTTCCTTTCCTTTCCTCTG
>Ga0163217_1081986_pt1 | contig 10457 bp, 10 predicted proteins | sample SynspAceP_FD_185933 | JGI IMG/M metagenome (GOLD analysis project Ga0163217, IMG submission 185933) | Saline lake microbial communities from Ace Lake in Antarctica - Synechococcus sp. Ace-P (PacBio error correction) | ecosystem: Environmental > Aquatic > Non-marine Saline and Alkaline > Saline ... | reverse complement strand
AACGCACCTCTGGGAAAGGCTGAGCGTACCGCCTGCGCGTCGGCGATAGCGCCCGAAAAACTACCTTCATCTTCCGCGTCGCAACGCATCCCGGCCTCGGCGTGAGCCTTGTCGCGCTTCCGTTGGGCGGCATCGGCGCGGCACGTGTAACTCTGTCTGGCTTTTCAATTGCGAGCCTCGACGCGTCATCGTTGACGATTCACTCTTGGGAAAACTTCCGATGTGCTCCGGCCGCTTTCTTGCCTTCCCTTTTTCGTCGGCTTCCATTTTTGGACTTCGCCCCTCGCGTGAAGCTGACCATTGTGTCGCCATCCGGCGTCGGCGGCCTTAGGCGAATCCGCCATTCGTGAACGAGCCTCCAGCAAACGCCTCAACATTGCCGTCCTTTCCGTGTCTTTCCGCATCAGCATCTTGAGCCGTTCTGCCAGCTCACCGCCTTGCCCACGCCGACCCGCCACCACCAAAGCTCATCGCTGCGACTTGCTCGGCGTTGCAAACGTCGGGTTGGCGATCGGTACAACACGAAACTTGGCTTGACTGTCGTTGTCTCGGTCGATGCCGAAGGAACAGCATCCGGCCGGCCATATTGAACAATCGCATCGACGCCCGTCGACGCCCCATGCATCGATTCGGCCCATCGTAGCTCCATTGATTCCGTCTCGCCTTGTTCGTAGCACTTTCCAACGTCCGCGCATTCGGTTGAAATGTCCATACGACGTTGCTGAACCCACGAATAGATAAATCTTTCTTGCCTTCGACAGCGACCTGCGGGAACACTCGCGAAGCGGTCAGGTTGATGCGGCGCTTCGCCAAGTTGCGGTCATTCCATGTGCCGAACACCGTCAACGGTCGACTCGATGACTCATGCCGTCGCCCAGTCACGATCATGCAAATACTCGGTACCGATCGCCCGTTCGCCAAAGCTGCCGCGTGGGTGAGCAGGGCTGCCATTCCGGCAGGGGCGCGCGCAATGGTCGGCCGCCTGTCGCCCCACAATGCCCAGAACGCTGTCCGCGCATAGCCGCTTTCCATCGCTGCACATCGCTGCCGCCGAACATCCAATCGCCCATCGTCCATGAGCGCACCGACCTGCAATGCCATCGCGCGTGCATGAGGCAGTTTCAGCTAATCCGTCATGCTCCAACTCTCCCGCTTCGGGATCGTTATTCAAACTGCTTCGATCGACGCGTGTTACTTCGAATCACCAAAGTTCATTTCCACGGCGCACCACCATGCTTTTGTGCTTCGCTAGGTTTGCTTGTTAATAACGCCCGCCTCCGCTTTGAACGGCCATGCGGCATGTCGGGCTAAGACGCTCGACGATTGATGGCCACGGTCGACATGAACGCGTTTACGTCGCGAAGCCCCTTTTTGGTTAAAGTCATGCCGACGCTTGCCAGCTCATTGTATTTCCGCAAAGCATAGAGTTATCGTGCCGTTCCAGCGATCAACGCTTGGCTGTGCTTGGCCTCGCCTTCGTTTAGATGTGCAACGTCCACGAAACCACTTCTACGCGACCGGTTGAATCCGGCGTCGACTTTCAGGTTATCCACCACCGCAGTGCGGCCATGTCATTTTCGCCGCGTCCCGCCTAGAGCGCATCAGTCTCGGGTCTTCCCCACGGGTAAAGTACGCAAGAACATGCGATGCGGGAACAACAAACGATCGCGCCACCTGCCACTGACTCGCGTCCGTCGGCGAGTCGGCGTAGACGATGCCCGAAGGCCACCAGTTGAATAAAGGTTTCCGCGACCCAAACGTGCTAGGTTGGCAAAACCGCGCTCATTGGACTGTCGCCGACCATTTCGGGACCGCCGACCATTGACCAGTCGCGGGTCATGACGGATGTCTTGCGGAGGAAAACCTTTGGCTGATTCGCCGATGACGAAACAATTTACCGTCGTGAGCCACCTACTGAGATAACGCTCGCAATTGATAAACCGGCCCGTCCGCTCATCTTTCCAACCGGCATCAGCGGTTGTCCAAGCGAAGGCGTGCCATCGTGTCGTGCACCAGGTGCTGATCCGCGCCATCCTGTTTTTGCCTTGCAAGTTCCCACACCGGACGGCGTAATCGTCGCGACACGCGCGGACATCGCAGCGACGAACGAGGAACGGCACGGGGCTCCCCCCTTTTTTTCTCATCTCCGTCCAGCGTGTTTCGCTTCGATGGTCGTAAGCCGAACGAAGTGGTCGTCGAGTTGAATCGCGTCCTCTTCGCCTTCCGACTGCTGATGAACGACAGCGCCGGCCGACGCGATATAAATGTATTTTCCATCGGTGACGAGCGCGCGTGCCTTTGCGACATTCTGCTGCATCGCGCAGTTCTTCCCACTCGGCGGACGGGTTCATCGAACTAGGATCCGACGAAAGTGCTCGACCAACAGGTCTTTGCCGAACCCGTAAGGGCCGTCGCCGCAGTGTTCCGCTTGAAGCACGTACAAGTATCGCCGACGACGGCAGCACCGAAAACTGGTCAGGCGTTTCTGCGCCAGAGGTTGTGGAGCCTTGGAAGTCCCGCAACGCACTAGATGTCGTGGCGGCTGGTGTTGCCGTCTGCCCCGTTGAGACTTCCTCGCCGCGCTGCGCGTCGCCGCGTATTCACCACCAGCAGGCGTTGGCGCTTTGTGTCACGGATGGTGAGTTTGAGCTTTTTTCATTGAGAGCGTTATACGGTAGGGATTTTTGGGTTCTGGTGAACGTACGTTAGCCTTTCCAGTGCTGCACGCGCCGCTGGCATGCTCGAGGCTGAAAGCCTGACGTACGTTAGCCTTTCAGGCCTGACGCGGTGGGATGTTCAGGCTGGAAAGCCTGACGACTGCGAGCTACTTGCTTCGGGCGTCGACGGACGTAGGCCGTTAGGGTAGCTGCCCATCGCACCTCTTGTAGCCTTCTCGCCAACCGTATCCGGTTTCATCGCGACGGCGTGGCACGACGAGATGCCGTTCAGCCCGTCTTCGACTTCTGCTACGCGTGAACGAGACTATTGCCGACGCATGCGGTTTCCCCCGCATCCCTCTTCATGACCCTTGTCGCAAGTCAACTTTGATTCGTGCGCCCGGCGCAACGCGTTGCCTCTTCCACAACAGATAAAACGGTCCACACCGCCTTCTCCGGTGTCGACGGCGTGAGCTTTGGGTAAATCAGTGATTTTTCGATCGGTTGGGCACTTGGCGAACTCGGCCGTGGGCCATTTTGCTGCCCAAGATGTTGCGCCGTGTAATACTGCCAGCTTAGCGCACCGTGGTAGACGCCGAACGTGGCGCTTGCCCATCAAGTCCGCCACCGGCGCGGGACGGATGGCGACGGCATCGTATAGCCGATAAGCATCGCTTTCAACTTGCTTGGTTTCCAACCGCATCGTTTTGCCATCGGCCACGCATGTGTTTCCGCTTTGGCGATTCCCGCCGGGCAGTTTCGTAGGTTTGGTCGGTGAGGTCTTCGCCGAAGAAGTATCGGCGACATTAGCCTTGCTTATCGACAGTTCATCCACGGCGAGTGGGCTTAGTGCGGCCGCCGATCGTGGTCAGCGCAAACAGTAAGCTCGAGAAGCTGCCGTAAGGAATACGCTTCATGGGTGCTGGTTTCCTTTCGTACGTTAGCCTTTCCAGGCCGACAGTTTTGAGTAACTAACAGAGCTGATGACTGAATGTCAGCCTGGAAAGGCTGACGTTACTGGTTTACTTGCGACTTCCCCGATACAAACTTAGTCGCCCGCGGCCGGATCAGTAATAGTACTTGCGGCGTCGTCAGCAGACGGCGCCACTACAACACGTTGCGCCTCCGAAGCGGGGGTTTTTGTCTTTGTCGCGAACCTTCGGGCCAGCAACGCCGTTTACCGCGCAATTTCCTTTGCCGTCGCGCCCAACGAGCCATCACGCTGCCGTCTTCCCTATGTATCCGAACAAGTACAGTGTTAGCCGCCGGCAACGAGCCCGGGTAGCTTCGCACCAAATAGCCACCGGCCATCGGCTGCGTTCGACGCTGAGTTGTCGCCGCCTGTTTCCCAAATGGCCATCGGTTAGGAGCCGACGCGCGCCGTACGATTGCACGATCGCCGGCCGGGTCACGGCAACGATGGGGCTTGGCCGAATGCCTACAGGCTCGCTTTCTTGCTAGCCCCACTTGTAGTCGCCGGAGGTAAGGTTCCCTCGTCGCGACTGCTCGCTGATTTCGATCAAAACCGTTGCCTTCGCCGCCAGCGGCTCCTGCGTTCGGGTTTCGGCCGCGCGCCATCAGAGGCGCCCGATTAAGAACGCCCTTCGCCGGCTTGGCGTCGGCGCTGCATGGACGTTAGTTGTGCGCGATGCCGTCGAACTCCCACAACCGTTCGCTGCTTGCCGATCGAGTCGATGATTCGTGCCGCTACGCTGCAGACCAAATGCGGGCCGCATCGACCGCCCACCAATCGCGGGCTGAAACCCACGACGTCGAGCCGACGCCTTAGCGGACTTACCACACGTTTTCGCCGGTCGCTGGGTGATCGCCAGTACGTAACGCGCCTTCGTCACTGCGTTCAACCCACACGAAAACATGCTCTCGCCGTCGCCGGACTACCAACGACGCGGACAAACCAGACGAGCCTTCGATTCTGCCGCATGTCATCGACGAGTGTTGCGTTCCATTGTTTTCTCGCCACCTGCGAAACGGCCGATCAACATCCGCCTTCAAAGAAGGCAACGAATCCGTCGTCCGGTGGCGACGCCGACTGGTGCGGCGCGCTGACCATCGCCGGCGTCGTTAGGCGAATGGCCGGCACGGGGTTGATCAGGTCGACTTTGCACAGCTTCTGTCACCCGGTGCTCGATGAATACGACGACACGTCGGCTTATGTTGTCTTGTTCTCGCCCTGCGTCATGTGCACCACGATTTGATACGTGGCGCAAACAATCGGAGCTGGCAGATTGACCGTAGCCGCTGATTCGGCGACGGGGTGCTCCAGGCGACTGTTCTCGTCCGCGCTGACCCCACTGCGTGGGCCAAGGTTGCGTCCGGTGGTCATGGACGCGCCGTTTGAAAACGCGGCAAGTCGGCCGATTCAGCGAACCGCGTTCGCGTCGCGGATAAGGCATGCAGAGGATCAGTACAGGGTCCGTACGTTAAGCCTTTCTAGCCGCCTGACATTCAAACTCAAGCTGTCGGAGGTGCGAAGCCTGACGTGTCAGATTCATGTGCTTCAGGCCTGGAAAGCCTGATCCGGCGTGACGGGGGCAGTCAGGCCATAGAAAGCCGGACGTACGGTTTGCCGAGCCGTCATGAGTTATCGCGCTTTGCGGCAACGAATGCCATTGAATGAATGAAATGTAATTTACTAGGAACCCGACGCATGCCCGACAACCAGCCAACATTGTCAAACGTATCGACCAATGCGGGCGAAGTACTCGCGATCGTCGCACTAAAGTTGTTCTTTCGTAACTATATACTCGGCTGCCTCCCCGAGCACATTCGCTTCGAGTCGGCCCGACGTTTCACTTCCGATCGCTAAGCATCCGTCGCGCACATTCGGCGCTGAAGTCAGCTTTGGCAGAACGAACGGCATCGCGCGCATGGCCGAACTAGCCTTCGACAAACCATCTTCCGCGGTCCTGTCTGCGAAGTTAGCTCGCTCAACTGGCGAAATTGTTCCGAATCAATCCTCCACGCTTCGACAAACCGTCGAGCAACTCACACCACTTTGACGCATCAAAGTATATTGCAAGTTTTTACGACTAAAAGCGACGCCGAGGCCGAACAGCTACGGAAGACTTTAAAGTGACACAATGACGGAAGCCACTTTCAAAGGAAACGGTCTGATTCCAGCTATCGCGACGGCTCCACACAGGAACGCAACCGCGAACGGGTCAAACCGATCGACGGTTACATCCGAAGCGCGCATATGGCCCCAACCGGCATGCGTGAGCAGTCTCCTCGAGAGTATAAATAAATCGCTATATAGTATTGTCGCCCTAACGCTTGCGTCGACGCTGCGCAGCTCTTTAGCCGCAGAATCGTTTCACAGGCCCTGTGAGCAATTTTTGAGGGATCACGCGAATGAAACACTCATGCTAATAACGTACACGCGCATTACGGCCCTTAGAAAAGTCACGGCCCGCCGGGTAGGCAAACGCCGTCCTTGAAGATTTTTTCCTATGAAGGTGGTGCAAACAACTCGTCGACTCGGCGCAACGATGTCGGCCCAGCACGTTAGAGCGTCAAATCAGCCTCCCGCCGTCTGCTCGCCGACGCCGGCCGTCAGGTACACGGCGCATAAACTGTCGGCGGAGCCAAGATATTCGGAAGGCTGGGGGCTTATAATCGCGCGCATCGCTTCGGCCATCGAAGCGCTCTTTCGAGCACGTCGTCACTGACGTCGCGACCACCCGCATACAGCAGTCACGCACGCTCGGCGTTACTCTTTTAATGAGAGGCGGTTCGTTTCTTGTAGGCATCGAGCAGAAGGCACTCCGCTGGGTCTCCGTTATGAACAATCACCGACATTTGACTCGAAGCGACATTTTCACATCGCACCGTCGCGAACGCGGGAGCAGATACAAGACCAAAACACTTTGACCGACGCGGTAATCATCATCGTCGCCTTGATCAATGTTCAGGCCACCAACCAATTGCACGCGCCAATAAATTCAGAGACGCAAATTGATCGGCGGCTTTTGCCAAACGAAGGGCGTCTCTTCGAGTAACCCCGCACCTTGCATCCCCGCCCCCTCGACGTTCGCTGCCCTGCTTGGAATCAACCGTGGCGGTCAGTCGCGCATACTGTCGCAACGGATGGTTGGTAACCATTGTAGCGAAGCGTCCGTCGATACTTTCAGATGGGGAGGCTAGGAATTCATAGCGAGCTTCGCTGAGGCGTGCTGTCATCTCATCGCATTTGGGTGGTGACGTGACGGCTTCCGGCAGGTAACGGACGGCTCCATTTGACCAATTGCACGTTTCCAAATCAATGCGGAAATCCGGGCACCGGCGGCGGAGTGTCGAACGCATTGGTTTTCCAAAGCCAACACTTGACACCACGACGCCCGGGCAGGCATCGACAAGACCGCTGTGCGCAACCCAGCGACCATTGGTCCCTGCCCTGATATGAGGCTCGCCGACCAATTTCAATTCGTTCCAGCGGCGTTTTCGGATCCGACTGGCAATTTGTCTCTGCGACAGTGCGCAACGCCCGCTCGGCGCCGCCATCCAGTTATCGATTAGCGATTGACGTCCAGTGTCAAATCCTGCATGCGCAGCCGTGATTGGCGCGGTTGTCTGCGCCCCACATCGGCATGCCAGGCTTGCTCAGTGCTGTACGCCCAAGTCTGTCGTCGCATCGGGCCGCAGCTGGTCCTCAACATGCCCGAGTTCATTCAGGCTTAGCGATGAAACGCGTGTATGATCGTATTATCGACCAATCGTGCATAAACCGCCAGTCGTCAAAATATGATTGACTGCGCTCAGCGCCTACCTCAACTCATCCATGCACTAATTTCGCCACGCCATCAGCTCGCTAGGCTTGACGACGCCCGAAGGGATCATCTCGAGGGACGTTGGATTTGCGGCCGTCGGGCCAGATTTCTTTTTTCAACACGCTGGTAGTCGTTTCGGCAACTTGGAACGCCTGTGCTGCATCGATACACTTTCCGCCTTTTGCCGTATTGCTTTCCAAATCGGCTTTCGAGTCGCACGATCGCTTGCACTCGCTTTGTCCGCCCTTCATCATTGCGGAATCTCACCTATGCCGCTAAAACGGCCCAATGACAAACACAGGACATGCACTAGGCCGCGAGGAATACAACACGGCACTCAAGTGTGCGAATCAACAGCCGAACTGGACGAGCTTGTTTCTTCGCCATCGACCTAGGTTCTCATCCACTAATAATGCTATTCAAACTCATTTATCGGCGTCCCACCATCCGCGCCGTCATCTCTAACACCAGGAGGCACTTTCGCCGACGCGGAATATTCTGAATCGCCAGAGTTCATCGCCCGTCAGTTGTTTCGCCATACTCTGGCAGAAGCGCGAAATCAATGCCATCGCTTCGTGGGCCGCACACTGCGGCCAACGACGCGCAAATTTCGAATCGCGCCGTCAACTATTACCAACACCGCTCAAAATCAAATCGCGTGGACGGGATTCGCCAAGGCATCGCAGATAACCGAGCTATTCGCAGAACGATGGATTACACGAGTTGCCGACGATAGCGAACGACTTGCCGTTTGCAAATTCTGCTTGCTTTGCTCCGCGTGTCGGCGAGCGTCGCTCTCGGAGTATTCTTTGAAGCCTGTTTTATGCTGGTGTCGTGAATGCGATCGAGCGGTTGGTTGTCGTATATTCGCTGATTTCATTTGACAATAGATTGGACTCGCGTTGTCCTCGTTGCTGTGCCGATGGTAGGTCCAAAATGATCTTTGGGTTGCTGCTCTGCTCTCGCATAGCCAATCACCGCCGCCGCTTTCTTTTTTTATACAGTGAAGCGCACCTAGCCCCAGCGTTCGCTATGGTTTGCCCGCCGACGCCACTATGGGCCGACGAACGGGGGCGTATGACACGGCAACGACTTGGTTGCGAAATGCTTCACGCGACCACGCCGACAGGAAAGCGAGCACAATCGCCGTGTCGTTAGTCATGTACAACGCATGTGCTCCCTGTTTACACGTATACACCGACTGCATCGCCGGCCGAGTTGCTGCATAGCATTCAACTATTTCTACGATATCGCCCCACTCGCATGCCCATTCGCGTCAAGGAAAAGGAAATTTCGGCGAGCGAACGGCCGGGTCGATCCGTGTTTGACCTTTTTGCTCCTCTACGTCATGCAATGGAATTTTGCGTTTAATCGTGGCACGCAGCGACTGCGACCGAGGCGACCTTGAAACGTTGCGTCGTCCACTGCTTCCAGACGCGCTCCAGTCGCCTTATGCGAAGATCCGTGAGCGGCGCAGGCGGCAAGCCAGCCGGCGTGGGATTAACCCCAACAATTTACCGCCATGGAACGCAACCGCATCGTAAAATTTGGTGGCGGCATTGGGCGCAACCGCCAGTCGAGTCGATTTATGAAAACCCAGTTACGTCGTTTCGCAGTGGGCCCCCGTCGAGCGCGGAGCCAATACGGATCGCGAAGGAAAATGCGTTAGTTCGCCGCCGACAACTTAGCTGGGCATGCCCCGAAAAGGACTCAGCGAGCTGCGAAAATGCGCAGACATATTGTCGGAAAATCTGCCCTGATTATGTCGATCGACGCAGCCAGCAACCAACTAGAGCCGCCGACGTCGCACCGTTCACCGCTAAGGCTCCACACGTTCTCTCTCGATTGTACTCAAACGTAGATCTGTTTTTGACGCCCAGGCATCTGCCGACAAGATTCAGCTGCAAGTCTCTCAATTTGCCTCCATCCTTCCAATACTCAAACCAATGTGCGCCTCTGGACCGTCGGAGGCAACACGTGTCAGGCCGATCCCCTTTGCCGCCGGCGAATAGCCGCCTGCGCATGCTGTGTGGACGTGACAGTAAGAGCGGAAGGCCGACATACGAAGTCGGAAGTTACGCGGAAGTGGTGAAATTTATTGAGAGCAGAGCGGATCGGCAAACCGCACGTCAGCCTTTCAGGCCCTGACCTTGTTGGTGTGTCAGCGCTGGAAAGCACTGACCGTACGGCGTAACACTCCATGACGTTCATGACAGGCACGGAGGATGGCCCTTAATAACAGATTCGCACAACTGTGGTCTGGCGGCCACGGCGGATTCGCATGCGGGCCGTCACGGGCTCGCTGTTCGACGATGTCGCATATGCTGTTCGCTCGCTGACCCCAATCCGGCGTCAACGCAGGACTTTGCTGCCCAATCAATACGCGACCTGGCAAAAACCTCCAAGCTTAAGCCGATCGCCTGCGCGTCCGTGATCAATTGCGGACTATGGCTTAGAAAACGACATCGTCCCTTGGTCTGCCGCATCCTCGGCACACTACCAACGCAGCCTTTTACTTGCAAGCAAGTACACACTGCTGAGTCGGCGCGCATCAGTCCGCCGCTACCGCTCGCTTTCACACCACCGCGGACGTTCAGGTCCCGATGCGCAACATTCGACTAGCTGACTTCGCCCAACAAATATGTCGCGTCTTATTCGGCCAACGGCATATTCCGCATCGCCGCTGAACTCGATTATGCCCCATCGCACCCAGTACTGGCGTTAGCATGTCGAGAATCGTTCGCCGCGCACGATCGTCTCATGTGCGATCGGGTCACCCGCAACGTCACGCCGCCAGCCAACACCAATTTCGCCCTGGCCAAATCCCGCTTTGCTGCTTCCACCAAACTGACAGCTTGACGACCACGATTACTTTGCACAGTCGATGCTAAGCCCAACTGCCAACCGCACCGAGAGCAGTCACTTTCGCCGGCGTCACTGGGGGCCATCGTCTTTGATCCCCCCTAACGTCGAGATGCCTGCCGGGTTGCCCCTCTCCATCAATTCCCCGCCC
>Ga0163217_1059318_pt1 | contig 10457 bp, 9 predicted proteins | sample SynspAceP_FD_185933 | JGI IMG/M metagenome (GOLD analysis project Ga0163217, IMG submission 185933) | Saline lake microbial communities from Ace Lake in Antarctica - Synechococcus sp. Ace-P (PacBio error correction) | ecosystem: Environmental > Aquatic > Non-marine Saline and Alkaline > Saline ... | reverse complement strand
CGTAACGATCTGGGCGCTGTCTCCGGAGAGAGCTGCGGCGGAAATAGAATTGTCTGTTGAAGATGCGGACTACGTTGCCACCCGGACAGAAAAAGGACCCTATGAAGCTTTACTGTTGCTTGGTAATTGTGCCGGGCTCTGAATTGCGCAGGATAGGTGGTGAGGTTTGATTCCAAATGGCTTGCGGTCATTGGTAGGCAACGGTGAGATACCACTCTTTCAGAGCTAGGGCTTCTAACAGCCACCCGTTACCGGGGCTGAGGACAGGTATTCAGGTGGGCAGTTTTGAACTGGGGCGGTTCGCTTCCTAAAAGGTAACGGAGGGCGCAAAGGTTTGGCGGCAGGCTGGTTGGAAATCAGCCGACGAGTGTAAAAAGCAAGAGCAAGCATTGGATGGTGAGGACCAACAAGCGAAACAGGGAGAACAGTCGGGCTTTTAGTGATCGACGGTTTCTGATGTGGAAGGGCCGTCGCTTCAACGGATTAAAAAGTTCTCTAGGGATAACAGGATGATCTCCCCAAGATTCACATCGACGGCGGAGGTTTGGCACCTCGAGTCGCGCTCATCGCAACCTGGGCTTAAGTCGTTCAAGGGTTGGGCTGTTCGCCCATAAAGCGGTACGCGAGCTGGGTTCAGAACGTCGTGAGACAGTTTCGGTCCATATCCGGTGCAATGCGTTAAGGAACAGTGAGAGGAGTTCTCCCTAGTACGAGAGGACCGGGAGGAACGCACCTCTTGGTGTACCAGTTATCGTGCAACGGTAAACGCTGGGTAGCCATGTTGCGGAGAGGATAACCGGCTGAAAGCATTCTAAGTGGGGAAAGCCCACCTCAACATGAGTGTTCTCATGGCTTAGCCAGTATGGTCACGGGAAGAACACCCGTTGAAGGGCTCTACGTGGAAGCGCAGCAATGCGTGAAGCGGAAGGAGTACTAATAGGACGAGGGCGCTGACCAACACTTGCGGCTCTTGCTGCAGATAGCATGGAGCTTAGTTTTGATATTTCAGAGGATTCTGCCAACGGGCCTGAAAGGTGTGTTAGGGATATCTTACTTACCTAGGCATTCTTCAGGGTTCCACCTTGGGGGCAAGGAGATTTATTTCCTGGGTGTTCATAGGCACTGTGGACCCACTTCCGGATCATCTCGAACTCGGTTGTGAAAACGCTAGTAAGCGGCGACGATAGTTGGAGGGAAGCTTCCTGCAAAAATAGCTCGATTGCCAGGATAAAACTTCTGTCCATGTCCATTTTTGGTTGAAGCGCGGCTAGATACTTAAGCGGCTTAGACAAAGACGAATAAAGGCCACCGCAAAGGTGGCCATTTTTTTTGTTGGTTTTGAAATCAAACAATTAAGCTTGTAACATCGCTAAAGTTCGCAATCTCCGCTCGTGTTCGGGGTCTAAGAATTATCAACGGCAATTGTGACTCGACACGTTCATCGATGCGCGTAGGGCCATGAGTCCAGGCCTTTGCCTCCAGGGCGTTTTCTCGATGTTTGGTCAGAGATGTGGGCACAAGCGGCTGGGCTGTCGGTGGCGGGCTGGGTGGCGATTGATACGCTGGATGCTTCTGTGGGGGGCTTGGATTGGCATTGATTTCTGATCCCAGGTTTGCTTACATTGGTTGGGTTACTTCTAAGATAAGAAATTTACAGGGTTTCCAGACAGATCGTCAATGGCTGCGTACGCCTGGCGGCCTACGCCTGTGGGATCGGACATGGTTGCATGACCTCAGTGCAGCTTTTGCCTATTCACACTCTCCAATCAATCTTTCCTTGCCCTGCTGACTTGCCCTGCATTTGGGCTAGCCGAATCCTGGGACGGGATGAAGGGAACTGATGGATCAGATCGAAAGTCTTTGCTAGTCAGCTCTACCTTGCGACGCATCACCGTTAATCGAGACAACGAATGCGGAAGCTCTACAGCAGAGAGGCGGAGGGCTGGCGCTATCGGCGTCATTGCTTTGATTCATCCACTTCGACGAATAACCTATCTCACGCCTGCAGAGAGGTGCGATCGGCATTTGGGGTTGGAGGCTCTCGGGCTCAGATCGGCAGAGCGGAACTTCGTTTCCTTTCCTGCCGGCCATTCGACGTTTCATCACCTCAAGGCTCAAGGTCTGGCCTCTGGTGGGATTTGTGGCAGCCCTTTTGCTTGTTGTCGACCAGCCTCACCCAGCCCACCTGCAAGTGATCAGCGCCCAACTGGGAAGATACTCTGCAATCAATCCTCTGCCTTAGGCCATTTTCAGCATCTCGATCCCGATTTTGATTTTGGCCGGTCTTGTGCTCTCGGCATGGGTCTCTTCGTTGGTGTGCCACTCGCCTTGTGTTGATCATTCCCCTCGCGCATCCACCCGATCGAATCACTGTTCCAGGTGCCCTTTTGATTGGCCTGGCTTACACCCTGCTCATGTGCTGGTAGGCAAAGTTCTTGTTTCTCTTTCGGTGCCAGGTTCAGGCCTATGGGGTTGGTTCAGTGGCGTCCTGGGTTTGGACGCTCTGGGTCTGGTTGGTGGGGTTGATCCTCTTTCGGGATGGGCTCTCAGTGTGTGGGTCGCCGTAGGAATGCGGGGGGCGATTCCACACCTGAGCTCACGTCATCAAGCTTCTTGCAGGGGCGAAAGATAGTTAGTCTCCGCATCCACGTCAATGGCCCGAGCAGGCTTAGCTTGCGTCCCCTTCCTGCCAGCTTGGGCCCTGCTCTGCGCCAGGGTGTGGCGCCATTGGTGGTGTTGGATTCTGAAAACGTTGCCTGTGCCCGCTTTTGATGGGTGCCGGGCGCTGCTTGCCTTGCTGGTTGGAGCTGTGGTTTTTGGTTGGGCTGGTATCGAGGGCTTGGCAGCTTGAGCGCTGGATTGAAAAAGACCCTCCGCTTCAGCGGTTGATGGCCGTTCCATCCCGTGGTTCTGAATCGTCTTGTTGCACTGTGTGCTCCTTGCTCCAGGCCGCGCTGGGAACGCTTACTGCTTAATTTTCTTGGCGGGACTCACCCTGCTGGTTCTTCTGATTTGCCTGTCTCTTGCTGGAGTGGGCTGGATTGGCCTTGGCGGGATACTGCGCAGGCCGAATCAGGGTTTGTGCAGCCTCGGTACTGCCAACCTTCGGCCTCTTGGCCAATGTCCAGCCTGTGGGGCCTCATGGTTTTCGCCATCCGCTTCGGGAGGATGGGCAGTTGTCCACTGGGGAACCGTTTCTTTCGTCTGCACAACCCTCTGGCGTTAGCGCTCAGAAGATGCTGTTTCGATTTGGAGTTGGCCTCTAATTCGGGATGACCAGGGCTTCTGAATTTGCAACAACTTCCGATCCTCCTCAGAGATTGACGCTTGGCAAACGCACGATTTGATATTCCTCAAGGCCGGTTAACGGGCGACTAGGCCGGGAATCACTCTGCAAAAATCCTCCTTTATTAATGTTAGCCTCGCCTTGTAAACAAAACTGAAGTTGGCTGATGCGTTTCAACAAGCTTGGGGTATTGGACCTAAACTCTTCCATTCTTCGGGTTGGCATCCTATTAATTGAAGCTCGGCTAGACGCGTTCCCTCATCCACAGGAACAGGGGAGCTCGCAGGCAAAGGTATCGTGACGCTTGCAGATCAAGGGGCAGCCCACAGCCCCTGATCTTTGAGCCTGCGGCTTCGACCACATCCAGATCGTGACTTACCGTGGCCGCACGAACAGATCCCTGGAGAGTGATGGGCGCGATGCGATTGGGCCATTGCCAGCGACACAAATGAGGCGAGATCAAAGTTGTTGCCGCTTGCTGCGAAAGAAGCGATGTTTCGCATCCGAGGAAGGATCCGCTCCAGCTATCGTCAGGGTAGATACAGCCACTGACAACATTGCTCGAACGGCTCGTTGGATTTGCTTCAGGCTCTTGCTCCAGGTCATGATATTCCAAATTGCATGATCTCCCTGGCTCCACTCGCCCAAGAAATCTTGTTCACCAGCGGCTCGGCGTAGGCCCTGTTGCCGCCTATAGAGCTCACAGCATGGTTCCACTTCCAGTTCATAGGATTGAAAGCTGGCTCAAGGCCAGCTCAAGGGCGGTTACGAGCCTGGTTGTAGGTCAGTCCTTGACCTCGGGCTGTCCAGCTTTTCAACTGTCAGGCTGCCGTGCCCTGCGCGGAATCCTTGCTGGGGCCGTGGCGTTTTTTGATACTTGCTTCTTGGCTGGACGCATGGCTGGTGGCAGGACTGAAAAGCTGAGCTTTTGACGTGGCCTTAGAAGCTAGACAGAAGTCAGTTAGGACGTATGTGCGGAAGACTGGTGCTCAAGTACGAAGGCTGGATCAAGAATGAAGGCTGATCGAGTAAGGGTTGCTTCAGGGCGAAAGACTTGGCAACAACTTCGGTGATGCGGCTTCGGCATGCCAGTCCGCCCAGTGCAGCTCCACACTGCTGCCCGGAGCTCCACCTGGTGACCGATTCGCAACAGCTGCCAGACGGCTGTTCGCACGCAGGCAAAAAACCCCCCGTTCCAGCAACGCTCAGGGGAGAGGGCCAAAAGCAAAGGCGGAGGTCATTGGGCCAGCTGTTGGCGTTGACGTTGGAGCAGTAGCTGTGGATGGCATTGGTATAGCCGTTCGCGGATAGAGGTGGTCTTGCTGCTGCTCTTGCGTAGCCGCCGGCGAGCTGGCGGCTGAGCTGTTGCCGGATTGCGTGAGCTCCCTGCTGGGCATGACCCCGATCCCGGCAAGGCAGGGCCACCCAAGCGGCGGTCGGGGTGGCGGCCCTAGTAGTCAGCGACAGGTCCTTCAATTGTGGTGATCATCTTCATGGCCCAGGCCGGTGACCCACGGGGACAAGTTGCAGAGAGCCAGCGGCCTGGAGCCCAGAATTCGCCATCAAAGACCGGCCAGATCATCCGGCTGCCCCTCCCCTGGCGAGCACCAATGGCTAATGGCCAAAGTGCTTCGGCTCGCTGGCAACGGCCAGCACAGCGCGGCAAATCTCCGCTTCGACCGGGGCCTTTGAACGGGTATCGGCAGCAGGTAGATCTGTGGCCGCAGGCCAACGCTCGTCCGCCGTTCGCCAAGGCATGTCGGCGAGGGCGAGCTTGGAAACGCCTGGTGAGCAGGACGATCGCGTGGTTGGGCCGGTAGTTAGAGGCGTTTTACGCCGAGGCATCGAACAGTCCCGTTGGCTCCAGCAGCTGCCGGCAACGCGTTGCAAAACGAAAGCAGCACGCCGCTGAGGACTGGGAGCGGATGTCGAGGATCTGGACGCACAGGGAGGCGCGGACTGCTCCAGAAATTGAGGCTTTGCGACCACCGTGAACCCATCGCCGTCTTCAGGCTTGAACTTGAGCTTGCAATACCGAGGGCCACACCACCGCTCACGGAGGCGAGCTCCGTCGGTCATAGGCAACAGAGAATGGCCCTCTGAGCTGGGCGCGAGAAACCGTGGACTCTAGCAGGAAAGCGAGGAGCAAAGCCGCTCGAGCAGCTTTGCCGATCGCTTCGTTGAGTCCGAAAACATTGAAGCGGGGCAAACCCGCCGGCAACAGCGTTGTCGAAGGGGCGCCAGTGTCAAGGCGGCCGTAGCAGAATCCCAGTAGCAGCTCTCAGGGAGCCGGCACTGATCGCACGACCTTGCGCCAGATCCCGTGGTCAATCGGATTCAGGCCCACGGCCAGATCCACCATGGCCGTTACTGAGGCAGGCGAGGTCCATCCCGGCGATTCTTGACGATAAAAAAGGAAGCAAGGGTTTTTCCGCACGGCATCGGTTTGCCTGCAGGTCTTGCCGGATGGGCCGGCGCTCGGCTTGCCGAACGTTCCGCGCGCTGTCCTCAGCCAGACCCGATCTGGGGAGAGGATGCCTATGCCGCGGTGAGTAATTCGGTCGCCACTCGATGACGAAGCCAAGCATGGCCAGTTGCGGCCATCCCAGGTTTCCAGCGAAAGTTGACCAAAAGGCCGATGCGCGGCGCTGGGGTGCTGTTTGGTCATGGCTAAAAACGTTTGCAAACTGATATTGACTATAATCGCATAGTTGAGCGCAGCGTTGCAGGGTGCAAGGAAATCTTTGTTTTCTCATGCTGCTATTTGCTCCGTCCCTGGGAGGCAGCCCTTCTGGATCGCTCAATCCTGAGGCTGTGTAGCCCCTTTGCTCGGCCTCGGCGGCGTTGTACGGCGTTGGCTCAGGGCGTGGCTGTGGCGTTGAAGTGGGTCCTCGGGCCATGGATGTTCGGAATAGCGACCCCGCAGGTCGGCCCGTTACCTTTGCCGGTAATGGCCTTGCCAGAAGCCAGCGAACGGTCACGGGGTGATCGGATCGCCTGGCCTGCCGGTGAGAGCAGGTGGAGAGTCACCGCCAACCGTCCCTTCCAGAAACGGTTGGGTGAGCGTGGAGCGAAAACAGCATCCTGCAGCTTTCACGGCCAGAACCGCTTCGCGCTTGCATAGGCCAGTTCCACCGAGCGAAACCGGATGGCACGACAGCTAGCTTGTGACCAGCAGAGCGGTTCGAGCTCCTGCGCCTCTGCCAGGTTTGCCAGCTCCAGAGGGCTTCAGGCAGATTGATTCCGCTCAGATCACTTCAGGCTTCGGCATGCCTGCTGGCAAGCTGCTCGGCAGGCCAGTCAGACAGCGTTGCCAGCAGGCAGTGTCCGAAGCGATCGGCCAGCTGTCGCCGAGATGGTGGCGGGTAGGCAGAGCCGCTCCTGAAGCTGGCGGCTGCTTTTGGTCCAGGGCAGGGCGGAACAAGCCCCCTGCTCGCGCAGCCCCATCCAGGCAGCGCGAGCCTTGGAACCTGCTCGATCGGTATACGTCGGGCCAGGGCGCCGTCAGCACCAGGGCATCAGAGGCGGCGCTCGCGCATGGCCTTGAAACCCGCTGGGCCTGGCGATCCCAACGCACCACGCAAGCCCGGCTCGACCGTCCGTGCAGCGGTGGCCTCCAGCCGCCGAGAGGCTCAATGGCAGGCCAGGGGAGAATCCGTGGCATCCTTGCCGGCCTGATCGACAGCGGCGATGGCCATGGCTTCAGCACCTGCCAGCGGCATCCTGGGGGTGGACTCTGGGCGCCACACCATGGCGCATCAGAAAAAACGCCACCCCGCTCCGGCCGGCCAGGGCAACCGATCGGGGATAGCGCCCAAAAGCGTCGCTGGGCGGCGCACTCGGCCGTGGGCCTGCGCTCACGGGCCTGAGGCGGTCGATTTCGGACGTGGTCTGTCTGTGGTTCGACGCGGCAGCGGCTGCTCACGGGCTTGGATTCACGGGCTTGGTGCTCAAGCTGAACGCCGCAGCAACGCGTTTGCTGGCGCTGCGGATTGGCTCCTTGTAGCCGCAACCAACGAGCCTGAGCAGGACGATCACAGGCCCCCAGAAACAAGGTTTTGTTTTTTTTTTTTTCCAGGCAACGACAGGGGTCGCCGGCGGTCGAGCAGCGGCCGCCAGTTCAAAGTGCCAGGGGAAGTTCGCCACTGGCGGCCTTCAGCGAAGCGATGTTGCGCAGGCCTTGGGATGGAGGGCACAAGCCGGGCCATGGCTTTGCCATGGTGCTGTCCTGCCGTTGCGCTTCGAGGGCCACACCAGCTGTTGCAGCAACGCCTGGCCGTTTCGTCAGTTTGCGGCCCGACGGGAGGCTCCAGCCATGGCGCTGTTCCCCGAGCCCAAGCACCCAAGAGGGCAGTGGAGCACAACGGGAGCGGATCGGCCTCCTGCAGCCCCTTGGTGATCGAAGGCCGTTTCGTCGTTGCTTGCCCGCCGCCGACAGGAGAGCGCTGATGCAGCGGCCAGCTCCAAGCTCCGGCCACTTTCCCTTGTCGCTGTGGTGGCTGAGGCCTGACTCGCTGCAGTGGTGACCAAGCGCCGGGTCCATGCCAGTCGTGATTGAAGCAATTTGCGCCGGTCAGTCCCGCTGATCAATGGAACCAAGCCGCACCCCCGCCGATGGGTCAAGGAGCTCTCGGCAATCGAAAACTCGCCAACACCACCTTCCCGCCCTGGTGTCTTGCCGGCGGATCGCTGCGGCCTGTCGGCCATTGAAAAGGATGCCAGTGCAGTGGGGACGACTTCAGATCTTCCCCCAGGATTGGAGGCGGAATGCGCCAAGGCTTCGCGATCTCCCTCTGCCCGGCAGGAAGACCAGACGGTGTCTTCGATCCTGGTGATTCGAGCCAGTGGTGCTTCGAGGGCACGCCAGAAGCAGCTGCTCGGGCAGGGATTCCGCTCCGTGGCGGTTGACTAGTGCAAGTACGGACGATGGGCTGGCCCCTTGGCTGCGGATTCAGCTCAAGCCTCCGGCAGCTGGCAGCCAGGGGGGCCGATCGAGCGTGGCCGACATCAGCAGCAACCGGAAGCTTCAGGGGGCGAGCAGGGACGCGCTTCGCGCAAGCAGCACGAGGGCGAGTCCCGCTTCGCTTCGCGTTCGTGAAATTCGTCGAAAGATCACACAGGCCACGCGGCAGAGCGGATCGGCTGCAGACGCCTGAGAAACAGCCCGTCGGTGATCACTGTCGATCCGGGTGTGGCGGAACAACAGTTGCTGCAAGCCGCAACCTGCTAAGCCAACCGGTTTCCAAACGCTTTCGTCACGGCCCTGCAGCAGGCGTTGGGCGGCGGCTTTTGGAAGCAGCCCCTTGGCTGCAGGCAGCAGGATCTTGCCTGTTGGCTTGTTCCCTGACTCTCGAATGCTCCAGCAAAGAGGGAACCCTTGTTTGTTTTGCAGGCTCCGGTGAGCCTGCAGCAGCAAGGTTTCCACGGAGGGTGAGCTGCCTGAGAACATCAGAAGGCGACTTATCAATCGCCAGCGAGGCGCCGATGGAGGGGGTCAAGAAAATGAGATCCAGCTGACAGCTCGAGCACCAGGCCAGCAATGGACGGTGCTGATCAGCCCGGAGGGAAGCCAGCAGCCTGACCAGAGCCCTATCGACAGGGCAGGAGGGACATAAAGAAAAACGGAAGACATTGAAATTGCCAGTCGTTTTTTAGCGCCTCCCCGAGGGCCAGGACGGTGCGATCGGCACGCTTTTCTTGAGGTTTTGATCAGCGCACATGCCGCGCTCCATTCGACGGGAGGTTGGGTAGTCCTCGCCGGTGGTTTCCTGCGTAAGAACAATCGCTGGCAGTCCGTTTCGAACATCGTCTGCAGGGCCTCCTTGAGGTAAGGGATCCAGCCCCCAGTGGTGACCTTGCCGTGGGCACAGTCCAGTCCCAGGTTTCCCTGCAGATCCCTGGGGATGCCCCTTCGCGATCACGGCGGGGCAACCAGATCCTGGATTCACGGAGACCCACCAGGTCGGGTTCTTTTGCCGTAGTAGCGGGCGTGATTGCTCAGCGCTTCCAGCCTGACGGGGTCGTTCCGTTGCGTTAGTGGAGCCTGAAGCGGTGGGGGCAACTTAAGCTGCGACAGCACGGCTTGCCACGATCGGGGTTCTCTGGTCCAACGTTGGCCTCGCCTGGAATCTGTCTGCCCCATGGTTTGTACCAGTTAGCGGACCTTGATCAGGCCCATGAACAGCTGATTCGGCAACTGGTGGAGCCCATTTCAGTGGTATCCGGGGGCCACGGGCAGAGCCCTCACTCTCAACTGCTGAAAACGCACGGTAATCAGGTCATTACGGATTGAGTTGGCGTCCGCTGCGATCAGTTCGGGTGAAATTCGTCAAGCGTCCGGTGCGGGTCGGCGTCTTGGGGGACTTGGGGCTTGGGAGGTGTTGTGCCGGTCCATCACCCTGGCCGAGGAACGGACGTGAAGCCCGCGCCCATTCACCTGAAAGGCCTGGACGAGCAACAGGCAGGGAAGCCAGCTCCGTAAAGGCAGGGGAAAAATCTGGTCCAATGGGCGACACCATAGCGGAGAAACAATTCACGCCGAACTCAATAGGCCGGAATGCTATTGGGCTGGCTGTGGCCTTCTTGCTGCCATTCATTGCCTGGATGAGGCGCTTTGGCGAGGCCTTCCAGGCCCACAGGCTGGCTTGACAGGCCGCTCCGAAAAAAGCCAAAAAGAGGAAAGCAGAAAGCGAGTGGTATCCATTGTCCGATAATAAATCTTCTTAAAGGATTAGCCCAAAAGCCGCTGCCAGCGTGGCAGGGCCCTGTCAGGTGAGTGTTCGGCTTGCCCGCCGCCACCTTCGTCACATTCTTTCTGCGCCCTTTTGTTCTCCTTTGGTTACGCGTCTGCCGTTACGGTCGAAGGGACAGTTGTTAGATTGTTCTCATCAGTTGGATCTGCGAAACATCCCCGCGCACGCCTGCTTGCCAGTGGCTTTTGCCCCTGGCCTGGTGATTCGCTTCCCCTTGCCCTGATTTCAAGGAGGAGCGACACGGCCCAGGGCCAGGCAGGGCCCCACGCAGCTCTGGGCTTTCTTCCCGCCAAGTCGTTCGTTACCGAGGCCGTTCAAACCCGGGCGGGCCCTGCGGGTGTGACGATCGACCCCACAAGACGACGGTTCACAAGGCCACCGGGGGGGGCGCTATTCGGTCTTCCTTTTCCCCCTTTTGG
>Ga0163217_1026503_pt1 | contig 10457 bp, 2 predicted proteins | sample SynspAceP_FD_185933 | JGI IMG/M metagenome (GOLD analysis project Ga0163217, IMG submission 185933) | Saline lake microbial communities from Ace Lake in Antarctica - Synechococcus sp. Ace-P (PacBio error correction) | ecosystem: Environmental > Aquatic > Non-marine Saline and Alkaline > Saline ... | reverse complement strand
AGCTGAAAAACCCTACATGCGTAATCGAAAGGGGCCATGATGGACGGCATGAATGTCGTCGCGTGACTTATTTGGTGAAGGTTAAAATGTTTTTACCCCAAGTGGTTAAGTCAGCACGGGTCATGAAAAAGCGGGTGGCCTACCTCAACCCCTTATATCGGAACTTGAAAAAGACCAAGGCAGTAGCAACGGTAAAAATTTACTAATTAGCCACGCGTAAAAGGTGATGTGCACGACATTGGCAAAAATATGTAGGTGGTAAGTACTGCAATGTAATTTAACTTTGAAATCATTGATTTAGGGTGTGATGGTTTTCCTGCTTGACAAAATTTCTGCCAGAAGTGGCAAAAGCAGTCTAAATGTCGACATGATTGGCCTGTGGGTCTGATTACACCGTCTTTAGATGAAATGGTGCATGTGCCAAAGAAATGCAGCGCTTAAATTTTGATTTGCCTTTGTTTATATCGGCGGTGCCACAACATCTAAAAGCCCATACTGCGGTTTAAAATTGAACAACATTACCACCCAGTGGTTGTATGTGCCCTAAACGCCAGTCGGCTGTTTGGGTGTTTGCCAAGATTAATCGCGGGGTAATCGGCCGTTCTTTGCTGCCCAACTTACGCTGAATTGAAAGTGTTTAGAATACAACACGCAAAGAAAAAACCGCGCCACTAAGCCCGTTACTTTAGATTAGAGCCAGATGCCAATGCCTTTGCTTTTTACTGGCTGATTATCAACCACCTGTTACCTAAACACTTAGGGGTTGAAGCCGTACGGTGCTTAGAGGTTATTGCGGCCCTTACATCGATTGGGAACCCCGTTCTTTTTAACGTGGCTTTGCTGGCAAATACCCGCGTATTCTGCAAGACGAAGTGGTGGGTAAAAAGCACAAAGTTGTTTTAATGATGCACAAGCCTTGTTAAATGAACTGTGCGCCAATGAATTATTGCAAAGCGAAAGGGGATGGGGATATTTTTCCCTGCTAACAGTGTAGGTGTTGATATTGAAGTCTATCAAGATGAAAAAGACACAGAGTCAAGTTGTTGCTCACCATTACGTCATACAAACCGAAAAAACCAATGGCCCCAATTTATTTGCCTAAGTGACTTATCGCCCCTAAAAGTTCGGAAGTCTGATATTTAGGCGCGCGTTGCCGGTAACGGCGGGTGTGGGTGAGATGAATTTAGCTCAGCACTATATCGATGATTGGCGATATTATAATGCATGCATGGTTAAAGCGCTGGCGGATAAAGGTTGGCCGAAGCCTTGCAGATACTTACACGAAACAAGACGCAAAGAAATATGGGGCTTTGCGGCGCAAGAAAATTCTGAGTAATGAACGAACTTATTCGCGAAAAAATACCAAGGATTCGTCCCGCACCGCGTTATTGCTGGCCTGTTCCTGAGCATACTGAAAAAAAACAGTTAATTCTTGCGGATTACTCGATTGCAGAAAAACACACGGGCATGAAACTTACTGAAAGATTATGCCATGTGGCCAGACCTCGGTTTCGGTTTTTTATTTTCTCATCCACAAAGTCGCTATTTTGCCGCTGGCGCAAATCAAACAAGACAATTCGTAGACTATGCTAAGCGTAAAGGCTGGTCGTGAAAGAGGCGCAAAAAATGTAGGCACCAATATTCAACTTTAATAGGAGTAAAAACCAATGAATTAAGCCCTTAGTTCAAGCCTGCCGAAAATAACAAAGAGGCCTATCTTGGGTATTGAAGCAGTATTTTGCGCAAACTAAATCTGGGCTGGAAATTGGCTCGTGGGTTACAGGGGCAACATGCCGGTTTACTTGGCTAAAAAACTTAGCTCACTTTTGACAGTGGCAAACCAGTGATTGCAAGCCAATAATCATGCAAGCATAAAAACAATGGATTGCGGCTGTATCCAAGTAGAACTGGAAAAACCGCCTATTTCATTTGTTATTGGCATGATAAATGGCCAGAGACTGGAGCATGATGGGTTTTTAGTCCAATACTGCGCACATTTCATGCAAAAAGTATGAAGTTTAAATTTGATGATGACAAGATCGCTGAAAACGGTTGCCGATTGGTGGTATGTTTGTCAAATGGCCCCTTTACTCAAAAAGGCAATTTAGCAGTCCAAAAGTAATATCGATTTCGATCTGCATTTTTGAAAATCGACGATGGTATGGTGGGTCCGAGATATCAATGAGTTGCAGATGTGGGGGCAAGTTGATTAAAACTTAAGGCGAAAAACCTTAGCATGCAGCCAATAATCAGTGTTTAGTTTTGCGTAAGGCTGCTTTAGTAAATTAAAACTACAGTAAGTCCTCTGGGTTGTTTTTTAAGAAGCAATAAAACTTTCAGGCATTCTGTTTTATATTCTACATTGCCCATATCTTCGGTTTATAAAGCTGGCCAACGGCATCATGAAAAGCTAATTCTTTTAATTGATTTTGATTAGAAATAGCAAATAGGTGGGTTCGAATCCACGCATTGATTTATTGTTTCACCTTGGGTGGCCGGTTTATTAAAATCGGCTAAGCCCTTTCTCAATGCAAAAATTGCAATGCCTTGATAATAGCAACATTCAAAGTTGGGAGTTGCTGTTATGCAGCTATTTGCTCCCAGTAACGACCAAACAACTGTTTGTCATCATAGAAAAAAGAGAGCGAACTAGGCGATAGCTAGCTCACCCATGGCTGGCCTCAACCACAGTAGGTTTGATGGGCATAGTTTGAAATATTTGGGTAAAAAAGTCTTGGTAAGGTAACAGTTATGGGCCACATGCGTTTCATAAAGTCTGGTTGATAGCAGATGATAGGAAAAAATCCATATTTTCCATTGTAATTTTTCACCTGTCAGGCGTTCAAACCGTTCACTGCGCGCTGCAAAAACTTTTGTCTTGTCTGATTTAAACTTTTACGCTTCCTAGAGTTCATGGTGGCTAAAAAAATCACTAAAAAGTCCACATAGCTCCGATTTTAAACCATTGGGAATTGCACTTGAACGTCTTGCCCAGTTGTTGCTGTTTTCTAAGAGTTGGCTTGTTTTGTGCTTCAAACCAAATAAAACCAATGCATTGATGGTAAGCCGGTCTAGACTGAGTGTTTCTGATGTTCTTGCATACGGCTTCAAACTAAACTCATTTGATCCGTTTTGGGGGCGACATAATACGACCACCGTAACGGGACGTAAACGGGGAAGAATCCACTAATGGGTTTGGGGGTATAGTTTACGCCCATACTGTTTGTAAGTATTGGCCCATGCAAAATCAAAAGAACATATTCACCATAAAACTATGGTTTTTTTTGGATACGGTACGAGGCAAACAACCTTGATTATCTATTGTACAATATCAGATGATTGAGTATACCATCCGCTAATCTGGGACGACTGAATTTAGATAATTCAATCATGGAGAAAAAACTCGTAACTGGCCAAAATGGATTGCGTATCTGCCGCCATCTCTTGGCCATAGGCGCTGGCAATTTTTTCAATATTATTAAACAAGGGGTAGCTAAACTTGTTTTTCAAATTAGAAAATCCCAAATCGGCGAAATAGTTGGTTTGAGCATATGGGAGTACTAATGAAGCCTATAAGGAAAAAAGTATACCTATTACCCGGCTCTTAAGCCAAGAGACAGAGTCGTCACGAGTTAGTGAATAAATTTGAAACTCGCAAATTTGATACGGAATGAGCGAGCAATGGCTCAATTTAAAATTTGCACAGTCTTGATATCAAAGCGATGAGGCGTTACGCTGAAAATGTTGGCGCGCAGCCAAAATCGAACAAGGCGTCGGCTGAATGAGATATTAGGAATGAGTTCGCTTACAATCAAATAGATGATGCGATTGTAAACCGTCCGTATTGACCAATCTAATATGGATTGGTTTGAACTGCAGTGGGTGTGTTGGAGAAGAAAAAAAGGGCAGGCTCAACTCAGGTGAGCCGAAAAAGTTCATCAAAAATACTATCGATTCATGCTGCAACGGGGCTTTTCTTGCGAACAAATTCACTATGCTATGGGGGTTCCTAAATGATCGTAAATTAAGCGCTTAATACAATAGTGTCTCAAAACATGGTACTGTTATGCCTGCAGGCAATGTGTTCTTGCGCTAGTCTAATTTTAACCTAACTAAAAATTTTATTTTATTTTCAGGGACTATAAATGAGTATGACAACCGCCGAAATTCGCGGCGCGCTTCTAGATTATTTTGCCCAAAAAAAAACGGACATCAGATGTTTCTAGTTCTTCTTTAGTACCTAACAATGACCCTACTTTATTGTTTACTAATGCTGGATGAATCAATTTAGGATGTATTTTTAGGCGCAGATTAAACGCAAATTATGTTAGAGCATGTGTCGTCACAGCGCTGTGTGCGTGCTGGTGGCAAGCATAATGACTTAGAAAGTCGGTTTACCGCCAGACACCATACTTTTTTCGAAAATGTTAGGAATTTTAGTTTCGTGATTATTTAAAATGACGCCATAAAAGTTTGCTTGGAACTTTTTTAACCGGAAGAGCTTAATTACCCAAAGAAAAACTATTGGTTACGATCTTACGCAGAAGATGATGAAGCCTTTATATTTGGCCAACCGATATCGGGGTAGCCAAAAAGATAAAATCATTCGTTCGCAACTCAGATAATTTTGGTCAATGGGTTGATACCGGTCCCTGCGCGGTCCATGCTCTGAGATTTTTACGATACGGTGAGCCACATTTGGGGAGGCCCTCCAGGTCACCGGAAGAAGACGGTGACCAGATTTTATAGAGATATGGAACTTATGTTTATAGCAGTTTTATCTCAATAGTGACGGTACTATGCAACCCTTTACCTAAAACCAGCCATTTTTCCCGATACGGTTTATGGGCCTTAGGAGCGCATATCAGCAATCTTCAAACACGTTCACGCAGTAACTATGAAATCGATATTGTTTTACTCATTTGAATCGCACAGACCGCAAAGATAAATTGGCACTTACCTGATCTGCTTGATAAGTCGTTGCGGGTTATTGCCGACCATAGTCGCTCAGTAGCTTTTTAATTTGGATGGTGTGTGCCATCAACGAAGGACGGGGTATGTATTGCGTTCGTTATTATTCGCCGCCGCGGTAAGACATGGTAATAAATTAGGTGCGAAAGAGCGTATTCTTTACCGCCTTGTGCCGCTTGGCGAGCAAGATGGGCGCGGCTTATCCTGAATAAAAAGAACAACAAAAGCTTTGTTGAAAAGGTTCCTGAAAAACCGAAGAAGAACAGTTTTCTCGTACCTTAAGACGTGCCATTGCAATTCTAGATGCATGAATTAAAACGCCCTCAATGCGTGAAGTGCATCCCAGGTAAGTGTTGTTTTTTAAACTTTAGATACCTATGGTTTCCCTGCAGATTTAACCAACGATGTTTAGAGAGCGCGGTTTACGCATAGACGAAGATGGTTTTTGCGGCGGCTATGGCCGAGAGCGTTAAGCCGTTGCCTCAGGCAGGCCAGTCAAGTTTGATACAGATCTAACACGAGCAAACTAAAGAGCGATACTGTCTCTGAGTTTACGGTTACGACTTGACAAGTTCTAGCTCTGCAGGGCTGAAATTGGCTTGCTGGCCAATCAGTCAGTACCTTGCAAGAAGGGCAAAACCGCCTATGTTATTCTTCAGGCAGACGCCTTTTTACGCTGAATCAGGCGCACAAGCTGGTGATAGTGGTTATTTGCCAAAGGAGCAAAATGGGCAAGTTTGTGGTTAGCGATAACCATTAAGATTGCGTCAAGCCCATTGCGCATTAAAGGGCAAATGCAGAGGCACTGGCCATAGGTGAGCAAGTTGGACGCTACATTTTGATGCCGAACGTCGCGAAGCGATAAAAACTTAACACAGTGCCACTCACCTTATTGCACGCCAGCCCCTGAAGCAGGTACTTGGTAGCAACATGTGAACCAAATAAGGCTCGTGTGACTGATGAGGCGTTTACGCTTTTGATTTTTCTCACTTTGCAGGCAATACTAAAACGCAAGTAGTTCACTGTGAAAATTACTGAATGATCAAAAATTCGCCTACTTAATAACGTTTAATAGACACTAAGTTAATGAATTTAGAACAAGCCCAAAGTCTGCTGGAGCCAGGCCTTGTTTGGTGAAAAGTACGAAGAGGATGTTTCTGTTGTTAGCATGGGAGAGTTTCCATGGAACTGTCGGCGCGAAACTCATGTCGCAGCTAAGTACCGTGATATCGGCTTGTTAAAATATTTCCGAAGCGAAGCGCAGGGGCGTAAGGCGGATTGAAAGCCGTTACCGGAGAGTGGACAAAAGCCATCGAACTTAATGCAAAAGCAATTAAACGAGCTTAGTGGCCTAGCAGCGATGCTCAAAACGTGAAAAACCAGTTAATTTAACTGCACGGATTTCACGCAACTATTAGATCAAAACAAACAGTTTGAAAAAGAACTTGCCAAATTTAATGAGCAACAATTGGCCAGCACTAAAGGCAAGTTGATTTGTTGTCGATGTGATTGAGTAAAATGGCGTTAAAAGGCCATTGCGCATTTACATTTGAGTAGAGCTAAAGCTTTGCGCAGGTATGGTCGATGATTCAAAAAATCAACTGGAAGAACGCGTAATTTGTGATTTGGTGTGCGAGCAAGACAAGTTCCAAGCTGTAAAATTGTTGGGGTAACACCAGATTTAACGTCTAGGTCAAAGGCGGGCGAGCTTGGTCAATTATATTGCTCAACAGTGGTTGGCGGAAAAGGCGGAGCCGTCCTGATATGGCCCCAAGCAGGGCGGAAGTCAGCCAGAAAAATCTATCTAGGGCAATGCGATAAACAGTTAAGCTTGCGTTAATAAAGCATGTAGATTAAATGTTATTATCGGTTTAATTTTGAAGGGTTGACAAACAAAAATAAGGAATAAACTTGAAGTGTGGAAAATCTTAGTCGTATAGGGTTTTTCACTAGTGTTACTTAAGGACTTAAAATTTTTTATTAACGGAAAAGGAGCAGAGAAATGCTTAATTTAAACTCGTCGTGTAGGTGGAAACCCTAATGGTCGTGATGAAGTTTAACGGTCATGGTCTTAGGTGTTAAAGGAAATCAGGTAGAACGGTTGTTAAACGCACAAAAGAAGTATCTGTGCATCGGAAGAATTTTGCCATGCGACATCAAGCAGAAAAAAACGTCGCAGCGGAAGGTGGTGAAAATCGCCAGCCATGATGATGACTAAACATTTTTAAATCTGCAAAAAAAGCTGGTTTCGAACCAGCTTTTTTTATGTAAAGGAAATTGCCGTTTTTTATCAAGTTGCTTAGAAAAAAGTTTGCTCCAAACTGTTCATAAAAAAAACAAAGCTCGCATTTTCGTTCAAAATGCAAGCAAAGCAGTTCATAAGGTTGAGAAAAATTGTTGACTTAACGTTTGAGTATCGGTTAAAAAACTTCGGCCTCCACATTAGGAGAGACCAGTCAACTGGCTGAAGGCCAGTTCCACTAAGAATAGAGGTTTAACCTCGAGAAATTGTCTTATATTGATTGGCTTATTAAGAATGCATTATGTATCATCTGAATGGTGCCAAAAAAGTTTATATTCGTGTTCCGGAGAGGTGGTAGTGGCTGAAACCAGATTCCCTAGCTAAGGAACCATACCTATTACTGTATCGAGGGTTCGAATCCCTCCCTCTCCCCAATATAAACAATAATTTCAACGCGATGTGTAGCTCATATGCCTCCACAACGGGCTGAATAGAGACCTAGCTTAAGAACTAAGCTTTGTTTTGATATAAAAAATAGTTCAAATGTTATCAAACGCGTGTGTAGCTCATTGCTCCACAACGGGCTGGATAGAGGACCTAGCTAAGAACTAAGCTTTGTTTTGATATTAAAAAATTAGTTCAAATGTTATCAACGCGTGTGTAGCCCTAGCTGGATTAGAGTACCTGGCTACGAACAGGGGCGGTCGGAGGTTTCGAATCCTTTCCACAACGCGCCATTTTATTAAGGTAGTAAAACCCTGATAGATGGAAAGTTAATAAAAACTTAGTCTTTACTAAGTCATCCAAAGTTTTGAAATAGTGCTGTGCGTGTGTAGCTCAGCTGGGATAGAGTACCTGGCTACAAAACCAGGCGTCGAGGTTTCCGAATCCTTCACACGCGCCATTTCAAATACCCACTTCCTAGTTATTTTTATTTCGATTACCTTCTTTGTTTAAAACGGACTAACGAATATAGTTCTCTCCCCGTTGATGTGAACCAAGTCATGCTGTTGTTCCGTGAGGGCCAGATGAGAGTAATGGCTTCGAATCAGACGGCCGGAGATTCGATTAAATTGTTGGGAAACAAGTTTGAATTCATAAAGAGCGGCTCTGTAGCGAAAGCAGGATGTCTGTCGTAATTCTTTCCCCGCGTCATTTTAAAAACCATGCAATTATCAAAGCTCTTTTTCAATAGGCAAAAGCCGGATTATCTATATTGTTTGTAACCAAACGCCCGTTAAATACTCAATTTGGGAATGAGAAAGCTATGCTGGAGAATATTTATAAATTTCGAATATAAATTCATTAAATGTGAATTTTTCTTGTATTTTAATAAGTTGTTCGCTCCTGCTAGTTTGTTGTAAATATTGCGTCTATGCGATTAGAGGCCCCAGTTTCGGGCTTTAATAGTGAATAGCCATAATTAGCCTCGTTGATGTAGTTTTAGTTTGTTAATGGATTGCGGCCAATTAATATGATTGCATGTTTCGGTAGTATTTCTGTTTCTAGCCGCTTTAATTCGGGCGGAAATTTAATAGCGTGGGCTCAAATAAAACGCTATCCAGAATCCACAAGTGAAATTCCGGCCAACCAACCTGCCTAATTTCAGGCCCAATCAAAGGAGTGGTTTACCATCCGGGATAGTGGCTGCTATCACCGCTGCCATTCATCAAAACACCGTAGCCAATTAAAAAGTTTACAAAAACTTAAAGAAATTTATTATGTCCAAAGCCGCTAGCCTATCCAACTGATGTGATTACGTGACGCTCACCCAATCCTGCTTGCAACTCGTTTTGACGCTCTTAGAAGATATGTTGCCCATTGCTGAGAAGTTAGATCAAGTGGTTATTGCGTCTATTAAGAAACCTGGGGCGGAGCGACATTTGATGCCTGTATTCGTTATTTAGGTGAAGATCCTTGGGAGCGAATCGAGGCCCTAAAAAAAGCTATGGCCAAAAAGACCAAAACAACAAATGTTATTGACCGTGGTCAAATTTGTTGGTTATCGTCATTATTGCTGACGATTGTAGTAGAAAGTTGTATTGAACGAGCCACACCAACTGGTGTGATGTCTTTCGTATTTTTGATGCGAATGAATGATATGCCGTAATTGCAAACCGCCGTTAAGGCGACGATTAAAACAGGAGGCCCATGGCCCAAGGTACGCTGTCTTATACCCTGTATCACCATGTGCACAATTTACAAAACAGGTAGACATGGCAGCCAGATTACAAGATATGGGCGTTCATTCTATCTGTATTGAAAGATATGGCCGGTTTGCTGAACCTTATGTGTGCGAGGGAAGCTGTAGTCGTTTGAAAGAAAACAAGTTGAAGTGGCGCTTATGCAATGCATTGTCTTGCGACCACAGGTTTAAGCACTGCCAACTTATCCAAAAAAAGCCGATTGATGCGGGGTATGTTGATAACTCGATTACTTCTATTTCATCCATGAGTATACTTATGGGCATACGGCAACGTGAAAACTGTTGTGGCTATGTTGAAGGATACCGCATCGTGAACTGGACGCAATTACCTTTATTGGCGAGATAGCCAGTTATTTTAGAGAAGTTAGAAAAAAATACAGCCATTGAAGTAGTTTAAAGGGGTTGATGCGCGTATTCTAATTTGCTCAAAAGTTTTCCGGGTGGAATGTTCTAACCAGATATGGAAAAGCAACTTACAGGAACAAGGGGCCTTAGATCGCATGATGAAGTGCTCAAAGAAATTCCCCGTGGACGAAGAAAGGACCCTGGTTTTTGTTCCTCTAGTAACCCCCCTTCTCAGGGATAAAAGTCGGCACGCAGTCAGTGCTCAAACGTATTGACTGGCGAACGCTACAAAAGTATCACCAAAAGAAACGGCGGGAGTATTAAAGGGTGAATATGGCGCCACCAGCGGGCGCCAGTAAATGCGAAGTTTTGCAATTAAAAGTGCTGCGGGGTTGAAAAAAAAAAAAAAAGGGGGGGGGAAACCCATTACCCTGTCGTCCAGCCTGATCTAATCGGTGCCGAAACAGGCCTCACTCACAAGTGAACTTGAAGAGTAGCGCAAGCCAAGAAAAATCTTAAGCTTAGCGAATTTAACAGTGGATGAGTATTAACTTATGCATATTTGCTCAAGTTGGTTTGAAAATTTTTGCGAAATCGCATGGACCCCTCGGGCTTTGAGCCCAGTCCGCAAGCACAGTTGACAAAAAGGAGGGGGTTTAAAACCTTCAAACAAGAGAGTTAACTTCAAACAGG
>Ga0163217_1011671_pt1 | contig 10457 bp, 14 predicted proteins | sample SynspAceP_FD_185933 | JGI IMG/M metagenome (GOLD analysis project Ga0163217, IMG submission 185933) | Saline lake microbial communities from Ace Lake in Antarctica - Synechococcus sp. Ace-P (PacBio error correction) | ecosystem: Environmental > Aquatic > Non-marine Saline and Alkaline > Saline ... | reverse complement strand
CTTGGCTTTTCGTCTTCGTCTTCTTTGGCGGCCTGCCCGCTTCGGCGTAGGCGGCTCTTCCTCCATCAGCGCCAAACGGTCCGGCGACCGGGATGTGTGTGTTCTGATAATAATCAGGGTGAATTTCTGAAAAAGGCGAGGGGAAAACCATGACGAGTTGCCGCCATTTTAATCCACGACGCCGCTTGCAACAGGTCAAACCCCGCGACTCGCTGAGGGTAAGAATTGACCGGCGTAGCTGGCGTTATTCTCTGATTCAAAGTCCATTCAAATTCCTCGACCCTTATGTTCCCGTCGACCACAACCAACGCAGTTCCTCAGCGTGGTGGCATCGAAAGCATTTTCTTAGGAATAAACCAGTTTTGCACAGCTGCGCAACAGCAAGCCCGGGGGCGCTCCGAGGCAGATATGTTTTCCAGGCATGGGTGACCGCGCCTAAAACCATGGCCCCCCTAAAGCCGCCTGTCGTCTGCTCTTCCGGCGTCTCGCGCTGTCGATCCCCGGTTGTGTTTCTTCCCGACATGTGTTGCTGCGTTAACGCGCCATTCCCTTATTATATTTTCCACAATTAAAATTCTCTAGATGCTTTGATCCGGGCAAAGCACTGGCCTATATCTGTCAGCGGCTGTTCTGAGCCTTTTTTAAGGCCTATCGGGTCTGCCTTTGTCACCAACCATTAGTCCGTTGGGAACCGATTGTGGCATCGAAACTGTCTGGGTTCTGTTGCCATCCAAAAGGCAAACGCCCCCTTCCCTACAATTAACGCAGAAGGACCCAAATGACAAATGGGAAATCGCCGATGCGTTTCTACACTACGTTCGATAGTAGAAGGTGGACCCACTCGCCTTGCGCCCTTGGCTTGACAAGGTTTCTCGCTATGGAAATGCTCGGTCAGCGGGATTACGCCGCGCCCTGCGTTCTGCCTGACGTTTGCACAAAAATAAGACACATAAGGATGATACTACTATGCAATTTCCTCTCCTATCTATCTCTGTCTCTTTACTCTTCTTTTTAGCGCTTTCTCGTCTTGTGGCTGCGTAAGACATGGAAGCGCCACAGCAGCAGTGTGATTCGCTCAGGGCCCTTCAAAACGCAGCGCATTCCGCGGTCAGTAGAAAACGGCACCACGGGCATTTCAGGGTGTCGATATCAAACACGGACCATCCCGATCTATTATATCTCCTGCATATCATCACCTGCAGGCCAAGCCCGTCCTGACCTTGCTACACCCGATGAAACCCGTGCCAAGCACGTGAGTTGATCGAAACGCGACTTGGCTAGGACCCTATGCCCTCCTTGCAGCGCCAGAATAATCTCGAGCCGTGCAGGCGTACCTTTGCCATCTTCTTCATCTCTCTGTTCTGCAGCAGAGTTCTTCCATGAACGCTCCAATGACCCTTTTGCCCGGCGCATGGTGTTGTCGGATCAACATACGCTCTGAACCGCTTCGACATACTCCTTTCAGCGTTTCCGTCCGTTTCATCTCTCTCTATCTCTTCGTGTTACGGACATCACAACTACGCAATAATACCACCGCGACCGACTGCAAAACAGCTCTTCGCTACATTAAATCAGCTGGCTTCACGTTTACCGGGGCCAAGCGCTGCAACAGTTGCGCGGCGCTTCTGTGCTGAACCTGCGGCGTTCTCGCAGCCCGTATTCATCCGCTAATTCTTCGACAACGGGTGAAGAGCGTCAGGATTATCCCTCCCCCGGCTGGCGGCAGCTGGCCGGCCACCAGTGTATTGCGCAGGGGCGCCTATAACTCTTTAGAAACAGGTCAGGGAGCGCAGCTCTATCTCTTGATTGCGTACGTTGCTGCGGTCCTCTGCAGGTTTGAAATTCGCCAACGATACGGGTTTCCGGCAGTGCGCTTGCCGGCTGATCCGTGTGATGCGGTGAGTGCTATGCTTATACCGCTGGCTTGTTGCAGGCTGGTCTTCTGCCTCCATGTTGGCTTTCTCCTTCGGTTGATTACTCCTCGAATGCTTACGCAGAAGAGTGCCACTCGTCGTGTGCTCTATCTTCGATCGCGGGAAGCTGTGTGCATCTTCGGCCATCATTCGGGTTCCGAACAAACGTTTGCTTCAGGCGCGTCCTTTCTTCCAGTTCGCGCCGCAAGCGAACCAAGGTACGAATTTTTTTACGCTGCTCCTGCGATCCCTATCAGCATGCAAAGCGTTGCCCACCAGTGTCTGCCATGTACCTGGTTCTCACCGTCGATCAACACGTTGCCCATCGGCCTGCCCCCAGATCCAGAATATCCTCGCGCAAGCGTTCCATCCACCGGGTCGACCCACCTATGAGCTTTTTTTCATCAGCGACGCCATCCGACCAGTCCGCGCAGGGCCACGTGTCCATCACCCAGCGGTCGTTGGCGTTGGTCTCTCTCCAACTCGCTCAGTGTCCTGGGTCGAATTGAACGGCTTTTCCAGAAATCAAACGCGCCGACGCGCATGGCTCTAGCGCGCGCCGCACATCCCGTGGCCCGGGTGATCATAATTCACGCAACCACCGCGCTATCGGGGCCCATCCAGCTTTTCAGAAACGCATCCGCCCATGTTAGCCGGGCATGTCTTTGAGGTGGTCCAGAAGGTTAGATATACTGATAACCGGATTATTCCCGCCCAGGTCTTGAGTTCGCCATCCTTCGCGCTGAATCGTCCAAGGTCGGTGTCAGCATGACCGGAAATCGCCAGCCAGACTGGCTGATCGACTTCCGTAGCTCTCTATATCCTTTGCTAATGGCGAGTCCAACGAATCCAACCCTATTCTTCGAATTTACCTGATCCCATTGGTTTACCATTCGCACTCACCTCGCTGCAACATCGTCGTACTCAATGCAAAGCATGCAGTGGACAAACTACGCATCCACCACCAACCTAGCCCATTGTGGCTCCTAAGCAGGCCTGCCGTTCCCACCACTCGTGTCGCGTATACCCAATACCCACAAGCATTTTCCAGAACAAAGTACCCCACAGCCCACACTCGCCGGGCGCGAGTATAAGTATCGGGCGTAAAAACGCTCGAGACATGCGCCTCGATCCACGCGTATCCGATCGCACACCGGGCCATAATTGTGCCCGGCGCTACGGTAAAGCGTCGCCGGCAATCCACCCCGCACGAGAGAAGTAATAATGCTTCGACCGTCTCAGCGCGGCTTCTTCCCTGATCACTGGGCCACTGATTTATGTTGTCCACCGCCTTCATTTCTCAATTGCGTTTATCCCAAGGAGATTACGCTATATCTGGTCGATCCGCCAATCACGCGGCGACCGGTGATCAACCACCCTATCTATCTCTGCACCCGGGCCCGTCAACGGTTGCGGATTACGCACTTCCTTATCCGCTACCACGAAGATTCCGACGCCTCAGGGAATCCGACAATCCACAAAGGCTTATCGTGCGAGATGCTTCCTCCTATCCAACGAGGAGCAGGAAAAAACACTGCTCGTCTGCCCGCATGGCCGCGCAGGAGCTTCAAGCCCGCTCGTCGTCTCTGATGGCCCTCGATAAATCGTCTCTGCGACTCGAGGGACTCGCATCGAGCTATTAGCGCCGCGACATCTGTACCATACAGAGCCGAATAACGCACGCACTCAAAAACGCCGATAAGACTGCAATAAGTGCAATCAAACAGCGCGCCCCCCAAATAGTTTTCATTAACCCGCTCAGACGGCTGAGTTATTCATATAACGGGCCGCGCATCAGACGATCTATCTAATTGTCCGCCCACAGGCAGCAAGCTTGCTTTATAAGTTGTTCCGATGCGCCCATCCCCCACGCCAGTTTGCACCCGCGTTTTCTCTCCACTCGCCGTATAACGCATCGGCCGCGTTCAACGCACGCAGTTCTGCGGATTCACGCTCTGAACCAATGCTGCACGTCCCGCCGTCCGGGCGCTTTAGGGCATAGAAGCGTCTACGCCCTGTCAGACAGATTCGCAAAGCCCATACCTCGAGCGCGAGCACCCCGTTTCACCTTTTCGCGCACAGAGCATAGTGATATAGCTGGATCCGCCAACCCCCGAAACGTATCCGCGGACGATAGACGCCATCACCGCCTCGCCCAATACGCATCGGCAGGCAGCGCGTCCAGTCGCGTGGCCTTGATGGCCCCCGCTCAATCGCGCTGTGCGGGTCTGGTTCGACAGCGCTTCGCTTTCGCGTCAAGGCCGCGCCAAAACGCGGTTCGGTCGCCATGATTGATATCCCCGTGCTCGTCGGGCACGATCACCCGTCCCGAAAATACCCGCCCACGCCCGCCAAACCGCTGCAAATCGTAGCTTTCGCGCCGCGGATCACACAAGTTCGTCCCCGCTCCTGGAGGCCCGTGAATAGAAAAAGCATAGCCACCGGTATCGCGGGATTCACGCTGAAGACGGTAGAATTAAGAAGCTAACGCATCACGAAATACGCTTCCTTGGCCGGGCACCCCCCAGCCGGATTGTTGCGGTCGGTCGCCGGCGAACCTGCGCCTCGATGTCGTAGAGCATCAGAAGCAGCCCCATTTCCTCTACGAAAGAGATCAACCGCTGGCGATAGAGAATTAAATTAGATCGGGTCAGCCCTCTATCAAGGCGTGGTCGCGCAAACAACTGCGGGTAACAATCGCTTCTGGCGCATTCTGCCAGCAGTTGCCGCTGTAGAGGCGATCCCGGAAAGCTCGGCGCGATTGCGTGCTTTCCGTAAAAACCGGTCCGTCAGCAGCTTGTGGTTGACCGAAATCTGACAACCGGCAAAGACCAATAGCCAAACAACCCGCCAGCCGGACGCGCCAAGCTGACAGATAATGCTTCACGACGAGGACGCAGAACCGGAAACATGCCGGCAATCTACGGCCGTCCTCCACCGTGGCACTCAAGTCAACGCTGTGACCACAGACCCTGCCAATCGCGGGAGAGCGCGCCCCTTCCGTGCCCACCATGCCCCGCAATCCGCAGGCGTTCAGGGGGCATCATCCCCAGCACACGACTTGGGACGCAGCGCATACGCAATGTCCGACGCGACCCGTTGGTTTGCGCCATAGGTAAAGCCACGCGATCCTCTCCATGCAGCTTGCGATCGGTATCGCCACAGCAAAGTAGTTGCCGTCATGGTGCCGCAATCGGGATACGATATCGCGGCCGCATTCATACCCCCGAGTGTAACACTTCCGCCGTCGACCACGCGCAATGCACGTGCGCAAAGTATTAAGGCCTGCCGTTGCGAAAGCAAGGCACCGGGCAGCAAACCTGTTGCGGTCAGCACCTGAAAGCCGTTGCAGATGCCTACCACAAGCCCGCCACCCTCCGCATTTGGCCCCACTTCGCGACAAATCGAGAGTTCGCCGCAATCGCCCGCAGCGCAGATAAATCCCCGTAAGAAACCCACGGGTACGCCGACTAATATCGACCCCGTCGGCAGGCGTATCTTTATGCCAACATCGACACTTTGGCACCGACCCCTGAAAAGCCACCGCCCAGGATCGCGTCACATTAGAGCCCGAAAAACATGACCCGCTGCGTGCATCAGCCCATCTCCCCACTGTGTAGAGTTCGATCACCAGATTTGGAGCAGCTTTTCACACATTCACTTCGACATCCGCCTGCGTCTTGCGTCCGTTCAGATCCAAGCTCGATCACCTTCCCGACGCACACCGTTCAACGCCATCAAAGCCCATCGCCCCAAATGCGTGGCGCACGCCCGCCTTGCGACCAGAACCACCTTTCTTCCAAACATCACATGCCACCTGGCTTCAGGGCCGCGTCCCCCCTCTTCATTTGCAAAAAAAACTCATCTCCGAACATCAGCCTAGTTATCAACGTCGCGTTTCACATCGGGTGTCGACGCTTGCTATGACCCCAAACGTCGGGCGACTTCGGTGTAGCATCGTTCAGCACCCCAGGTCGCCGACGCGAACACATCCTTATCCAGCTTTCTGACCCGTTATATCCACAGACGCAAGCGTCTGGCTGATCTCGTCGGCACGATCAACGCTGGAAATCGCGCTTCGTAAGAATGCGCCCGACCTCAATCTCGAAGTCCACAAGCCGTGACCCCACCGCCATCATCACCACCGGACAGAAATCATTAACCGCCCAGTGACAGCTCAGATCTTCCATGTCCTGTTGACTCGCCCAGCAAAGGCCCGATATGTTCCTCGACCAGCGATCGCCAATGTCATTTTTCTTATAGTATATTAACCACGATCAGGGCGGCGGCAATTGCATGCCTTCGTCCCGATCCCCAACCGCGTGGACAGATCACCAGCGCATAGTGCGCACCACGATCTCAAGCGGGATGATCTCTGCCTGACGGTCAACTGTTCGCGGCAGTTCAGACGCTGATGAAGCGCCCGCCACGCCGATGTTGTTCAAGCCCTCATAAAGAGGAATCGGACAACGGTTTTCAGCACGCTTTCCTTCATCACGCCCTTTTCTCGGCGTTAAAGGCGGTTGTGTCGTCTTTGAACTGACTGTGACAATCGTCCCCCCCGTTCCGGCCCCTCATAAGAGGATTCCTTGCCGTACCTTCAATAGATTTCGTGCGACTGCCATGGCACATCCCTCCCAGATCAAACGGACCGTGGCAATAACCCATCGCCTTTTTCTTACCGTCACATAGTCCAACGCCCCTGCCGCGCAAGCACCGCTCTCCCTCATGCAGCTCATGCATGTAGAAACTATGAGCCGCCTCATGCACCATCATGAATAATGAAGTGCTTCATCCATGTGGAAAACGCAAAATCACCCCTTTAGCGGAGCTTCATGGTTCCCAATCCTCTTACGATTTCTGGCTGAAATAAAGGCCACGCTGCTCTGGCCCGATTGTGCCACTGCACGAACCTGTCAAACATGGGTCCTGAGTTCCGTGACGCCCAGAGATTGTAGGAAAACCACCGGAACACCGCAAAACATATCAAGCCTATACCAAAAGTTGCGGTTCAGTCGGGCAGCGATATCTCCTACCAACTTCTTTGCGCGAATGCTCGCGGTTGAAACTGCACAACGCTGAAAAGCGCGCTCATAGCTAGCCGCGTTCTCTGCGAAACTGGCGCGTGAAGTTCCGACAAGGCGCCCCGCAATATCGTCGCCAGGCTCCGTCGGCCCCACCGCAAATCATGGAGCCGTTGGCCCGCCTCACTCCACGCCGCCGTCCGAGAGTTTCACGAAAACTCGACGTGCTGAACAGCCGGTGGTTGCCGATTGGAGTGCTTGAAACACATCAGCGCCCCGAAGAATACGCGCCGCCGCCGAAGTTTCAAGCTCTGCGGGCCTTATGGCGGCACGATGAGTTTGACACCCGCGGGACGGCACCATGATGGCATGACATTCGAGGCGATGGTCGACATGGTGCACAGCTAGACTATGGCCCGCTGCCTATGGGCAACTCGGCACCGGGCGTCGGACGTGCTGCGCAACCAGTGCTTGGCTTCGCTTCCAAAGGGCATCCAAACGCCGATCGTGCCAAGGGCAACGCCGCATCCCCAAAATACGTCGAAGGCCACATCCACTATGACGGCACACCCAACTGATGGCCGATTACGCCGAAAATGGCCCGCAATTTGCGGCGCATCGACAATTGGAGGTTCTGTTGGCACCATGCCGGAACATCTGTGTATATGCGGCCAGCACTCACAGCCCGCCCAAGGCGACGCTCCCACGCCTGGAACAATCGTCGAAGCCTTGTCCGTAAATTCTCGGCCACGATGCACCGATGGCGAAGGCCCCACCCGCGCGCCGCCCGTGGCCCCGCCGGGTTTAATCTCCGAACAGATTCAACCTGCGCCTCGCCCGTTTGGGCGCCCGCCGAAAACAAGATCCACCGCATCGCGCCAGTAGCGTATTTAGCCCTAACGGTTGAACGCCAAAAAACGAACGCTGCCGAATCATCCGCATAGGGCCTTCCCCGCGCATCCGTCGGTGCCAATTCGCATTCGTTATTCCTTGCCCCCAGGCAAATCTCGCGCCAGGCGCCCCATATCCAGGCCCGCGCGATCGGGGTAATGCTTCGCCACCAGTCCTGGCATCAAGGGCATACCTCTCGCGGCAGCCGCAACATATCCACTGGCAGCAACGCACGGCATCACGCCCGGCTGCCAAAAATCGCTTCAAGCTCAGGGTCGGCAAACGCAGGCACCATAGCGACTGCCATCACACGCACATGGATTCCCGCCGCCGCCAAACGTCGATGCATCGCAATTTCGTCGCGTTGGCGCGGGCACCGGAGCTTCCATCAATCGCGGGACAACCGGCGTCCAGAGCTTTGTACCGACACCCCGACCACGGCCCACCAACCCCTGCAGCCGCGCCCCAATATTCCGATAGAATATCAATGTCCCGCTCGATCAGACTGCCCTTGGTGACAAGTGCGACAGATGATTGGCCTCCGACAGAACCTCCAATTAACGACCGCATAATCCGGTTGATTCCTGTTCGATGGCTGATACGGAGCGTATATTTCGTTTCCTATCGCAATCGGTGCCACTGATATTTCTTGGCTGCCAGTTCGCGCCTAGAACCTCGGCGCGTCCGGACGCGCAATAAGATCTGTTTCGAAAATTCCAGCCCCGCTCGACAGCCCCAGATACGCAGCTTGGCGCCGCAAACCCATAGACGCCACCCATGTTCCACACCCGCGATTAGCGGTTTTGACGACCGTTCAAACGGGGCCAGTCTGGTCCGACTGGTTATAGCTGATCACACTGCGCGGCACCTCAAAGCTGACCTGCGTGCGCAAAAACAGGTTAACGGATCACCCATCACCGTCCCAATCCGTCGGCCACGCTTCCACTGTCAGCGGCTCGCAACCGGCCCGATGGTTGCTTGGTGTGCCGCGTCCGGGCAGTCTGTATTTGCGGTGCGCCTGATCCATCCAAATCTTTTGGAAACAAATTAGGAAACATGGTCAAGTATATTGCCCCAACCCATTGTTTAACAGACGATCGGCGCGTTAAAAATTTTCGAATCAACCAAAGCGTCGCACGCGTGCGAGTTCTTCTCGCAATAAAGCCACGAAGCTTTCGACGCCTTGTGTGACAAAAAGGCACAAGCCCGCGCGGTGAGTTAACCGATGAGAACGACTATGTCGGATGAAGACGGAAAAATTATCCTTGCCGATCTGGACGACGAAGAACCTTGTTCAGCAGATTGTTTTGATGTATCTTACGATCGGTCTGCGCAAGCGAAAAAGATCGAAGAAAGCGTCAATATCCTGATTGCACGCGGATGATTCCCCTACGAATTCCTGACCAAAGCATTGGTCGCGGCATGGACCATCGTTGCGCAGATTTCCGGGATGCTCCTCTTTGCCCCGAGGTGCTTCTGGACGGCAAACGGCGATGAAAAGGCGGCATGCGTCCTCAAAGCCGCTGCTGGCGGAAAACCGGCGCACCGCGTTGTGGGCAAGAGGGTTTGGCCACTGTCAAAACGGCGACATCCACGACATCGCCAAAAAATCTGTGTCGATGCATGATTGGAAGTGCCGGCTTTTGAAGTTGTCGATTCTTGGCATCAACAACTCGCGTCGCAGGCCTAACCTCGAAGCGATGGAAGCCGAAGGGCCGGATACCTTGGCATGTCCGCCCTGGCTGACCACGACGAGCCCTATATTAAAGTTGTGAATCGGACAACCGATGATCGAAACAGGCATTCCGGAGATTGGGAACTATATCGTACTGGTCGGCGGTGCCCCCCTGAACGAAGTGAATCGAGCTAAAAAGCCATGGTTGCGATGCCTTACCTGCCGGCGATGCAGCTGTTGCTGTTCGAAAACGGCCAAGAATGTTCGACGCAAGGCAACAATAAAACGCCAAAGCGTAAGGGCCCTGATTAACAGATAAAAAGGGCCCCTCCCGAGCGGAAAGGCCCTTTTGCCGTCAGGAGCGCCCCAAATGAAACCGCCCTTTCGGACTTGCGAATCTAAACGGTGAAAACCGGCTTGCCGCTTGGAACCGCCAAACGGGCCGTATTCTATTGATCGCTGCCGGCGCCCCTGGCGCACTGTGAAATTCTCGACCTGAAAAGCGGCCAACCGGCTGGTCCATGCCGAACCGACCTGCCTCGCCCCGCCAAGCTGCAATGCCTTTACCCCGAGAAAATAACGCAAAGAAAAAGTCCGCCGCGGGCTGTAATCAAAACACCCGCGATGGCCTACGACCACATCTTTGTGGTCTTTTACCGCGATTGCGGGACCGGGCGGCTGCTCGCCGGGGCAGAGTGGAAAAAAACTGGGCGTTCAGATGGGTTTGGGCAGTGAACCCCCATGGCTACAGTTTTTTCGAAGGCCAAAAACGATCGCTTCGCTACAATTCTTCGAAGAGGACCGAGGTTACGCCTCTTACCCTCACGGAATTTTTTTCTGGTTTCCGCCCCAGTTCGATGCCTTTTTTTTCCCATCCATGGGGAAAAAAAAAAAACAGGGGGCCCCCTCCCGGGGGGGGGGGGGGGAAACCCGCCACCCGATTCTCCTCTCTAT
>Ga0163217_1096828_pt1 | contig 10458 bp, 3 predicted proteins | sample SynspAceP_FD_185933 | JGI IMG/M metagenome (GOLD analysis project Ga0163217, IMG submission 185933) | Saline lake microbial communities from Ace Lake in Antarctica - Synechococcus sp. Ace-P (PacBio error correction) | ecosystem: Environmental > Aquatic > Non-marine Saline and Alkaline > Saline ... | reverse complement strand
TAACTTGCGGATTCATTCGCTGCATACTTGACACTCTTTTGTTTTAAAAATGCTCTTTAACACTTTTTACCCCCATTTTTTCTTTTTGGCCTCTAGATTTTCATCTCCTCAAAACTCCTCATCATAAGAAAACACCACCCAAACTCTTCTTTGTATGGTTTTCATCTCTGGATGTAGAAAAATATTCACGTTGTTGCTGATCTTAAATCATTTCTAACTTATGGCATTGGATGTCATATCTTTAGCTCCAATTCTGCATCTCAACATTCATATATTTCAATGTTGCTAATGCTCTTTCTTGTAAACTAACATTATTTCTAATAATCTGTTAGCCTACATTCTAAATTTAGATAGAGGATACAAAATTTTATAAGAAATGATCGCTGTTGAATATTTTTTATTAGCAAAAGAGGCTTCACGAGAAATATTCGTTTAATCCTTATAATCTAAGCGGCCAATCTTTAATTAGACTCTATGATTGCCGAAAAATTCTTTATCTCTTTTTGGTCTTTACTTCGTTAAGTTCTCCCTAACTGTAGCAGTTATATATGGTTTTTAAGTAAAACTTCAGGCAATCTCGATCGTTTTTACCTGAATTATAACTGCGTATTACCGTCTGCATTTGAAGTACTCGTAAATATTCTACTACTTTCCTAAAGTATTAATTATCCTTAACATTCAGGACTTTTCGCGTTTCTTTCATCTCTGAGAAACCACACCAAATTACCTTAGGACCCATATTTGACATCTTTAATTTAATCGGATGCTTATATCTCTCCAGCGGTATAGGTATTACTACACGGGAAAAAGCACTGTATTTACTTAGAGGCAAAAAGGTAACGTTTCGTGGCAAGTTTTCACCATATATCATCTTGCTCTTCATCTTAGGGCGTCAATAACGTTAATTAACTCAGAATCCTGGATCGATCCCTGTAAAGACATATGTCAAATTTGAAAATTTAGAATTTTCAGACTCAGTATATCGTGCATTCTGTCACCATGCGAACAGAATTTTTATTTTTTATAAATTAATACATAAAATGCTGTAAGGCAATGAGAACAAAAGTAAAATACAGCCAATTAAAAGCTTTCTTTGAAACATTTAATATTCAATTTCTAGTGTCAACTGAAATATCTAAGTTCTGATATTAAGAAGTTTCTATAAAAAAAATATGTAAAATAATAATTAAAACTTAAACTTAACACCGTAAATTGAATCATCATTACATAAAAACCAATCACTTTTGAGCCAAAAAAAGAAGAAATACTTGATGAAGCTCTATTGCAATGTTGCAATGGCCGGTAAACAAAGTGCACAGTAGAAGTGTAAATTAGGTATTACAAAGCCATATTTAATACAGCATTAAGAATTCGTAAGACATGCCCAAGCAGAAGACATTTATAACAAGAAATCCGTTTTTAAGCGCTTTCACAATAACTGCGCATACGTTAAGGGGAAGTAACTTTTGGAATCTTGGGCTGCAAAACGCATGTAATCAATAACAGCATTCATTCAATATAGAAAGCATACAAAAAAAGAATGAAGTGAATTTAGATGAGGTTTAATGTACAAGTCGAAAGATAATGACGGCAATTGCATACTGACCACTGTGGTTTACCAGAACTAAAGGCTCAAAAAAGTTGATGAAACCATGAAAGATTTGAAAGACAATTAACCAGAAATTTCTTTGACCTACATTTAATTAGAAGGCATTTTGATATGAAGAAATAAGTGTTGAAATAATGAATATAAGCTACGAAATTGTAGGACTACAGTTGCACGAGCAAAGAAAGTCTTAGAAAAAAAAATTAATACTTAGCAGTCTAATGAAGAAAAGATATTACATAGGCTTTTGATAAGCTTACAGAAACGATTTGGATTTCGGCGGGAACCACAAAAAGGGCACACAACGGTTTTTTTAGAAAAACCTAAATGAATCTAATAGCTGGAAACTTTGCTCTAAGAAAAAATTAATTCTTGGTTTGCGATATATTATCTGTTGCCGCGTACAATGCTATCCTCTTATCCGTAGAACTATTATCATTAATAAAGCAAGGAGTATGACGAAAAAAAGGTTGCCAAAAATTTCGCCGAAGCTTCTAAAACACATTTTGACTTTGCAAATTTACATTGCAGGAGCAAGTCAAGATTTTAAATTATTGAAAAATCGCACCAGAGACAGAAAGGAATAATAAAATGACACCATGTTCAATAAAAAAACTTGGATTAATATAATACGAAATGGAACAAGATCTTTTTAAATGCGGCAACAGTAAATTAATAATTAAGCGCCCATGATTACAAATTTTCAACAAGATAGAACTTCTAAATGAAATAATGATTACAAATTAGAGAATGATTAAAAAACCTATAAAAACCACAAATGATTGCGAACTATACAATTAAATTTATATGGTTATTAATTCATAGCTTTTTCAACCGCAGTAACCGCACAACGATAAGAGCTTTGATGGTAAACATACCAAAGAAAAAAAACCATAAAAAAAGAATTCAATGTAAATTCGAACGCACTTTAAAAATCAGCAATTTCTTATGGTAATATTGAACATACTTCTTGGAAGATGAAATCGCGTAATATGATAGAAGGTACATATTAAAACCAATGGCAATAATTGAAGAAAAAGTTCAAAAGAAATTAGATGAGATTCGGATTGATTTTAATGCTAGTTAGCGACATGTTTCCGCAGAAAACCACTCTTTACAAAAATAGGTAATGGGATGGGATGGAATTGGGGCAAACAAACAATAATGTTAACATGCAAAATTAATTACACTATTCAAGGGGTTCCCTATTAAAAATAATGCTAGATTTAAATAAATGAATTACGGAAATATAATCTTAATAGGAATTCGTATGCGTATGCCAAAATTAATTGTGTTATGGCGACTAAAATAGGAGAGAACTAAGAGTGAAATAATCGTTTAAGATTTTGACTATACTTAAACTCTACTATTGAATATCAGAAATATGGAGAAATTAGAGTCAGGATATATTCGCTATTACTTATAGAAAAAGCATAATCTTAGACATTTTAATGCAGGACCATATACAATGCAAGTATTTGGTTAAATGGAAGATTTGGAAATTATACCGTGACTCGGTAACATGGATTATAGAAGAATTAAAACAGCATAACGGCAATGGCATTAATAACTGTCAAATTAGGATTGTCGTTCACGGTGATGTTTCTATTGTGCTGATTATGGTCCCAATAGAATAGAGAACCTAGCGGCAGATGCAGCAAATAATATTTAAACAGATGTATAACCGGTTATGAAATAGGTTAATAATAGCCAGATATCACTTCATTTTGACATATAAACAAACAAGTATATGCTCGGTTGTAAGTGGGAAAGATGATTTCACCATAAACATCAGTACCGAAAAATCTTCAGACAAACTTATGAGGTTTTTACGTACTAAAGGAGTGTAACAAATAAATACTATCAAGTGATTACGGCGGAAATAAGTATTTACTAAAAAATAATCATAAAATTAAAACGAAAAACATGAAAAAATTTAAGTACTACTTATTTTACAGGTTTAATCACCCTGTCCTGTTTCTGCTCAAGGGGAAAAAAACTATTTAAAGGGAAATGGAAACAATGTTACCATAGAAAGAAGCACTTGGAAGATTATTGAAGGGAATTGCAGTTTCTGGTTGGTTCGATGTAGGATTTAGTTTCCAGGAAACGAGTGGTGACATAACTACAGGCGAACCGAACCTTTTGGAGTATTATTATCACAGAGGTTAAGATGGGCACAACTTGGTCATTAAACTGAAAAGGTGAAACCTCAAAAACAGCAGTCTTTGAAATCTGAATTCGATTACCCGTTCCGTGAATCAATAGTTTCAGCTCATGTCAGGCTCAGGAGACATCGTTGGCAAAAACAAAAATTAAATCTGATAAATTTAGCACGGCAATGTCCGGCTCAGTGATTTATTAGATATTGAAATCAAATTCGTTATCCGCTAAGCATGTTTGGTTCTGGTGAAGTATTAACCTTGAGTGGTACTACTAAAGATTTTGATGCACAATTCTGGTAGTGTGATATGAAGATATACCTTAAGCGGGACAATGTAAGTGCCACTGTATCTGATTGCAGATATTCAAGAACTGCTTAAAAATCAATTAAGGCACGAGTTTCTGCTCAGGTATATTTCAGTATAGAGTAATTCCGGAGAAAGTGGATACTAAAACACTGGTTCTGGCGATATTCTAACAGGAAAATCAAAATAGCGAAACCAATCAGATTAAAAAAGCCTCTTTTAAAGGGGCTTTTTGATTCTTTTACTCTCAAACAGACAAAGAAATCCCAATTAAAAAGAAAAGCCTACAGGAGATATAATAGAACTTCTATACTTACCTGTTAACTGAAGCCCACAAATGACCATAAAAGTAAATACCAATAATCGATTCCAATTTTATTCAAGCAACATTCATAAAAACTAAAAGGAGTTTACCTTGTCTGTGGTAGAAATTTGAAATAGGTTGACTGGACAATGCCTTGAATTACACCATTACTAAACAAAAACACAACTGCAGGCAATGTAAAATCTGTTTGTGTGTATACGAAATTATGCATAAATACAGTATACAAAACCCAAGGCGCATACCACCAATTAAAGGTTTTATATTTACCATATTATTTCAGAAGCTTTAGCATAACCGGTAGACTAAAATTGCTACACACTGTATAACTAAAATGGCTAAGGATAAGTTCCAAGTTGACGTTCCGAGTCAGTACCCTGCATATTTCTTCTTCCCAAATTGTCGCTATCAACATTACGGTTTGTACGCATGCTTATAAACGAAAATTGTCCTAGATACCTTTTGAGCTTTACTTGCCCCCCAAGTGGATGCCATATATTTAGCTCCTTAAATCCGTTTTAAAAACTATATTGGTTCTCCCCCTTCCTTCTTGTTAGGCCTTGTGGCAAGTAGTAAAAAACATATTTGCGCAAAAAGTATCACCAAATACCTACATTCACGAATGAAATATTCATGGCTTTTATTTCCGCTGCAACCGGCTTCATCAGTATTATACAAAAGGGTCTGGTTTCATGACCTTGCCAAATTAAATATCAAAAAAGAATTACACTACACATATCCAAAAGAAAAGCCTTTTGCACTTATATCGTCTTGATTGTTTTGGAAAAAAACTACAATCTGGCAAATTAAGAATTATGTGATGGAAAAACTACCCAAAAGACCTTACCCAATCCAAAGAAGTAACATTGCTAATCCTACGTAAATATTTTCCCAAAGGAAAACCAATAAAGCCATACATGAAAGACACCTAAAATAGCAGAAGAACTTCCCATGAAACACTTTACTTGTTTCCTAAAATGAATCTGCATATCCAGAAAATTAACGGAGTTATGATTGCATGAAAACGAAAGCCAAAGAAGTGGTTAAACTTATTAACGGAGCTCTTGCAATTCTCACTCCAAAAAAACTGTAACCTTCCTCAATACCTTCAACCCTAAATAGAGCACCATAAAAAATAGGAAAACCGGCAGATGAAATACTAAGCTATATATGAATTTGCCAATATAAAAGGCCCAGCATTCAATAATTTTTTACTGCCTTGTTTCAACTAGTGTTTTCCCCATAGATAAAAATAAAGCGGCTCATTTCTGAACGGCTTCAATTATACAATAATGCTTTAGTTTATTTAATTAGGTCACTCAATTTGCAGCTCAGCAGCGCATCTGGTGCCCATGCAGTAAGATTATTTATTCTTTGTATGGTTTAGATGGGGTGTACTCATTAAATTCTGGTGGTGATTCTCCTCACTATTCGCTTTCATACGCTTCCGAAAGCTCTGCAGCTTGTCGTAGGATCATAGGCCCGCAATTCGCCATAATCTGCAAACCAATAAGATCGCTTCTGTTTCATGACCTTGCTAAATGTTAACTTACCCAACTTGAAGACCCAATACCGTATGCCTGATAAAAATTTACGTTTTCTGCTCATCTTGAATTGCGATATTACCTGCAACTGCCTACCTATTGCTGTAAGAGTACCTTGCACTCATTCTCTGCGCTCCCATGATCCGCTAATGCATTTGAGTACTTCGTGCCATGGCCAAACTACAGCTAACACCCTTGTTTCTGGACGTGTTAATTGACAAAATACCTGTATAAAATTACATTTTACACCCTGGCATACACCCAAGCATTTTACCAAGTTTCATCATTTCACTAAATTATTACTCCCCACTTATAGTCTTCAATAACCGGATGGACATTAGCCGTTAACGCATCGTTCAGCCGCGAGGAAATTGTTGCCCTACTCTAGTTATCATTTGAGCTTCGGCGGTACCGGTGATACCTTATTCTCTGTTTAAAAAGTTGGTCATACTGTGCAAAAGAGATAGGAATACTTGGGACTATTGGAGGAAAAATTTAAAGTTTTCGTTCCTTTAAAAGGATTCACTTACAAGCAGATACCGCTATAACAAAGACTATAATACTATTTTTTCATATTCAGTTTTTAAGTTTAATGGTTAATTAGAATACAAGTTTTCTTTCACGACAGATGTAATGATGTAAAGTTTTTTCAATCGGTCAAAGTTTATCCCACCCAGACTTAAACTCCTATGCATATTTCTTCATTTATCTACCACTTTTACGCTTTCAATCTGGAAGAGGCAAACCTGAATAGTAAGTTTATGGTTTTCATTATTTCGTTTCAAAACGTACATCTTTAAATAATTGTATTCGTCAACGAATTTTCTTTCCTGTCAATTTATTAATTACTTAAGGCATATCTTCCCTCTTATAATCAAACCATTGTTTGCAATCTTCATATACTTTGAAGCTTCTACCCCTTCTTCTATTAATAACCTTTACAACAATTCTATCAAATTTTCTTTCACCAGAACATATTGCTTGAATTGGATATTTAGGAATTTTATAGCTTGCCTTTATTAAAAAATGGTAATTTATCGAAACGGCTGCACCCATTTTCTTGCCTGTCCTATTACTGACATCATGGTCCAAAAAATCATACCATTCTCCTTTAGGAATTACATTCACCGCCCTGAGATTTGGCTTTTGTAAGGGACAAACTAATAGTTTTTCACCAAAAATAAATTATCTGTTCTAAAGGTTTGGGTATCTTCTTGGTTATATAACAATTGACTTGTATCATTGGCCTATTCTCTTTAGTATATTTATAAAACATGGTATATAAAATGAAGGGTTAAAAGTTGGATACCTTATATCTATAACTTTCCGAAAATACTGTTAATTCTATTACAAAAGACCAAAGGTTTTATCGCCGTGATCCCCACTTGAATGAACTCTACAGAATGATGAAAAATCCCTAATTGTATCACCTTTGCAAACAACTTCGCCATCTGTTGATTTTTTGCAATCAGACCAAGATCAGAACCCAAAGGAGTACGATTAAACATGCGCTGATTTGTAACGTTTGCATCCAATAAATATGTTCCCATGTTGGGGCAAACATGATCTCCTGTCAAGTAGAAGCATATCTTTGGGTACGCAATGCGCTTTTTATCACAAAGGCTTTTGATACACATACTTTTTAACCCTTCATAAGTTGCCCTAACCATTTGCATACCATAAAAACATTATGGCTTTCTATGCGTCAATGGGTGACCATCAATAATTTATTGCCTTGATCTAATGGCGCCGTTATTTAGTAGGCACTTCCAACTGCGGGCGTTCATATCATTCCAAACAGCCATGTAAACACCTAATTCAGACATAAAATTCGTTTATTTTACAACTCGCCACATTCTCGTCTGCAGGATTTGTAAAATCAGAAAATGTACCATGTCTCCTGGCCAAAACCTTACCATGCATTAAGGACCAAATCTCCTCTTTTACAGAAGTAATCGTTTTCTAAAAGCTTCATTATTTACCATAATCACATCACTTTATAACCTGATCAATCATTAGTCACGGTTTTAAAACCGTCCTTGCTTCGATTCCTGGTATTATTCTACTTAGGATCGGGAAATGATTCTTGTCCAATGACATCATAAAACCGTCCATGGTAATCTATATTCTAGATATATGCATCGCAGTATTTTAGATTACAGAAATTTCGTTTCGCAACCTCTGTACATTCTCTCTGGGAATAGCTCATTTAGATTGATGAAAGCCTAGTGGCCCACATTGTGGTAGTCTGGGTAGCCAGTAAGATGTCGGATAAGAACTAACTTACCCTTGACATATCTTGGCAAAAATAAAATAGTAATTTAATTCACCCATCAGCCCAAAAACTAGTAATATTTTAGTTCTTGTGAAAAAATCAAAATCGTTTTAAAAACTATTATCAAAAAGATTCGTAAGCCTTACCCTTACTATAAACCAATATAAAAAGTATCGCCTTATATAATGGATCTTGCTCTTTTGCGAATGCAAAATTGGTCGGTTACAATTTTCAACTTTTTACCTTTAAGGTTACTGTGCATAGCTTATTCGCCATGCCGAAAGCTTTCACCCAATTTTGAGAAATCTTACTCATTTTAACGGTGTTCCACCGGTAATCATAGTTCTTTCCCAATGAACCCAGCTCATCTTTCATTTATAATATTACCTGCTAACTGAAATTTGGTTTCTAAGCGTTTCTTATCTACCAAAACACTTAGTCTCGCAGTAGATATTATTACTCTTGAAGCGTTCTCAACAACTTCTAATTTACTATAACCCATCGTACTATCGGATTCAAAGCGTAGAGGAAATCTGGTCGAATGTAGTTTGTAGCTATCCTAAAACGAATTACACTACCCGAAGAATTGTATCTGTTAGAACGACACCGTTCTCAGTTGTGATACAACTTATCTGTACTTGTTGTAAACTCGACTATATGGTTAGGAGAAATTACCTTTATATTCAAGCTCTGTGTTTGTTATCATTAAAATATAATTAAAGAGATTGCTTTAATACCAAAAACAATAGTCATTAAAATGTTTACGGTGAACCTTTCATATTAAATTACTACCCTAAATTACGATACCTATGGTGGAATTGTAATTTCAATTGATTTTTATATCCATGAGAGGCTTAGTTGAAACTTTGATACTTTATTCAATTACGCACCACCATATTTAAAACAATCATCACTATTTAAAATCTCTTTGATATTTACTTTTTTAGCATGCCTTTCGGTAATTTTCTCGCAAAATTGGTGTGAAATTGCAACTACATTAAATCATTTTCTTCATCATGAACTTTAGTTAACATAGGGCTAGGAACTGAATGTTCATGATCACTGTAATCTATCCATTTGAAAAACCTTCTGAGCTTAAATTGCTTTTCGTTACATTCGGCAGGAAACTTTGTACAGATGTTCAAATCTTAACAATCCTGATTCCAGCATGACCTCATATTGTAACAAATGCAAATCTAAACTTTTGTTCAAATTCCATTCTGGGTTTGCCCCAAACTCACACCGGCTAACATAAGTTATTGTACCAGGGTGAGTAAAATGTACCCAAAGAGCTTAAAGTATAGCAAGCGCTGCCATTCATGCGCGGGCATTCTATATACCAAGATTGCTTTACCATATAACTCATAGTGAATAATGTAGCATAATGCTCTGTAAAGCATAGGTCATACTAAAGAAGGTCGTTTTGTGGTGTCTCTATAAATTGAGTTCTTTTGAAAAAAACTGTAGTTATCGTGCATTCCAACATCATCCATTTCAATTCCAATCCTAAAACCACCGTGTTCCACTGTTTGGAACACCAGGAAATGCCCCGTAGATTCTCAGCAATGTCTGTTACGCCTTCGAAATATTGAAGTATACAGCTTATTTCAATTCACGAATTAAATTGATTATCGTTTCTAGATTTTCGTTGTACCGATATATATTTCGGATCCCATTCCTTCTCTCTTTGAATAATCGAGGATATAACATAGAAGCAACTGCATCTACACGGCAGACCCATCTACATTTGATATTGATCCAACCAAAAAAGTGCATTTATAATAGAAGGCTCGAATTCGTGTTCATATTAAAATTAAGCTTTTCCAATCTGTATGGTAACCTTTTTTCTATCTGTGATGTTATATAAATTTGAGCATCAAAGAACAGACATGTGCATCTTCTGGAAAATGTGAAGAACCAACTAAATAACTCCGTATTCGTTTTGAATGAAATGTATCTACAATAAATTTAAATTTTCTGTGTGCCAAATCTTGATAGGTGCCAAATAACTGTTAATTGATACCCAAGATGGGATATAAGGTACTCATAATAGGCATAAACTCTATATGGAAAAGGGTTACCCATATCCTTAAATTAAGCAACAGATCTTCTGCCAATGGTGATAGTCAAAAATTATTACCTGCGTTCTTTTCAAGAGCCTAATGAACTTCATAAACAGATACGGCTTATCTAAAACCATTTTTCTCTTTTTTATAATGACACATACGGAATTCCTTATTCTC
>Ga0163217_1096466_pt1 | contig 10458 bp, 11 predicted proteins | sample SynspAceP_FD_185933 | JGI IMG/M metagenome (GOLD analysis project Ga0163217, IMG submission 185933) | Saline lake microbial communities from Ace Lake in Antarctica - Synechococcus sp. Ace-P (PacBio error correction) | ecosystem: Environmental > Aquatic > Non-marine Saline and Alkaline > Saline ... | reverse complement strand
AATAGTCGCCAGCCTTGTCTTTGGCCGCCTCTATCGTTTTGCGACATAGTGGCGGTCAGTCTGGCGACCACGAGTCGCGGCAGCCTGGTCGGCGGTCATGTGGAAACTTCGCCCATGCGGGGAGGACGAAGTGGCCGGCCTTGCAGGGTAAGGAGCTGCGGAAACGCCCATCGCAGAGGCCTGGAGCGTGTGGTTGCCGCCAAGCATAGGGGAATTGGCGCGAGGGCGATGTCGATCTCGGCGTAGGCCTGGGTCATCATCACTGTCAGCGCGGAACGGGTCCGCGAAAGGCCGAGGCGCTCTGGCAGGGTATACCCTGCACTTCGGTGAAACAGGCGCGGAACCGGGCGACCGGGCGCCTTGTCGTCCTGAAGCTTGGCAGCTCGCGCGAGCACGAGTTGCGGCGTAGCACGGGCTGTCAGCACATTGGCCAGAAGAGGCGGATCGTGCCTCGGGGCGGGTCAGTTTTTGGAAGTTGTTGAAGAGCCAATAGTGTCAGGGCCGCCCCCGTGCGAGGCTTCTCAAGAATCCGGTAGCGGATAGTCACAGCTGTGTGTGCGCAAAAACAAGAACACGGGTGTTGGGGCTAGACGCAGGTCACCGCTCACCAGCAAATGATCGGCCTCATGCGGGGTGACCAGCGGGATCCCCGATCAGCCAGTCGATATTCGGCACACCGGTGGAAAGGCCGGGGATAGCGAGGAAACTGGCTTGCCGGGCGGCATGCGGCGGGCAAAGGCCCGCATTTGTGCCGCCTGCGGTATGACCGGCCGCTAGATCGATCAGGAATTTGTCGATCCGTCTGCCGCGACTGTGGGCGGCAAGACTGGGAACTGTTGTTCACGTCGGGCGCCATGTCCCCACACGGGCGCGGGGCAAGCCGGGTCTGTATGCGTCCACCGTGGAGCCGGTGTGTAGTATGGTCAGCGGCAGCCGCGTATTGAGCTCTCCCACCGCGCCAGGAATGGCTGGAGGAAAATATTGACACGGGTTGGGCTGGGGTTGGATTGGCAAATTTTCACTGACCATGCCGATCGCTGAGTCGGGCGATCGGGTCGTGATCGCGGATCTGGAAACTCTCCCGCGATTCCGGCGCGCCATTGCCCCAATGACGCGAACAGGCGCGGTGGCGATCATGCATTCCTCCTCGGGTGGACCGGTATCGGCTATAGATGGAGGCTCGAGCGCCGGTTTTGGGCAGAACCGTCTTGGCCTTCCGCCACCAGACCTCAGTAGGAGGGCAGAGCGGTTGTTTTCCGCGTCGCCGAGCCCCCCCGGCCGCGGGCCCGCGGGCCCCCGCCGCCCCGGGTTAGGCATCGGGCGGCCGCAGGGCCGCGCGTGCGCGGGGGGACGTACCTGATGTGGCTTCGCCCGATCGAGCGAGATCAGCGCGTTGCTTTCGAGAGGCCATGCCTTGACTCTGCATGTCGCCAGGTCGAGTATGGGGCCTGAGCATCGCGGGATACAACGCGGTCCCAGCGCGTCAGGATCGCCACGTGCCTCTGGCCCAGAAATTGAACCTGGTAGGCGAGGTTTGCTGCCAGGCGGCGGAGAAGGCTCGGATCCTCTGAGCCAGAAAGTTCTCTCATCAGGCATTCTGGGCCTTTTGCCGATCATGCCGAGGGGCGAGTAGACATCCGAGACCTCGCAGACGGGCCATGGTGCGATGCGGCGCCTTGCACCGCGAGGACCGGGGCTTGGGCGCGCACATCGGAATGCTGATCGGAGGGCAGATCGTTTCGCCTCCATCGCGGAATCCGGGGCCAGTCACGGGCACGGAGGGCTCGCCATTGCCGGGCCGGTGGCTTCTTGGCCCTGCGCCCTAGCGCTGGTCGATGCGGCATGCTGAAGGCAAGGCGGCGCCGTCTGCAGCGGCGTCCTTGACCCGGCTGCTCCTGCCAGAGCCGGGCCAGCGCCAGTGGCGGGCGCGCATCCGAAGGGTGGGCGGGCACGTCCCATCGCTCTGTGTGTATTGCTGGCCTAATGCCGTCCACCGGTGCACCGAAGCTGCCTCGCAGCACATTGCCGGTGTGCCACAGTGGCGCGTCGAAACTTGTTGGATCGGCCAGGGCTGCGGCTCATAGGCGTCCTCGCCGCTAGGCCGTGCATTCACCAAGGCGGCGCCAAGCGTCGCGGCCTTTGGAGCCCACATGCGCGATGGTCATGCGCAGGGTCGAGCCGCCCGCGCGCCGCAGCATCCCGGAAGCCGCCTTCATAACGGCGCCCCCGGAAGTGCTGCGTTCGCAGTAGATGTGGAACGCGACCGGCTTCAGCTTCGTGTGATGGGGGGTGGGGGCGGCGGACATCCAGGTTTCTCGTGCCGGGTCGGCTCGGGGCTGGAGCGGCCTCTGGTTTGATCGTAAAGCGGATCTCTCGATTTGCGGAACGCCAAGCGCCCATCGGGTCGGAGTGACGTTGCTTGGCGCATGGTTGACGTGCATAGGTATCTCCTAGACGATGCCGCCGAATCTGCCAACCGGTGTTCGATATCGCCGGGGTGCGCAGGGTGATCATACGGCAGATCGCGCATTGGGCGAGCCGCAGCGTCCCTGCATGCCTCCAGCCGGTGCGTTTCTTGACAGGGCGGAGGCGCTCAAATGGTGGCGGTTCCTCCGCGCGGAAGACGGAGGATCGCCCATCAACGGGCGTGCGTGCGCCGACAAAGGACAGGCCACGGCAAATCCGGGCAGTGAGAGCAGACCGGCTAAACCGACCGGGTTTCCCGGTCATTGGGCCAAATTCGCCGTGTGCCGCGCCCGTGCAACTTCCACATATGAGAGCCCTGGATACAAGCGCGGGGGAATGCAGGCATGGGGAGCCCTTCGGCCACCACCTCACCGGGGTTGGAGCCTCTAGAGGACGGTACACCGTCACGCGCTTCTCGCTGCCAGCCCTGCGAAGACATTTGTCTGCGACAAGCTAATTGACATAGCGGGGCGTCCAGCGTCCATCGCTAAGACCATTCAAGTTGGCAGCGGTGCCTTCAGCTGCCAGTTCGGTTGATGAAGGGCGGGCGCCACAGGTCGCGGAAATGCTTCGGCGCTCGGGCTAGGGTGCAGACAGTTGACCGGGTCGCCACGGAAAATCGGGCTGCCGTCCGCGCCCTTCTGGATTTCATGGATGGTCGAGGATGCGCCAGTTGTATGGGCGGTCTACCGGCACATAGATGCGCTTTCATAAAGCCGTTCGCGGGGTCTCGACCCTTGTCCAGGTTAAATCTCAACCGCCAAAGCTGGGTGATCTGAGCTCTATCCAGGAACCGCCCCTGTCGACGCCAGTCCCATTGGCCGCGTCGAAGGTTCTGCTCGAGATTCGAACGGCCGCCCGTCTGCTGAACCCCAGCAAGAACTCGTTGCCCGCCTGATATGTTGGTCATCGCGAGGCTACCTTGCCTTCTTCAGCAGGCGTGTGAAACAGACAGGAGCGTGGAAGGCGGAGTGCGGCGGTTTCTGGTCGGTCAGGGCAGATCTTTCAAGATTAGGGTTTGGTTTGGACGGCGCCGTGCGGTCATTCGGTCGGAAGGCGCGCGAGCTCCTGCATGAGTGCGGTCAAGGGCGGGCGGTCGCCAACATGCTCACAGGGAAGCAGGCTACCGACGACACGAAGGCCGGGCGTGCTATTCACGGGCCAGCGATGACGCTGGGACGTGGTTCTTGCCGAACGCGTTCGGTGTGACGCGCAGACCTATGCTACAAGATGGCGGGCAAGGCGTGACAGGGCCGTGCGGAAACCGCGAGCCAACGCCGCATCGGTGCAGGACAACCTGACGGCGCGCAGGTGGGAGGGCGTTGCGGGTGGGCGCTGCGCCGGGCGCTTTCTGTCCGCTTGAGGTACCTGTCTTGGCCGTGGTGCTGGGAGTTCCTCAACCCGGACACCGTCGCCGCTCAGCTTGGATCTGGGTGTCTGCGGCGCCATGTGTGGGCGAACACCGTACGTGACCTGCAGGCCCAGAGACTTGCCCGGCCAAAACACAGCGCCTTCAAGGGCCTACGAGGCCAGGTTACATCCCATATCGACGTGAGAATAGCCTGCCGCAATATGTCTATGAGAGCCGCCGCCGATATCTTTTTGCGTGGAATAGACTAGGCAAGCCCGGCTGGTATTTCATCCGCGTTTCACGAAAGGCCCGCCGGCCACGCACGCCGGTTCTTCGGTGACCTCGAACGTGCATGCCCCAATTCGCATCCGCCCATATCACATATGGCAAGGAGTTCACGGGATAGGGCTCTTCGGCCGCTTGCACAAAAACGGGCCGCGAACCGGCGCGCATTGAGGTCGTGTTTACCATCGCTGTGCGCGAGCCTTGGAGATCGAGCTGCCTGACCCGCCGAGTCATCGCAGACAACTGGGGATGGTGGAGCGATCTTAAGCGTCGGGTCGAGGAGGTGTCTGCAAAGCACGCCACTTGTTCCGATCTGTGCGAAGACTGAAACCACGCTGCGTGGTCGCTAGCGTCTGGCTTCTACAACCAACAGACGTCTTCGCGTCAGCACTGGGCCAGTAATGTCGCTCCTTGCAGGGCGATGAAGGACTGCACCAAACTCAGGACATGAATGTTAGAAACAGCCATACTTGCCTTGCCGATGGTGACAGATAATGCTAGCCCTGAACTCTTGATGGTTATCAAAGAGAATGTCTTTGGAGCGGCGAAATTCCCAAGAAAACACCGCCCGCGACTGTGTCTCCGGCTGATATTTTTGTTAACTATGACTTGTTGTTGCCATTCATTGCGCGGTGGGATGACTACGCTGACCGGAAAAAAGCGGCAGGTAACCGCTACTATAGAATGCTCCAACGCTGATTCAGTAGGGCGAGTACCAAGTGTTAGGCAGGAACGTCCCATGTGGAGAAAGGCGAACTCATGAATTGGTGCAATCAAATTGGAGCTATAAGCACATCCAAAGTTGGTTAGCTTGCTGGCTCAACGCTGAATACGCCAGAGCCCAATTCTCCAAGAGATACGTAAGGAGGCAAATAAGCAGTCGTGAGAGCAGCGCTGCAATGCAGGCTCAACAAACGCGAGAATCTTTACTCTTTGGTTAGCATGGGAGCTCGTCAAAAGCGTCCGGATGGGTGATTTTCAAAGATCGATTTGATGAACGTATAGCAGGCGCTGTGCTGTTGCTCGGAAAGGAGCGGTGATTCAGGTAATGGCTGAAGCTTGCGCCAGAAGCAAGGCTGATCACGAGGCAATTCGCAAGATTCGTGGCGACTGGACTAACGCTTCTTGAGCTGCCCTCGTAGCCGCGAAGCGTTCGTGTATCCTCAGATTCGATAATCGACGGATCGGGAGTTCCGGGGAAAAAAGCAGTAATTATTCTACGGTCAGAGAAAAGAGTGCGATCGAACGCGCCGTCCTTAAAATGGAACGGATTTAGCGCCTCGGGAGTGCGCCACTTTTTGTTTCGTGAATGGCGGAGGAATGACACATGCAACTGAACTGCTCTCTCGGTGCCAGCGTCGGACCTCTGAGGGGCCCACGCGAACCCTGCGTCAATATTCGACGCTCATTGGAAAATCAGCCGATCAGCCCAAGCCGAGTCATTTCCCGGAAAACGCGTCAATTTTGATGCATGCGCGTCAGTGCAGATGGTCACGGATGCCCGATGTCACCATTCGAGAGATGTCCCCAGTAGCGAAATGGCGCTCGTATCCGAAAGAGAAGCCCTTCCGACGCGAACTCGGCCGGGATGTGGCTTTGATACGACCACCGTGAGCTTGCGATCTTGTCAAAGGCGGCGAATAGGGGCCGTGGATGTATGTCTCAGGCTCTGATCGTGTCGCCCCACCTGTCACGGGTGTAGCGGGGGTAGATGTCATCGAGGCGATGGGACGCCCCTTATCTTGAATCCGTAGATGAGGGCATCGGATTAGGCCTGTATGTCCGCGCAATCACTCGGCTGCGGTCAGCGGTTTGATACGTCTTTCCTCCAGGCTGCGACGCGTGGGTTCACTGCGCCGCTTTCAGCCGGTCGAGAGCTTCCTGCTCCCCCTCTCCTTGTCTACGCCGGATCAGGTCGCGGAGTTACTCCGGCTGACGTTGCTCATCAGGACCCGTCATCGCCTAGCGTGGCCGTACACGTAAGTCCACTCAGGGCCCCAGCCAAGGCGGACTAGTCATGGTGTGGTGCGTTCGGTGACATGGCGCAGCACCCTCATCTCGCTGTTCTTCCATATAACCAATAAGCCACACATGAACAAGGAGTGAGCTGCGCCGGCTACTCCTACGAACCATCGTTCGCCCTCAATCCGTCTGCCTCCTCGACAATGTGGCGCCCGCTAAGGAAAGACAATATAGAAGCACGGCATGCGGATGCCGCCACAAGGGCGACCAGATGGTCGGCGCTCGGCCCTCGGCTCGCCCGAACCAGTATTCACGGTGCGTGTCGTGGCACGCCGTCAGCGCATGGCCGTTTGATTGAGCCCTATGTGTGTTCGTCCAACTTCTGCGTTGCAGAAAGACGCCATCGCTATGGCGGTTCGAATCGGTTGGTCTTCGACCAAGTGCACCAAATGTGCCCATTTTCGGCACAAACTGTTGCCCATCCTTAACGCGGCATTTTCACGTCTTTTCTTCGTTAAACATTGAAGGAACCATGAAAACGGAGGGATTCGATTTGTCCGCTGCGATCATGGACCGCACTTGACGGACACTACTAATTTTAGTGGCGCAGTAATGAATTGGGAATTTGGACTGACTGCCGGGCAAACGGAAAGACCTTGCTCGTTTCAAGAAACGGCCTTCCAGGAACCCCCTCGGGGGGGGGGCCGGGGGGTTTGTGCAAGACGAAAAATAGAACCAAAAGGCTGAAAATGAGAACCCGTTTGGATAACGGTCGATACTACAGCGAGGACAAAGCGACGAGGCCGGAATTTTCCGGCGGTTCGCCTATGGCGATGGTCGACCGATCATCGAAATAGCTCGACGAGAACCAGCTCGACACATTCGGGGATTACGCAACCGGCCCGGGGCCTGCAGATCTGCCCTTGTCGAGGATCGGCCGGTCTGGGTTGCGGTTTGAACGGCCGCGAGGCGCTGCAAGACCTGATGGCTGAGGTCCGAACCGCCACGCGGATTTCAAGGCCATTCTGGTCTATGGACGTCAGCCGCTGGGGCGGTTTAGGATGCTGATGAAGGTGCCTACACGAGCATGTCTGCTTCTCGGGCGGGGATCCGGGTCATTGATTGCGGCGAAGCAGTCTGAAAACGCGGCGCTCGGCTCCAACCTGTCTGAAACCGTTCAAGCGGGTGATGGCGGCGACTACAGGCGCGAGCTTTCGGTAAGGTCTTCGCGGAGGGCAATGCGTCGGTGGAGCTTTGATACCGCCAAGGCTGGATTTGCGGCGGATTATGGGTTGCCGCCGTGTGCTGATCGGACGAACAGGGAACCCGGCAAGGGTGCCTTGTCCCGCGGCTCAACAGAGATGTTTCAGAACCACCGTGTCGTTCTCGTCCTGGCCTGAGCAGGAACAGTGATGTCGTTGCGAGCAGTGTATTCGGATGTCGTCGAGGATGGTCGCTCAGAGAGTGAGATTGCGGAAACCCTGAATGCCGGAGGGCATCGACGGATCTTGAGCGGCCGTTGGGGTCCCGGGCATCGGTTGCACCAAGTCCTGACCAACGAAAAAATACATCTGGCAACAAGTTGCTAACAAGGCCTTCAGCTGAAGCACAAGCGAGTGTGACATCCCGCGCGATGATGTGGATTCCGGGCGAGGGGCCTAACCCCGCCATGCGTGTGAGGAGGGCGCTGTTCTGCGGCGCACGCGAAATCGTCGACTGCGCGCAGCCAGCATTTTCACGGACCCGAACTGGCTCGAGCGTGCGCGCCGTGCCTGAAAAGGATAAGCGTGCGTCCGGACTGCATGATGAACAGGACAATCTCTGCCATCCTCCGCGCCTTCCGGTAGGCCGCTTCGGCAGGCCGGGCTGCGCGACCTACCAGATGATCGGCTATGAAGGCCGTGAGCGGCGACTATCGCTACGTCGAGATCATCGCGGCCTTTGGCGGCAGGCTGATCCGGGGGCATTGGCCCAGTCCTCGATGGGGTCGCTGAACGCGGCGGCCAGGCATCAAGGATCCGGACACCACCTGTATCCGATCAATGATGAGTTTCACGGCCGTCGGGGTGTTGGCCTCGGTGTTTTCGAGGGACGCAGGGCGGTTCCCTGCGGATGGCGCATCCGCCTCGATACTCGGACCAGTGATACCTACCGACATCACGATTGACCTGCGAATGGACGAATTGAACGAAGTCCCGCGGGATTACTACCTGCTGCGAGCATCGACATGCCATGCAGGTTGGGTTTGGCGAGCGAGAACGGCTGTCGCTGGACGCCTTATACCCTGCTTCGAGTCATCGCTCGATTATTTTTATTGCGCTCGCTGGCGGGCCCGGGTCACGTGAGGCCGCCTGGTATGCCCGAAACGCCTCAAGACATTTCACCCGACACAGTGGTCTTCTCATCCCACCGACGCGAATTCGCTGTATCCTCAACCCCGTGTTGCGCAAGCCGGCGGCACTTTTGAGGAAATCGTTCGGAACATCACTAAGATCGGCCTGAAGCGACCAGATCCACGCGTGGCGCAGACCCGTTGCTGGAACTGACCCAGCGAATTATAGACCTCGGTCTGTGGTTCAGTGGTCGCTCGAGAGGCGTCATTGGAACTTCAGTCAGGATGCCATCCCGGCCATCATCATGACGCAGACGAAGTGCGATATGCCTTGGTCATGAGCCTCGGGAGAACTGGCGCCCCGCCGCCAGCACAGCCCGATCGACCTGATGTCGCGAGATCGGCAACTGCGCAAAACGTTGGCTTACAACGACCGCCATGATCGGCAAAACAAGATCGGGGTCGACGTCGCAGACTATGTTGGCATTTGATCGCGCGGGCTTCTGGGAACGCGGGGAAGAACGGCTGGCTCGGTCGTGGAAACCGGTGCCTATTGCGTCTGAACCTCGCAGCGACATTTCAAAGGACAGATGCCGAGGCGGGCAGTCGCGCTTCTTGATGGACGCTACACCCCAGAAAAAAGCTTGCGGCTGGCAAGAACTGGCCGCCGTGCGCGCCTCATCCAGCAGCGCGATTGCACGGGCCGCGCCTTCATCGAAGACAGCTATGGCAGAGTGCGACGGCGTAAACGCCTTTGACCAGCGACCGCGCTAGTGCTGCTTTATAAACAGGAGGCCGAAGCCGCAGAAATTGTTGATCAAGAAGGCCGAACTGACGCAGGCCGGCCTTGATGTTCGTCGTGCGAGGCGTTTCGCGCGCTTGAAGACGATGACACTTCCTGACGCTTCTTTGCGCGCAGTAGGGTCTGACAACCTGCCAAACCTATCTCGGGGGCAAAACGCTGGACGCTGGGAGCGGTCAGAATGAGCCGGGGGCAGCGTAAAAGCCCCGACCGCGGGTTGCGCTCGGTTATTGAGAGTTGATTGCAGTTCATGTGCGGGTTGTGCGGGTCCTGCCCGTGCGCGCGCTTGAGCGCATCGGTCCAATCCTAGCCGGCAAAGTACCGCCAGATCGACCGCGTCCAATCAAGAGGTTGGCTTGGTGGAACGCCGGTCGTCACGCATCCCCGGTGAGGAAGGCACCTTTATGTGCTGGATGGGGCATGATCAGGATCGGAAGTGCTGGAAGGATCTCGGCGTTGAGCGGGTCCGAATGCCTTTTGATGTTCGCACGGACGGACGAGGCTTTCACCCTATTAACAATGCGGATCAGCCGTCTTTGCGCTCATTCCAGGAGCTCAGATTGATCCGCAAAGGCCAATCGAAGCGCGGTGTCCTCGAGGGGAAAGTCGCGCCTAGCGCGGATCTCGCAACCCGCGCAGCATTGTTCGCAAGCGCAAAAGTTGTCGACGGTACTCTTGCGGAAGAAAAGCCGTCCGCATATCTGAAGGGACAAACCCACTGACCGCGACGGCCGTTGTTCGGAAATTCTTTGGCGGCAAGATGAAAGCCATGCGCCAGATTCGAGGCGGGGCCGAGCTGATGATGAACGCGAAAACCCAATGGATTCGTACCAGTCATTACATTTCTCCGCAATTCTGGCGGGAACGCGCCCAGGGGACACCAAGGCTGGTTACAACGAAGGAAAAAAACCCAAAAGAAGATGAAAAGGGGCCCGATTCCAACCCGGGATGGGCCATTTTTGGCCCGCATTGGAGCGGCGGGAAGGGCTGGGCCCGGGGCTGCAGGGGGAAAAAGGGGGGGCCCAAATTCCACCTTTGTTCCCAATTTTCAGGGGGGGGGGGGGGGACACCTTACGGGGCCAGGGGAAAAAAACCATCTTTGGGGGGGCAGGGCTTGTGGGAAAACGGGAAATTTTTTTTTCCCCCCCCCCAGAAAAAAAGGGGGCCGTTAATTTTTCTGGGGGGGGGATAAAAAAAAAGGGCTGCTGCGAACGCCGCGGTCGTGCAGGTTATCTGACCGCAGCATCGACTCTTCTCTTT
>Ga0163217_1072377_pt1 | contig 10458 bp, 14 predicted proteins | sample SynspAceP_FD_185933 | JGI IMG/M metagenome (GOLD analysis project Ga0163217, IMG submission 185933) | Saline lake microbial communities from Ace Lake in Antarctica - Synechococcus sp. Ace-P (PacBio error correction) | ecosystem: Environmental > Aquatic > Non-marine Saline and Alkaline > Saline ... | reverse complement strand
GGAGAGAGATCCGGTCTTCAAGGCCTCGCCCTTAGTCGGTTCAAGAGAGCCAAGGAACCAGTTCGCCTTCCCGCTCAACGCGCCGATGGCATGTCACTCACACTTCCTTGGTGACGGCACGTTGTAGTCGTAGTGGGCGAGAGTTTTGGCGTCGGCTTCCAGCGAGGGCCGTCCTCATCACGAGGTTGAAAGCCGTTGGCGGCAGCACCGGAAGAGGTTGGCGGGGCTGTTGCACGTGGTTCCTGGTGCATCACCACCGGGATGCCGGGATAGGTTTCCCGGCTGCCAGAATCAGGTGGCGAAGAAGTCTCGCCGGCGCGTTACTGACGGGCGGGCCGCGGGAGGCCTGCCAGGATGACGGGGCTGTCGGTTTCGTAGGGCCGCCTCCATGATCGACTGCACGTTTCCAGGATTGTTGACGTTGAAGCCGATGCGCCATAAGCGTTCTCGCAAGGCGTGGATCGAGCAGGCAGCCGAAGCGGAACGATGGCGCCATGGTGAAAACCTCTGATGGAAGTGGTGAAGGACCGTATTGGGGCTGGAACCGGAAGCCGGTGATTTCAAGGGCAAGACGGAATTAGGCCACCTCTAGGTGATTTCTGTCGTTCTCCTGTTTCAGCACCAGCAGGGCGCGGCACAACAGCGCGTTGGCTGCGGTGCCTTCGGCCAGCCGGCGCATCGGCCGTCCTCCCGCCACTGTCGCTCCAGGCTGGTGGAGGCGAGCGACCGGCGCAAATCGCCATCCACCAGGTTTTGGGCGAAGGCGACGGTTTGGACCGAGCCAGCAGCGTGCAACGGGCCGCTGCACTGCGCCACAAAACTGGAAACCGTGGACGTATCCGAACGGTTGTCGCTGCGCACCAGGGCCCCCTCGCTTAGCATTGCAGCTCAGCCACAGCCCGGCCCTGGCGCGTACGAGAATGGGCGAGACTGGGCGGGATCCGTGGCCGCGCTTCCCTTCCAGCTCCAGGCGAGCTGGGCGCTGTCGTCGGCATCCACCCGGCTTTGCCGGCCGCTGCCATCGGGCAGGGGGCGCTGGGAATTCGCCATGTGGCGAGCGAGCGCTCGGGCGGTGCACGGCCCCACACTGCGGATTGTCGAAGCGTGGGTGCCCGAGGGCCCCAGCACGCCGCCACTTCGCTGCGCTGTGAATTACAGTCCGGGTCTGGAGGCTCGGCGCGGGTGCCATCAGCCAGTCATGTCACCAGCCAGGGATCGCGATGGCCAGCTCTGAGCAGGCTTCGAGCTCGCTGGAACAGCGGTACGGCCGATATTCCGAAGTCGACCCGCCACGCTCAGTTCCGGCGCTGATGGGCCAGGCGTTTGCAGTTCAAGCACCTGTTCGGGCCCCAGCAGACCCGCGTTTTTTCCAGCAGCAGGGCTTTCCCGCCTCAAGGCGGCGCAGGCCAGCTCAAAGCGCGGGCGCGGTGGGGTCGACGATCCACAGCCTTCGAGCGGATCGGCGAGCAGTTGGCTTCGAAAACACTGGAATCGGTAACTCGGCGCTGCGCAGGCGTTCAAGGGCGAACGGTGCGGCGCGATGCCAGAGGGCCACGGATTCGTGCCCGGGCAGGCGCCGCAGGGCAGGGCAGGTGAACCTTCGCCAAAACCCAGTGTCGGCCACCTCACTTTGAGCGGCGACAGTTGTAGTCATGCGGCGGCGAGCAAGGGAGCACGGCCGCGAGCCTCCTCGATCAACTTCGCTTGATCAAGGTGTCGCCGGCGGCGCTTTGCCAGGGGCTGAAGGCGGGCAGGCCATTCACCGACAACGGTCACGGAAGCGTTTGCTCGCTGCGTTGATCTCCTCACGTTAGGAGGCTGCCCTTGCTGGTGCTGTCTTCTGGGCTTTGAAGCGGCTCAACACCGAGAGGTAGCGCTCGGCGGCTGCGGCCGCAGGCTGCCTTTTCGTCCACCACTGCTGCCCCTCCTCACTGGCGCTCACTTCTTCCAGCTCACCGGCCGCGGCAATGGCGGCCGGCGGCAGGCAAGCCAGTGGCAGGCCAGCCCAGACCAGGACAAGGACTCACCAGGACTGTTCAAAGGACTTGCTCAAAGACCTTGCTCAGCAGGTTGGTTGCGCCAGCGTGACCGGGGGGGGGATCTTCCATGTCCTGCTTGCCACGGCGGGCGCACCATGCAGCCTGAGCAGGCTGGAGAGGGTGCTTTCAGCGGGTGCGCGGAACAATCTGGTTCGACGAAGGCCGTATTGCTCGAGCAGATATTCGGCGGTCTGGAACCCTCGGGAGTTTTTTCACGAGGGTTCTGCTCGATCACCCGGCGGCGGCAACAATCAGGGCCTGGGTTCGCCAGGATCAGGTCGCGGGGAATTTGGCGAAGCTGGCGGTTACGCCGCCGTTGTGGGTGGGTGAGCAGCGGGGATGTAGAGCAGTTCGCCTGGCGGTGCCGCTGCAGCGCCCGAAATCTTCGCCATTTGCATAGGCTCAGCATTCCTGATGCGGCACCGCCGAGGCGCAGACAATTCACCAGGCAGGCCGCGATCTGGCGTCTCAATCAGCCGGGTCAGCTTCTCGCCCACCACCGATGCCATTCGAGCCGCCAGAAGCGGAAATCCATACCCCCAGTGCCAGGGCTGTCATCAGCCGCCAAATCACAGACAACCGCATCTCTCAGCCCGTGCTAGCCCTGAGCTGGTCGAGGATCCGATCGGCTAGCTGCGTCGGTCTTGAAGGCCAGCGGGTCCGTCGGGCCAGATCACGGTCCACCGGACATGAGCTCCCTATCGGCCATCAGCCGATTCCGGGCGCCGCTGTCATGTTGTTTGTGGTGGCCGCAGCCGATGCAGACGCTGGCGTTGGTGATTCAGGTCTTTGCGGTAGACGGACCAGGCCACATTCCGGGCACTTGCTCCGAGGCCATCCCCTTCTTCCACCTCTGGGCGTGCACGACGCCGGAGTGGTCTTTGCGTCGATCGGCGAACAGTCGAAACAGCGACATTGGGCTTCAGGCAAGCTCGACGGCGAGGAGTCCATTTAAAGGCTGCGCGCGCTGAGGATTTGGAGCTGGCTCAGCCACCAGCTTTCGCCGGCCACCAGGTGGCGTGCGCAGGCCAGGATGGGACCGAATGAAAGGGTCCCTGGGCCCGAGCAAGCCGCCCAGCTGGCGGCCGCACCGAGCAGGGCTCCGGTAAGGGACGGCCGCATCACCTGCCCCCAAAGGCCTTGCCAGGCCCAGCCAGGCGCGAGCAGGGCAGCGAGCTTGCGTCGCCCAGCCCCAAGCCGGCCGGCCCGATCACCGTTTCGGCCAGGCGCTGAGCCCTTCAAAAGGCCACAGGCCAGCGGTTGGCAAGCCAGGAGATGGTCGGCCAGCAGTCGCGGGCCGTCGCGGCGACTGGCTCCAGCCCGAGCAGGGGCGGTGACGGCCAGACCAGCCCAGGGCCCCAGCGGGCAGAGGGTTCGGGCAGCCAGGAGATGGTCGCCAGTCGATCAGGCCAGGGGCAGCAAAACCATCTGACAGCAGCCAGCCGAGCGGACAGCAGCATCCAGGTCGGCGGGCGTTGCCATCGCGCTGCCTGCACGCGAACAGGCATGGGCGATTCAAGGCGCGGCGCTGAGCAGCATCGATCAGTGGATAGCCGAGGGCGATCGGCCGCTGGCAATCGGCGCCGCAACGCGCAGCAAGCAGCCAGCTGATCAGCGGCAGGTTGTGCTGCCAGCGCAGCTGAGTGCCGCAACGTGGGCAATGGCTGGGGGGGTAAGGATCGATTGCGCGCGGAAACCCTGTGGATCACCACGCTTGAGAAACTGCGACACAGGCGCCAAGCAGGGCGCAAGAAATGGGCCAGGCCAGGGTGATCGGACAGGCGGGGGCAGCTGTCTGGAGGGTCATGCGGCGAAAGCGCGGGACGGCCGACCGACTGCGGATCAGATCCAGGGGCACGAACTGTTTTCCGTCGGGGCAGCACGGCACTTTTCAAATACCACGCCGCCCCTGGCCGTTGCGGTGTGGCAGGACGATTGCCGATCGGGGGTTCCCCCGGGCCAATGTATCGAAATAGTGGAAATTAAGATCTGGCGCGCCCGGTTGCGCAGACCTCACCACTGTTGATCGGGGATCCAGCGCAGGGGAGCCGTTCCGGGCCCGCGGGCCCTCGGTCAGAAGGACGGCAGCGGGGCGACGGATCGGAACCTGAGGCTGGTGGCGAAGGAAATCGGGCCTCACCAATGCTGAACGTAATGGCGCCAGCCTAATCGCTCAGCGTGGTTGGATTTGGTCCTTGATCCTCCGGCCGATTGATCGCGTCGGAGTCTCCATCGCGAAGCCCATTTTGCCGCCATTGACCACCAATGCGTCTGGGCTCGACATGAAGGAGTCGTGGATCATCGCAGCCAGATAGGAAAAATCGTATCCCCCACTTACTCGGGGCTCCTTGCGGAAGTGTGGATTGATCACGAAGCTTTCATCGGGAGGGATGTTGCGGCAGATGAACGGGTGAGGTGTCCACCGTGGCACCGCTGGGAAGTTGATATCAGGTGCGGCTGATATGGGGTAGTGACAGATGTTTATTGATGTAGTCAGGCATTGCGCGCAGGATCGTATCGGATTCGCCTCGGAGATAGCCACGCTCGGCGTTTGTCACGGGCTGAGTCTTCTGGATCCACTCCAGATTGGCGATCGGCACCACGCGATCAGCAGATCGACCAGGCGCGGCCACTCATTAGCCTCGCCACACGCACGTTGCAGGCCTTTCGTAGAAAAGCACATTCGGTGTTGGGGAATCGGCTCCCAGGGGTTGAACTTGACCGGGTCCAGGCTTGGTGCAGCGCCGTTTGTGCTCGGGCGGGCTTCCTCGGGGCTGTGAGGTAGTAAGCGGCTTCTCGCGTTGCCGCGTTTTTGCCGTTAGGGTGCGAACACTTCGACTTGGTCAAGCGTTGGCCTCCGGTCCGAAGTGCGAGAAATTCACGCCCGCTTGCTTGGGCCATTGGCCATTCCGCTTCATCGGAGCCCGCTCGAAACGGTTGATAGCTTGTCACCTTCACACGGCCGCACGATTCTCTTCGCGATCGAAGATGTTGCTCGAAGGCGGTTTGACAGTGCTGTCCCGGCGCCGGAAAGACGGTGACAGCCACGATCGGGGGACGCTTGGACATCGGCGAGCGCGAGGAAGGGGGATCTGAGGTTTTCGAGGTCGCCGGTTAGAGGCCGCCAGCACGCAGCTCACCCATGCGCGACAGGCCACGGCGGCCTCGCGGCTGCGGCCAGAATCGCCGGTGGATGGCCAGCGGGCCAACACGGCGTCGACAGCCGCTCCAGCTGGTCGGCGGCTCGCTTGCTTCAGGCCGACCGCGCATAAAATGCGGCTGAGAGTTGCCATGGCCGGGGGTTGCCCCCGATCGAGGCCGCGATGTCCGGGCCTGAACCATTGCAACGGTCTCAAGAAAAACTCCCGGCCGTGGCGCCGAGCGAGCTGACGGCAGCATGCGATGCGTTTCTGCGCCGCTGTTGAGCATGGCGGGCTTCATCGCTGAGGATTTGTCGCCGGAAACAGGATTGCCGGTGAGCGCACATTCGATTTATGCTTCGGGCCCGCACCACGTTGCATCGCGCTTTATCCACATTAGAGGTGGATGAGCTCCACTGCATGGGAATTCGGACGCGAAATGCTGTCGACCCGGTCACGCAGAGCTGGCTGACATCGAGCACGTTGGCCTTGTCAACACTGCAGAGCTTGCCGCCGCGCTCGCTCGCCAACTGGAACCAACCCTGGCGATCCGTCGATTTCGAATCGCCTGTAGGCCGGGTTCGTGGTTGAAGGCCCTCACCTGGCCATCGGCCTCGAGCGGCCCTTGAGGGTGTGCGAATTAGATGCCACGGTGAGCTCACGGCACACCAGCAATTCCACCCCCTCGATCACTTCGGCCTTGAGGCTGCTGGGCGCGGCCAGAAGGGGGCCGGGATGATCTTCAACGGCGCAGATTGGCGAACAGCCCCAGGCCAGCGCGCAGGACGAGAAGGCCGCTTTCGGGGCGCTTGCGCCCTGGGCGGCTGTGTGCGAGGGCCGCCGATCGCCGCGAGCAGCACGGCGTCGCTCTGGCGGCAGGCCTCAAGTGTGCTGGCCGGCAATGGTCCCCGCAGCGTCGATCCGGCGGCGCCACCGATCGGCTGGCTAGTCGTATTCCGGGCAAAACCGTGCCTGGCGCTCAGCGCATCCAGCGGGCCCCGGGCACCGCGGTGATCTCCTGGGCCGATGCCATCGCCGGGCGAGGGTGATCCAGGGTAACTGGTCATGCAGGTGGCCGGTCTTATCAATCAGCGAGAATTACCGGCCGGGTTGCCCTGGCCCCCCTTGTGCCTTCAGGGGTTCCTCCGGAGCTGGCCGAGTGCCCTCAGCTGGCGCACGCTGCGGGCCAGCTCCGGAGTTTGTTGGAGACGACGGCGGAGCAACGCAACACACCGGTTCGGGATCGCCGGGTAGCACTTGACCACTCGCCGGCGGCGATTTCACCATGGATTCCGGATTTGGAGGAGCAATGGGCCCGGATCGCCATCACGGCACGGCTGGGCCACGCCACCTGGCCCGCAGGATCCACACCGTTGCCAAGCACGGCGCCACCGGCGATCCCCACCTGGGCCGCCAGAGGCACCAGCCCGGCCGGTGATCACCGCCATGGCCACATGGCACCAGGGTTGTCAATTTTGGTGCCGGCACCGAGCGGTGTTCTCGCCACGTGGGGGCGATCGATGGTGGGAAGCCGACAAGCCACTTCCACCCCCCCTCCAGCACCACCCGGCCGTCTGGGCACTTCACCAGGCCGGAGGCGTGTGGGTACGAAACCAAAGCCCTCAGGCACGATCACCGCGTGTACGACTGGATGACACAGCCAAGCCCGGAGCTGCTGCCGGGATGGAGCACCGCATTTGGATGATCTCGCAGCTTCAGCAGCTGCCGTTGTCGTAAGCACTCATACGCCGGGATGGAGGGTGCAACCGCGGACTTACGCGCAGCCACGGCAACCGATACGGCGCGGGCACCCACGTGGGCACCTCGGCCGGCCAGGCTTGGCGGCTGGATACCACCACGGCGCTTGGGGGGAATCCCCGCTGGCTTCGGTGCTGGGGTGGAGGCGGCAAGGGCCTCGGCGAAAGCCCAGGCGCGGATCTTGAGTCGCCACCCAGGCCAGCCCCCGCCTCGGTGGCCAGGCGCTGCAGTCGGGTCGAGGGGCAGCAGCAAGGGCGCGGCGGCGCTGGCTGAAAGGCGGCCGCCCAGGCGTTGCCGGATTCGAGGAAGGCCAGCTGGCCGGCCCCGGCGCGATCGAAGGGCTCTCGCGCCGCTGAGCTCAGGATCGGCCGCCAGTGCCTGGTGCTTTCTCCTCCAAACGGCGCTGATAAACGATCGAGCCGGCTGCGAAGCGCATTTCCCTCGGGCGGACGGGGCCCGGATCGTAGGCCCCACCTCCGCGAGCCGCTCGCTGCAAGCGTAAATACCAAAACCAGGTAGCCCCGGCGGCGGAGGTCGGGAACGATCCGGCGAAGGATCAAGGGCGGTATGCGGGCGTCTGAGCTCTGGAGGTGTCGTGCAGCACCAGATTCCACGGGGTGGCATTGATCCAGATGAACAGGGCGCATGAAACCACAGAGGTGGGCACGCAGGGTATGTCCCAGGAAGATCGAGCCGAGCACCAGCGATAGGGGGCCGCCGGCGAAGCCAGTCATCCATTCTTCCCTGTTGGAACCAGCCGCCGCGGGGCGAACCAGCGCCAGCTGGGCTGGGCTGGGGCAACGGCACGGCTCGATGGCCTGGCTCGGTCCGGCGCAGTGGTCTTCGAAGGCTGGCCTGGACAGGCGATCGCCCGTTCGTCACGGCCAGAGATGGTTGCCGAGTTCGTGGCCTGCGCCAGCGCCCGGCGGAGGGGAAGGGCTCGTCGCGCGCACGATGGGAGCCATCAGAGAAGGAAGGTGGGGCCGGCACCCCTAATCCTGAAGCAGTCGAGAATTGGCGCCTGAAGCCGCGCCGCCGCTCGCGTCCGTCATCGAGGTTGAGGCCAGCCGCTTCTCTCCGGTCCGGCCCACAAAGTCATCAGAGGGTCTAGGGCAAAACCAGCAGGACACGGATCACCGAGAAGGAAATACAGCAGGACAGCAGCGCAGGCCCAGAACAGCAAAACTCAGGATAGGACAGCATGGGCGGCTATCGGAGCGCCTGGTTCAATGCAAGTGTGCGGCGTGAGGCATTTTGGGTGTGGGCGGTTTGGCATGTGGCGTGGGCGGACAGTCTGGATCTGAAGCGAAAAACATTGGAGCTGAAGTTGACTTCGTGGGAAGCCAACGTGGAGTGGAGCAGGCGTTGTTTGTTGAAGGCGGCCACCAGTAGTGCCTATTGAACTCCAGTCTTCCCAGGGTCATCAGCACTTAAGGAAACCTATTCGAAAGGTGTGCCCTGATGAGCTGACGCTGGCCCGATGAGTGTTTCAAGACTGCTTATATGTTGGCCTTTGGTTGTCAGACAATCGAAAGGGCGGACAGCAGCCTTCCAATCTGCGCTGACTTGGCCTGAATGGCTTGCGCTCACTGCCGTTGACCGTCAGCTTCTTTTTGGGACAAGCATCGGCCATTGGTGTGAGCGATACAGTGTCATCATGCGATTCAAGGGTCCGTGTTGATGTTTGGCAAAAGAGAAGGGCAGGTCAAGAAGCAGTGCCTTGTTTCTGCTGGCTGGCATCCTGGCATTGATCCTGGCTTCCTTCCTCTCCATAAGCCCATGCGCAACTTACCGCTCTCCGGTGAGAGTTCTGTTTACAAACAACGTCTGCCAAGCAATGTGGGATCACGCCAGGCCAAACGCTGTGGGCGCAGTGGTTGTGTCGAGTTGTCATTCCGATATATTTCAAGGCGAAAGAACGTGATGCACCGATTGATCTCGCTGTTCAGCTGGAGCCTAAACAACAGAGGATGAAGTCATGAGACCGTGGAGCGACGGTCGGACACGATTTGAACAAAGTTTCAGCGCCTGTCGTGGCGCAGCTGAGGCGTTCACAAAACAATGGGAGGAACCGCGGGGATCGACATGGCGGTTGATCAGAGCCCGGTGGAAGCAAGGCGCCTTTTTCTTGGTTGGAACGACGCGGCTAAAGCCGGGTCACAAAGCCACCCAAGCATAGAAATTGGCAAAGCAACAATTGCCACGGTTGTCCTTTGCGGTGGTGATTCGAGCATTGATCTATCTCAGCAAATTATGCCACAATCACTGATGTTGATGCTGACAAATGCCCGCACAACCAACGCAAGAATTGGCTGAGAAATGGGCAAGAGGATCGCTTCGGGCCTCTCTCAACGGTTGCGGTTTTGGCGGAGTCGCCTTTGAGCCGGTATCCCCTGGTCGCCCAATCCTTGCCGCTGGATTCACGGGATGATTGCCTTTACTGCATTTGTGCTTCCTCTCGGAGCTGAGGCAGTGCTGCTCCGAGACCGAATCGTGCCATTTCAATCCAGTCTGAAATCAACTGGAATCAGCCGGCAAAAACAAGCGCCATGATCCTGATAGGGACCTCCCAAGGGGGGCGCCGATCCGCTCGCGGAAGACCGGCACTCCTCAATGGCCGTCGAATGTTTCGAGGCGCTTCAAACTTTCAGTTCCGCTGCAGTCACAAACCCGAATGTCTCTTTGCCAAGAAGCCCCTGCGACGGATTCGGCAGGACAGTCCAGCAGACATGGGTCAAACAAGCCAACCTCAGAAAGGCCTCTGGGATTCGGGTCTGAAGGACTACAAAAGGTCCCCTTCAAGCGGAATAAAGTCTCTGGGAATAATTGCACTCAAAGCTCGTCGATCGTTCTGCTGCTGAAGACGCATGTGGGCTGGGTAAATTTCTGTTTTAAATGATCTGGCCAAGTAAGCCGTACGACCACGTTCTGGCCCTTTGCCCAAGCAAAGCTAATTCTCTTGTTCCAATTGATTGTGCTTGTTGGCTCCTTGCTCAGGCGTGGGTTGAATTGTTTGATGGAATCAAAACGCTTCAAATATGGGTTCGTGATTCAAATCCTCCAAGCTCAAAGTTCTATGCGCTATTCAGATGCGTTGCACCCCTAATGCACGTGCTTAAAAGAGAAATCGGGTGGTTGAAATGCTTTCTTTTTTGGAAATTCATAATGCCACGAATGTTAACAAATCGTTGGATGACCAGCGTCCTCGCCGGGGAAGCGGGGGGTTGTGGCCAATTGCCATTGGCCTTTCTCTCCAGGAGTTTCGCTGGAGAAACAAATCAGTGATGGAATTAATGATTCCTCTCAAACGGAATCGAATTCGCGATCGGCGATTTCATCAAATTGTGGAACGCTCTGGTTGGATCGTTGAATAATGACAATCTGCCACCACCAACTAACGTCCCGCTGGGGCTGGCTGAATCAACCTTCCCACAAGTGAAATAACGCACGTTTCCACTTTCCAAGATTGGTCACGGGTGGACTTTGAAAGTGAGTGTCTGCCCCGATGCCCGATCCCCACG
>Ga0163217_1035056_pt1 | contig 10458 bp, 6 predicted proteins | sample SynspAceP_FD_185933 | JGI IMG/M metagenome (GOLD analysis project Ga0163217, IMG submission 185933) | Saline lake microbial communities from Ace Lake in Antarctica - Synechococcus sp. Ace-P (PacBio error correction) | ecosystem: Environmental > Aquatic > Non-marine Saline and Alkaline > Saline ... | reverse complement strand
TCGATCAATCAAAGCTTTGCCACCGGCGCTTCAAATTCTGGATCTCGGGCAAAGAAACCCGTACTGTATAATCGCCCAACCCATCTGCACAGGTCCCAATTTCCCACTGCTGATTTAATTCGGCCATCTTCGGCTTCTTCCCTTTTATACTTCAGTGACTCCCTAGATTTGAAGGGTAAGCTTTGAATTCCGCCCCGTGAGCTTCTGCCCACTAAAAGTCGTAATAGCCTGCACCATCACCTGGGTATGGAGGATTTCATGGAAATCACAATTCTGATAGTAATTTTCATCCTCGCAAATCCTCAGAAACGTCCAAGGCAGACTCTACCATTCCAGCGGCGTATCGCCATAGCGACTCAGAATCCGATCGGAAAGCGGAACCGTGGTTGGTTCCAATTGCATAGCGTACCGTCTTTCCTTACAATGGTTTACCCAAAGGAAGGAATCGCCTCTCGCGATTCGATCCAGTTCATCCTGATAGCTCGAATCCAGTATATTCGATTACCTCGAATTTTTTCTTTCAGCATAGTTCCCGGATTCACCGTACTTTTCCCACAATCCTTGGCAGCTTACTTCAGCAGCATCGGGTGAAATGAATTCTGCCACAGAGGTGTTTTATACCCTCTTTTGGCGAGCTCATCTTTAATATTTTTGAGATTCTCGGCCTCTTTGATAACTTGAGCCGTGATCGAATCAACACACCCACCTCGATCATCGGATACTTTGCTCTACCGAACCAAATGGTATCCATGGTGTCCACAGAGTCATGACTGTACCACAATATATTTAGCCGCTCCGATGATGACATCGCCGATTGAAACCGGGACAGGTTTTCCTTCGAGAATAGTGGGTGAGACTATCGCAATAAACTGATCTAAACTCTTGATGATGGCTCCATAACTGCCTTTAAAATATCGCCTAATTGAGGCCTAATAGTAATTTCTTCAATAACGGGACTGAGCGAAAAGATTGTATGGCTCCCCAGACACATTCGGCTACACTTCAGCCCTCATAAACCGCTTCAACTGGTAAATCAGACCCTCCCAAACGCGCGTATAAGTAGCTCCAGGGGAGAATTGAAGTAACCTTGATCTGATAAGGCTTAAGTTCCTCCCGTAAGCATTTTGCTCATGCCAAGCATCGCCCATTTGGAAAACCGCATAGCTCCGCCATGGGATAGGCAGTGGTGCCTGCAATCGACCCCATACTAAAAATAATAAGCCTGATTTCCGTTCAATCATTCTCTGCACAAACGCTCTGGTCAGGTGATAAGCTGAAAAGAGGTTGGTCTCCATCTTCAATTCAAAAATTTCCTTCGGGCTCATCATGGATCGCTCGGAAGGAAAACTCCAGTATTGTTGACCAAGACATCAGGAATCCCAATTTTCTTTACAGATGCTGCGAAAGCTGATTACTTCATCACGCTTGGACAAGTCAGCTTATTGGCAAAGACTTGAGTATCAGGGAAATGATTTTTGGATTTCCATTTTTAAACTCATTTCGAGTTCCTGTTGGTTTCTAGAAACAGTAAAAACTAGTAAAGCCCCTTTGCCGAAGCGCAAAATTATGGCTTTTCCTATCCCTTTGGGCCTCCAGTAACGAGGAGGACTTTTGCTCATTTCGTTCTGTTTTAATAGTTAGTATGACAACTATCTAGAGCTTAAGCAAGTTACATTTTTGTTAAAAGAGTGCGGAAAACTGCATTTCGACCTACGTTGGACGATCCTATCCAGTCCCTTGAGTTTCTCCCTTCATATACTAAATTCATTGAAGCCCTCTCCGATTTCTGAAGCCAGTTCCAGCGTCCAAGTTGACATTGGTTCCTGGAGTAAGTGCCTTGCTAGCCATCTCATACCCTATGCGCGAGTTGGCGATTCCATTTGTAGTCAATCTGAATCCCAATTGAAAATTCCGGTAAGCGTTGTTTTTAATCGCCTTGCATGAGCGCAGATTCCAGTCCAAGCTGATGGCAATTGTGCTTTTTCGTTAAATTCAGGATTGGCTCACATTTTTTTTCCCGGTAAAAACTATTACCGAGGCTGTAGTTCAAAAGTAAGGGTTGGTGCCAGGCAAGTTCAGGTCGATCAGCTGCTGATGATATTGTAATTGCGATTGGAAAGAAAATCTTGAAGCAGATATTTCGATCCCAGTGACCATGCGATAATCGAATCGTGGTTTGCGAGGTGAAATTGAAGCGAGTATTCCACGCCAATCTTTTGAATTACATCTTCAAATCCCCGCGAGGCAATTGCTTGAAACTGGGGAAATCGAATAAGGAAAGGTCAAAACCATATTTGCCCGCCGCTCGATTGAAGAAAAAAAACTACTCCGAATCACTGTCGAGGAAAGGATATCCTCCCGATTGATCCACCAATTAAAAGATTTACTCTGCCTCCGAATGTCATTGAAGGACTTTCTTCTCAATAACCCAAACTGGTCGTATTCGAGAAAACTTGTGTAGAAATGCTTTTAGGCCTGCTTCTTTTTCCATTCCTCGGGAAATTGGCCTTACCCGATTTAATTTCAGAATACTTGGTATAAGCTGCACATAGGTATCGGTGGGCAATCAAAATTTTGATGTATGCTTTTCTTCAGATTGGATCGCCAGATAAAAACTCATTCAATTGCTGAACGCCATCTCCATCGATCATCTTCCGCCAATATGGGTCCGTCTCCATTTGGCGCTGGAGAAAGACAAACTCTCGCTGCAGGCTCCCGACCATTTCCCAAAATGGCCATTGCTGATTTCATTCCGTAGCGCATTCAAAGACTCCCTTGTAATCCAACTTTCCATCACAGTCAGCTCGTGGGTAATTCCCGTTGCAAATATTCCAGCTCCCTATAACGTAAAAGTGCGAACTCAGAAACTATGTTGCGCGTCCACTGTCTTCGGAAAGTTCAAAGTTAGAAGTGAAAGCTTCGTGTATTTTTAAAAAGTTCACCCGGAACAGGAGCTTATTTCCCTCCAGGCTGCATCCGCCAAGAAAAGAATACTTCAGAGAATGCATTTGCGTTACGCAAATAAATCAAGTGCTCTTGAAGGTCAAATAGCCGTGCTGATCACTGAGTCCGTTCAGTAATTTCGAAGGGCATTTCTGATCGAAGAGAAAATGGGTAGCCGGAACCAAAATCTTGGAATTGAACTAATAGTTCCCAAAATACGAGTCCAGTCGACTCAATGTATCGCTGATCGCTAGTCAACCTGAAGAACTCTTGCCGAAGTCTGAATTTCTCTCCCAGCTGATATCCAATTTGCCAAATGCTCGTCCATTAGCACATTTTCCCGATTTCTCAGGTAAATCTGGTAATTGAACCGATCCAAATTTATCCTTTTCCAAAGCCAAGTCCAGCCGTAGAAAAACTGCTCCGCGCTGAGCTCGGCAATTGCTCCTGCGTCAATCCCCAATCCCGCGTCAAACCTCTGATATATCTAATCGATCAATGAAATTGAAATATGGTAGGAATTGTATTCGTATTCCGTTTTGGCCCTTCATCGTATAGCCTTGAAAAATACTGGAAGCGCGACCTTCCGACTCTAATCTACTTTCAGCAAGGCCTTGATTATTATCATCCCGAATTTCGACAAAGAGATTTTTGGTCCGTAGATGAAAGTGCCATTCAGTGTACACTTTTTCATAGTTACTGAGCTTAATTTCGCGTGCCTACTGTAGTCATCCGTTTACTATCTGGCGCTGGAGTTGGCTCAAAATCCGAATAATTCCTTGCGTTGCCCACTCATCCGAGGAACAATTCGAAGACCGTTCCATTGGAGAGTGACTCAACGCTTGGAGTTCGCCAAGCCCCTGCCCTACTGTGAAAATGACAATTCGAAATGGCGCAAGCTGGATCCGTGGAATATCGATTAATAGGTGAGCGGCTCGCCAATCCAATTTTCATACAATTTTCTCATTACAGATTCGATGTCAGGTCAAATGGCCCACTATCAACCGTGGATCAATGCCCAACTCAGTTTGGTCGCCACTGAAGCTTAAAAGGCCGGAGTCCTCCTTGGGAAAAATCTGCTAAATAAAGACGGTTTCAGAAATTATCCTTTTCCTGGTAATAATCAAGATACCTTCGACTACACATTATTTCGGCTATGTGTGGCTTCCGATAATGGATCGCGCTAAAATTCCGCTCAGCCAAATCAAAATCTATCGCGAACACGTGAATATTGAGTGATCAGGACTTTAGGGGTAAATGTGATCTCTGCCTGATTGTAATTTCAATCAACATAATCTTCATTGAAACACGTTGGAGCGCTTTCCGTCAAAACACACTCTTCGAATTTGCCAGTTGATGATGACAAATCGCTCATTATTTGGACCGCTAATTCGGTATGGGCCGAGAGTTCCTCGAGAAGGGGAAGTTGGAATAGAAGCAAATTTTCCTTGGCAATCGAGGGCAAAACCCTGGGAAACTGCGGTCCAATTTCTTTTAATTTAAATTGGAAAGTAAAATTGAAAGACCTTGAACATTTCCTATAGCGGAGAAATTTCTGATTTCCGGTGTTGGAAGCACGACATCTCAGCGGCAAGGAAAAAATTCTCATTATAAAGCTCGATTAAGACATATCAAAATCCTGGAATCTGCTGGGTATTTCCTTCTGGCTGAAAGGGACATTTTGATCCGTATACTAGCTCGAATATTCAAAGTTTTGTTCCGATGACGCCCCCTCCAGCTGGAGATTTCAGTGCAGAATTCACAAAAGACGTTTGCGGATTCCCAAAGAAATCCTCTGGTGAGGCTTCCGATTTATATAAATCCTCGTCCGGAAAAAAGCTCTTCTCCGAATCAAATGTAGGCTGACTCGCGATAGTTGAGTTGTCTTTAATCTTGCGGTAAAGAATCATAATCCGCAAGCAAAGTCCTTCTTGCAATTGGGCTGTCAAAGCCGCAAACTAAAAGGTCGAATAAGCAGACTTTGATGGAATCTGGCATTTGACCCTTCCTCGAATAAAACCCGTTCAAAGGATTTTTACTGAGGGTCAAAATCAAATGCGTAGGTGTTTCCTACTGTGTCACTTACAGAAATACTTTCTTTGAACACCGAAAGCGGAGTCGAGTCTCGGTCGGATTTTGAAAATAGTTACCGGAACCCAACGGCATTTTCTTTGAGCCAGCACAAAAGAAAACCGACCACTAGAAAATAAAAACCCAGGAAAAATTATCCAAACACGCATGGCAATGAGAATCGGCTTTTTGATTTTCAGGTACAAATCAGCTTGATCCTAATCAATGGGAAAGGTCAAAGTAAAAAGGTCGTCCCTTTATCATTTCGCTATCAAACAAATTTTTCCGCCTGCTGTTTCTACACCACTTCTGGCAATTGCCAGCCCGAGCCCCAGATCCGGTGGATGGTGGAGAAATTGGGGATAAAGATTATTCCTTGAGGTCAGGGTAAGTCCCCTGCCGTTACCAGTAACCCCAAAAACACATCCTTCTCTGTCATCCAGAGCCAAAAACACGAATAACAGGCCTCCGCCCATCTGGCGACAGCCTTACTCCATTGATAATTAAATTTGAAATCCAACCCGTCCAAAACAGCTTATCGTCTCCCATGATCGGATCATTCCAGAGAAGAAGTCCATCCGAAAAGCAAATCACTTGCTGATTATTTTTTAAAACTCAAGCACTTGGAAAGCACAGACTTGAAAATTCATTCGTCCTCATTCTTAGGCAAGGCATTATTAGCAAAAGTTGAAAACAAGAAGCAATCCCCGCTTCAAGGCGTCTACCTGATGAATGCAGGTTTCAAGTGATTTTTAAGTTTGTCACATCATCCAATCGTCCATCATTTTCCAGTCAAGTAAAGCTGAAGCGTCCAATTTTCATCGGAGTCAAATGGATTTTTAATCTCATGTGGCACCTGCTTGCCATTTTCCGCCAGGCAGATTCTTTCTCGGTGGTGCAAGTACTTTTTACTCGCTCCAAGCTTGAAGAGCATGTTGTTGTAATTCGTTGACCAGTAGGCCAATTCGTCTTTTGGTACCCCAATACATCGGCTCGTTACTTTCGAAGTTGTGGCTTCAATTTTTGCCGTCAGCAGCTTGGAATGGGGAAAGTTAATTCGTAGATTACAAAATATGAAAATGACAGAAAAGGATGAAATGATCACAAAGCATTGAAATATTACTCAGACATCTGCGATCACAGAATCAACTCAGACTCAGACTCGAAGAAAGGAACTGCCCAAAAATGCCAAGATTCCCTTTACTCCCAGCCGATGGGATGCCAAAATACCACCGCTTGTAGCTTAGATTTCCAATCCGCTCATTAGCCAAAAACTGATTTTACCAACTCTTGGATCTCAGCCAAATGCCGCAGGATTCATTAAAGGAGGAAACCCAGGGGGGGGGGGATCTGAATCCTTTGCTTGTCGAAAGAGCAATATGTGGCTGAGACGAGGCTTAGTTCCCCAATTCCGGTTGCTACCTGAGCTGAGGAATCCTTGAATCTATAGGGATAGAAATAACTCGCGAAGCTGGGTTAGTATATGCCTAGCTATGACCTCCTCAGTAAGAGATCGTTTAGACGCTTGTCTGGTTCTTGATTATTGAGGTAAGCTGCTCAGGTTTCCACGAATCAAGGAAGCTTTTTGATGTATTGTCTATCCAGATCCTCTCGATAAACTATTCGCTAATAAGCCAATGGTGATAATACTAATGATTTATGATAGGAAAAAAGAAAAGCAAAATTGAGATACAATTGAAGCTTGGTACTGTAGTGAATCAAAATTTCGATAGCCTTTTAAACAGGGGTATAATCAGAATGGTAAAAAGTAAGGAAAACAAAGCGACAAAAAAGAGTGAAATGTTTCCATAATAAAGTAGGATAAGCGTTTTTGTTCGCGTCATTGAGGTAGTAACTTATATGATCGTTTCCGCGCCTATTTTGGATTCCATAACTGATTTGGGATTCCCATATTTGTATCTGATCTTCAGTGAAAAGGCAGAAACGTTCCCCACGCACCCCAAACTGTAGAAATTGAAATGAACCAGACGCTTCTGATGAACATGATTTTCTTCGAGATTCGCATAATCGTACCAAAGCGGATCTAGCTTTTCTCTGTATTGCTTTCTCAGTAAAAGCTTTAGGATAAACAACTACTTGGCTTGCACTCGATAGTTGATTGAAACTGAGAGATAGATTGTCCCGAGTTGTACCGCTTCTTTGATAACCGTTTATTAAAAGAGACGAATCCGATGTCCAGAATTCGCTCATCTCTCACGCAGCTATATAACAATACAGCCGCCACACACAACAGCCTGGACATATTCGGACTTAATGCGAAAACTTGTTGAGATTAACCCCGCTCCGGTCTCCTTAGGCCAAAGTAATCTGCGGCCCGGAGGAGGAAAATATCCGAACCTGAACTTGCAAATCTGATCTATATAATTATTATCCTCCAAAAATTTAAATCTTTTCTAATCCTTGCGTCGCAATTGGTTCCTTTGAGAAAGCGGAATCAGCCTAATTCCTAGTTTGTATTTGCGAATAAAAACACGGTCACCTTGATTCGATCTGAAAATTTCCCCTAAGAATAACATCTTCATTCATCACATCATTTCTTCAATCAAATTTGGTGGCAAATCGATTTTATTTGACACACTAAAGACTGAGAGTTTCTGTCTGAAAAGTACTGATTCCAGTAATTATTGCGGATAAATTCAAACGGCAAAAGAAAAATTCAAGAAATATCGAAGGCCCCCACCGAAAAAAGACGTTTTTAAATAATTCGAACTTAGATCAGGGAAAAAAGCAAAATGAGGTGAATAAACAAATGTTATCCGGTTCTCCCAAGTTCGAGAGAAGAAATTGACGCCTAATAACCTGGAATCCAATTAGTTAGCATAATACATAAAAGGATTGCTTCTTCAGCTTTTGAGTCAAGGAGCAGGAAGATGATCAGGGAGAGGGAAAAGAGCACATAGTATTGCCTCCCCAAGAGGAAATATAGTATACCTGGTAAACTTAGCCCTTAAACAATCAAAATTCAGCTATCGGAATTAATATCCAAGGCCCACTGCGAGTTTTGATCAAATCGCTTGGAAGAAACCAAATGAAGTATAAAAAACAAGGAACTAATCAAAAAGAAATAAGAAGAACAACTTGATTTTCATGCGGTTTCCTTTTAAGATTTTGATTTTTTTCAAGCATAGGTTTCAGAAACCAGCTGAAAAATTAATCATTCCAAAAACAAAAAAGGTGCCACAGAGTGTTATTAAGCAATAAATCCCCCAAGCTTGGGATGTTAACCATTGACGATGCATATTCGATGGGTCAAATAAGCTCAAATAGAAAACTGGTATGGAAACCCCAAACTAACATGACAAGCGAAAGCCCAGCAACCATACTTAATAGAATAAACCAAAGTGGCCATGCCAGCGTCACCCTTTCGCCACTCTTCAACACGAAATTTGAACCAAAATAAAGGACAGCAGGAAAACGAGGGTAAAGAAGATGAGTATAGCGGAGTGATCACTCTTCCTGCGGGCACATAACAGCTAAAGAAATTCACTCCAAAAAGCTTAATACCCGCAGATTTGTGACTAGACTGCACCAAGATTGTCCTCAGGCGAAAACACTTCAAACTTATTATTCCCAAAGAGCCTTCTTAGATTTCGCTCACAGTGATCAAGTAATCATTTTCATCGTTCCTGGCCAAAATTAAGCGGCATGGACGTGAACCATTCCGGAACTCGGTATTATTCTTCGGATCGTGCGGATTGTTAATAGCAGAGTGCCATAAGTACCTTCGACAAGTTGATTTAGTCCTTACTCAGGTCAATACTTGTGAAAATCTAGAGAAAGTGAAAGTCAGACCAAAAAAGCAATTCCCCAGAAGGGTTAGAATGAAAAAATGGGATGCTTGTGGTATCGGTTACTTATTTTGAAAAAAACTGAAGAGAGTATCCTCTTTCTCACTCCATTGAGAACCTGAATAAAATTCTTCACAAAACTCCCGATCTACGGCCGAAGTTCTATCCTGAGATCTTTGAGATAGGTCTTTCTTGATTACTTTTTTTGAAAAAAAAAAAAGAAGATAAGAACAAACAAGAAGAAGAAAAAACACACTGATAAGGAATACAGCCTTCGGGTTTAACATGATTCATTTCCTTGTTAAAATAAAAAGAAGCAAAGTCTCTGATTCAACTTTGCTCTTTTGATTAGCGAATGCCAATTTTGCTTTTTCTTTCTTTGGCCTGCTCCCCGTACCAAAAGAAACCCAATTGCTGCCTTGCAATCAAATAAGCATAAAAAAAGATAGGAATTCCATATATTCAATCCTCAACCTATTGAAGTATCTCCCATTACTACGTTGTTTTCTACCGACGCTCGGCACAGGCACACCTGGGCGGCAAAGAAGCAGCATGGGACTACATAGTCCAAGTATGAAAGGAAAGCAACTCTAGCGAAATTCTCAATTTCTTTCATCTCTTTATTTTTTTAAATATCTCAATGGATGTAGTAAGGAGAGATCATTAAATAAACAACACTCCTGTCACGTCACATAAAAGCCAAATCGGGTACGAATCTAACTACTGTTTCTCGGTGTTTTTCTCGCTGATCGCGTCAGACCAAATCAATAAGCGGGAAAATAGAATGGGAAAAGTGCCACAGCCACCAATATAAATGAGTGATTAAAGGAAGTAATAAAGCGGCCTGATATGCCTTTCTCCTCCAAAGGTAGTTGCTCTGCAGCTGCCGCATTGATAGACCAACATTAGAAAACTAGGAAGATGGCTCCAAGCCCACAAAAGCAATTGCTCATGGAGGCTCCCATGATAGGCCAATATTCTTATTTTTTATAAATACGATTGCGGCTATCAAAGCCATGGACGCCCGGCTGTATTGATTACTGCATTCAGATGAGGCAGGACTAAACCAGGGCAGAACTTGAATTCAGTTTTTGTCGGCATGAAGATTAAAAACTGCAACAGCCAAAGGAATAATGACTGAAATGGCAATAAAAATCCAAAAATTTAACTTTTACTTCGCGTCAGATGAATAAGCGTGGCCTATTTGTTCCCATATAATAATACTTTAGCTTTCAACATAGTAAGTTCAAACTTCCTCACGCATTTGTTCCAGAATAATAGCCTCTAATTTCTACCTTTCATCAATTAAGACAAATGTATCGCTGTGGGCAAAAAGATCCAATCAGAACTCCATACCATCTAGTGTAGGCAAATAAACCCGCATTGGCTAGTTGGTAGATTCTCATCTTTTATCATCCAGTGAGAAAATTTCCATTTACCTGCCTTTGCATGATATTGCTTGTCGGCGTAATCCTTGTCAAGGATCCTGGAGTATCATTAAGTTGGATCTATACTGATCGATAAGATCTGAAGATTTGATTCCTCTTCGAAAACATATCATTTACCCGTTCCATTTCGCGAAGACATGAGTGGACAGATCGAGGGACAAGAAGTTGAAAAAAGAAGTTCATTACAT
>Ga0163217_1020928_pt1 | contig 10458 bp, 13 predicted proteins | sample SynspAceP_FD_185933 | JGI IMG/M metagenome (GOLD analysis project Ga0163217, IMG submission 185933) | Saline lake microbial communities from Ace Lake in Antarctica - Synechococcus sp. Ace-P (PacBio error correction) | ecosystem: Environmental > Aquatic > Non-marine Saline and Alkaline > Saline ... | reverse complement strand
CTGATCCCCAGCCCCAGGCCTGAGCCCGAGCTGTTGATCATCGGACTTCCCGGCGATGAACCAAGGCGGAGATCAAGCGAGCACTGCCTTCTCTGCCTTTGCAATGTTGTCCTGGATCAGTCCGAATGGACCAAGGCGGAGATGGTGTCTGAGGCCCAGCGCCTGGAGTGGAGGCCGCACGCCCTTGATCACGGGCTTTCGCTGATGGCCTCGGACGGTGTAAGCATCGTGTGCCTGGCGATTACTGGGCGAATGCGCCCGCGACCTACCGGCCGCCGTTGATCGCGGCGGGCTTTTTTGTTGGTCTGGCAAAGGGTTGTTAGCTCCCCTCCGCTGCTCTACTGCCATGCCCTACCCGCTGCCCCACCGCGACGGAGCGAGACGGACGGCCGTCTGCGGTTTGCTGCCGCCCCTGGGCTTTGCCCCATGGCGGTGCAGGAATGGGTGCTGCCCAGGCAGGTGGGGGGCTCGGCTGGAGATCGGCTTTCGCCTGGGGCTTTTGTTGCCGGCACGATTGCTGGAGTTGTGGTGGATTGCCCTCGGCGCGGCGCTGGAAACGAGGAGCTGAGCACCGCGGCGAATCGAGCTCGCAGCGTGGATCCCCGTGGCGCGTGGCCGATGCAGAGACCTGCAGGTGGATGGGGGTATGGCACGGCCGAGCTGGTCGCCATGGACGATCGGGCGGCACTTGATGTCCCGAAGCCTGCGGCCACGTCATTACGCGAGCGCAGTTGATCTGCCGTCAACGGTGACGATGGGGCTGTATGGGCGTCACTTGCAGTGGCGCTTTGCTGGGCTGGCCCGCTGCCGCCGGCATGTGGTGATCGGCCTGATGGCCAAGGCACGGGCCAGGGCCGGTGCGTGGAGGCGGCCTGGCGGGCGCCCAGGCCCTGGTGCCGAGGTGATGGCCTCGAACGGCCGGGCCGTTACAACGGCAAGTGCCACGGAGCTGTTGGCGGCTACGGCTGCATCCCCGAGGCGGGCTGGGGGCTGCTGCCGGCCCTGTGGGGATGGCAAGCCCGCCCTGACGGTGATGTACGGCAGACGGAGCAGCAAGCCGGGGCACCCGCTGGTTACTCGGCTGATGGGCCACCGACGCCAGCAGTGGGGATTGGAGTGCATCCAGCCGGCCCACCGGCGCTGGGTGATTTCTTACCTGGACCGTTGTGACGGGGCCTAGGTGTTCGAGCTGGGTGGCTTGAAGCATGAGCTGGAATTCCCACCGGGTGAAATCGATCCCAGGGCAGCAGGGCCTTGCGGGGGCCTAGCGGGGCCTTGCTGGGCCACCCGGCCCAGGTGGTGGTCGGGCAGCGAGGCCGTTGCAGTGCTCGATTCAAACGATCAAAGCCAGCGAGCATCGGCTCCGAGGCCGATGGTCTCCTGCGCACTTACAGCGCAAGCTCTCCGCGCCGGATGCTGCTCAACCAAGTTGGGGCCTTCCGCGGCTTGCGGCCACGTGCTGCAGCCGGCGCTCTTCGAGAAACCAATCTCTGGCTGGTGTCACCGACCAGAGACCTCGCTCTCAGGCGATTCGGAGGTGCTGTGACCTCCGTGGGCACCAGTCGGCCACCGCGTCGACCGCGCCCTACGGGTGGATGTCGCAGCTTCGCCACAAGCGCGACGGCGAAAATGTGACGCCTGGAACGGGCTCGTGACACCGATCTGGACGCGCGGCAACGGTTCTGGCGCGGCTGGCTTTTTCTATGCGGCGCGCTTCTGGCTTTCCTGATGCCAGTTACGACAGCGGCTGGTCCCGGCGTCGGCACCCGCACTTTCTGTGGCCTGACCAATCAAGTGATGTCGGTTCTGTTGCCTTCTGGGACAATCCGTCTGGGCACTACTGCCGGCTTCTTTCGCCGCCATTCAGAACTTGTGCTCAAGATGGCAACTGCAGTTCGCCCAGCAAGAACAACACCTTGTTGCCAACTGCAGGAACACGGGACTTGAGTTTCTTGCCGCAACGTGCCATTGATCTCAGGGTGTTGCACCACCCACACCACGGAGGTGTTCTGTCGATTCGGCCGATTCTCACCACAGGTCAGAGAGCCGAAGGCTCCCAGACCTTGAAACTGCCTGGGCCACCATTTACATGCGTCTGGCTTCCAGCTGCAGAACGATCAATGCAGATAGCCCGAACATTCGGATGCAGCGGGTTGTATTTGCGGAGCGAACCGCTGAGTGGGCGTTGAGCGTCTGGCCAATAGGAGCAGAACCGCTTTCTCGCTTGATGCCTGGACGAACACCGGGCTCGATCCGCGGCCGCAGGGCGTGCCGGGTTTACCCGGAAGTGCTGGTGCGGCTGGCAAGCCCGGGCGGGGTTGGACCTCCGGCCCGCAGGGCGTTGCCGGGCGTGGGCTGGCGGGCCGCCAGGGGCAGCCCGGGCGGGATGGCCCAGCGGGGCCTTGCGGGCCTGCGGGGAACCCCCCCCCCGGGGGGGCGGCGGACCTGCGGAGGGCCCAGGCCCCGGCGGGAACGGGGATCAACCTCAAAGGGTCAGTCCTACCTTCTCGCTCTGCCAAACCGGCAAACCGGCAGCAGGGCGATGCCTACATCGTTCAGGACGAGGGCGGACACGCTCTACGTCTGGGGATGCAGCGCTGGTCACCTGATCAATGCAAGCGCGATCCAGGGCCCTGCAGGCCCGCGGGAGCAGCTGGCCCTGCGGACCGGACTGGACCGGCGGGTTGTTGGCGTCGTTGGCCCAGCTGCGCTGCTGGCCACAGGCATTCCAGGCGTTGCGGGGGAGTGCTGGCGCCGCTGGCAGCGCTGGCAGCCCGGCACGGGCTGCGTTTGTGGCACAGGGCCCGCCCGCTGGCTCAAATTGCTGGGCTCGATCCCTGGTTGATCTGTATCTACGGACACTTCACTGGAAGAGGTGTTACCAGCTTGGTGCTGCCCCCAGCGGTTGTAGCGGTGGGCGATCTTCCTCGATTGGGCTCTTCCTATCAGGGTGGCTATACGGCCGCCCCTGATCTCCCAGAGCGGCCAACGGCGTGGCCCACCCATGCGCTGATCATTGCGCCAAAGGCGCGGATGAGCAGCCAAGCAGACCCCAGACTCGAACACGGCGAGCAGCGGAGCCGGACAGCAGCTTCGATGGCTTTGCCAATAGCAGCGGCAACAATGCGAGTCATCCGGCCAATCAATGGGCGGGGACTGACGATTCGCAGAGGTTCGCGATTGGTACGTTTTGCCGGCTCTCTATGAGCTGGAGATTCTGTATCGGCGTTTCATGCCGAACCAGTGATGAAGGCAATTAATGATCAGTTGCGTACAATGGCTTTGCCGTGCCGCCATCGACGAATTACACCATTTCAGCCCTGATCGTACAGCTTTCATACCTTTCGAACTAGGCTGGTGCTGAGGCTTTCTGTCGATGGCAGATGGAATTACCTCGAGCAGAGTTCCAGCAACAGAAGTGAAGTTGATTCATTGCAGGGACGTGGTATTACGGCAAACTGTGTTTGCCAACAGCAAGACCTTCGCCCAGCAGACGGGCGGGCGATCCGCAAGAATTTGCAGGTGATCCCCTGATTGCCCACCTGGATCGCCCGGATCGACACGCCCCGCCGTGAGCTGCAGGAGGTTGATTCGTGCCGCTGCTTGGTCGGCCAGCGACCACGGACGGTTGCCTTCACGGTTCTGGTTCTGATGGCTCTGATCGGCGCGTGAACGTTGAATTGGCGCAAGCTGGATTCACGCTCTAACAACTCTTGAAGGCGGCCGTCCGGCAGACCTTGCTGCGGCTTCTTAACCAGGATCCAGAGCCCGGCCAGCGGTGTGGTGGCGAACCTCGCTTCCCGTCGGCTGGGCGGTGTGCCATTGGCTGCTGGCGCCAGGCACAGTACTCCAAACGCCGAGGCAAGCCGCTGCAGAGGAGCTTACTGGCGCGGCTGGCGATCGAGGAGAGCGGTTCGCTTAACCGCTTGCTGTCGATCATGAGGCCGTGGTGCTCACCGATTGATGGCCGCAACCCTCATCCTACCTTGCCACCGCTGGAGCCACGCTCGACTGGCCCGATCTGGCCCGCCGGCGCTCATCCGCTGCGTGGAGGCCTGGCTGGCGCTGGTTGAACGCCGTTTACCACAGCATCAGATCACGGTGCTGCATGGCCCGGCGGACTGACGCGGCTGGTGCGGCTGGACGCTGCAGATCGAGAGCAAGCACGGGCGCCTTGGTGGCCCAGATGTTGGCGGCGGGGCCGGTTGTGTCGGGTGCCCGACCGCAAGAACCGTTTTGATTGTCTGGTTCGGCCTTTGTGGGCGGATTACGCCGCTCGATAGCTCGCGAGGTTGTGCATGGTGTGGTGGACACCGCCGCGTAGCGGACCGATGGTTTTGGCGCTAACAGCCTTGATCACAGTAATACGAGCTTTGGCCAGTACAGGCGAGCCAACAGCTGGGCCAAATCGCTCCGAACATTGCAGGACCTACGTTTGTTTTCTCTGGTGAGGCAGAAGGGCCAGGAGTATTTCGGCCTGTGATGGCAGGCGCCAAGCAGGCTCCGAAACATCGAACCTGCTGTTTTGATTCACCCGCGAGATGAAGCGAGGAGCAATGGCTGTGATGAAGCTATCTGCAGAACGGCTGCCACGATGATCGCGATTCGCTCAGCAGCTCCGGGTTCGTCAAACTGATCCGCCTGGGCTCCCAGTGGCTGTGGCAGCCGATGCTCGGCACCTCTTCGCCTGGCCGGTGGTGTGTGAACTCGACGAGCTATGCTCTACCAGGGGCGGTGATCATGCGAGCCGGCCCTGGTGCTGCCGGCTGACTTTCGTTCTGCGCGCCCTGCTGACCCCCTTGTGGACATTCCCAGGTGGGGACACGGCTCCGCGGGCCAGTTCGGTTGTCAAGTTCGGCGGCAAACCCTGGCCGTTGCGCATCCCGCCGCCCATGACGTCAGTGGTGGCCCTGCGCACGTCGGCCTGCTTGGATTGCAGAGCGCAGGCCGGTACAGCGCCCTACTCCCAGTTCTTTAGCGGCTGCTGGCCTCATCGCCACGGTGAACGCCACACCAGCAATGAGAACGCCCCAGCTTGACGGTGCTCAAGCGCAACACCGATGGACGGGAAGCCAACGAGGCATGGTTGCTGCGGCTGCAGGACCCCCCACGAGGCTGGGTGCTGCAGTGGGTGCATCCGGTCAAGTGATGGAAAACACCGCTGCTGCGGTGGGTCGTGCCGCAACATGGCTTGATGACGCAGCACGGTGGCTACGGCCCCTGCGAACGTGAGCCGCCCTCGATCCGGCCGTGGACTTGCCGCAACGGCGGGCAGCATACGTGATGATCCCCGCACTTGCTCCCCTGGCGTGTGCTCTAGGGCGCAGGACACAAGGCGCGGGGGCGGAGTGGTGGCTGTTCCATGCCGACTCGACCGTGGTGCCGATTCGACCGAACGTGCGGGCGAATTTGGCCGGCCCTGGACCTTTCTGCTCTTCGCCAGGCGCACTCGCGGCTTGGTGCGTGAATGTTTCCGCCCAGAATTCCATCGGGCTGCTGCTCAACTGCACGCGTACGAGACGCTGCGCTCGAGACGCAGTCAGCTCGCGGGCTTCCCGGCCTGCCCCTTACGCGGCCCGCCGGCGTGGCTGTGACAGCAAACACGCGACAGCACCGGTGCGGCGGCGAGAGCCCACAGCTGCAAGCCATTGCCGCTTGCCGCTTCTGGATGGGCCGGCCGGGTTTCTGGTGGTGGGAATGGGCCTACCCCCAGCCGGCTTGAGCAGCAGTTCCGCACCCTTGATCTTGAGGGCGTGCGTTTGTATCGGATCGGCCGGCCTGGTTCCCAGAATGGACCTGCTGCAGATCGGCCTTGCTAGCTGGCGGCCATTGCCGGCGGTTGCGGGCTGGACGACGTTCCGGCTTACAGCGGCTGGGTGGCTGGAATGGACGGACCTGACGCTGGTGCCAAATCTGCCGGCGTTCGATGACGCCCCGCCTCTTCCGCATCAATGGCACGAACCAAGCCGCCTACGGTCGCAGCGGCTTGGCGATGGCCCATCCGCTTGCAGGCGCGTGGATGCTGGTAGCTACTGCAGAACCCCCTGATGGTGCGTGACGGCGGTGGCCCTGGAGCAGCAGCCGGCCAGAGGCAGGGGGTGCTCTGGCCCCGGACCGTGGACATGAGCAGGGGCTGGCGGATCCAACTGCTCCCATCGCTGAACTGCGCCGGCCTGGGTGGCAGCGGACTGACCGTTTCCGGCTGCTGATCGAGCGGCTTGCCGCCTTCATCGCCGTGGTGAAATGCGGCCCCAGCCAATGCGGCTCGCCGCTGGCGAATTCCTGCGGCAACCGAGGGCAGTTCGCTCGCTGGAGTTGCGCCCCGGCTGGTGATGCAACTGGGGTTTGGGCCTGAGCAGAAACTGGATCTTGGTACCTGGGACGCAATCGACCACGGCTGAGGACTATGGCTCGGTGTCAATCACGGCGGCCACAGCTCGCTCTACAACGACGCAGCAACAACGACGCGCTTACGAGCTCACTTGAAGTGATCGTTCAGTGGCGATGGGTCACGCTGGGATCTGCCGTGGCCCGACTCTGATCCGGCGCGTTGCAGTGGCGATGCGATGCAGGCGCAGCCTGGAGCGTCGCTGCTGCTGTTCGCGCAGGACCACGATGCCTGGGGCGGAATGTTTCCCTGTCAGGGTGATGCGGCGGCGCGGCACCGATGCGACCCACTTGAACCCGAACCCCTGGACGTCCTGCTGGCCCGTGATTGAAGCGGCCTCTGGGACTGTTTTGCCTGCGGCAGTTGCAGGCATGGCGCCCAACAGGCCTTGGGAGCGGAGGCAAGATTGTGCTGGCGACGCCTGGGTGCAGCTCTCTGCCCCCAGTGCGCTGCAGGCAGCGGCTGGTAGCCGGGTGGGCTTTACAGCCGGAAGTACGGCTTGAAGTGCTCTCCTTGGGGCAGCTGGGTTATCCAGACGTGCGATGCCTTTTTGCTGAGCTTGCGGCGCCGCTCTGGATCGGTCCGGTAGCAGTGATCCGGGCGTTCGTATCCAGAGCGGCGATGGCATGTCAACGGCCGCATCGAGCTGGAGGTGGCCAGAGCTTGCTTGCCAGCTCGGCCGGTGCTCAGTGTGACTTGGTGGCTGGTGTGCCGGCGGGAAAGCCTGCCGACCACGGCGCCGGCTGGACTTCGTTGCTGATTTCAGCTGGCGTGTAGCCGCAAGCTCTGGGCTGATAGCTGCTACGCGCTGCCCGTCAGCAGCGTGGCGTTGCTGATCAGAGCGATCGCGCAGCTCGGCCTACACGCCGCTGGCGCGCTGTGCAGAACCTCTGATGCGAAGAGCGGCGATTGTAGCTGTTGGAGCTGCGGGCGTGGGATGGAGGTCGAGCCCGGTCGGTGGTGATGGCTCAGGCGCATGGCCACGGTTCGCCCGGCCGAGCAGAGTGGGGTTTCTGCTGGCCCCGGAGGGTGGGAGCCCCCTGCCAGCGACGACGCAACTATCTTTCTGAACCGATTCCGGAGCAAGGTGGACACTTGAGCGGAGAAGGTGACGGCCTTGGCTGTGGCCGCCCGAAGCGCTGCCGGTTGGGGACTCCGGCGCCAGGCTGAGTTTGCCCGCGGAGCTGGTGGAATCAGATCGGGCCTTGGTTTCAGGGCCAGAGCTGGGTTGTCCAGGCGGCAGCTGAGCTAAAGCCCTCTCGCGTCGGTTTTCTGCTCGTTTTCTGCTCACGCCCGAAGGTCGATCGGCTGAAAAAGTCAGTCGGGGGGCGACAGGATTCGAACTGCGACCTAGTGCTCCCCAAAGTGATCGTCGCAGCTTCTGTCTCTAGCTGGAGATTTCAGGCCAGAACTGCTTGGTGACTGGCCTTGCCCTTGCCCTGATCGGTTTCTAGGTCGGTACTTTTGGTACAATCTTGCGTTACAACGCGGGTGCCCCAGCTCCGTTTTCAGCAGCCATGGGCCGCTGGGCTTGGTTCGTGCCTCCGGCGTGCGTCCTACGCGAAGGGCTGGAAAGCGCCCGTGAACACCGTGGCGGATCCGTCATTGAGGTTCGGCAAATAGGCCAGCCGACTGCAGAGGCCTCGCGATCGGCTTCGACGGGAGCCCGGGCCTGCGTGGGCCCGGCCCTGGCCCGCAATCCGCAACCTCTTACCTCCCTGACCCTGGCAGGGCCATGACGTCGCATCAGGCGGCGCGGATTCTCTCCGGTGTCGGATCGGCACATCTGCGGGATTGGGGAACGGCGCTGCTCAATTTCCAGGCGGCAGAGCTGGAAAGCACGGTACGGCGATCCAGCCGAGCACCTGGGCGAAGCATTACGCGCCGGTGCTGACCATTCGCAGTGCAGCCTCCTCGATGGCGACGCCGCACCATTGACCCCGCGCGACCTGCTCGATGCTTGCCTGCGCGGCCACCCTCCTGGCAGTTCGGATGCGGCAGAATCCGAGGCCCAGTCACTGGCTCAGTTTTGCGGCACTGCGGTCGATCGTGAGGCTCGCGGGCGTTGGAGGCCACCGGCCGACCTGCGGGCTTCGATCGGGGCTGCCGTTGCGCCGACCCCAGGTGGCGGCGACCCCTTCATGATACCGAGACCTGGCGTTGATTCAAGGCCCCTCCCAATTGACGTTCCCGGCCGGCCTGGGCCGACTGCCCTGCGGCTGTTGGCGGGAGTTAGGGACTGCGGCCCGGTCGAGCTTCAAGCACCTGGCGGTTCGGCTGGGAAGCTGGGAAGACGGCTGAATTGATCTGGTGGTGCAGCCCCACCGCAAGCGCAGCGGCGGTGCCTGACGGAACCGGCGGCGCATCCATTCATTGCCTCTGACGGACTGGGCATGGCGCCCGGCAGCAGTGGGAACCTGATGGACGCTGGCGATCGGGGGTTGCTGGAGTTGCCACCGCTCCGGGGAACGGCCCCGGCGCTGCTGACGCTCTGCGCACCACCTCAAGCGGCAGCCGGACCTGGCGATCCCTTTGTTGAGCGTTCTTGCCGAGCCGTGATGAACGGGCGGTGCCGTAACAGGCTTCGCCATAGTACAGCTTGCGGCGGACACCAAGCTGGGAATCGACGCCGGCAGCGTGGCGCGCAAGGGCATGGGCCCTCCCTGGAAGTGCATCTGCGCTTCCTAACCCTGGTCAGTCGAGGCGGCTGTGTACTGCGGCGGCGTTGATCGAGCGTTGGCTGACCCTGCCCATCGCCTTCAGCGTGCCTTGAAGGCCGGTGTCTCGATGCTGTCTCGGTGGTGGGCGGAAAGCTCTGCTGATGTGGACCCCAGAGCTGAATTAGTCCTTTCTCAGAGCTTACCGGAGGCGGCCAGATTGGACCGGGGAAACGCCCGTTGAAACGCCGCTCCACCGCAGCCAGTCTCCCAGCTGGAGCCTGAAAGCCTGCTTGGAATCAGGGCTTGGGTCAGAACGAAGCCGGCGAACTGACCCACCTTTAGTTGTGGAATCTCAGCCACGAGGTGATGCCTGAAGAGATGATTCAAGCGGGGAGGAGCTGGTGCAGCGCGAGATCACCGTTTCACCGGGCAGGGTCTCTCGGCAACCGGAAGAAAGCCGCTCACATACTGCCCCAGGCGGTTTGGGTTGGAGAGGATTGCGCCCGTTCATCCTAGCAATCGGCGGTGGCCAGGGCAAAACGGCTTGGCAGGTGATTGATTGGAACTTTCCGTTGGCTGTTGGGCTATCACCTCGGCCAGGCGATTTCCTGATTCTGCCAAGGCCTTGAGAGTAGCTTGTCTTTGAGCTTTTTGAACATAGGCGTTGACTAGGGGCTGGAGCCTCCGCCCGAAGTGCTGCGGCAACTCGAGCCAATCCTTGCTGATGTTGCTGAGGTAGGTGTTCGTTGCCATTAGAAGGAGCTTCGATATGATGCGGTGGAAATCCACCATGGGGCCCCCCTCGTTCCGAGGGGCCGAACTGATTCAGGCAGGCGCTGGCTATTCGCTGGCCTGCTGGATTCGCCTGGCCGTAGGGCCGTGGGCGATTCAGATTCTCGCCAGGCCGATCAGCCATGCGCCGGCGCACACCCCAGCAAGGTGGCTAGGAGCTTTGTGTGTTGCTTGGATAGATCAGTGGGCACCGCCGGTTCAATGGCGAAAGTCAACCAGGCCCTAGCTGAAACGCGCTTGCCGGCTCTGTTTTTCTGCTGCCTGGCTCCCCAATTTTATGTGGGCTTCATTTTCAGTCCTAGGTGTTTTCCCGCCCAGGGTTAACCCCTGCCCGCTCATCCAAGATTGGCCGCAAAGCCAAAAGCGCTGGTTGGGTTGTTGATCGCCTGAAAACCCTGAAAACAAACTTGAGCAAGGGGTTGTGCGTTGCAGCAATCAGGATGGCCCACTCCGCCGTTCACCTTCTCCAGTCCCCTTGAGGAAGGAAAAGGCGTTCGCCAGGACTTTCCGGCATTCCTTGGATCTTGGCCCCGTTCCAACCGGGGCTCCACCGAATTGGCTTTTGCCGGGCTGGGGGGCAAAAAAATGTGTCTCCTTTTTTTTTTCTCTTCTCCCTTT
>Ga0163217_1111225_pt1 | contig 10459 bp, 7 predicted proteins | sample SynspAceP_FD_185933 | JGI IMG/M metagenome (GOLD analysis project Ga0163217, IMG submission 185933) | Saline lake microbial communities from Ace Lake in Antarctica - Synechococcus sp. Ace-P (PacBio error correction) | ecosystem: Environmental > Aquatic > Non-marine Saline and Alkaline > Saline ... | reverse complement strand
GCTCCCCTGAAGATTTGTCACGTTGCTAATGTAGCAATGAATGGTTGCATCTTTTCCTTTTGATGATTAATAATCGTTAAATATCTTCCCAGGGCTGTTGACACCCAGCAGCGATAACCAGCTATCATGCGATAGCGACTAAACCTGCTACATCCTCCTGCTCATTTTAGGGCACTACTAAAAGCTAAAGTTGAACCTACAGATAATCTATACACCAGTCCAAAGGACAAAAAAGTCACCCAAAGCAATTTAAGGCATTAGTTTGAACTTGTCTTTAATAAAGTCAGCAAAATTATTCTGGTGCTACAAAATACCCGGATTTAGTATGGTTACAAAAAAACCAATACTAACAAAGCTAAATTAAGGGACTAACTTTTCTATCCAATTCTTTTCTCGTTTTTTTTTGTTCAGCTATTTTCAATTTTTCGTATCTGATTACCATATTAATTCCTCCAGTGAGCAAGACTCATAATTTTTTCTCGGTTGCTTCAGTTCTATCAATTCACCCAGCAATGGTGCCTTCATGGACCCACAATGGACTCGATCACTGACGACCCAAAATTTCGTAAGTCACTCGAGAACCATTATGATAGCCACCACCTCGTCGGTTAATTCGTTCATCAATTGAAAATTCTTCACGTCGCTCCAACGTCTACTCTCTGGTAGGTTGGATCTAGAACTGAGAACTTTTGATTCCAATCCCATCCATTTTGCAAGAACGACTTTTTGTTGATTGCCCACCCGATAGATTTTTGAAACAGCTAATCAGCAGATTGCGCTTTTAACATTTTAATCGTTTCATTAATAATTCAACAAAATCTTTTTCAGCCACTTTCATCAATGATACCTTTCTTTTTAAAACCATCTATTGACGGCAATGAAATGTTTTTCTCTGATAGAGTAATCTAAATTAATGCCTTCATCTTTCCGGTTTTTCTGTTTAAAAATCAATTTCCTTCATGAATAGCATCACTTGCGGGTTTTTGATTATTAAGCAGTTTGTTTTCTAAATAAACTTCTCCTTCTTCCAATTCAAATTCCAATTCCAAATATTGGCCGCATCATTTCGGTCCGACCTGTTCCCCATCAGTCCTGAGAATCCAATATTTCACCCTGATGAAACGCTGAATGAACATTTTAAATACCCCTTTATTTGATAGTTGCCTTCCGGTTCAAAAATATAACTCCTATTTTTGAATTTCTTTTTCAGGATAATTAATTAGCTAAGTTCGCGTCCAAACCCATTTTGCGAACAACTTCATTTCAACAGTCGTTTCTTTTGTTCTTGTTCGTATCGATTGATACACCATCTCGCATCACCGTGATTGAGTTCGCTTATTGTTAAAAATTTCTCCATTACGTGAAGATATAAATAATGGCTCGCCTTTTTCTTTAAGGTTAAAAATAATTTTAAATAAAACTTCAATTTTGTGTTCATCTCATAATCAACTTTTTGCATTCGTATCAGTGCTATTGCGATTTCAATTCATTTTGCTGTTGTCCTACGATACGAATTTGAACTTCTAATTAATGCAATCGTAATGCCTACGATCTCAAACAATATCTTTTCCCCGCTCTTTTTTCCATTTCTTTTTTGTTTACACAACAACTTTATTCTTCACTTCTTTTCCAATAAAAGTTTTACGACGGTTCATTGAGGCACGTGTTCATTTCTTGATGATAACTAACACCCGTGTTCTTCAGCTTCTTAGGGTTATCATATAACGTTTCTTTTCCATCTATTAGCGTTAGGATTCACCAGCATCATATGTTGTTGCATACCGGCCCGTTTAAAAAATATTCATTAAGGTCGATTTTCAGCTTCCGTTTTCTCCCATTAATGCATGATTTTCCCCCCATTTAATTGGCAATATTAACCGCCTTAAGAACGGAAGTTAGTACCGAAACTTATTGTAATTCCTTTCATTTAAAATCCATTTTTTTCTCTAGAAATAGCACTCCCGATTGTAAGATAATAATTGGAATAGGTAGTCGGGCTTCGTCCTTTCTATAATAGCTTGCGTTATGAGTTGTTTTTTTCTTGAAATTGTTCATGACTATTCAATGTACCTTTCTTTTTGAAATTATCTTCAATCATTTCACTGTCTGGGTTTGTAACTTGATTTCACTTTGCCTAAAATGGGACTTCTTCAATGACCATTTCTTCGATTAAGATATTGCTAATAGTTTTTGGAAAAGGAGCGGTCATTTAACGTTTTAAGCTAAATCATTGTCTTCACTACTGCCGGGTATTGGCAATCCGCATCGCAATTCACAATTTGATCTGTATGAACCTAATCAGCTAATATTTTAGCCAATCTCGCTATTTAATGTTTTCCAATGTCTTTTTTCACTAATATTCACTCCTCTTTCATTTCTGATAGTGTCAGGCATTGCCACTTTGAGCACCAAATTTTTTGACATTGGACATCGCTTGCAGCTAAATTACCAAATCGTATACTCGCTATCATATCCACCCTGATGTCCAAGCGCTACGCAAAAGCTCCTTAAATGTATTCGCCCTGCTCCTTGTTGTTATCTAGCGGTTTGACTTTATACGATGAAACGTGAACTTCTTTTCTCACCATCAGTTAAAGTAAACTCCTTTAGATCCATCGTTACGATTTATTTGTTTGAGGTATTTCTTCATTCCTTCAATAAACTCCAATTCTGGAAAAAACAACTTGTATTCTTGATTCATTTGGCGTGAAATAGCTTACCTTTTCTATTAATTCTCGTCAATCTTTTGCAGGTGCTGGATTCTAAATGTTTAATCCTTTTTCAAAACAAGTTTGGTAACAGTTGCAATGATTTTAAAGGTGTTCTTTTGTATAAATCACAACATCCACTAGAATGATACGGAAAGCTTTTATTATTGATTTTTAGTTATCTCGTCGATTTAGCTCCTGGAATAATAGATGGAATACTGTATATGCCATGACAAAACCGAAATGTGAGCTGAGCAAGAAGGCCAAATGTGTAACGATTCCACATTGTTGTATTGATCCATTTTGCTATTTTTTAAGTTAATCAACATTCTCTTTTCCAAAATTCTTTCTGAACCAACTGTTTCCATCATATTTACTTGCCACCTAATCGGGGCAGTAGCGGACTGCTTGGGTTAGCGCCCTTTCCACCAAATGTTGTAGTAAACATCTCCAACGTAGTTCACCCACCTCAGGTCTTTTAGTGGCAATAAACAAACAAAAGTCTGTTGAAGACTACCACAACGGTTATTTTGCTCATTATTTTCCTTCTTCTTAAAGATTCTCTTAATTTAGCAAGTTCTTACTGGTATTGAATATTTTTTCTTTTATTTTCAACCTGCTATTTCGGTTACCACAAATTTCGCCCTTTATTAACCAATTTGATTTAGCTGGTTGTGCAATAGTTGATAAACGAGGATACATCAGTTGCTATAAGGATTATCATCGATCCAACCACTTGCACATCTGTTGGGGCATGTTAGGACTCTACGAAATAGCTTCACGCAGTAACAGACAAAGCATGGATATCATTTATGCATAATGCTTAGCCACGATCAGGAAATCGTTTCAAATAGTTGATAAGCCGCTTTTGAGCTGAATTTCAATTGAAAAGACTCTGTCTTCAAAACAACTGATACGACAGTTGATTTTCTTCTAAATACTTTCACACTTCTGCTAACGAACCAGTGAATTTGAAATCATCTTTGCGTCCAACCATTACCAACACACTTGACGGGAACTTCTCTTCACTTACTGCTGTTGCAGCTAACATACACCTTGGTAATCATCAGAAGAACCGAATATTCTTTGATCTGAGTTACTCTATTCCCCCAAAACATACAAAAGGCATATTTTTTAAATCATTGGAACTACTTTCACAGCAGACAATACCCCAGCTACTTATTTTGGCAAAAGCGCGTATGTACTCTGTTTCTTTTGATCGATTTCTTGAAAACATTGCCTAAAATTAAATTGTAACCCATTTCATTTATTTTTGTCTTCCACACCTTAGCAACTAGTGGGAAAAAATGGCTTAGAAATGTCAGTAAGATAAGCCAATTAATTTAGATTTTTTTGGAAAAGTGAACGGGTTACTTCTTATAGAAAATTCCATGGTCTTTGATGCTGCCTTTCAACTTTTTGGCTACTTTTTCACTACATACCCGTTTATTTAAACTCTTGAAACGAGTAGCGACGTACACCTGCTAAGTGAGGCAAGTCTTAATTGTTTTCATGCCATTCACCTCAATCCTTCTTTTAATGATGTAAACGATTACATTATATTATAGTAGATTCTTATTTATTTTATGCAAGCGTTATCTTCAAAAAAAAAAAGTCCCTTGCAATTCATTTAAAGCCAAAAAAACAACTATGATTTTAACAGAAAAATTTTATTCCATCAAAAATACACTTGTTCTCGGAAAGTATACCCTTCTTTACTTTCATTTTTATTTGCAATCATTCTTTCCTTAAGATTCGTTCAATTAATCTTTTCATCCTCTTTCAAAAATCTGGAGTCATTTCTCTTCAATTTACTGACGAATAGCACATTCCAATAAATACCATTATGAACCTGGTGTTTCCATTGGTATAGGATTGCTTGCTTACCTTCTTTCAATTTTCTTTAAACTGTTTAAGCACTCAAAAGGTGACTTCTGAATGGACTATTATTTTTGCTCGAAAATATCTTTCCAGCGCTGTCTTGTACTTATTGTGGCAAGTAACCCATTTTAATTCCATCTAAATGGTTTTACAAAGGCGTTTGATTCTTTCTTTTCATACTTTCAACCCGTTTCATTACCTGCTTTAGATAATGTTCAATAGGCTTAGTCAACCTTAAAATATTTTCTTTCCCAATTTTCATTGCTCTCCCAATTCCTTTACTTTGTAAACGGGACCAATCAACCAAAATTTCTTTCCAATAATTAAACCAGAACTAGTTCCTTCTAATGCTTTCGCTCCACTGATAATAACTTAAATCTGCCCCTGCGTTCAATATACTTAAAAAAAGATCCTCTTCAGCTGCAGCATCTAGAATAGAGGTAAATTATTTTTTATGGTCGCAACTTCTCGCTGCTGGAATTGACCAAACTACTTTTTTGTTACTGTATGATGGCTTTTAAGATATAAGATAGCAGCTGTTGCCAGGAGTAATCATTAGTTCATTTGCTCGTTTAGTTACAACACATTTTGCATTTACCGGCTTCAATCGCCTTTCCACACCTAGTTCAATCATTACTGTTCTACCGGAGTTCCATAAATCGACCATTATCGACTTTAGGAATAATAATTTCTCGGGTTTAGTAATTTTTCATTATAAGGATGATAATAAGTGGATAATGGCTACCCTCGCCAATTATTCAGCCAACTAGATTGCGCTAGTCCTGCCGAGGCAGATTGATACGATAACCCCATCTTCTGCATTAAGTAAATCTGCAAATATGCTTGCCTGTTTTTTTTACTTAATTCATCCATTACAAAAAAATGGTGGCCTCCAAATTTTTGTTGCATCGACAAGCTTCCTTCAGAATATTTTGAAACTCCAGTGTTCATTTCCACTAGCATTTTTTACCTTTTTTAAGTTGTATTTTTCATAAAATCCATATTATTCATCCTCAATTCACCTATTTTCCCCATTTATTATTTTGTACAAATAGACCAATTATTTTATTTAGATCTGTTAGATAGTTTATTGCCACTTCTCTAATATAACATAATTGTTCTGCATTCGTACTCATCTTCATTTTTCCTATCTAATAACATCTTAATTACTTTTTATTTCCACTTTTCGTTAATTACAGAATATTCTCCTCTTTCTTGCAAACAACTTACATATATTTTATAACTAACTTTGTCTTTTAAACGACAAGGACACTCATCCCACTTGTCTTGTAAACGTGTACTACAGTTGCCATTAAAACTATCGATTGAAGATGAAGCCATTTACATTAAGTCAACATAAAAAACCGTATCTCACCCGCTAGTATCATCATACAGATAAAAATGAAAGGTTTTTTTAAATTAAATTGCTGTGGTTCAAACGGATAAGGTGATTTAAACGTATTTTTAGATTCTATTAATAAAAGTCCTCAACCCAATCTTCTGAAGAAGAATTTGTCGTTTGGGGGATCTTCGGACCTTTTAAATCCGAAGCTCTCTATTACTTTATTAATTTTCCTTTACATTTTTTAACATTTATGGTTAACTAGACATATTTTTTTTCCTGAACGAACATCATTTACCACTTTGATTATCGTGTTCATTTTTCTTCTTTGGATTTTATAAAAACTACAAGAGATATTTTAGCTAGATTTTCTTATTTACTGAATTTTCAATTTACTTGGAATTTCTTTCGTTTCAAATGTAAAATATTTGGGTCATATGATTGCCTCCTAATATATTTTTAACTATAAAATACAATTGATTATATTAAAAAGGCTGAAAAATTCTTCACTTTTTCTCTTTTATATTATATTTGTTTCGTTACCAATTCTTGCTATGGTACCATCATTCCATAGTGTGTTCACTGAGGAGTTGTCCAAAATTAGACCTTCTGAGAAATATCTTTCAATTAAATCTCATTTAATTCTAAACCAGACCTGGGTTTAGGACGGAAAGATCAACGAAGCCATCGTTATATGAAAAACTTCTTTTGTTTATTGAACGAAATCTAATAAATTCAAAAATCCTTTATTATAATGAATTCCTAAACTTTTGCTCTTGAATAAAAACATTTGGCGTACAAGCATCAACTTGAAGTTGTTGCACGCTAATGCAATTCGGCCCATATGGGCATGTGGTGCAACGCTAACATCGTAAGCTTCCGCCATTGCTGCTATTTTTCTTAGGTTTCTAAAATACACAACTTAAGCCAACATCCTGGTGAATTAATATCTATTACTTCACTTGTTGAAGATTTTATTAATTGCCCATCTAGTATATAAAACGTTCTCCAGTGTTGGCTAATGGTGTGCTACATGGCGTGCATCTCAGAGAAAGCTTCTCGTTTTCTGGGCAAAACAAACCTTCTTAAAACATAGGTTTCAATGGCTTCAAGTTCTTTAGCTATACTTTTTGCCATTCCTTTTATGACTCTGCCATGAAAATCCACAGCAACTTCATTTCATATCCTTAATTTCGCGTATTGAAGAGCAACCCTATCTACTACTTTTTGTTACTTCTTTAAATGAATGCGATCGTAATGTAATTCTTGAGTGCGTTCTATTTTCAACAGCTTAAATCCTCTGTTCGTAACGTCCATTGCTCAGTAAACTACATCTTCAGGTCTATCGCCCACCGATCCAAGAATACACTTTAATGTGTCACGTTGCAGCCCCACCTAATAACTCGGTAAACGGAACATTAAAAATACTTACCCTTGATATCCCATAAAAGCCATCTCTTATACCAGATACAATCGTTCCATTTATTGGTCCGGCCTCTAAAAATGAGCGTGAAGTCTTGCCACATCTTTCCAATCTCAAACGGATTACGACAATATTCTTTTACCATTTCCTATAGCCGAGACAACGTTTCTGTTTTTGTACCGAAATCATTTCTTCCCCACCTTCGATACCTTCATTCTGTACTTATCTTTATAAAAATCCAGCGTGGCCTATATTTTTGTCAGACTTTACATCTGTATTTTCATGTTCACCCTCATTTACTACTCATATGCTTGTGCTTCTATTTTCCATCATTTTTTTCTCTCTTGTTCTCTAGCTTGTCTTCTCGCTTTAGGCTTTCATACTTCAAAGTAATACCAGAAAATTGCTATGATAAAAATCATGGCAGCGCAAATGTTACTAGTAATCGGACCAACAAAAGCAAAAGGAATACTAAGAAACTATTGAGTATAAGCTAGTTGCTGAAAATGATGAGATTAATAGAGCGCACCTTGCAACCGCCTACCTTCAATCACCCACTGGAACTGGGCAAGTTTCTGTAAAGAATTAGGGGCTGATTGTACTGCATATAAAATAGCTGCACTAGTTGTTAATCCAATAATGATATTTTTGAAGAAATTTCCGTTATTGTAAGGCAACGACTAATGCAATTCTAAAGGAATAATCGCTAAGTCAGCAAAGGTAAACTTTACTATTCCCGCAGTAGAATAAATGCCAGTTCCAATAGTTAAAGGAATAAAATTAATGCAGTTAGTAATTACATCTTGATTTCCTACTACACCGCTGCATCTTAACCCGGATAAATTTAATTTTCTATCTTTAAATTTCTTCTGAGACCAGTCTTGAGCCGCTTCTGAAATGGGCATAATCTTTCAACGGAATAAAGAAGTCATTTTAGAATAATAACCAATACAGCAGCCATACTTACCACCTAATTGCAAATGATGTGGTAATATCGTACCCACTAATATCAATAGCCGAACCTTAATATTAAAGCCTAAACCATCTTGATCTCTTATCCGAAAACCCAAGATATTTCTTAGAAACATCTTTAAGAGTGACATTAATTTTATTTATGCCAGGAAATTCTATCTAACAACCAATTTAAAGGCCAAGCAAGCACTATGTTTGAAGTTGCTGATACTTTGGGTAATGAACTTCCAGGTTATACCAAAGAATTTTTCAATCATATGGTTTGAGGACCCATCTGCTATCTTAAAGGTTGTAATTGCCATTACAACTGAGGCTCCATACCAAAGCCAAATGTTTTTTGTAACATATGAACCATTATTCACAACCATTGCCATTATTGATGATAATTCCAGGTATCAACATCAATGTATTGGTTGTTTTTAGTCAACAGCATGAATGATATTAACTGGCAAATATTGAAAGTACAAGAAACACATGATAGGAGACGACCAAGAGTAACAGCCGCAATTAAGAGCCCACCTACATTAAATAGCTCAAGTTTATTCCAATTATTTTAACCATTTTCGGCTGAGAAAGCAGCGGCCTAGTTTGGCGGCCATGTAATCTAGCAGTAATCTGGATCCCAGCAAAACCAATTACCTAAATGTCATTTAACCAGATTTAAAATGCTTTTTCCTAATTTTACCAAAAAAAATAAACCAATAACGGTATAATAACGAGGTTAAACATTACTGTTGGCCCGCTCCCAATAAGCCAATTTCAAATTCCTTGACATTACTGGCATTCCACTAGTATTTCCTCCTGAATCAATTTTTTATTTTAAATAACTTATTAAATTTCTTTTTAAAAGTCTCTTCTTTACCAATCCAGTTAAATAAAGATAAACCGGCTACAAACAGGTGTATTACCTTGGTCCGCCAATGACCAGTTGTTAACAAACTTAAATTTCATAATTATCTCCTTTCCCAGAACCTCATCAATTACAATTGTTTCAAGTTTTAATATCTACTCCTTCTTTTTCAGCATTAATCTCTCTATATTGAAGCTACCACAGTTAGATGTTGCAATTCGTTCTTCCACAAAGCTAACCTAATACTCTTTTTCATTAATAAATTCCTCTGCTATTTTTAATTTTAAGTATGGTAGCTAACATAGTTAATACTTTATTTTTATCTGTCATTTTCGTAATTTCTCTTGTAATGTATTTCATTTTGAATAATTTGACGGCAACTTTTGCAACATTTTCTATTGACCAATGGCCTTCTTTATGGTAAACATGCATTAACAAATCTGTACATGCTAACCTTTTTTCAATATTTATCCATTGAACAAAACTTCCGCGAAATTTTTTAGCATTACCGATAGGCAATAGTTGTTTTATGGAAACTTAACTCATTATCTGCATGAGGAATAGCAATATTTACACCTAAGGAAAGGCAAGCCAGTAGGGTATATTTTTTTTCTCTTCTCTAATTAATGGCTTTTGGATATTCTGGTTTAAATAAATCTGATATCAAGTTAAACGTTATTATCAGAACAAACAAAATATCCCAAGAGTATCTTCTTCTTTTTCTTCAAAGTCTAAATCAATAAGGACTTAAAATTTTTTTCGAGCTTCAATAATTTCATCTGTGCCTTCCCACTCCTTCCTTATATTCTAAAAATTTGACTGGTTATTTAAAAACTTTAATTTATCAAATAACAATAAAAGAATTCTTTTAGTCCTTTACTTGTTTTGAGTTAAAAATATGCTCCTTTATTTAAAAAATCACCTGAAACTATACCTACAATAAATCAAAGCACCATTTTCAAAGAAGCTAACCGTATTATCTAAAAAGTAACTCTCCCAACAGCCATTAAAAGGAAGTCTTTCCCCAACGGAAAGCTTGAATAATCGTTTGAAAAAATTTTCCCCCAAACAGTGATTAACGGAAAAAATATTTTTTATCATAAATATTCGTGCCACCAATCTGCCATTTTTAAAGTTATGCCAATATAACTTTCTGTTGGCGTCATAAAAGGCTTGCTGGGATTTATTTAACTTAAAAAACACCTTATTTTCTTTGTTATTTACCATACGTTAATCCTCCCCATCGGTCCCCGGGAGTGTTTTTTTTTTGGGAAAAAAGGGTT
>Ga0163217_1108055_pt1 | contig 10459 bp, 8 predicted proteins | sample SynspAceP_FD_185933 | JGI IMG/M metagenome (GOLD analysis project Ga0163217, IMG submission 185933) | Saline lake microbial communities from Ace Lake in Antarctica - Synechococcus sp. Ace-P (PacBio error correction) | ecosystem: Environmental > Aquatic > Non-marine Saline and Alkaline > Saline ... | reverse complement strand
ACAGTGTTCTGCGGCAATAGCTTTCCAGTTCGCTGATAAACCCGGAAGCATCCAGGCATTGGTCAGCGTCAATTTGGGCAATGTGGGTGCCATGTCGACCATTGATCTGGACCAGGCCTGAGGCGGCCAGACGCTTGCCAATGCTTTCGCGCAGGGTGTTGCGTGAGGCGTTGACTGTTCGGCAAGCTCACGCTCGTCAAGACGTTTCTCCCCAAGGCGCGATGGCCTGACAGAAACCTTCAGATTCAAGCGTTGAGCGGATTTTTTTGAAGAAAGTGGAAATTGTTCCATGGATAATGCACTTCATTTGTTTGGCGCGTTGCAGCCACCCAGTCAATACACAGGTATTAGAGCAGGGCTGTGCTGGTACACAGCACCAAAATGAGAGAAATGGTCGCTCCAGGAAGGACCGACCATGAAACCGCGGCTGATGATTTCAGACTGCGGCGGGAATTTTCTTCAAGCAATGCGCCAAGTATCAGGCCAAAGGCAATGGGGCCGCGGGTAATTTCAGCATGTGCAGGCAATAGCCTAACCCCGGCCAAAGAACATCATCACATTAGACATTCACTCATGGTGTTGCGCACTGCAAATGGAACCGCAGGACGCACAGCACGGCAATTACCAGCATCAGCAATGTGCCTTGCATTTCATAAAGCTGCGACATCAGTGCATTCGCGACCAAAGCCGAAAATCAACGTCAGCCAATGGCCAATAAAACAGGGACCCATAAACGGTTCCGACAAATCCGGTGTGTTCTGCAAACAGAAGCGGGCCGCGGTCGCATTGCCGTGCAGAGCAGCGCGCCCATCAGCACCGCAGTCATTGTTCGCCAGGTACGCAAGGGTCATCATGGGACAATGGCTCCCGGCAACGCAGCATTGTTGGCAGCTTCGGGTGCTTACGATACCGGGCAGAGTGCGTCCTTTGCAAATTGTCTTTCCGGCTCCTGGAAAGCGCTGCTCCTGGGTGTAAGCGAGGCGCCACGGCGAGGCTGACCCGGCCGCCGAATTGCGCCAATGGAAGGCACCAATCATTGGACCCACGAAAACATGGTAGTTGCTGAGCCTGACGATTTTTTCGCGATCGGCGTCAGGATACGGCCGAAGCTTTGGCAGCGCTCCAATGCCCCGGCTTTCTGTTCCGGAGATATTGATCAGAACTTCCGAGAAACCAAAAATTCCGGACGGTCGAGGGACGATATCAATGCCGTTCTGCAAAACTTTTGTTCCAAAGTCGAAGGCGGGGAGCGTCTGTTCAGCGTGTCGAACCCGACCTTTGGCAATCAGCAGGCCGATACAGCCACAAGGGCACCACCTTTGAGGTTGATCCCGGGCAGGCATTAGGCCAGCATCGTCAGGCCCAAAAAAACAGCGGCCATGGCAAATTCAGGGCTGCGCCGAAACTGGATGGCAGGCAGCGGCAATCAGGGGCGCTACGGACTGACAGCCACTAAAAGGCCAAGCAAACCCGCCAATTGTCGAGGCCAGCAATGCATAGCTCAGCGGCTTCCCCGGCGCGTCCTGACGTGCCATCGGATAACCGTCCAAACTGGGTCACAATCGCGCCGGGTGTGCCTGCGGATATTGATTCAGGATTGCCGAAATCGAACCACCGAAAACACGGGCAGGAAGTTGCCGATCCAGAAATATTAGATGGGCCGATTCCGTGCATTGCGTAGCCTGAATGGCAGCAATATTTGCGGAGCGCCATTGTAGAGCTTGACGCCCGCGTAACGCGCCAAGTATTTGATGCCAACAGAACGCTGGCAGCGACAAGCCGATCAAGAGCCGGTGTCGAGGCCGAATGGGCGATAGAAGCGGAAAAAGGACCATCAAACACGGAGATCACCAACCATCACTGAAACCGCACGCGATTCAAGAGTCGAAGCAAGCATTAGAGAGCAGCGGTGTGATGCCTGCCCGCCAGCGGCCGCGATTACTGCATTGGCGAAACGGCGCCTGCATGGGGGTCGTGTGTCAGGGCCGAAGGCCCAGACAAATACAAAGATGAAGGTGGTGGGCAGATAACATATGTGTCATGAAAAAACGGAAAAGCTGGCGTGGACACGAACAGCGGCCAGTGCCAGTTTGAGCCTTTCGGCAGTTTTTGAGTCGCATCCCGCTGATTTTGTTGCAGGGTCTGCGGCTTAAAAAATGCACCTGCTGCAAGAAGCGGCGCCTCCGACAGACAGCACAGACAGTTACGATAATCGGCAAGCAGTGTGGGCCAGGGTCAGCGCCTGCATATAGAATCACTGAACAGCGGTTCTCGTCGACTCAAACAGGACGTCCAGCCGACATGAGATAGGAAATGGGCTACAGCAAATGTCGGACGCTCATTTATGGGTCTCAGCAAGGGCGCCGGTTGGTCGTTTGGTCTCATCCGCAACTGGATCTGTTGCATGCAAGCTCCGCTCAGTTGAAGCGGTCCCGGAGACATGAAAACCGCCCGGGCGATAGATATGAAATTACTTCATGTTTGCTTTTACCAGTCGCATCGAGCAAAAATTGGATAGCAGCTTCGTCCATGCGCCCAGAATCCAGGTCTTTGGTTGGCGTCTGCTCTGGCATGGCGTCACCATGAAAAACCTGCTTTGAAGCCGCTTTCCTGGAAAAGCCGGATCGGAACATGGTTTCCATGAAGAGCGTTTCCAGATTAGGCCATACGGTCTTCGGGAACACCAATTGGGCGCAAACAGAAGCGCGCCAGTCACAGCAACGAAGTCTAAGCCGAGTTCCTTGAATGTCGGAACATCTGGAACGAGGAAATGCCGGGCTTCTGCTGCCACTGCCAGTTATCTGACGTCTCCGTCTTTGTGTTGATCAACCCAAATTGATGGACCCGGCAATGTAGCAGACTGTTACTTCACCTGGAGATAATGGCCCGCCCACAGTGGCGCCATAAACCCTGATAACGGAACCTTGCGTCATTGCGACCGTTCAAAAGGTGCTTCAAAAACCGAGGGGCGGAACAATATGCGATTGAGCCACCAGGATTGCGTCATTGCCGTTTTATAATGCTGCCGGGTTCAGCTTTCAGCTTTGGCGATTGTATTCCTCTAACGCTGCTTGATGCCGGCATCGGCGCGCACTTCAAGCGTCCGGAGGTCCGGCCAAAAAAGACAAGCGTAAGACACGTCACGATAGGGGCTGCATTTGCGTTCAGATATCCTCTGGCGACAAAACTGGATCCCATTATACCGATTGTGTAGCCAGTTGGGTTCTGCTTTCGGCTGCGTGACGGATGGCCATTTGCACCGCCTGCGCCCCGATTGACGTTTGAAACGACAATGGGAACGTCGGATTTCTTAGAAGCCCATTCGCAATCAGCCTTGCTGATGTGTTCCTTGACCGCCGCCTGCGGGCCAGTTACGATTTTATTGTAACGGATCAGCGGGAAAGTCAGGCCGCGACGCCCCGGTTGTCAGCGCCAAATGCAAAGGACGCTTGAAAAAGCGTTTGAATTGATTTTCTTTCCAATGTGCCAGACCATTTTCAACCTCTTTCTTCAAGGAGTTCTCAATACCTAAAATTTATTTTTGGTATTTTGAAAGTGTTATGTTGCCAGCGTTATGGTTCAACGGTTAATTTTAAAATGAAAAGCGATAAATTACCAAAATACCAATTTAGGTATTAAATTTTTGATCGATATTCGTGGGGTTTTGCACTTTTAATTTGAGCGAAGTGTTCACGGGATTAGGCAAACCCAAACAGAATGACGACCCCAACAGAACGAAGACGTGGGAGAAGGGCATACTTATGATCTGAACTTAACCGGACCGAACCGCATTGATCCACAGGGGCATCGCAAAGGGAATTGGCGAAGGTCTGAGCCATTGGGTTTGCGCAAGAGGGGCGTCAATCTGCATTCTGGCTGCGCGTCGCGGGCGATTGCTGCTGGAAGCTCTTGGCCAAGGCGGCTTCGAGAGGAGTTGGTGTCTCTGCAATTGCTCATGCGACCGATCTTGACAGAGGCCGGAAGCCGCAGCAGAGCGTCTGGCCGCCGATGTCGGGCGATGTCGGACATATTGGTAAACAATGCGGTGTTCCATTCCAAGGCGGTGGATCTGTTTTCAGTATTAGATTGTGAAACATGGCGCAAGGGTTGGGAGCTGAAAGTTCTCGGGCTATATCGATATGTGCGCTTGTATTATACAAAAATGAAGCCAGGGCCGGCGGTTGTCATTCTCAAACAATATCGGCAATGCCGGCGAGCGGTATGGACGCGAATTATATTGCCGCACATCGGGCACATGCCTGTCTCATGGCCTTACCCGAGCTTTGGCGGACAAGTCTGGATGACAATATCCGCGGTTGTGGGGATCAATCCGGGCCCGTCGACACCGACGCATTTACAAATTTGCTGAACATTCGCGCAGGAATGGCTCGGCGATGAGGCGGCGCTACAAAGAAACTTCTGGACAAATACCTTGCGGGCGTTCCGGCGCATTGTTGCTGAAAATCACTGACCAGATGCTGTTTTTTGGCTTCCGATAGGGCCGGTTACACAAACCGGCCACAATTATCAACCATTGGATTGGCGGCATCACGTCGCGCAGTTCCATAAATCTGACAATGGATTGTTTGTTTTTTGTTCTGGAAGCCCGTTTGAAAGGGTGTTGCGTGAAGCCGTGTCGATGATCATTCCCTCGTCCAATGTGGTCATCGAAGACATTGCTTGGGCATGCAAGGCTGGTCTTTTCGAAATTGACATGCCGTTTTCACATTGCCAGAATGCCGGTCACTACGGTCGATCTTGGAGACCGCTCCAAAGACAGTTGATGCGGATGTGTGGATCAGGCGCATTGATCAATTGCTTGAAGCACAAGTCAGTCAGATTCATATTTGCAGCAACCGCCGGGCATGGGCTTTGGTATTGAAGCGGGGAAAACGGCGCTGGTGTGCCGAGGCTGAGCAAACGGGTACGGGCCTTTCGGTGACCAGCACAACCACTGCTTTCACGCTGCGGAAACTGAAACTACGAATTGAGTTCGCTGGGGCTTAGGGTGACAACCTTTCACGCCAAAGGTTCACAACGCAATTGTTGAAAATTTTTGGGAAAGTGAAGGTTTTTCAGTCGCGTTATGGGATTCATTTCAGGGCTGATTAGGCAGTCGGCGATGGGCCGAAACGTCGCTCTGGATCAGATCGCAGAATCGCATAGACATGCAGCTTCCAGAAAGACTGCGATGGCGTTCCTGTGTTTCTGCACGAATTTCCGCGGGTTTCGAAGCAGCACAATTTGGACCAAATTCCAAGCACGCAACTGGAAAAACTCCGATTCTGCTTCAATTGACTCTGGAGGCAGCAGTCGCGGTTTAGCGGCCAGCTGTCAGGCCGGTGCGTCGCCTGTCAATCTTGCCAGCGCTAGCCGCTCAGCACTGGCATGGAATTCCAACATGCCGTGCGTAGTGGGAGCAGTCGAGCTAGTTTCCTTGAAAATTGTCAAAAAGAATCGCCCAATCCTTGTGCCACGAAGAAGCGGCGGCCGCGTTTTTCGATGATGTTCACCCATGGCCCAGGCCATCCGCTTTGCGTCAGCAGCCCGCTGACGTCATTGTCGGGGCAGATGATATAGAAAATCATTCATCCCCAGACTTTCCATCATGAAAATCGGGCAGTTTGGTTCCCGGGGCGTCCAGGCCACCGGCTGGCTTCTCGGTTTCGGGTCATGCCCGTGTAAATCAGTGAATACAAAGCCGGAACCAGCAGATGGTTGCAGTTTACCCTTGGATCCGCTCTCTCGCAGATGATGTTGCAGCGCTTCGGTTGGTGAAAAATGTTGATGTTGAAAAACTTTCCCACGCCTGCTTTCGAGACATTGTAAAGCCGGGTCGGGCCCGGGGGGCGTTGTTATGCCTTGCTTCGACCCTGTGTTGATAACCAGCCGTTTTGCCCCACGTAAACATCATGCCCGGTTAACAAAAGTTTGGCAAAAATTCACGGACGCCGCCAAGATTGACGACAGGAATCTGCATCCCAGGTCTTCGTACTATCAAAAAATATCGCTGGCCCACGGTTTGGGGTTCCTGCCATTACACATCAACACCATTCCACGCCGCCGAAACGATCAATGAATTTCAGCTTCAAGCGTCCTTGACCGCCGTCAGATCCGGAGACGTCAATTTGCCGTGCATCACGTTTGAGCCGCCATAGGCACGAAGCGCAAATCTCAGCGGCCTGAAAGAGCTTGCTCTCGCCACATCAACAGAACCAAACATTTCTATTCCGTTCTTGCGAAAAGCTGCCGCCGCCAGCAAAGACCAATGCCAGCCTGTCCTTCCGGTAATGATCGCTGTCTTGCCCGCTCCGATTGCATTCATGCCCATGTTTATTTTCCTACCTTGATGGAAGAGGCTCTTCATAGAAGTTTGGAGAGCCTTTTGTGAAAGCTTTCTGAACCTATCAGATGCAGGTTACCTGCCAGCGCAAAAATAAGATTCAGGGGGCAATTAATTCCTGCCAAACGACGCGTGCAGAGTGGCCTTACTTTCGCCAAAGACAATTTTGTCCGCAACTGCCGTTTATCAAGCATTGGAATTTCCCCAGTCCAGGAACCATGAATTCCTGCAGCATCGGGTGGCGGTTACGAGGGGCGCGTCAGACATTGGACGCGTGCAGAGTGGAAGATTTTTGCAACGGATTTTACCGCCTTGTTAATTTCAGTGGCGTTAGTGTTCGCAAAACCTGTCGCAAAAAGATAGGCGAAAATCCGCTCTTGAGCCCACTGTTACCAGTCTTCTGATCCGCAGCGAATGGCGCGGCTATTGCTCTGGTTGAGAAACGGGTGAAGCGTTCGCCTCAGCACCCCGCAGAAACGGGGTTGCTTTCTCTACGGGCCGGATACCGACTTAAAACCCAAAGCCATGACCTATTATTTTGGGTGAACTTTGGTAGGCCGATTATCAGCAGGGCGCTGCATCCGCGATAGCCTTCTTCGAGATTGATCCCAACCCATCCAAAAACCTGTGTCTTGTTTGCGAGCCCCGCCTCATATAGCACATTCGCTTTCGAAGCCAGGATTCAACATAGCACACGTCAAACTTTTCTCTCTGTTCGAAAACAAGCCAATGATTGGTCTTGCCTTCTTTTGGCGTCCGGAAAATGAAAGTGCAACAACGAACCGCTGTGGAAAGGTTTCGAGGTGACGGACATTCCGACGTATGTCCCACATTCAGGAAATCGGTATCGATGTCATCAAGTGAAGGTTCGGTATCGATCCATTTCTCTGACCCCATTTCTGCAAGGTGACAACCAATTGGGCCAAGGCGCCACTTCCGCTTTGGTTAACTCATATCGGACAGGATGGCCCCTTGCCTTGCGATGTTTTGGTCCCAGCAGGGAGAATCTTCCAGCTCCCTCAATCTCCTTCGAAAAGCAAGGTACGCCGACATCAGCGGAACAACCTCGTCCTATATCGTTTTGAAAGATGGTGGAACCTTCGAGGAGCTCCCGCAATAATGAGAAGAGTCCATGCGGGGTTTCGCCAAACAAGTGGGTTAGCCATAGAGAGAGGGGGCAATATTGCCCGTACAGGTTTTGCATTTTTGCCTAAGGCCCCCTTGTCTGTGATGAAAATCTGTTGGTAGTACAATATTCTGCACTAAGTCATCTCATGAAGGGATACGCTGTTTGTTTTGAAATGGGAAAAAAAGGGGGGAAAAAAAGCCCCCAACAATGCCAAATGTTTTGGGTATGATGTGAGCGAGTTTATCGAAACGCAGACGGAGTTGCGCGAGCACTACGATGCAGCATCACGATTTGTGGAACAATAAGCGTGATAATTCAAATCGCACGTAGCTCGCTTGCGCGCTTTTATTGAGAAAACGGGGCTCATCTTCCTTTCGACACAGCGCCCAGACGGCCAACGAGTCAAGTCCCCAGAGGAGATTACCTTTCAGGTTTTCTGAAAAGTTCTGACCCTACGCTCCTTTGGCGCTTTCCAGACCGGGCCTTGGAAATGAACGGGTCGATGCGTTTGAGAATATCATCAAGAACCCCAGATTGGCCTAATATGTGTTACTTCCCGGTCATCGAGATACATTACGAATTTTCTGTGGAAGCCCGGATTGTACGCGACGACCACTTAACGAAAGACTAGCAATCTCAGGGGAAACCAGCTCTATCCGTCCTGTGATCAAGGTGAATCGTGTTTTATGTCTTGTCCCAAGGCTTTGTTCGGGTGGTGTCTGGTCGCCAGAGAAATGCCAGATTTACATCGAATTGTTTCCATCGCTCGCCGAAATGATGTGTACACACCAGCATGCTGGCCGACAGTGTAACCTCAGTGGAAAGCATCGTTTCCCGTAGGGATGGCGAGAACCCGATTGTACTAGGATGAATACGTTATCAGAATATGCTGCCAAGCGCCCAAAGCGGCTTTCGGCAAAAGGCAGCGAATTGGCGCTATGTCCGCATCTCGGCCATTCAGACTGATGTTGCAAAAACGATGGTTTTTTGCGACAATCTGATCTTATGATTTATGAAACAGCATCGCTACCAATTTGAGCCGCTTGGCGAGCAGCATTTTGATATCTTGCGCGACTTGGTTTTCGCCACTCCCAGAAGTTCAGTAGATAGTGTTTATGGCGACGAAAGCAATCAAAGACTAGAGAAACCATCTTTCAGATGAACGCACCAGAGACGGACACTTCTATGATGCTGGTTCGGTTTAGACGGTAGCCCGCTTGCATATTAACAGAATCGAAGGCCCGCTGGGAAGACCACCCATTTAGACCTGCAAATGGGTTCGCGAGAATGGACCGTATTTGGTCGGCAGGATATGCTGAGCCAAAGGGCACGGCGAAAAATATCAGCGATGTCGAAAACGCCGCTTTAAGCAGAGTCCCGCTATCGGATCGACCCACACCCCAAACCAATTGGAGACGGGCAATTTTCGTGGCTATGAGGAAACTGGGTTTTAAGGGCGCGACCAAAGAGCGAGAAACTGAAATGGGGTAGAGTGTTGCTCATGTCGCTATATAGGAACAAGATTAGCATCCTCTTCGTTGTCGCATAATTGAATTATTAGAACGGCCCGCAAAGACGATCGTTTTGCAACACCGCTTTAGTCTTTCGCAACATGGCGGATTTAGCTAAAAAAATTTGGGACCGTGGGACACATTAATTCTAACACCCCCCCCCCCCCAAAAGATTTTTGGATTTGCCGCACCGGAGCGCTAAGTGACACAAAGTGTTCAACATTCAACATTTCTTGTTGGAAGTTGGCTGCCTTCAGACGTATCGGCCCTTTGTTCGGTCATATCACCTTGTGAGGTGCTTTCGAGGTACTCGGCCGGAACGATTTGCTGAAACCAAGCCTGCGTTCTTCCCACCACCTCTGCGTTCCCTGGGCGATTGAAAGAAACCACAAAAGATTGTCTCCCTGGCCCATCCCAAAAATTATTCAATCAAATTCATACCAGAGCGATACTGAAAATAGGCGTTCTCGTATTTCCTGCAACCAAACTAATGCCAAGATTAAGCAAAATTGAGATATTCGTCTTCATTCCAATTTGCCGGGTCGGCCACTGCCGTCGGCGTAGAGCCAGATTTTTTCTTTGCTCTCACCCACCAATTGCCCCGCCATGTCCCCCAAGGGCCGCGACGGCGGTTTGGTAGGCTGAGAATAGGTTGCCCTTGGTGCTGGGCTCTAAACTTGAAACGAACCAGGATAGACCACGCGTAAGTGAGACGCCTATCGTGCCAACGAAAATACTTGGTCAACGAGTTGAAAATCAATTCTCCAATCATGCGTTTCTCTCCACCTTTGATCCCCAAAATGATACAAAAGTTGCGGACCCAAGGACAATTCAGGGAAGCCAAGCAACCATGGATCACTGAAAAAAATCCGCTTGTAGCTTGTTGGCAGAGGTTACACGTTTCTTCTGCGGCCAACCCTCACCATATTTTTCGCGCTGGCATGGGCAATGATTCCTTGTCAACTTTCATTTGAAACAGTGTTTTGCTCCGCGGCGGCTTATGCGGCATAAAAAGGGGAACTTGGGCGAGGGCCGTTTGATTTCTGGAGCAATTTTTTTGGGCGGGGGCCGGGGTTTTTGACCAGGTTCGAGCCTCAACTTGCCGATTCCTTGCTCTCCGCAGCTATCGTCGGCTCATGCGCAAAGGCCCGAAAGGGAAAATACTTTGGAGGATTTTCTCATGACGGCGTTTCAAAAGCCAATTCCAAACCCACGTCTGAAGCAAATGGGCCGGTCTTTTTGGGGGGCTTTTTCGCGCGCAGGGGATTGGGCGGAACGTGGCAGAAGGCCCGTTTGCACGACCCTTTTATGAAGCGGTCTTGAGTTTTTAAAAAAACTGGTGTTTCAAATCAGGGACCAAAAAGCTTACCTCGGGACGTTTGGGGATTTTTTTGCGGGCTCGGGGGGGATGGCGGGCTCCAGGATTTGGGCAGGCGTTTTTGGGCTTCAAATTTTCTCTTTCTTCCCTTTTTTTTT
>Ga0163217_1081934_pt1 | contig 10459 bp, 16 predicted proteins | sample SynspAceP_FD_185933 | JGI IMG/M metagenome (GOLD analysis project Ga0163217, IMG submission 185933) | Saline lake microbial communities from Ace Lake in Antarctica - Synechococcus sp. Ace-P (PacBio error correction) | ecosystem: Environmental > Aquatic > Non-marine Saline and Alkaline > Saline ... | reverse complement strand
TCTGTTTCTGGCGGCTCAGCCTGCTATTCTCCGATCCGATCAATGAGAGCAGCGGGCGGCGGGGAAGCCGGTGCCGGTATCCGGCTCCATCGCTTCGTGGCCCGCAACGTCAAGCCGCAACACGTGCCCACCTTGATCCGGGTGCGGGAAGAGCCCAGGTGCTGGCAGCCTGGTAGCGAACTGCAGAGCCGTGTAATCCGATCAGCGATTCCCCAGGTGACTGAGCCTGGTGGCGCCGATCCCAACAGGCCATCAATCCTGCGGCGGGTGTGCTCTCCGGCAACCAGAGTGCAAGCCCTGAGATTAGTGAAGAGACCCTGCGCTACAAGCAGGCCTACCTGCCTTACTGGGCCCGCAAGCAGCCGCCGGGAGAAGCTCAACGAAGGGTCAAATTCCTTTGATAAACCAGGCTCCTGAATCTGCAGGCCGCGCAGCACTGAAGCTCCCAGGCGAACTCGAGCGCTTCGAACCAGCAACAACACGTGTGGCGCCTGAGGACGAACGCCTCGGGACGCGGCCAGGCCGAAACGCTGCGCCAGTCGTTGAGAACCAGCTGGCTGACGGCGCCGCTCTGCAGCAGGTGCGCGCCGATTGTGGCCGCCGGGCGCTGAACAAGCCCGCACCTTTCACAAAGCACCGCTGGAGATGGAGGTGGCGCGAATCAGCCCGATCGGGCACGAGGTGACCCTTGATGTGCCCAACCAACCTCTGCTTTCACGCAACTCAACCGCTTAGACGCCGAGATCGGCCACGGCCCGCTCGATCTACACCGCCAATTCGCCTTTTCCTGGTTGCAACTTGATCAGCGCTCGCGAGAAGCTGCAGCCCAGGCGCTGCAGCCCAAGGAACTTGAAGCGGTGGGATGCCACCTGCAGCAGCTGAACGGTCGATCGCGCACTTGCCTCCCAGATTGGCGCACCGACGCCCGTTTCCGCAGCCAACCAGCGCTGCTGCGCGAAATACGAAGCCCCTCAGCCAAGATTGGGCCCATCGCCCAGGGAAACCCTGGCAGTACCAAAAGACCCGCGGATTCAATTCCAGTTGGAGAATCGCCCAGGCAACCGTGCCCCTGGAAGGTTGATCGGCCCCACGCGGTGAATCCAAACCCCTGGCACCGCTGCTGGGCCAAGGGCTGCTGCAAGGCTTTGCTATCGCGTGGGGCCGCCCGGAGCTGGTGCGCCTATTCGTGATCGCCTCGATCATGTGGTTCCACTCGCCGGTGAAGTGCGTGACGAAACTCAGTGCCGCTACTGGGTCACATTCCCTACATTTCGTTTTTCGAAGGGGTGCGGCGCGACAAGCGCTTCCTGTTCAAAGAACCTTGGACGCCAGCAGACCGCATGGCCGGCTACCAGCGTTTCACTATTCAAGAAGCCTTCCGTAACCTCTACACAAGCCGCCTGCGCTTCATTGAACAGCGATCCAACAGTGAAATCGGGTGGCCGTAGCAGTTCGTGCCCTCGGAGGCAAGAGTTTGCCTGATTGTTGCTGCTGGGCCAAAAACCCTGAGTTTGAAACTGGGCAAGCGGGTGCTGCTGATTGATTGCCGAACCTACGCCAACCCAGGGGCATCACATTCTGACTGAACAACTTGAGCGCTTTCCAACCTTTTTTTTTGGCCTTTCCCAAAAAAAACGAACCAAGCCTGACTGGCGCTCCATGCTGCAGACCGGCCAGAACATCCCAGTTTGCAGGTGATCCACTGCGGCCCGGCGCGTGCCGATCACCGCGGCTGTTGAATCTCGGAGCGAATGGGCCATCTGTCAAGAGATTGCGACACCGACGCTTTCGACCCTGATTCTGTTACGACCAACCCCACCAGCCCTGATTGGCCGATTGCCTTCCTGCTGCCGAAAACCTCACGCATCCTCTTGTGGTGGCCTGAACAAGTGGACCGCCAGCTCCCGCTCAGCGGTGAGAAGCGCATTTTCAATCCGCCGGGCCCCCGTTCGGGCGTGGTGACCAATTCCGCGGATCGCCCACGGAGATTCGCACCAACATTTACGGCTACTCAGCGCTATGGCTATGGGATTACAGTGAGGGAGCTCAAGACTTGATCCAAGCACGCTTTAACATATTACTATCCGTATCCATTCTGACCAAGCCCCTCAACCCAGGGCTGCTTCCTTTGCTCCCAATCGCCAAAATTCTCAAAGCTCTGGAAAAAGGGGCTTGACACCTGGCTCAAAGAAGCCAATTCTGCACCGTGCCACTCCGCGAGCTGTCCAAGCTGATGAAGTCAAACGCTTCAAGTCTTTAATAATCAATCATGATCAGCATTCCCACGCTTCTTCTCTCCCTTACTCTGGCAGCTGGGTTTGCTTCGGCTTGTCGCCATAATCGCTAATCGCTTACGCCTGTGCTCAAGTTGTTCATTTCAATCGATGTGTTCTGCAGCATCGATACATTCGAATATAACTACACTTAGGTGATATCAAACTCGCTTTCTTGACCCGTGTCCAGGCAAATATAAGTCAACTCAGAGTATTGCTGTTGCGTAGGGTCAGTGAGTACAACTGCTTTTGCTCGCCCTCATTGGCTTGGACTTTGCTCCAGACTAATGCTGAAAATCACAGCTTTCGCTAATCTATTCCCGCCTTGCAAGGAAGTGACGATCACCGCATCAAGTTGTGGCATTCCAACGCAGGGTTCTCAGATTACAAGTAATAGTACCACTCTTGCTAATCTTGTTATGATGTTCAAGGTGATGGAAGAGCAATAGTCCTGCAATACGGAAAATGCAGACTGGAAACTGTAGCTGCTAGGAAGCATGCATGAAGTGCTGCATTCGGGGCAATGCTTGGCCGATTGGAGGACGTTAATGCTCTTCTTTACAATTTCCAAGATAATGTCATTACAGCAGATGGGTTTGCTTCAGGCAAAACCTCTTTTTTGCTGATTTCGATGATGCTGTTCGCTACAGATCTACAGTAAGTTGTTCCCTCTCCATTCTCTGCTGTCTCCAGTTGCACCATTTTTAGCATGTCATTGCTAACTCAGAAGACATTACACTTCCAACTAGCAGCAAAAAGCTCTTACAAAAATGTCCTGACGTTTTTAAATCCATATAGTTTTTTAAATTTCTCTATCTTCCGTGGAGACTTTTTCCGGAATGGTTAAAGTCATTTACCCTTTAATGCACAACGGGCTGCGATAATTTTCCTGTTTCCAATTGGGTGATTATTTTATGTTTCGACCAAATTTGGAGATTCTTTTTTGTGACAGATACAGTTCTAGGGTATGAGTTAAACTAAAAGAATGGAAAGCTGCTGATCAGTCGTTCTGTTTTAAGTAACTGGTTGTTTGAGCTTATAGACCGCGGGAAAGTCCATCAGCAGTAAAGTGCGCAACGGAGAAGCTTGATAGGAATGACAATTTCAGTGTGATCCAAAATCGAAAAGTACCAGAGTCTTTGATCAGGTGAATTGATGGAAAAACAACAGTAACCTCTCTATCCTTGGCTCTGACGGTTCGTTTCTGCCTCTGTCCCTAGTGTTGGCAGCATTTTCAAAAGCACTCAGTCTGCGCTCCACCATCGACCCCCAAGCCACCAGAGTGTAATCCAAGACCATCACAGAAACCAGAGGGCTCCCACGAGGCTCGAGCCACTCCTGTCCGGAGTTGATGCGCGGCTGCGGCAAAGATCAGCAGGGACACACTGACCAGGGGCAACGGCCAGCCAGCAGCCGGCTGAACCAGGCGCCGACGAACCAACCGCGTGATCGAGGCGATGTCTGGCAACGTTGAAGGCTGGGCGGACGCCAGGCAGATCAGCGCCAACGGCAAAAACACCGCTTCAAAAGGCTTTCGGTGCCAGCAGCAGCGGTCATCGGGCAACGGCCGCGCGCGATTACCCGCCTGATCCGCTCCAAGGGAAACCACCTGCACCTCATCCTGAACAGACAAGTGCGTGTGCCGCCCATCAAAACCGCCCATCCTTCAGGCTGATCCTGGGCAGGCAAGTGCTTTAGTCATAGCTAAGCCCCCACAGCTCAAGAAGTGATCTTACTGAGCCATGGAGAATTCGCCGATGCGCATCACCAGCAAGGCAGGTCACGATCCCGCCAGCCATTCTGTGAGCAGAGCGGGCTTGCATCCCGCTGTGGTGCAGTTCGGCTGGTTGGCGATCGGTGGTGCTCAGAAGGTGAAACGAGGCCTCAGCGCGCCCAGAGGCGATTGGATTCCTATGTGCTTGCTGATGTGATCACCGGCCCGCTGCCTAACCGCTGGACCCGTAGCGTCAATGCGCTGATCGATTTGGCGATGTGGCTTGCCTATGGAAAGGATCGAGTGGGGATGAGCGCTGCCGCTTCAATCTTTACAAAATATCGGCCATTTCCCCGAGAAGCTGCCTTTCTGGCGGGCCCGCGCCATGCCGCTTACCGCTCCCAGATGGCCACACGCAAATGATCCTGTCGGATGTCCTATCGGTGCCCATCGTGATCGAGCGCTGCGAGCTGCTGACGCGTGATGCCAGGGGCTATTCGGCATGGTTCTTCCTGTGCGCAGCTCATCCAAGTCTGATCATCCAGCCAGCACAGGGCAATCACAAGTCGTCACACCTTCTAAGCGGGATGCCAATCGAAGACATGATCGGCCACCTGCTGCATCCCCGGTCGACTGGCTTGAATCTATACCCTGACATGCCGTGAAGCCCTACGAGACGTCCACAATTTGTGATACAGAAAAACTTGCAGAGGCTTTCATGGGTGCCGTCAGCCTAGACTGCCAGAGGACTTGAGTGCAAAAACTCACCAAGAAGCCAGCCTCACGGCCAGCCCCGCTCCCAGCTGATCCGAGAGGCCCTGAACTCTCCTCTCCCGTAGGAGCGAGAGCGCTGAAGCGGCATGGAGGCCGCCGCCAGAGGTGTTGGCCTCCGACCCAGCGGCCTGCACCGAAGCCCTCGCCGCCGCAGCCGATTCCTGCCGGCCGAGAACGAAGCCCTGGAGCGGGCGGAGACAGATCCCGTAAGTCGGCGATGCCATACACAGAAAACTATCTCTGGTGGCGATGTTTCGCCGCGGCGAGAATCTGAGGTGGCGCGCCTCCACCCGAATCAGGGCGCAAAGTAGGGGAAAGCCGTTCCGGCTGGTGGTGATCCAGCGATCCGCTTTCGGAGGCGGGCTCGCCACAGTGTTGTGTGCCCCTCACAAACCCGAGCCAGCGCCGCGGGCGAAGCCCTGCGGGAAGCGTGCCCGCCCGTGATCGGCTCCTGCGCAAATTCATGCCATGGCCGAACAGCCCCGCGCCCTCGATCGCACACGAATCGGTGAGATGCCCCCTCACCTCCTCACCGAAGCGGAGAGGCCACCCTCGAGCCAGGACTTAGAGCGTGATGGGGATGGGTCTGAATCGATTCAGCCTCCCCGCTCCTCGCTGCGAAACTGCCGTGGAAAACGGCACCACCCCGGCGAAACACTCCCCCATGAACAAGCCGCGCCGCTCCAGTAGGGGCGCAGAAGAAAAGGATTCCAGCGACATTAAAAAAAAAACCCCCTTCACCTCATCAAGGACAGGCCTTTCGGCTCTTAAACAAGCTAGCTTGATCATCTAGCCAGGAAAAGCCATGGCATCGGAATGCTGGACCTGCAGGACGCAAGAACTGCTTCAGTGCATTGGTGAACGCCGCCATGGACCGGTCCCCCCAAAGCTGGTCACACGCGTGGGCAACCCGCCACTCGTGGTGTTTAGATGTTGCAGAGTACGACAACGCCTGCGACGGCTGGAGCGCTTCAAAACCAGCCAGCATTGGGAGCTCTCGAGCTGCCTCAGGACTGACGCAGCATCGAAGCGCGCTGAACTGGAGCGGCACTGGAGGAGTAAGTTTCTCTACTGATACGGTGTCAGTCTCAGGAACTGCGCAGCGTGGCGGATCAGCTGTGCCTGGCTCAGTGAGCAGAATTCGATGGATCTCTATCTAAGTGTTGATCAGTCTTGAAGATCGAGCGGCGCATCGTGAATTAAGCAGAAGGTTGATTGCCGTATTCGCCAGGCGTCTTCCAGGCTGCGGAGGGATTGCTGTGTTGTATGGCCAGCGAATCCTTCCTGTCGATGGTGCCATCGCCAGAACGCTGGGGCCAGCTTTTCAGCGGAGATCGGCCATGACGGCGCTGAACCTGATTGATCGCAGCCACGGCACTGGAGGCACGTATGCAGTTGGTGACACGCAACGTTCGCCATTTCATCCCCACAGGGTGCAGGGCTGAATCCCTTTCAGCCCAGGAAATCCCCGCCCAAAACCTTCCACCCTTTTTGCCGCCCAGGGTAAACGCATGGCCCCGTCCTGTGCAAGGCCTCTCTCCGGACCAGGTCGATTCTAGGCATTCAGGCGCATCCTGAGACTGCCTGAGGACTTGGAGCAAAAAGGCTCAGCCAAGAAGCACAGCCTCAGCGGCCATCTCCATCACCGATCCGCTTGCTGAACGCCGTGGAAAACGGCACCCGCCACGTCGATCGAACGCCACCACCCCAGGCCAGCACCACGCCGCCGCAGCCGACCTCAAGCCACCCCGCCAACCCGCCAGGCAGCGCCCAGCCGATTCAGCGCCGTTTGCCACGCAGGTAGACCAGCCACACCCGACTGTGCGAACCAGCCGGCCTGCTGCAGGCCGTTGAGAGGTGCAGCCGTGCCTGGAACACGGCTGGCCCGGCCATCAGCCGCCGCAGTACGCAGATCAGGCATCGCACAGCAACGGCACGGCACCAGAGCAACGCCAGGCCCATCGGCAACCGCCGGGAGCCGCAGCACCACCCCGCGAAACACCGCACAAGGAATGTGCTTGCCACATGCTATGAACAGCCGCGCCGGCTCCAGTTTCCAGATCAGGAAGGCCAGCAGGGCCCCCACCAGGCCAGAGCAGACGCTCCGAGCTGATCGCGCTACGGCGAAACACCACGCCGAGCAAACGCCACAAGGCCATCGAGGCCATCCATGAAATTGAAGACGATTATCAACTGCCGTGATCCACATTAAGGCAACGGCAGCAGCAGTGCGCAATCGGTGAACGCCCGACGGCCAACACTAAAGCGATGGCGGTTGGCCAAGCTGAGCTCCTAGCGCAGGGCCGCCGCAGATCAGCCGATCATCAAGGAGCCCCACCAGCCCCCAGGGCGCGCGAAGCAGCGGAAAACCAACGGAAAGCCCCAGAGCAGCTGCTCAACCAACACGAACCCACCCCCACCGCCCGCGGCGGTGGCAGCGGTGGCGCTGCGGGGCATTGGGCTGAATCGAGCAGGCCCCGCGCAGGCAGGGCAGCAGCACCAGCAGCACAAGCCAGCAGCCAGTGCCGCCAGCGGCACGTGATCCAGGCCAGCGAGGGATGCTCATGGCGGCGGCTGCCCTGAACGGCTGGCGAAAAACGCCCGAGCAGATCAGCAACACAAGTAAACCCGGCCAGATCCGCGCTCAAAGCGCAACACGCCTCGAAAGGTTTTCTGCGATACAGCAGCGCGGTGACGCCAAGCCACTGAAAAAAAGAGGTGGCAGGTTGAGCAGCCGGCAGCGTGCGCGCGCGATCGCCACGCCTGGATCCGCGCCAGCAGGGCTGATACTGAGCGGTATTCGTCTCCACCCAGCGCAGCCGGCTTATTCACTCAGGCGGTTCCTTCGCGGTGCTGGCCATCTCACGCCCCTGTTGAAGAGCACCGCAGCCAACGGCGGCGCAATCGGCGGCTCAGGCCCTCTGGGCTGGAAGAAGCAGCTGCAGCCGCGCAACAAAGCTTTCGCAGCGCTCCACATTGGCGGTCGGGCGTGATGGGCGCGGCGCCGAAATCAGGGTGGGCGGCCAGATCCGGGCGAAACGCCAGTGCCGCAGGTCTCCAGAAGCAGTCGTCTGGAAGGAGCCAGAACGCCGCCGCCAAGCTTCTCGATCGAATCGTTGGCGGCGAAGCGCTTGGTGATCACGGCTTCGACGACGAGGCAAAGCCACCACTCCCCTCAGCTCTGCGAGCTGCTTCAGCTTGTGCGTGCCATCGCAGCCAGGAAGGGCCCACGCCAGATGGGCGAAGCCGATCCAGAATCTGGGCCCCGGAGGCAGGGCAGCGGCGCGGCCTCAAGCCCTTGCCCCGAGAGATCGCTGAGATCGCAGTGGTCCAGCACAGCGCCGGCCACAACCTGTGGGTGTCGCCAAGCCCAAACCCAGGAGGTGCCCGCCTGCAGCAGCTTGATCAATGCCTCAGCGCAGAGGCTGTTGCCACCGGGAAGATCACCAGTGGCGCCACCGCTCACACAACCGCGGCAGGCGAAGCTGGCAGGCAAGGATCGACCGTACCAGGTGAGACCATTCGAGTTCCGGCGCTAGCGCAAGCAGGCGATTCGAAGGGATCACGTGACCAGGCGTAGCTGCCGCCCGCCAGGCCATGGCGCCAGCGTCACGGCAGAGCACGAAGCCCTGAGCTCTCAGCAGCGTCCATCCCTCCTGCAGCAGGATGCGCCGGAGGGCAACCGGCCAGACGGGTGCTTGTGGCATCCCCAGGGCGACGCCGGCGACGACGAAGACCTGCTTGAAGATGGAGCGACGAGACATGCAAGCACCTGTGCGCGAAATCGTTCCAGGCTCGGCCAACCACCAGAGAAGGCGTGCGTATCGAGCATAAGCTGCCAATATCACTGTGAAGCAAGGAGCTCTCGAAGTTTGTTGCAGCTCTTCCTCAGGAGCGGAGCCAGCACACCTCCAAGCCCGGTAGGTGTAGGCCGGTCCCTTCAACACAACCGGGCTGCCGCCTGGGCTGGACTCCTCCAGGGAAACAAGCCTGGCCCAGGACGCACCCTTTGGCGATTCACAATTGCGTCTCGCCGGCATTTGGGCCGCGCGGATCAACGCGAGAAGTTGGTCTTCGCTTCAGGCACGTGCAACGCATGCGCCGTTTCGCTCAGCCGGTTACTTCGTCAAGTTTGTGCCATGGATGTCGAAGAGAACCGCGAAAGCAGGTATCCACCCCCGACCAAGACGCACTGCCAAAGGCCAGGCGAGTCGGCTCCACGCCAGGAGTGCAGGGCCGAAGCCTGGCCATCCACCGGTGGCGCGCCAGAACTTGGCTGGAAGCGGAGTTGTCGGCAGCGCGAGCCGATCAGGCGGTGCGTCGCCGGGTGTGTCGCGACTGGGCACCCCCGAGACCCTTTCGCACGCGGATGCCTGTGGGCGCCGAGCACGAGCAGCGAGGGGTCGGCGCCCTGGGAGAGGGGCCTGAGCGCGATCACTCGCGGGACCGGCCCAGCGGCAGGCTGCCGCTTGTGGGGCGGCGGGAGTGCCAGTCGCCAGGCAGGTGAGCGGACGCCCCACCCGTGCGACGCCGCAGGGTGCAAGCGGGGACCGCCAGCGTCCGCCGGGTCCCGGTGTTGGCGAGCGCAAGCGGCCGGCGGCGAGCCCGGCAAGCGAGGGGAAGCCGATGCACCAGCGGCCGGCGGGGGATCCAACGGCAGGCCAGAGAGGCAAGCGCTGTTGGGCGCGCGGAGCCGTTGCGAGACCACCACGATGCGCTGCGCGCCCGGCCGCGGCCAGAGCGGGGGCGCCAGCGCGGCCAGTCCAGCCAGCCGCGGGCCGCCACGCAGCCGCGCCATCCCAGTGCAGGGGGGGACCCAGCGCACGGTGAAAACCGCTGGGGCGTAAGCAACAGATAGGGGAAGGCCAGCGCAACCAAGAGCGCGCGGGTGAGGCGCACGCACCGCGCGGAGCGCCTCGGGGCCGTGGACGCGCTGGACGCCGCCCACGCCATGTGGACGAGTTTGCAAGACAAGCGTTCGCACCCGCAGGCGATCGCCGGCAAGAGCGGCAAAAGAAGTGAGGGCGAGGGCGGCGGAAGGCGAAAGCCGGGGCGTAACGTGACAGCGGAACGCGCTCCTGCCCAGCAGGGGGGCCGGGGCGGGGGCGGCGACCCCAGAAACAGGAGACGCCGGTAGGCGCCGCGCCATGCGAAAACGCCAGGGGGCACCGGCGGGCGGTAGAGCCCCTAGCAGATAGCGGCATACCCGGCAAACGAGCAGATCAGGCGGTGTGGCAAGCCGGTTGAGGCAGACTGCGATTGCGGCCCAGTGGCGTCGCGTCCAAACACATCCAGGCGGTGGGCCAGTCAGCAGGTAGCCCCCAAGTGAACAGCAGCAGGCATGCGGGCGGCGGCGGCGAAGCCCGGGGGCAGGGCGCGAAGAGCCAGCTCGGCCGGAGCCGTGCGGCGCCAGCGGAAGCGGGCAAGCGGAGTGGCAAAGCGGATGTCGAGAAACAGCGCGAGCTCGGCCCGCTCGGCCGGCGATGGAACAGCACGCCCAGCCCGGAACGGCTGGGCGGCGCAGCGAGGCGAGCCAGCCGCGGAAAACAACCAGGGAGGAATCCACGGGGAACAAGTTAGTCAGCAGGGGGGCGCCAACCCAGCGCGGTTCAGCCGCGCGCTGGGCGGGCAGCAGGCTGGCGTGCGCGCAGACCGGCGCCGACGCAGGAGCAACCAAGCGGGGCAAGCGCGGAGTCGG
>Ga0163217_1043434_pt1 | contig 10459 bp, 13 predicted proteins | sample SynspAceP_FD_185933 | JGI IMG/M metagenome (GOLD analysis project Ga0163217, IMG submission 185933) | Saline lake microbial communities from Ace Lake in Antarctica - Synechococcus sp. Ace-P (PacBio error correction) | ecosystem: Environmental > Aquatic > Non-marine Saline and Alkaline > Saline ... | reverse complement strand
CGGGCTAAACCGAACTTTGGCTGCGCGACGACGTGGGGCTTAAATGATCGTTTTGGCACCACGCACTATTTGGTCAAAGTTTCTTGCGCTTGTTGTTCGCGATATGCATTGAGGTCTGCATGCTCCTAAGCTTTCAGCGTGGGTCGCTTAGTATCACCTATCTCGTGACTATACGGTTTGGGGTACATTAAGAGACATGATAGCACTCCCGAGACCCTACTTGATCGATTAAATGGGAGACCTGGATGATGACGACTATGGAAACAGTTGGGTTCACGACGCTCGAGGCTGACGGCAGCCTGACAGTCGCGTTGAAGATGTTGACCTTTGACGCTCCCACGGCATTCAGGTTCTGGTCAAATGGAAGCTGCGCGATCAACCCGTCAGACCTTGCATTCTGGTGGCGGGCGGACGTCGAAAACGCCGGAATATACGCAAGGCAGTTTAGTCGCCAAGATGCCAGAGCCGCAAAACGCTGGACAAAGAGCGCGCCACGGAAATGAAGTTGCCCGCTGGGTAACGAGAGGGGCCGGCACCGTACGTTGAAGCTGGTGAAGCGGCGCGGGCAAGGCACTTGTCGGGCAGCGCGTATCTTGCGTGCAGGGCAACGCTACAGGTCAATATTGGCCTCGCTATGCCTCCATGTGTCTGCATCTGGGCGATCTTCGTCGAAGACGGGCAAGTGCTTTCGTTACCCGATGACTGCACTTTGGATTTGTCGAAAACGCCAAAGCCGATGACAGGACGCCATTTTTTTTTTTTTTCCCCCATTTTAACCCCGGGGGGGGGTGGGGTGCGTTCAAACCTTGGCAGATGCTGACGCGGTATCTGTAAAGGAGGACGGACTTGGGCTCGGTAAACATCGTGCGCAAGGAGAAACAGGTTAACCTGCTGAAGGAGTCGGGGCGACGCATTGTTGTTCAATTCATTCGGACGATTAGCTTTTTGATGGTTGGATCTCGACTGAGCCATTGCCATCCGTTGAAACCAGTGCGTTCTACGCTTTGACCCGTTGTGGGGCAGCATTGTTGATTATGTATCAGGCGATGGAACGGGTCGCAATCGAGGAGGCAGATGACCGAATTACTTCTCGCTATGGCTCCAACCAACAGAAACGAATGTTTCATTTATGGTCGCCTTGATAACAAGCCCAACACTGTGACGCGGCCTACGGGTTGGCTGGGGACAGCTGTCGGGTTGGCTTTTGTTCCCTTTTTGCAGTCCGTCGGCAGGAAACGAGTGGGTCGTTATGCGGCAGCCGTGTACGCGACAATCTTACCACCACTTTTGCAAGCAAACCTACAAATCACGCGTTTCATTGGAAGGCATGCTGAAGAAGGATGCGTTATGGCTACCGTCGCCATGAAACAGGCGAAAAATACTGTGACGCCTGGTCGTAAACGCATATCGGGAGCGGGCGGCTCAGCAAGGGCCGCGCTGCTTTCCCCAAGTTGCCTTACTGCGGCGCAGCTTATTCTGACGCAGGCACCCTTGGACAGATTGAGGATTTGAATAGGAAGGATCGTTCATCTATCGTTATGCGATGGGATGACAAGAAACCACAGACGTCGAAAGACGCTATGCGAGAAGGTAGTTCAAAAAAATAATCTGCCGTAAGACCCGGCAGACAGTTCAGTTGCAAAAAGCGAAAGCAGGCGGGTAAAAACAGCGCATTGAGGCATCAGCCCTTCCTGCCAAGAGGTCTTCTCAACTTCAACGGAAACTATGCCTGTTCCGCAGCGACTTGCAGGAAGGTCCTGGGCACAGCGGAATCGAGACGTGTGTCAAAATTACTTGCGCCCTGTCAACGCAGCTTTCGGGGAGTTAGCAACTCGGATTTTTGCTAGGCTCGGAATGTCGGTAAGGGCCGTCTACCTTTGCAGTGTAGGCTGAAGGGACCGAACATGCTGCGATCGATCTAACGGTCGAAAAGCATACGTAATATGCTGCGCGGGTCCATCAATAAGCGCTTTATAACATGTGGAAAAATTGCCAATAGACTGGAAGGAGTTACCGAGCAATAGTGATCTCAGGAATAGAAAATGGATAAAAGCTTGAAGGCAGTTTTGCGAAAGGCTTTCGCCATTAGATTTGTCAAAGTTCCTGTCGCCCATCGGCCCCTTTTTTTCGGGTTTTTTTTTTTTTTTTGGGGGCGGTGGTCGTGGTCAAGACTTAGCCAGGCAATGGGGTTGCGGGAGGGGTAAAACGCCCATGATCGTTGATGCGACAGCCGGATTGGGGCGGGACTCGTTTTTCGTTTAGCGTCTTTAGGTGCGCAGGTTCACTTTGATCGAAACGCTCAGAGGAAAATTGCACTCATTGTTAGTCAAGGCATGAAACGCCGCAGTAGAGAAGGTGCGCCGAGGCTTCGCGAAATTATTGCCGCATGACAAATTTTGAAAGGCGACGCCTGAATTTGATTCCCTGAAAATTGTTGCCGAAGCAATCTGATCGATTCCAATGGCATCCTGAACGGAAAGAATTCTGCACTGGTGAGTTAGAACTGCGTCAAGTTCGCGAAATCGTGGGGCACGGACGATTGACGCGGCTGGCTTGTACGATTGGCGAATCGCACAATGCACGTTAAACGCGTGTGCTTAAGTGGCCGGCTAAGGCTGACCCTCTTGAGGGTGTTCAGAAAGACCCATCCAAATTATCGGTAAAACAAAACACGATACGATGTTTTTATGGTCGGTGGAGTGGGTCTTCGGCGCAACAGTGAAAATTTCGATATATTCTTCTGCATATCGCATGCTATACAAATGGAAATTGTGGCTGTGTTATCCCAGCAGTGCCAAGAGTTATTTGCAATTTTTACAAGGAAAGTTGATGGGAAGAAATCACATGCAGGGTTAGTGTTCTTCGCGACAACAACGTTGTTGATTCAAGGCCGTTCCGGGTCTAAAGAAAAGCTCCAAAAGGAGGGGTGTGTTTTCGTGAAATGAGCTCAAGACAGGCATTTGAGAGAAACTTCCGAAGAAAAACGCGCGTCAGGAAAGCGGAAGCGATCCGTTCGTGCTCGTAAGCTGGCAACGTAAGAAATTGAGAAACGCGAAGAATAATCTAATTCAAAAATTTGCTGTTGAATAGGTAGCCACGTTTTCGGATCGCGCGGTTGGTTTTTCCTACTCGATGAGTGTTTTGATATCGGACAGTCAAAGTTTTAGATGTCCTAAAGCGGACTTTGCCGCGCCAAGGGAACAAACCGCATTTGTCTGTTATTTGGATGACTCACAGCAGCCACCAGATGCTTGGCGCCCCGCACGTCGGCAGCTTGGGAAGGCGGCCTATATGATTTTACTAAGCTTCAGAAGTCGCTCAGGGCCATTTTGCTGCCGTTTGCATTTGTTACGGAAATTTCATTAAATTGGCGTCGGCGTTTGCTAATGTAAGTGGAACGATTGCTATGGCGGATTTTGTTGCAGGCGTTTCAAAAGTAAGCGGTTACACGAGTTTTATGGTCTCGTCAACGTGCTCTGTCGAGCCGTCATTCAATATTGCTGGGACCATGGACATTGTGCGATCGATGGACAGCACAAATCCCTACTGTGTTTGTTATCGAGGAAAACTATGATCGATGTCGGTTATTCAGAGAGCGCTTTGCGACTTATTGTTGACACTGAGCAAGGCCTTTTCACAACGTTCCCCTCAAAGTTCGCTGTCAGAACGAATCTTGAGATGCGTTCCGGGTCCAATACGATTCACAGGGATTATCGCTTGTGATGTTTGTTATTTTGGCGGCGACCGACGCGCTTTAGGCGAGTGAATAGAAGACGATGACCCCGAACATCTGCCCCAGGCATCCCTTTCAGTAAAACCAGCAAGAAAAGTTGGTCAAAGCCAGAGGTCCTGAGAATACAACCATCAGCCCCCGCGCCAGAGTGCAATCGTCGGGAAGGGCCGCGCGCTCCGAATCAGACCGGACAGAGAGCAATGTCAGACCAAGGCACCCGCGCAAAGCCGCCAAAGAAGCTGCCAGTGGGCGTTGGAGCCGCAGTATGTCGGGATTTGGCGACATGCCCAGGAATGATATTAAGGGCCCAATTGCAAGTGGCCATTGCGTCAGCGCGACGTTTTCAACAGTTCTTCGGCCAATCTCTGCGCATATGAAACCACCGCCCCGCAGGATGGGGGCCGTGGATGTCGACAAGAGTGCGAACAGAAGACAAAAGAGATCAGCCTGAACGCGGTGAAAGGGCCAGCTCAATAAGCGCGGCCCGGCCACTGAGACACAGATACATAGGCAGCTGTGGTCGGCACCTCCATTCCCAAGATTAGGCAGGCGCGCGTCAGCAGCAAAGGGACGGCCAGGAAGCCACCCGACCTCCAAAAAATGAGGCGAAGTAATTTTCCGCCGAGGCGGTGATCGACAGAACGCGATAATTTTGGAGGCACAAGAATGATCGACGCGATCAGTGAAACCTGGCGCGCGGCGTTCAGAACCGCGCTTGCCAATCGGTGCGATTGACGTGGGAAGAAGGTTCAGGCTGCGCATTGAAGAAACAAAAGCACGCCGGCCGACAGATCGCCATGGCTGCGGGAATTACTAGGTGTGAATGGGCGCAATGAACATCCCCCACAGAAGGATGGAGAATGGACGAGGGAAAAACAGTTGACGTGATTACACCGTCCCGCAGGGCCGGGGATCGCCTCGGCAGAATACTCTCGAGCGAAAGCGCGGCTAGGCCGTTGATGCCCACCCAGACCCCACGAAATACAGCAGCGCCGGGGGTTTAAAGGCTGCGGCGGCCATAATGCAGTGTAAGGGCACGCGGTAAGCTCAAACCATTGACAAAGGCACCGGCGCCCATCAGGGGCAGGCATGATCTGCCCGCCCGAGAGGGCACGGCCTCCACCGCTGCGGGCAAGGCGTTTGGTATCCAGCTTAGTATTGCGGGCAGGGCGATCGCGCCGGTGGCAGGCGACATTCGCCGAGGCAGGCCAGAGATCGAGCGAACAGGCTGACGACAAACCGAAACCTTCGCGCGCCGCCCTTTTTTAATCGGCCTGCCGCCGCCGCCGCGACATTATTGAACCTTGGCCCCCCCGGGGGGGGTTTTTTTTTTCGCCCCGCCCAAAAAGCAGGTTCCAGGGACAGCGCAAAGATCACAAAGATCGCCACGTACGTGACTTGATACACGGTAACGAGCCAGAATGCGGCCTCGGCTATGGTTAGCGTCCGAAAAAAGGTTTCAACAGGGCGTGCCGGATCGCCGAACTCGCGGGTATAAACTGTCAACAGGCCCGTTGGCACGCGAGTTGTCGCCACAGCGGAGCGGCAGGGCGATCACACGCCGGGCGTTCCAGCACCACCAAGAGGCAGGCTCACGCAACCGCAGCTGAAGTTGGCTCTCGCGATAAATCCCATATTGGTCCCCGAGCACATTGCTGTGAACGCACCAAAGCGCTGCGGGATGCCAGGCTGCAATGGATACTCTCCGTGATCGCCGCATGGGCGAGGCCTGGTCAAGGATTAGGCGAAGGGGAGATTAAAGCCTATGCAGCGGGACTGCTGATAAGGTCGGGCACCAGATGAGAACACCAGTGCCGAAGTGATAAGCGACCAGCGCGATCGCGAGCGCGATCCAGGAAACCTCGAGCATACGGCTCTCGGGAAGGTTTTATGGTGGGGGTAGTCCGGCTTTGAGTTGGGAGGCGCGCGGAAAAGCCCGCGCCGCCGCACCATGTTATTGCGACGCCTTTTGTCGCGATCCGGCTTCTTTCGTAAATAGCGCAAAGCGCGCGGGTGCAGCTCATTGGTGATGGTTGGTCTCAGCTCTGGTGACATGCCCCACCAAAGGCGACGTGTCGGCCATTTTGCCTTTTTTCTTCCAATAGGTCGTTGGTCAACTTGATAGGCCAGTCTCATCGTCCATTTCTTTGTTGGTCGTGAAGCGGAACGGGGCAAGGAGTGTAGGTTCACCATCCTGCTCTTGGCCCGCATAGGTCCCCGCAGGAAATGACAATTCCGTGTGCGTTTGGATTGCGTATATGGTCATCGATTCACGGATCACATTGACGGGGTCGGAAGCGCGCCTCAACAACATTGGGCGCGGAAATGAGCGCGTGACGAAGCCATCGATTGCCCCATTCTTCGCGCGGCACGGCGTTGCTCAATCAGCATCAGAAATCTCTACGCTGTCGACAAACCCGGAACATTTCAGATTACTTCGCCCCCTCGGTTTCGCGCCGAAAGACTTTGCCAGAAAAATGCTTTTGCCCTCGGAGGGTCAGGCCATCGGACGTGGCTTCGCTGTCCTTGAGACATCACGACATTGAATGGTCAGTGAGGGGATCGGGGAAGAGCGCGAATTCATCAAAAGGGCCGGGGCCAGTCTTGCTTCAAACATCGCCTTTGCCGTCTTGGCCAGCCCGAAAGCGATGGGCGGGGGTTGGTAAGGAACATAGTCGGCACGCGCGCACGCATCCATGACGTTTTGAACCGGAGCCTTGGCTCTCTTCGTACCGTGATGAATGTCTCCGCGCTGCCCGCTTCATGGCTTTCGCAGCTCCACGCCCTTTGATAGTAAGATGAGCCCGATTTGGCAGACTGATACGTCACGCGGGTCTCTGCGCGGCGCGCTGCCCAAAAAGCCCACGGGCGAATGCAGCGCAGATTTTTTTTGGGGGGGGTTTTTTTTTTTTTTGTCTCAATGCATTTCAGGTTTTTGCCTCTCAAACCAAAGGGCGTACTCTATTCCCACCTACATAGGGCGGGAAATGCCTCCGTGGGGCTTTTTTGTGGCAGCAAGTGTCGTATTGTCGAAGAATGCGGTTCGCGGTTTTGATCGGACGTGAGTGCGGATTGCGACATTGGATGCATCCGCACTACTGCTGTTTTTGAGATACCTGCTACTTCGCCGCGGACAGTTGATCATTCTGCCATTTCCGCCGTAATGCGCAGCGCAACGTAGGTTGAAGTGGCGAGCAAGCAAGGGCTGGCGCTAAGTACCAGGTTGCTAAGAACTCGGCATGTGAACATTCAGTCCAAGATCATCTTCGATGTTGCCTGACAATCTGTTTGCGTCTTCTGTTTTACTGGAGGCCCGGCTCGAGCGTCTTTCCCCCCCATGATAAGAGCAACTCTTACAAACCCGCAGCCAACTTCTGGCCCAAGCAGTCGCAATGCTTTGCGAGCTCGCTTCTCTCGAAACGAAGCCGGATTGCCAGCAAGTAATTTATTCGTGCGAGAACCGAACCGTCACGGACGATCGGGAACATTTCAAACAACAGCATTAGAGCAAGCCCCAAGATTGTTGGTGGTCCGTGGAAGGCCCACTGATATCAGCGAGCACGAAGCCGGTTATTGACTCGGTCGGTCAATCAGCACCCTTTTTCCCCCATTCCGTATCCCGCTTGGGTTTGACGCCCGCTGACGGGTAAGCGTACCGGGAAGGGTGGATGAAGCCTTTGCCACCTCCATTCGTTTCAGCGTGGAGATCGCATTGCGTGGAAAAGTTCGTTTGCGACTGCACTACGCAGAGATCAAAGGGCCATCCTTGCAATGGCGGGGGTTTTATCCTGATCCGCAATTGCAGTTTGCAAATGTTCGGCATCATGTTTCGCTCCAGTTTTGGCCGTTCCCGCGCGCCGTGGTCCGCGACAGCATCGCATGCGAATGAATGTCGCGTAAGGCGATGCAAAAACCCCGCCCGCCATTCCAGGTTCGGGCGCGGCCATTGTTTTCAGGTCGCTGTCGCGGGCCGGAGGCCCTTCGATCAAATTCTTCCGGCATGTCGGCCTTGAAGGCACCTTGTTGGGGTGGGACGTTCATTGCGGCGCAAAGCTACCGGGGAATGCATAGGTCGCACACGGTGGTGCCCTCCGCATGGCTTCGCGCGGGGTCCGTTCGGCCCAGATAAACATGCCTATCAATACTGGTCGCCATGGCCTTGCACTTGAACGGTTCCCCGCCGGGCAGTACCCATGGGCAGCCAATGGCTGTCCGTCTTCAGGCGAAGAATGGGTTCGGCGTCAGGCGAGGCGCTTGCCAGGGGCCGAGGGCGTTGAGTGTGACCGGGATCGGCACGCTCTGCGACCCGCGCGAGGGAAACCGACACCGATGCGGATACGACGTTATCATAACTTGGATCGCTCGGGGTGGCGGGAGAAGATATTTATCCGCGCTGTCGATCACGCTGACCATGAGAAGTATCTGCGCAGCTGCCTCGAAGAGCCGGCGTTCACGCCGAAGGACCGTGGCAGGGCCGCGGGTGCGGGTAGTGGGTCGAGGTCTCATCGATTGCTCCGCAAGCGGTGGCGATGAAAGAGCGGGGTCAGCAGCGCCTCCAGGGCGATTTGCATGAACGGGGGTCGTGACATTGCGCTTCGCGTCGGCGAACATCGTTTTCAAACTCGATCAGAAAATGCAATATTGATCTGGTGTGTCGTCTTCGGGCAGCGTTCCGGGCCGGCTTGTTTCAGCATGGCAGCGCTGCGCCATTGAGATTGCCTTGGACACCAGGCACCGCAGCAGTGGACCTGTGCCGCTCGAAAGTCGTGGGCCAAGGTCGGTCTCACGCAACCTCATAGGGACGCGAAGATCTCGGCTCGCAGAAGGCGGCCTTCTGTTCGCTGGAAGTCGACGATTGCGCTGCGCAATCGGCAGTGTTAAAATGCAGCGCGTGTGGCGGCCAAGCCAGCGCGCGATCGCCCCCCTCGTTACGGGCGGCACTCCAGGTCGTCTGTTTTGCGTCTTCGCGTTTTGCGGCGGGAAATTCAGCTGCTGCAAGGGATCTTGGACAGTTGCGAGAGCGCGCTTTCTTCAAATGCAGCGATTTCAAACCGTATCAAGTTCGCTCAGCAGCGCTTGAATGTGTTCTGGTCCATGGTCGGGACACCCCCGATGCATAATCGTAGCCAAGGTGGTCATCGCCGTCAGGCGAGCCGAGATATACCCGGCTTCGGAGGGAATGTCGGTACGTAGCGAAAAAAACAAAAACCGTTTTGGATTTAGAGTTGAATCGAAAGGAAGCCACGTCGAAAATAGTATTTCTCATCGCGCTGCTCAGATACGGGGTTTGCCGATGAAGAGTTCGGTCACGCTACGACTTCCGGTCTGACTCTGTGCACATTGCTGTGCAAGTGATGTGGACTTTTGAGTGCACCGTATGTGACCAGAACGAGAAAAGGCACCCAAGGGGTGCCTTTTTTTCCTTTGAATACAACGCTATGCGAGGATATTGGCTCCGACGGTGTAGGGATCGAACCTACGACCATTGATTAACAGTCAATGCTTTTACCGTGACAGCTACGTCGGAACGGTCTGCACCGTATAGCTATGGTAATTTTACGGCGTCCAGAGGGATTTGTCACTTTTTTTTCCAGATTGTTTTTCAAAAGAGAGTTTTAAACCCTCCGAAATGAGGGCCGTGCGCAAAGCGGACCTAGTGGCGCAATCTTGTTTTTTTTCCTTGTAAGGTCAATCAGATGTGCAAGGGACGTTTGCGGGTCGCGGGCACCAAAACATGGCAGCGGGGTTTCGGTTGTGAGATTTCGGCGGCGAGCGCACGCAAGCAGTGGCGGGGCGTGTTTAGTGCAGCGGGCCAGGATATCTGCTCGGCGGGGAAAAGGCGATGCGAGACCAACCAATCCAGTCGGCGCGGGCGAGGGTCTGTCCACCGGGGGCCACCGTTGGCCAGGGGCTAGAACACCCGCCAGCGGGTTTGCTGCAGTTCCGCGCAGGGGACGCCATAAAGTCGGTCAGATCCCCATACCGGGGGCGACACCAAGCGAAACTGGCGCAGCCCATAACGTGGTCTTGCGGTGAAAACGGCGTCGCCCCACCGCACGCTAATATTTGGTTGCCGATAGTGTTCGGGTGTTGGAATTCACCTGCAGCTTCCCAATCGTCACGGCGTTGGTCTCTCCGTGCGGGAGAAAAGCTAGGTTCGGGATGAACTCGGCATCGATTGCCTTTCGCCACCCGCGATGTTGATTCCGGCGGCCAGGTGCTGCATTTCACGTTCCGGAACCGACCGGCCGAAAGCATCCCCGAAAACGCAAGGATTGGTGCGGCACATTACTCGGGCAAAGGGTCTCGTGCCAGCGGCGACCGTGTGGTCAAGATGGGTATGTTTGTGGTCCAAACAATGATATGGCTGATGTGCTAGGGTCGGGCCCGGATTCGCGATTTTTTTCAAGGATCGCTGCAGATGGGACTGTGCGAGCGGGGCCCCGGGGATTCAAATCACCGCGAAGTTGCGCGGGGTTTCCCTAGGCAGATAGGTAATTGTCCCGCGATACGGTCATGGGGGGCGAGGGGGTTTGTCGGCCCAACAAATTGGCGGGGCGCAAAAAAAAAAACCTGGCTCTTAGGCGTTGTCGGGCAGGTCCGGATTGGGGCCGGGTTCAAAAAGGGGTTTTTCCGGTTTCTTGGGGGGGGGGCAAAAAAAAGGGGGGGGGGGGCATTTTTTTTTTTGGGGGGGTTTTTTTGCCCAAATCTTTTCTTCCCTCTTTG
>Ga0163217_1031866_pt1 | contig 10459 bp, 13 predicted proteins | sample SynspAceP_FD_185933 | JGI IMG/M metagenome (GOLD analysis project Ga0163217, IMG submission 185933) | Saline lake microbial communities from Ace Lake in Antarctica - Synechococcus sp. Ace-P (PacBio error correction) | ecosystem: Environmental > Aquatic > Non-marine Saline and Alkaline > Saline ... | reverse complement strand
CTGCAGGCGTTGATGGCACCATGGCGGAGAATACCGGAAGCACAACAACGTCACCACGCTAGCAACCGTAGTGGCGATTTGAAGCCCGGAGCACCGTAGGAAAGGTCAAACGGGAAAATGTAGGCGCAAACAGTCGCAGACGAGATCGGAGGAAAAACAGATATGCGACGAGTGCCTTCTGCGCAACGTATGGTCTGACTTGGATCTGCAATTGAGAACTCCTACGAGGCCCGCGTGATGAGGCCGCAACATTGGAGGCCGAAATACATAAGTTCAGACAACACACCACCACGACCCGGGACCGGAGACCCTACGCGAACTGCCACCCAAAATTCTTCTTGCGCAAAGGGATCGTCCAATACATGTCGCAATTCGAGGTGGGTTGAGTGAGGCTGACGCTGTACGGAATTACGACTGGGCTGGGTGGAACATGTGAAAATGCGTTTCAAGCCATTTGCGTGGAATTGCCCTTTGCGGCTCATTGGCCCAGGTCATCGATCCCGATCTTGCGTGGCGCGGAGACGAGAGTGAAAAGCGCTTTGAAGCCGAGCATTTGTCCCAGGCTATGGCTTGATTACCGATGATCTGCTCGAGGACATTGATTCAGGATTTTGACTGCAGCGTTTTAATGATCTCTCACATGTTGACGGGGAAATTGAGAATTACATTACACGGCAATTCCGAACCCAGACCAAGTTTGCGCCGCTATTCTGTCGATAACCGATAGCGGTCAGGGACGACTGTTGTTGCCGATTTGGGGCGCGCCACGGAAGACAGCGCGCGCCGCCGGACTCTGTCGACCCACGCTCCCAAGACCAGAGCAATTTAAATCAAGCGAGCCACCCGAGAGTTACTTGGCCAGATTCAAATCCACTGCGCGGTAGTCAGGTAAATCCACTTGCCTTAACTTTGAATATGGGTCTCAATCCATACGCCCGAATCGACTGTCCGGTCGCGTTTTCGTTTGTCCTGAGCCGCGACTTAAAGGGCAGACAGCAGACAAGACCTAGGACACCCAGACGGTTAACGTTGGTGGTCAACATCAGAGCACTGCGCTCCTGCATATTTTCAAATCACATAGACCCGGAGATTATCCGCAGAAGAAACAACTGACCCCCCCAACAGACCGGATTATCGGAAATGTGTGCGCCTTAAAAACGACCTATCACACAAACAAATCCACCACCGGCGAAGTCGCCTCATACAACCGAGCAATCATAATTTGGGCGACCCGAATTACCAGAATAATCTTGCAAGACCCGCCAAGCGCCTTAGACTTTGAACATCGTTTGGATCCCGCTCTTCGCAAGTGGAAAGCAACGCGGCCGGCGGGCGAAAATCGTCACGATAATATCGACAAACTCCCCCCAACCGACGGACGATCCACTGATCCAAGCGCATATCACGTCAAGCAGGATGATCCGGATCGTCTTGGCATGCAGCGCCCAAGCATTCCCGATCTTTCAAGAAACCAATAAACCTCAAAAATGGCCTGACAACGAGCAGAGAGATCGAATCAGTTGCCGTGGAACCTATGGCTCACCTCCAGCGAACCAGGGATCCGGCAGGAGCTCAATAATTGGCGCATTAACTTTTTCATTATATCAGCTCAGGGTTCGGGCTGGTCGGCCGTACATCCGTAAATCTAGTGAGGAATTCGAACCCTGAAATTTGAACGCCTCATCGGCAGAGGCCAATCACCTACACAGAACGAATCGTTCAGGCATTTTCAGCAGACTGAGCGCAAGGCCAAACCCCCTGTTCAGTTTTACTAGCGTGCTTACGTAGGTGTCGGTCAGCCCCAAATGGCCGACAAAAAAGAGACGATCTTGCTTTTCCGTGCGATCCGGCGCCGTTGTCTCGAACGCTTTCACTCAGGCATCGTGATCTGCGCCGTAGCCATGTATAGTTATACTCGATCGGCGGTGAGTATTTTACAGCGTTAGAAAATAGTTTCCCAGAATTTCTCCGGGACTGAATCGGCTGGTGTGGATGTACTAGTATGCCAGCATCGCAGCGAGTATACACATTTAATTTGACACTTGTAATCGGGCAATCTCTGCAGCTCCCCTTTCACCGGGCATCATCATTCACATGGGCGATATTACTCATTTGATGTCGAATATAAGTATCGAGTGAGGCGATTAGGTCAAGACCGTGTCGTAAAGTCGAGTATATTGAGATATAAGGGCAAGGGCGATCAGCCAGATTTACAGGTTGTAGTCGGCAAGGTTTCGCCGGAGCCGGGATAGCTACTATCGGACACACGGCTATCCAGGAGCGCCGAAACTGCGGCTGAGCCAGACTTCAGGTCTGGTCAGATGACCTTTCGGATCATATTGTGCGACTCGATCCCCGTGAGCGTTGCTGCTGCTGAATTCACGATTTGAAGGTCTGATCGGACCGAGTAAGTTGCTGATTGATGAAACCCGGTGAATCTGTCAATGATTATTGTTGAGATTTCGGTCGCCGGACAGTGATCAACCCACGCCGCACATCCCAAGCAAGCTAGTTTTGTTTGAAGAGAAGCGGCTTGTGTTACGATCCCTTTGTCGATAAACTGTTGGCCAGCGTTATTGCCGATGGCTTTTATGAAAAACGCCCGGTTTTGCTGCGCTTCAATATAGTCGCTCGGAAGATGAATCCTGTTTTGCCGCCTTTGTCGATTCGCCGGTACAATTATGTTATCGCCCTTTAACTTAACATAGGTTCATCCTGCGCAGAACGAGCCAGTCGGTGACTTCCGGCGATGCGCTTTTCGGCAATCGCCGCCCGATTATTTCTCGAACCCACCGATTAGCGTTCGTGATCCAATCGGACGCACTTCGGCCTAACCTTTCGAGTTACGATACCGAAGGGCGGAAAGCGGACGATAGAAAAACCGATATTAGATCAACGGTTTTCGGTACTGCGCGGCCTTTTGAACTGATCAAACTATCATTCTTGTTGCCTTGTTTCGGAACGAGGCAGTGCTGACTGCGGACGCGATGCCCAACAAATTCACAAACTTTGCGACACTTACCAGTTCGGAAGAAGAAGTGAATTTGCCGTTTTTGCCGTGTGAGGATTGTTGTTGCATGCCCAATCCCAGAGATGAAGCATGAAGCCAGGGTTTTTCGAAGGAGGTTCGCAAATTAAGCCCTGGGCTATAAGCTCGAGTCAGACGGTTAAAACCGCATGCCGGAGTTGAAAATTCCCCGGGCACTTTGCCAAGACCGATGGCTGATCTGTGGGGTTTAGATATCAATCCGAAGTTTATTGTGCTCGTATTATTGAACGTTCTTCCCCAATTTTGATTCGGGCTAGACGGCAGCAACCTGTGCCCGCTTTATGAGCCCAACTTCCTTGTTATTTCCATGGGCCAATGCGAATTCGGACGCTGATGGGAATAGAACAAACAGTTTTCCAACCAAGTGCGGCCGAATGGACGGCGCGGTAGCTGGCGTCTTGAATCAAAAGCAAATTACGCAGCCGTCCATTCATAATCGCGAGCTGCAGGAATGGCGTCGGCGCATTTTCCCAATTTCCGCCCGAATAGGAAATTTGATCCGGGCGTAGCGGTGACGCGAGTAGAGGGTCAGGGTAGAGACCGGATGATGATATGCAAGGTTGTGATGTCTGTTATGAGTCAAGGGCGCCCACTACACAACCGCCTTCTGGGTAGCGTGTCCTCGTGACGCCCGCAAACCAAGGCGCGCAAACAAGCAACGCACCCAAGCAACAGTCGAGCAAACGAGCCTGCAATTCGCGGGTAAGAACACCTTACCCGGAGTCCCGTCGTGAATCGTGTGTCCTATGTATTCTGTCTCCTGAGCCTCGGACATCGTGGGCGACTGATTGCGGGGAGTGAGCGACAAAAGAACTGGCCATCGGCCGAAAACGCGAAAAGCCTGCCCAGCCGCAGGGGCATTTCCTGACAAATGGGTTTCGCCCTTCGCGCCCGTGGAGAAACACAATTCGGACTTGGGGCATCCGCTTCACGAAAGACAAAACACTGCCGCCGTCGAGAAGCCCGGTCGCCGGCAGGCCTCCACATGATCGCAATTCAGCGGCCGTTCTGATCGAAACGCTCACAGCCCTGGGCGCCCGAGGTGCAGCTGGGGCCATCCTGCAACATCTTCTGCACCAAGGACCAACGCACGCTGCGGCAGATGCAGGCAGCGGGCATTCCCGTGTTCCGCCTACCGCTCCCAAAAAGAGAGCGCCGGATAACCGCGAAACCTCTGGTCCTCGACGAGAATAACTGTTGGGGCCATTCTAGAAAAACCCCATCCGGAGTTAACCTAAGCGTATCGGGCGCAAAGTATTGCCCTCCGGCGACGGGGCGCGCACTGCCGCCAACCACGATGATTCCCTCGAACGACTGGCCGGCGGTGAGTGCCACCGGCCTCGTTCCCATGCTCGGCGCGACACTAAGGCGGCAGCCTTCAAGAGGAACCCTCTCCGTTAGACTCGTATAACACCCGGCATCGACGGCGAGAAGAGATCAGCCAGTACCCAGTAGTAACGCCTACGATTCCCGGGCGCGGTGTTGCGCGGTTCATTGCCGCGGCTTCTATTCTCGCATTCCTCCATGCCCAGGAATCCCACGGGCCGCGTAATCCGACGGGAAAAACCACCAAACTCGGGTCGTGCCCGGCCTCGCCGCTGACTCAGATGGCAGAAGGGCTGGTGAGCTGCCGCTTCCCGGCGAGCATCAAAAATCGTGTCACCACGAAATCAGTCCACCAAAGAGCAAGTTCGACACACCTCTACGGCTGCCGCGAGATCCCTGGTGGATGCGATCAAGCCCGCGCCCCGTCGATGTGATGGTGCGGTGCAAGGGGTGTCCGCTGAGTTGATCAGGTTACGGGCGAAAATAGTGAGCAAAAGGTCCCGGCCAGTCCTGCTTGCGGGCCTGGGCTCCACGTCGTGATGATCAGCCCGAAGTGGATCCGATCTGGCGCCTGCAGGCGCCACATGGAGAAGGGCTACCGACGGCTGGTGCGCTCGAAGAGGGGTGTGCGCGATGTCGACATCTATTCAAGTGACCGCCACGGGCAAGACTTCCAAGAGGTGATCGGCCCATGAGCACATGCTGGCGCCATGACAGGATCAGGCCCATCGTCTGCAACAATGGCACTTGGACAACGAAAATCATTCGTGGCCTCGATGAAGCAATCATCGAAATGTGACAACGATCCAAAGCCCCAGGGGTGGATTTCATTGTGATGCTCCCGATGGCAAGCAGATCACCCTGCTCGCCGAAGGCGGCTGAGTGAACCTGGGGCTTGTCGCCACCGGCACCCAAGCTTTCGTGATAGAGCAACTCGTTCACCCAAACCAGGTGGCTAGCCAGATCGAGCTTTTCACCAAACCCGACGGCCTACGGTCAGGAGGTCTATGTTCGCTGACCAAGGCACACTTCATGAGATGCGTGGGCCCAGTCTCCCACCTCGAAAGATCGGCGCCAAAGCTCACCGAACTCAGCCCAGCAAACAAGCCCGACTTACCCATCGCGCGTTATTGCCGGTGAGAGGGGCCCTTACAAGGCCGAGCCACTACCGGATTGATGGGCCTTGCTTGAAGCTGGTCCAACGAAACTGCCTCGAACTGCGATCGGTTAGCAGCGGTGGAGCCATCCAAATGGGCGGGATTATGGCGCGGATTTTCGTCGCCCATGTTTACTGCGAAGAATCTCCTTCCCCGCCCATTCCCAACTCGGAAACTGATCATGCCCTCGGGGGGCTTCTACCGGGTGCACCAAAGGCCAAGCTGCGGCCCTGGTAGCCCGAGTGTGTTGGAGCCGGGCCCTGCTCTCCGGCACCGTGCATCGGGCACCTTAGCACCTGGTACGAGGCCCACCTCGGCCGGACTGGCAATGAGGAGCGCATCGAGCACGAGTGGCATCGATCGCCACGGCCGCTGATTCGTGTGCGCTCCGAGGCCCAATTGCCGCCGCCAGCCGCGCCTGGTTCATCCGCCACGGCACCGCCCTGCGTGTTCTGGGCCGGCTCGTACCCGGCATTCGCAACCCTGATATTTCCGTCAGGCCAGCGAGGCATCGAAATGACTGGCCGATAACGTGCCCGTCCTGATTCCCTGGACGACTGAACTGGCAGCTTGATTCTGGACCCGTGCTGCTCACCGTGGGCCGGCATCCTGCTGGGAGGGCGTCACCAAACGTGGAAGGTGTGGATCAGAGGCGGTGGCCCAGGTGAATCAAGGTGGCGTGGTGATCGGCGGCTCGCCCTCTGTTGAGTGCTCGGGCTGCGGGGTCTGGCGCCACACGCCTGATATAAAATCCACAAACCACTAACCCTTTTGCTTCTCCCACCTGCGCAGCAGCCCGCTGCTTCAGAATCGGGAGACTTCCGTATGGTCGCTGCGGCCTCACCTGAGTAGCGGCGATCCTCTCCACTGGGGCCGCCAGCGCCATAGGCGCACCTCGGTGGAACTCGCGCTTGGAGCCCAGCAGTTTCGACAAAAAGCCTGGAAGAAGAACCGGCGCCCGGTCAACCCGAACCCAACTCCACCGGCTTGGACAGCGATTTCCTCGCCGCTTGCTGCGATCGGTCCAGCAAAGTCGAGACTGAAAGCTGCCAGATCGAATGCCGAGCAGGAGCCTTACCGACATAGTCGGGGCCACCTGTGCCTGCCTTACCCCCGATCTCGAGGATTGAACCAGTCGGGTTCGTGCGTCGCGGCTGCGGCGGATTGCCACCGACCGAGCGGCCCTCTGAAGGTTGGCCACACACTGTGCCGGATCGACCCAACAAAAGTAGCGCACTTCAGGGAATCGACGGCCTCGCACGGCCGAACAGAGGGTTATTGGAATTGACACCCCATGGAGGTTCTCCTTGGACGGGGCTAGAGGTGATCTGTATCTAACTGAGCGCCATTGGTTCAAGGCGCTCACTCGCAGGTGCCACCTTGACCCGAAGACTGTATCAAGAAAACGGCCGGTTTCAGCCAGCAGTTTTCAGACGAAGGTTCGGGCTATCCATCGCCAGCGCACGCCCGGTGCTGAACAGCTGCCCGGCTGACGCTGAGGGCCAAGTGCACTCCGATCCTTCAAGCTCCTATGATATCGCGCCCGCAGTGCGGCACATCAGTGTTTGTTCAGCGCTTCCCAGCTCTTCCCGTGACATCGCATCGATCTGGGAAACGCCAACACACTGATGTATGGTCCGAGGGGATCGTGCATGCAGGAAAGCCCTCGGGTTGGTGGCCCTGGATCTCGAGCGCACAGGCATCCCCTGGCCGGTGGCGTGAGGACCAAGTGATGCTCCCCAGCCCCAGGCCGCACCCAAACAAAGGTCCAGCCAACATCCGGCACGTTGCACCGGCCGCTTGCGCGATGGCGTGATCGCGACTTTCGACGCCGCCGAAATGATGCATCAAGACCTTCATCGCAAGGGCAACGAGAGTCGCTGCATCGTGGCGGCCCCGGCTGGGTGATCGGGCCATTCCCAGCGGTCAAGTCACCGGGCTACAGAGCGAACGAGGCGCGTGCGCCGGCAGGCGGTTCGCCCCGGGCCAGGGAGTGCATTTGAATCGCCACGAACCGGGTTGGCGCTAGCCGCCGATCGCAAGCGCGGCCTCACTGGCCCGAATGGTGCACACTAGAGGCGGTTCGGGGCACTTTGAATACGTGAGGCACAGGTCCGAAAGGGACATCGGCGGCCGCGGGCCGCACCACGAAATGGCCAGTGTTGAGCCTCGGCGGCACGGTGGTTCAAGCGAGTCGGTGCGGGTGGCGGGACCGCTGAAATCAGTGACGCCAATCAGCGTTTCTATCTCAAGAAAGGTTGCACAACCTGGTGGTGGGCGGAAAACCGCACCGCCGAGGAAAATTCAAGATCCGGATCGGCTCGGCCTTCCCCGACGACCGCCCACGACAAACGGCTCGATGGACGTGCGCGGCCTGCACCTGCTCTCGGGCCTGCCCGCGACACCGATCAATATCGCGGCCGGCGACATCAGCGAAGGCGCATGCCGATCCGCTCAACGTGATCGTGGAGGCCGGTTGAAGTGCGCACCCTGAGCGCCACCCCGCCCGAGCTCGCCGCCGACATCGTCGATCGAGAACGTCATGCTCGCCGCGGCGGCGCTCTGGGTGCGCGGCATCGGTGACTGATCAGCCACGAAACCGGCATCCTCACCCACGTTGCCCAGGACCCCTGCTCTGCGGGTGGTAACAACGGCTGCCCAGGTGGTCAAGTGCTCCCGAGAGATTATAAGGGCAGCGAACTGGCCAGCGGGTGGTTCTCGACACCCCTAGCTTCAGCCGCCTCCTTCCAGACTGATCGCCATGCGCCACCTAGGAGCGCTCGCACAGGCTCAGCCGCGCTGCGGGCTGGTGCTCCGCTCCTGGCCCTGGGGCTGCTGGTACTGGCCTTGGTTCGGTGAGGACTGAGAAGGGGGCTGTAGCTCTAGAGCGACCCAGCACCTATGCCCTATTGCCAGGCAGGCCGATCTCCCTGGACCCGTGGTACGGGCCCAGGCTGTCGAAAGTGGCTGTTCAGAATCGGGAGAACACGGATACTGGGATGGCATGCCTAATAATGCCTGGGAACTCTGAGCGCAGATCGAGGCCCATCGTGGAAGCAGGACAAAATTCCGCCGGCTGCGCATGCTGCTTGGACCTGCAAACGGGCCGATATCCCGAACAACCACTTCACCGCCGCCTAGTCATCTCGCGGGAGCCTGACGCAGGGTCTGGAGGCGAGCCAGGGCTGTGGCTCCCGGGGCTCCCGGGTCCCGCGGCCTGCCAGGGTACTCGGACCCAGCCGACGGCGGGTTGTCGACAGAAAGAAACGGTGTCCTCGGAGCGGAAATTTGGAATCCAGGCGGAAGTGGAACCAAGGTGACCCAACACGGCCCGGGTGACCCTGCTCAACGATCGCACCTAGCCAGTGGGAGGTCTGGTGCGGACGCACCCGAGGCGCCATGGACTGTGTTGTCAAACTGCCGCCTGAGGACCAGCACAGTTCCGCAGAAGATGTGAAAGTCTTTCGCATCTGCGTCTTCGCTTGTAATGAGGGATATAGGCAGCCCACAAGTGCGACCGCGCATGAGTGGAATGCGTAGAGGCAGTGCGGAGTCACCCTGTCTTGGCCGCCAGCACCTGGTGCCGCCGGGCTGAAGCGTTAAGGGGGTCCTCCAAGGCGGTGGATGACAAGGCGGTGCCGGCCCCCACGGGCGTGGTGCAGCTGAGCGCGAACCCGGTGGTGCGTATTCGACTGTGGTTGCAGAGTTCGCTGTGGACGTTCGCCTGCCAGCAGGCTATATGGACACCCTGAGCGATGGGCCCGGGGTCCTGGTCATCCGCTGTTCGGTGGCCGTGGCCAGCGCTGGCGTTCGTGACCCAGCTAGCTCACCCTGGCTCTACAAGCTCACGATCTCTTTCTGAAAAGTGGCTTGGTGAACGGTTTGCTCGCGCAGCTGGGCCGTAGATACTGGCTGTGCCCTGGTCCCTGGGCCGATTGGCCGCGCTCTCCGGCGCCCTGGCCGGGGGTGGGCCTGGGGCTGCCTGTTATTCCCTGCAGGTGGGCCCGGAAGAAAACACCAAGATCCCTGCCCTGCCCTGCTGGGTGGTGGTGGGGCGCCTTGGACCCCAGGGCCCCCGACGAGCGCAGCTTGAAGCCTGGGGCTGCTGGCCCTTCTCCGGGAACCCTTCTTTCTTGGCCTGAGCCTGTGCTGCAGCGCCATGCATCAAAGGCTTGATCGGCAACCGCTCCTCCGGCAGGGGCTGCCCTGCACACCCTGCTGGCCCAGACCCTGGTTCACCGCCCCGCTGCTGCACGATGAATCTGTTTATCATTACTGCTGCTTGCTCTTGGCGACGGCAGGGACGCGATTCTAGAAAGAAGGGCCGGATTCTGATTGAACTTTGAAAAACGATTCTTTGCCAGGCCGGGCCGGCGGCCGAATTTGCAAGCGGGCGGCAGCGATTTGAGCGGCGGGATTCTGCTGCGAGGCCGGGCCGCCGCCGTGGCTGGGGTCGGGCCTTTGCTGCTTTCTGCGCGGGCTGCGCGCCGCGCGGCCGCCCGAGGGGCCGGGAGCTTGAGTTTCTGGAAACAGCCTTCGAAAAAAACTTTCTCACCGAAGTTCGAGCCCAAACCGGTAAACATCCACCCCTTCGGTGATCGGCCGTCCCTGGGAAAGACGCTTTTCCATCCCCGGGATTTTCCAAGGGAGTGCGCTGGGGGGATCTCCGACCTTGCCCCTTGGGGGAAAAATCGTGGTTGGAAGCCGCAAAAGCTTTGGGCTGGGTGCGGCTCGGTGTTTTCGGGGCGCGAAACGGGCAAAAAACCGGGAATTGGGTTTGGGTTTTTTTTTCCTAAAAAAACCCCTTTTTTTCCCCCCAAAAGAAAAAAAAAAAAAAAAAAAAAAAAAAAAAAAAAAAAAAAAAACCCCCCCCCTTTCGTTTCCGGCGTCCAAAACCTGGCCAGCAAACCGGGACTTCTATCTCTTT
>Ga0163217_1004271_pt1 | contig 10460 bp, 16 predicted proteins | sample SynspAceP_FD_185933 | JGI IMG/M metagenome (GOLD analysis project Ga0163217, IMG submission 185933) | Saline lake microbial communities from Ace Lake in Antarctica - Synechococcus sp. Ace-P (PacBio error correction) | ecosystem: Environmental > Aquatic > Non-marine Saline and Alkaline > Saline ... | reverse complement strand
GAAACAACATGACTACCACAGGACGAAGGGCGTACGCGGATAAACAGTCTTTTTCCTGAAACAGGACCGACCTGGCGATTGTTACCAGGCGGACTTCCGCTTTAACTGCCGGTGCAGAATACCCTCAGCGCCGCCACCACCCTGCGTTGACGTAATTCCGTATAAGGCTCATAACGATGCCGAACGGATCTTGTCGGAAACATTTGTTAGGCTGATAGGTCAGTTCGGGACCCTTCAATGCACGTCCTTGCGCGCGGCTGCTCCTCCAGAATATCGAGCGCTTGCATAACCCGCGACCGGATCAAGCCGACCCATCATCACCGAAGCCTCTTCGAAACCCTCCGGCCTCTCATGCACCTCACGAAGCATTGAGACCGGAAATTCAGGATCGCGCTTTCTTCGTGATGGTTCCTTCTGTCAGACAATACGGCGCGGGCCGGATCTGGCAATTGAATATTAGTCGAGAAAACCAAACGGCTTTTCAAACCTGACAGCGAGTGTGTGCCAGCCCCAGGGCACCAGACGGTTGCGGGGCGCCGGAATGAGTGGACACGATCCACGGTTCATTGTTGCAGTTCGGCCAGCCCATTGACGATGTCGATGAGCGCCCGGGACCAGCCCGCTTCGGGCGAATCCACATTCTTCTCGCGATGCGCCACTGATCACAAAGTATTGCCTGCTCCAGCCGAGCTTGCCGCGAGAATGTCGATTTCTGAATATCGTCTAGATAGTGCTCAATCACTTCCCCATGGACTGCCGGTGACCAATGACCTTGGTCGCGGCGGAAACCCCCTCTCGCAGCAGATACTGGCGTGCCAAATCTGACTGTATGTCAGATTGAAGTACCGAGACACTTATCGACCAAATCTTGCGATTATCTCTTCGGGAACCCGCTGATCAAACAGCGGTTCGGCCTCCATGTGAAACAACCGGAAATCTTTGCGGCGCTTCGCCTGAAAGCGAGCTATTGCAGCTGTTGGTGTCGCCCAGGCAGCAGCACCCGCGTCGGGAATTGTGGCGCGCCAGCGCCTCGTCCGACTTGACAGATTACATTTGGCGATGCGTTTCGCGCTGCTCGCCCCCGCGCTGCCTCGAGAAATTCATCCGGGCGACGAATGTTTCTTGTTTTTCTAGCTGGGCTGAAAAAAATCTCATTGAGCTCATTATCGTAATTCTGGTCCGGAGTGGACCAGGACGTGCTCGGAAATGCTGATCAATTGGCGCATGGGACCCGTGAGAGCCGGATAATTTCCGGACTCACGGCATGTCGTGTTCCAACGCATGGTTCATTATCTTGAGCATAGGATACCCCCAGACTATGGTTTGCATACCGGACTGTGCGCCTGCTTTCCTGTCCAGGCTTCGTCCTGCGGTGACCCTTGTTTCACGTTCACCTCACGGCCTTGCAAGGCGGAACTGAAAAAGTCCGCAAACCGGGCCATCCGCAAACATCCCGCAGGCGGCAGGTCGGTCCGCCGCTGTGATCAGCATTTTCTATTCCCAACCGGTGTTCAGTTTTCCATAGAGCCAGAGACAACCAAAACCGAATGCAAAATCTGATGTCTTTTGCGTTATCATTACACCAAACCCTTCCCGCTGAAAACGGGCAATAACCTTTCATTCGCCCAAAATTATGATAGATCATCTGCTGAACGGCTCTGCTCCCAAACGCTTTTCCGTGATGCCTTTTTTCCGCAGGACTGCTAATCGCGGGATATGAACAAAACACGCCACTCGTCCCACATTCGCAATTTTTCGATCGTCGCGCACATTGATCACGGCAAATCGACAAACTCCCGCTGACAGGCTGATCCAGACCTGCGGCGGCCTGGCCGAACGGTGAGATTGAGCAAGGCAAGTGCTCCGACTCGATGGATATCGAGAAAGAACGGGCATTACCATCAGCCCAGACGGTCCGGGCTCTCACTATTACCGCCAAGGATGGCGAGATGTATGTGCTCAAACCTGATCGACACGGCCCGGCCATGTCGACTTCGCCTACGAAGTGTCGCGATCACTCAGGGCCTGTTGAAGGCTCGCTTTGCTTGGTGGTCGATGCCAGCCAAGCGTCGAGAGCGCAGACGCTGGCCGAATGTCTATGCGCGCTTGATGCCGATCCCGAGATCGTTGCCGCGTGCTCAACAAGATTGACCTGCCGGCGGCCGAGCCGATGCGGATCAAGGAACAGATCGAGGAAGTGATCGTCTTGACGCTTCGATGCGGTGAGATCTCTGCAAATCCGGCATCGAATACCCGATGTGCTGGAGGGCTAGGGCGTCAAGCGCCTGCCTCCACCAAAGGCGGAAACCGTCAAGGATCGCTGAAAGCGATGCTGGTCGACAGCTGTACGACACCTATCTCGGCGTCGTCGTTGCTGGTGGCGCATCATCGACGGCGAAATGAAAAAGGGGCCAGCAGATCCGGCTGATGGGCAACCGATGCCCGCTACACGGTTGAGCGGATCGGCGTCATACCCCCAGCTGTGGCGATGGACCGCTCGGACGGCGAGATCGGCTTCATCACCGCCTCGATCAAGGAAGTTGGCCGACACCCGCCGTCGGTGACCAACCATCACCGAAGACAAGCCGTCCGACGGACAAAGCCCTGCCTGGCTTCAAACCGGCACAGCGGTGGTGTTTCTGCGGTTTGTTTCCGTTGAATGCGGCAGATTTTCGAAAGAACTGCGCGCCGCCATGGCAAGCTCAGGCTCACGATGCTTCGATTCTCGTTTGAAATGGAAACTCGGGGCCGCACTCGGGTTCGGTTTCCCGCTGCGCGCTTTTCTCGGACTTCTGCATCTCGAGATCCATTCAGGACGGCTGGAGGCGCGAGTTCAATCTTCGACTGATTGCCACCGGCACCGTCGGTGGTTTACCGGAGAAACATGACCAATCCGGCGATGTGCTGGAACTGCACCAACCCGGCCGACATGCCGGATGTGGTCAAGAATCGCGAGCATCGAAAACCCTGGATTAAGGCGGACCATTCCTGACGCCGGACGAGTATCTCGGCGCGATCCTGTGAAAAACTGTTGCCAGGACCGCCGCGCATTTCAGGACCGACCTGTTCCTATGTCGGCAAAGCGGGCGATGGTGACCTATTCCAACTGCCGCCTCAACCGAAGTGGTGTTTGATTTCTACGACCGGCTGAAAGCATCTCCAAGGGCTATGCCAGCTTCGATTACCAGATCACGGCCATGAAGAGGCGACCTGCGGTCAGGATGTCGATCCTGGTCAATGACGAGCCGGTGGATGCGCGTCGATGCTGGTGCACCGACTCGGCGGCCGAAAGCGCGGCGGGTGATGTGCGAAAAGCTCAAGGACCTGCACTCCCGCGGCACATGTTCAAGATCCCGATCCAGCGGCGATTGGCGGCAAAGGTGGTGGCACGCGAAACCATCTCGGCGATGCGCAAGGACGTGACCGCCAAGTGCTACGGCGGCGACGGCCACCCGCAAGTGCAAGCTGCTCGGACAAGCAGAAGGGCCGCAGAAGCGCATGCCCAGTTCGGCAAGGTTCGACATTCCGCAGGAGTCCTTCATCGAGGCGCTGAAGATCGGCGATAAGGGTTGCCGCCAGCCCGGCCGCCGCAAGGGATGCTTATTGGCCTGCGTGACCCGCGCATCTGGCTATTGCGATGCTCAAGTCAGGTCTTGGGGCCGATTGCCGCGCGTTATTATGCCTTCATTGCTGCAAACTAGTTCGGCAGCGCAGGGCCATGCGGCGGCTTTTGGCGCCATTGCCACACCAATGTGAGCAATCAGCGCCAGGAACACACCGTGCCGAACAATCAGGTGCGTGGGACCGAACTTCCGAATGGATCAGCCAGGACCCAGGACCGGCGTCGAACACCGGGCTCCCATGGTGGAAATCAGCGGGCAGCCAGCGCTGGGGATCAGCCGCGCGCCGAGTGACAAACATCGCCATGCCGAAGCCCAGATTGAATGCCCCGACAAAAAACAGAGGCTGAAATCGCGACTGCCACCATAAAGGCCGACGACAAGGACATGGGCCGACCACCGCGCCGATCATCACGCCGAGACCAGACCGCCGGCGTCATTCGCACATCCGAGTATCGCCTGCGTAATGACAGTTGCTTTTTTTTTTTCCGGGCAAAAAAAAAAGCAACCGCGATCAGCAGCGCCAGTCCGTCCACCAAGGATAGGACACATTGGCGCAAAGGGAATCGCGAGACCATCAGCCGATACCGGCGATCAACCGCAAGGAATCGCCAGCCCATGTGACCCTCGCAGTCCAACCGCTCGCGCAGAAACACCACGCCGAGCAGCGCGCGATTCAGCGGCACGCCAGCCTGCATCAGGAGAATATTGGCGACACTGGTGTGCGCCGAGCGCCACACGAAGGAGATCGATAGCTGTTGCGAAGCAACAAGCGCCACGCCGACGCCGGAAGGCCCATGGTACGAAAACAGACGGAGTGCCACCGGTCCGTCGCGCCAAAGCATGAAGGCATTCAGGAACAGCGAGGCGAAAGATCAGCGCCAGGCAATGATCGTCCACGGATCGCTGACTTCCAGGCCAACGGGCGATGGCGCCGCCAAAAAACTCCAGACAGCGCCGCACCAAAACCAAGCAGCGTCACCGCGGGCTTCGCGGCGCCAGCACCGGGCCGGAGGAGGCGAGCCGGGGTCGGCGCGGAGACCGGATTTTGCGCTACGGAGACGGCTTCGGATACCATTGTAAATCCATAATCCTCGCGCGTGGCTTTGAAGAAAGCCGCGGCGGCGCGAAACAATGCAGACGCGATCAGGGGCCGTGACTGCGGATCAGCCTTGCCAATCTTGGTTCCCAAAGCCGGCCTGCGGATCTGCCTCGAACGCCCATGATCCGCCAAAAAATATCATTCGCTTGCGACGACAATCTGAACAAAGCCGGTATAATTCGATCGCGATGCATTCTGCCGTTGACACAGCAGCGCAGGACCCCCTAAATCCGCGCCAATGCCCAAGATGGCGGAATTGGAGACGCGCTTACGTTCAGGTCGTAGTTCTCGCAAGGAGTGGAGGTCGGTTCCTCTCTGGGCACCATCCATTTTTGTAGAGCCGATATCAATGCTCTAATGAGGAACGGGTGGCCTCCAAAACCAACCGATCTACCCACCTTCTGTGAGCGCCCACAGGTGGCGGCCATTACAGCGCACCTCGGATCCTGATGCACCCTGGGCTCAACGCGAACGCATCGGCCCCAAATTGGCTATTTCCGATATCTTTCAAGCGCTTTGGAGGGCGACTTTTCGGTCCAGATTCTATTATTTGAAACGCCCTAAATCGCACCGCCCAAAAAGAGCTGGAGCCTCGCTTTGCGGTCGATCGTAGTTCAGCACTTCTTCATCGATCCACGCCGAAGCTCTGGTCCAGAACAGCTTTACGTTTACCTCTCAGATCCCAATCCCTTTCCGACAATGCAGCTTTTTTGAACCAACGTCTCCCTCGTGAGGCTTTCGCCGCCTAAATGAATTGGCGTCATCGTGAGCAGTGTCTCATTCCAAATTAAATGGATGCCTCCATCCAGGATTGGCGTTCGACGCGCTGGGATCGATCGGAATTGGAATCGCTATGTGAAGTCCAAAGGCGCGCATGCGCAACGGTCGGTGATTCATGTCCGCAAAATGCGATCCCACCAAGGCACGCCGCCACTGGGTCTATGCTCGCCGAAGAACTCTGCGCGATGTACAGGCGCTGTGAGTGACGGTTCACAATCACGAACTGGATTTACGTGTTGGGCTTGGAGCCGATCGACAGCAGGCGCCCTCAACAGTTTTGCGGGATACAAGCTGCGCCAGTTCCTGACAAAAACATGCGCTGCCGGCATTGAGATGGATCCTGATCTTCCCGGCTACTTCAAACTTTTCCCGCAGGGAAACGGCAGGCCGAGTCGAGTATGGTCAAGGGAACGAGCCTGACCTTCGATTCAAGGCGATTTGCCTCTTCCAGGCCATTGCCGCATCAATCCGATCGAGCTTCCGAACCGGGCCATCATCGCATTGTAATGATCATGACCGGCATTCGCGTGGCGCCTGGTCACACTCCGCAGCAAAGCACATGTCTGGATCTCGGCACCGGCTTCCGATGCAATCCGGGGGAATGGCGCGATGGCGTCAGGCACATGGTTGTGCAGATGCCTCATTCTTTTAGCCCTGAACCGATATGTGCACCAACAGAATCGGCCTCGGCTACGAACCTGCTGAAACCGAGGCGCCGGAATTCTGGAAATCGGATGCCCAATTCAGCGATATCAAGGATGCAGCCCCGTGCTGCCTGCATCCCGGAAGAGAGCATCCGTCCACATGACTTCCCGCAAAGTCTCCATCCGTTCCTCTCGAAGCAAGCCAACATGATGATCATCGAGGGGAAATAGCCCTCCAACTCAATCTCGGTCACACACCGACAAGAACAATCCGCAAGCACTATGCCTCCATGCCAGGACGATGAGCGCGAACTATCCTTTGATGAGCTTGCCGTCGGGCTCTCTCCCACCGAGCGACGTCGAGGCTTCTATCTCACCCATGGAGCGCAACAAGATCACCGAAGCAGATTCCAGACCGCACGCCGGCAAAGATATTTATAGCGCGGAATTCGGAGGGGGGCTTTGAAGGGCGGAATTTGAACACCTCGGCAATGACAATTCTCAAGACGCCTTGCTGAAACCGGTCCTGAATGGGTCCGAAAGAAGACTTGCGGGACTTTTGATGAGGAAAAGTTTGTCCAATTGCCCTTCGGAAGTCTCTCCCGGCGATGAACTTACCAAATTTTTGGTCGTCAAATTTGGAATGTTACCACACCGCAAAAGCCCCGGTCTTATCGGCCATCAATTTCCGGGGTCGCTGTCGCGGCCGCCTTCGAGATTCGGTAATCAAGGGGCTTTCCATCTCCGCAATTTCGAGCCTTTGGGCCTCTATAATTACCGTCAGCCAGTTTGCGTACGCGCGGCGTCGAAAATCTCGGCGCGCGAGCTTGTCAGAATTGGCGATCGAATTGAATGCGGGGATCATGGCCTTCATCCAAGCGGCGTCGCCGACTGTATCCTGGCTCCGTACGAGATAAAGACTTGGCCGTCAACGCGATCATGGACCGGCGAGAATTGGCGATGTTGCTTTGCGTTCGTGTAACATTGCCCAGCATGAAGCAGATTGATGAATCGCCATCACCGGCGCCCATATACAGCCATCCACATTTCTGGTCTGCCTGAACCAATGTGATTGAATGTCCCAAGGTTTGAGGTACATCCAGGCCGTACATGACCAAATGTGGATTTCAGGGATCATTCGACCGATGAAGCGGAAATTACGGCCATTTAAGCCTCCTCGAAATTTGCTACTCGGGTACAACACCTCCCGCACCCGAAGTTCCAAAACAAATGTATAGATTATTCGCGTGTACGCTTGACCTTCCATTGACTGGAGGTTTACGGTCTTTTGATTAGAGGAAGGACTGGCGCCATGGAACATCCCCATTATACTCACGAGCATTGACCACTTCATCCCATCATCATTGATGCCGATGGCCGTGGACACAGACGCGCTTTTCAAGCTGCAACCATGCCGGTTGATGGCAAAGGTCAAGGACCGGGTTTGCGGAATGGATGTGCCCTCGACAAGGGCAAACCCACCCTCACCTACAAGGGTGATAGCCCTTTCATTTCTGCCTCGACCGGGTGTCTACGGCAAATTCGAGCGCGACCCTATTTCTACCTGTCGGGCAACAATGCAAAGAAGAAAAAGACCGCACCGAAAACGCGATGTACACCTGTCCCCATGGACCCTGAAATCGTTCAGGAAGGGCCGGGCAACCTGCCCGATCTGCGGCAGTGGCGCTCGAGGCCCATGGATTGTGTCGCGGACGGGTCCAACCATTGAACTGATCGATTTCCCCGCCGGCTTGGGTCAAGCGCCGGAGGCCGCCCTTCCGCTGCTGCTTGCGACAATGCGCCGATGCTTGGTTTGCCGGTTCCCAGTTGCTTGAGTCGAAACCTTCACCACTCTATCTGGGAGTTCGCTCTGGCGACGCCCGTCGTCGTCTGGCTGCCCGCCGTTTTTCCACCAGCGGACCTGGACATCGATTCAGGACCTGGAACCTGAACATTGTGGACACTGATCATGATCGGTTGTCGGGGCGGCCTATGTCTATTCAACGATCGCGGCTTTCTTCCCGGGCCTTTCCCTGGCAGGGCTCAAATTGCCCGGGGGTCATATGCCTGTCTATTTTCGAAGCGGGCAGTGGTGATCATCGCGCGGTTTTTGTTCGGGCAGGTTGCTTGAGCTGAGGGCCGCCGTGAACGGGACCGGTGACGCAATTTTCGCCGCTTTGCATTGATTGCGCACCCAAAAACCGGCCCGTCGGATAACACCGGCACGGCGATGAAATATGACGCTCCGCTGAAAAATATTGTTGAGGAGACCGCCTTCGCGTCGCCCGGCGAAGCAATTTCCGGTGGATCTCCATCGTCATTCGAGGGCCGACCTCGGTTGATGAAAAAGCATGCTCACCGGTGAAACCTCTTTCCCTGGAAGAAAAAAAAAAAAAACGGCCCCCCCAAGGCGATTGGCAGTCACGGGCGGCACTCTCAACAAGAATGGCTCCTTGTCGTTGAAGCGCCAAGGTGGGCGAAGATACGATTGCTGTCGCCACGTAATCGTTCGCCATTTGGTTTCAGGCCGCCCAGCGCTCCCGGGCTCCGATCAGGATTGCGCCGATCGGGTTGCCTCCTATTTGTTCGGCGCGTAGCGTCATTGTTGCCGTTCTGGCATTTGTAAGCGTGGATGCTGATCGGGCCTGATCCTGCGTTTGCATTTGCAATCGTCTCGGCGGTATCGGTTGCTGATTACGCGTGCCCCTGTGCCCTGGGGCTGGCGACACCGATGGTCGATCATGACGGCGACCGGTGGCGTGGCTCGCAGGGCACCGGGAGATTCTGATCAAGATGCGGAGCGCTCGAAACGAATGGCCAAGGTGGATGTTCTGCGTTGTCGACAAGAACCGGCACGCTGACCCGAAGGCAAGCCGGCGCTGAGGACGGTGCCGCCTTCGGGCAAATTACGGAACGAAATGCTGTCGCTTGTCCGCGGTATCGAAGCGGGATCCGGAAAACATCCCTTTGGCCGAAGGGCCTATCGTCGAGGGAATCATCGCTCAGACATCGAAGCGCGCCCGTGTCGGATATTCGAATCTGTCACCGGCAAAGGCCGTCTCGTCGGAAAAAATCCGCAACCCAGCACATTGCGCTCGGCAATGCGCGATGATGGATTTTTGTCGGGCAGGACTGGGAAAGCCCGCGGAAATGAACAAGCCGACGCGCTGCGCGCCCAGGGGCAAGACGCGATGTATGTGGCGGTTGATGGCAAACTTCGCCGGGCTCCATCGCTGTTGCGGACCCGATCAAGGCAACAGCCCGCGACGCCATCAAAGCGCTGCATGAAAGCCGGTCTCACGATCATCATGGCAACGGGCGACATTGAAAAACTGCCCGCGCTGCGTCGCCGGATCAACTGGATATAGAATGAACGTGCGCGCCGGCGTCCTGCCGGAGGACAGAGGCGCTGGGTGATGAATTGCACAAAGGCCGGCCACAAGGTTGACCATGGCTGGCGACGGCGTCAATGACGGCACCGGGCATGGCCGCGCCGAAGTGGTATTGCAAGTGGACGGGCCGCCACGTTGCAGTTGAAAGCGCCGGGGTTACTCTCTTGAAAGGCGATCTGGCGGTATGCTTGCGGGCACGCAGGCTGTCTGAAGCCACCCGCTCCGCAATATCAAGCAGAAACCTGCTTCTTTGCCTTCGCCTACAAACAGTTGATAGGTGTGGCGATTGCGGCCGGGACTGCTCTATCCCATCACGGTACTTGCTGTCGCGATTGATGCGGCGGCGGGCCATGAGCCTTTCATCGGTGTCGGTCATCTCCAATGCATTTGCGGCTCCGTGTCGGTTCAAGCTTGACGCTTGACCGACCGGCAGGTGGAGCCATCATCAATCGGCTGAAATGCAATTTGGCTTCAATAAGGGAGCAGAATATGAACATCGGCGACGCATCTGAAGCAAACCGGCCTGCCTCCCAGACGATCAGGTATTCATGAGGACATCGGTTCTGATAAAACCCGCCGCGCGCCGCGAAAACGGATACCGGGAACTATGCCGCGCGACATCCATCGGCTAGCCTTTCGTGCAAAAGGTCGGCAAAGCCTGGGCTTCACCATCGGACGAGTGCAAAAAAGCTCGGCTTCTGTCGCTTTACGAAGACAAGGGCGGCGAGTGCAGACGTGAAAAGCGCTGGCATTGGACCAAGATTCACGACAAGAAGCGGGAAAGCCCCGCATAAGAGCTATCTGCGCATTTGATATCGAAACCGATTCACCACGAGGTCGGCTTCTTAGGGTTTTCAGGCGTCACCAGCGCCACGCCACCATGAACAGGGCGTCAACAGCAAAGCGGGCAGTGATGCCGGCC
>Ga0163217_1051692_pt1 | contig 10461 bp, 7 predicted proteins | sample SynspAceP_FD_185933 | JGI IMG/M metagenome (GOLD analysis project Ga0163217, IMG submission 185933) | Saline lake microbial communities from Ace Lake in Antarctica - Synechococcus sp. Ace-P (PacBio error correction) | ecosystem: Environmental > Aquatic > Non-marine Saline and Alkaline > Saline ... | reverse complement strand
GGCACATTTGATATGAAGATAGAGATTTGGCCTTACGAAAAAAAGTGCAATTACAGCGCATATGTTTATTTAGCTAATTCTAAGTAATGTAAAAGTTTGGGTGTTACAAGAAAACCAACAAGTACCAACCCGTGGGATAGATCAAGCGGTGCGCATGAAGTATAGCAAATTTGTTAGAGGTGCCAAATCGACTTATTTAAGCTGGGTATTACAGAGTTGCATTACAGAAACACTGTTGCAATTAAAACCAATTCGGCCGTAAATTGCTTAAAAAGGAATATTGAAGATGTAAACTAGTCGAGTGGAGAGAGAAGTTAAAAAGAGTTTATACCAGAGGGAAGCAAAAGAATATTTATTATCGAGATAATTTCTGAACAAACATTCAATTTTCCTGCTACGCATAAAGATATCCAGCAAAACCTTAAAAAGTTTAAAACCTTATCTAAAACGCCTAAAATATACAGGTAAATTAGCTTGGATGTAAAAGCCGCAGTACCTTTAATTCGGATGACGAAACTGTTTTAACGTTTAGAAGTAATTGAAGAGTCTCGTGTAAGTATCGAGCGTTTAAATTTGAATTGATGAAAAATTTTATAAACCTTTGCATATTTTTAACTTTGATGAATTTGTTTTTCCAGTTCTGGACAAGAGCTTTTAGAAGACAAAAAAGATGTCGAGTGCAACCCGAAAAATATATCTTTAGGGAAAAGATTATAGTATTAAAAAAAAACTCATAACATGCTATTCCTTAGCTCAGTTATCTTAATTCTCATACGATCTAGAAGGTTTTGATTTTTTAAAAAAAATCTGAATAGTAGAGTGAGAAGATTTCTATTGGAAAGGTTCTTATATAGATTACTCAAAATTGAATAACATAGAGAAGCAACTAGAATTTCAGCAAATCTGCAGGTTCGACTTTAGCAGGAAATATACAAGCAAGAAAATTCGAAAAAGGCTATTTTTGGGAAAAAAGAAAGTTAGTTAAGGGATTCGATAATTAGTAATTGAAATATCGGAATGATTTGCCGAAATCGAAATAGATTTCATAAAATGAAACAAATAATGGTAAATAATTTAAAGGTTTTAGAAGTTTGGAAAATCGAAGGCTGAACGTGAGTGAAGTGAAGGAATTAAGATGAAACTCTTCGCTCTCAAACAGAAGGAAAATAAAAAAAACGTAAACTAAGTAGTTACGATAATCAAGAATTATGCAAGAAACAATTTACCTAAAGTTGGCATTGGCAAAAATTCACCGGTCTTGCGTTAAACAAGGAAAAAACAATCGAAAAATACAAAAATCGATTGCTAGATGCTTCCAAAAGAAAATTGTGGAACTCATTGTTTTGGTGAAGCTTTGCTACCAGGACTATCCGTTTTGGGTTTCTTTAACAGATGGTGCGCTGGGATTCTAAGGTATATATACAAAAGAGAATTCATGCCACATTATGTTAGGAAATTCAATACGATAGAAAAGGCGAATTAGATTACTATTTATGCGAATTAGCTAAGAATATTCAACAATTGCTCCTGTCTATTATGGAACCCTCCGCTCAAGAATAGAGGCGGACATAGCCCATTACGCTTCTAGTTTATATCAATGCTGATGGATTATTTAAAAATCTGTCCACAGAAAATTAACAACCCAACTTACGAAGAACGTTTTTACCTTGTGGCGCCAGCGAGACGGAAAATGAGTTATACAAGTACATCCGCTTAATAAGAATTTACCGTTGGAAGCGCTTAAATTGCTGGGAAAACTGGCATGCCATTTACTAGAAACTGCGTTATATTGGTTTAGGCGAAAATTTACATACTTGCTGTTTTGGCCCTTGGGTGCGATTATACAATACAAAGATATTACACGATTCTATAGCAAGAAGGAATCTCGGTTTCTTATGTAATTTTCTGTATCTAGTTAATGAGCACAAAGATTTTCCTAGGAGAAACACCGCATTTAGATAAAATACTAGAAAAAGCACCTGCCTGTTTTAGCAAATGGAGGTCTATCGTATTAGCAGCTCCTTAACGCGAGAATGGTTTGGTATGAACCTGTTTACATAAAGAAGTTTATTTATCGAAAAACCTTAGATTTTAATGAGGGTTTAGAAGAAAGGCAAAACTTTGATGTTGCGTTGGGACATTAATTCGAAGACCAGATATTTACCAAATTATCAGCGTAAACAGAGAAAGACAAAGTACTGTTTATTATCAAAGATTTAAGTATGATTTTGAACAAAAGGAAATTCGACTAAAACCTTATGTAAGAGGTTTTCATGTTTAATTACGGATATACATATAGCGAATTTCACGGCATTTAGAAAATTGAAAAAGGAATTTTAAAGATTTCATAAAGCATACATCCTGCCAGTTTAAACGATAAATGAAAATGCAGATTGGTACAGTAAGAGATCAGATTGTTTTGAAAAAAACACATAAATATTTTAGTTCCAGAAAATTGCGGCTTATTACCGAACATATTTACGAAGGTAGCGATTGGATTAATGCCGGCACATATTAAAGCGCATCACTTTTGGCTCTTTTTTAGAAAGACCCATAACCCAAAGGATGTTAAATCTTAGGGTATTGTGGCAAGGTGTTTACTAGGAGAACACAGAAATATGGTGGTCTCGTTCTAGTGTTTGTAACAGCTTTTGGTGTTTAATGGTTAAGCCCTTAAACTAATTTTTCTGTAAAAAACTTTCTACTCCAAAATTTATTCATTACTTCTAGTGCCATAATTTGCCAATTTCTGTGATGCTTTATGAGCATTTTCCATGAAAAACTAAGCGGGCTTTCTCATTTAGCATTTCAATATTCGTTAGGTAATCACCAAAAACCATGGTTTCTTTTTTAGACATTTAATAAGTTTTGGCACTTGTCTTAAAGCATTGCCTTTATGTTGCTTTTGCTGTAGAAATATCTAACAGTTTTGACCAGAAAACTTTTAAAAGATATTCATTTTAAAATGTTTTATCGCTGGTTAAAATATAAGCTTCTGATGGATTTAAAGTTATACACCGCTATTTTTAAAATAGGCGAGTGTGTTTTACAACAAATCTAATAAGTCGGTTCTACTTTGTTATAATTATGGGTAATATTCTTTAAAAAACAATCAAATCGCTCGTCTTTACATTTCTATAAAGCAGCGTTTTGGTTACATAAAACAAAATTGGCTATCTTCTTATTTCTCTAAAATCGGAATAATTTTCTCAATCTTACGAAAGCTTCTAAAGATTCTTCTGTAGTAATATTTTTATCGCTTTTTTTGCTATTGCTCCATTTTCTGCCAATAACATAAATATCAGCTTTAATTGCAGCTAAAATTTATCTTACCAATACATGTGATATTGTCTTCCGCTAGCGGCACAAAATGTTTGATGTCCGTTTTTTCTTGAGTGTAGTTTTTTAAAAAGTCGAAAAAATAACGGGGACTAACTTCTGCCTTTTGAGTTAGTAGTGTTCCGTCCATATCAGACAAACTTACTAGTTTTAAACCTTACTTAAATCCATTTATTTAAATTTTTCAGATAGAGTTTCGTTCTTACTAAATCTGTTTTAATAATTACCGTTTTAGGTTGGTCCTTAGGAGCCGCTTTGTTTTCTAATCTTTCAATAATTAGTTCTTGCTTGCTAGTTGCACCCATTTTTTTTCTCCGTGCTGACTCACAGTAGTCATTTTTGGTTGAGAATGTCTCGCTAAAATTCCGTTAGAAAAACTAAACACAGCAAAAATTTCGTGGACTTAAACCTTTTTTCTGATGCATTTTTCCATTGCCGCAATGCAGAAGATTCGTCTGTAGCAACTCACTGCATCTATTTCAATTGCATCAAAAATAGGGCTTAAAAATACTTTCGTATTTTTATTAATCTTCTTCAATAAATTTATAATTTAGTTTATTATCACCGGCAAACAGCTTTTTCTTAACCTTTCTAAGTAAACGCTTGGGGGATGTTCTTTTTTTTACCAATTTCTTAATTGCTTAATTGGTAAGAGATAAATGCCAATGATTTTACTACCAGCTTTCGCTAAGTATTTACAGTTGTTTAGAAGCACCTTTATAAATCGTCTGTAATAACTTTATCACCAATTAAAATCTCTGCAACTCTATTCAAAACATTACACAAGGGGCTGTGCCGTTGTCTAAAATATCTTCGCCAATGATTTAAAGTCGTTTTTTTATAACACGGGTTTCTTCTGCCAAAGAAAGATAATTCCATCGATATTCCGTTAGAAAGCAATTTCCATAGTTTCTACTTTTCGCTTTGTCATAAGATTCGTTAGATACAAGAAATAATTTTATTAGCTTTTTCTGGCAACTTTTTCGATTACCATTAAATTACTTGTGCAAAAAACATCGTAGTTTTAACATATTGGTATAATTTTAATACCAATTGCTTTTTGTTAGACCTTGTTTTTTAAGGACTTAACGGCATTAAAGTTAGGTTTGTAGTTGTTTTCTTTTGCGCTGTATGTCTGAATTTTTTCTTTAGTTACTTACGCTGAAGTTTCATAAATGTCAGTTCAGCGCATTTAGAAAACCGTTGAAATAAGATACACCCAAATTGTTTAGGCTATCGTCTTTTTATTGTAGTCTTTTTCATAGATGATAAAAAATTAGTGACCAAAAATACAAAAACTCAGTAGATAGAAGAAGTTCGTTGTAAATTTTACAATTTCTTCCATTTTTATAGTCTTGCCAAAGTTGCGTAACGCTATAAAAAGAATAAAGCACAAAATACTCTAGAAAACAATAGATAAGTTTTTCTTGCCAACGGTGATTTCCAATAGGCTTGATACTTAAAATTATGTAGTAAAGACCAAACTACCGAAACTTTGTATTTTGTAAATTACACTGAAATTAACGGAGTGAAACGTACCAAGGATGCACCAGTTTGTTTGCGGTAAAATAATAAAAAAACACAAACCAATAGCATCGCGTAAATTAAACTGAATGCTGCTTTATTTTTTTCTGAAAAAAGTTACATTACAGTAAAAAAAGAATTGTTAAAAACAGGTGTTATATTTACCAATGATAGCAATTTCGTTGTTACCTCTAAAAAGGTAGCCGATTTCTCGATCGCGATCTCAACCAACGGTTATGACATAATTCGTCCCGCGACACCACAGCAAAGTGAACTATGACATGCGGGCACGCTTGGATGCAAAATGAGTAACAATTCATATAGCTGTCATCGACCAGGACGCAATCACTAAACCGAACCTGCACCCCCGACTTAGCTGCCCAAATTACGTCTCCGCATCACTATGAAATTGGCTATGAATCGGCGCAGAACGCGCGACACATATGGCGTGATCACGTATCAGATCCAAGCCAAATACCCATATAGCCGACGTGTAGCGGGAATGTAACCAACATAGCTGGCATGGCAGCATTGCATAGTGACACCTCACTCAGATCCTTCTTACAAGTCGAGCAGCACCATGTTACACATGATCAGCAAGACGTAATTCTCTGTTACCTTCAACGTAACCGGCTCCTAAAGTACACAACGGTACTCTGCCTGTCTGGCTGTGTGACAACTTGAGCCTCGCGACTTGCTCGAGCGGTGCAACAGCGGCTCGGTCAGGCGCGTCTACATGATGACAACACCATGCACATGTCGACCTCCGCTACCCAAGATAATTATTGCCGTGAGAAATATGCCATCATCTGGCACCGTCCGTTGTGCACACAATTTTGCAGCCCTTGTCGGGGTTTGATCGCCACGAGTATAGAGGGCCCCGAGACTATCATCATTCTCTGATCGTGGTGCAAAACCATCTGCCACAGTCTTTCATATAATACCCCGGCCTGCTCGTTTAGCTCGCTCGCCTCGGACGCGATAGTGGTCAGGCGCTCATGTAACCACATGGGTGTTCTTAGCAGCTCATTGCATGGTGCTTGGTTCGGATATCCGAGTATCTCTTCAAAAGCCAGAGCATGAGCTGTTTTCTCAAACACCTCGGAGTCCTCTGGTTCGGAATTTCATCGCTGTGCAGAGGATATATACAAAAGTATGTGTTTATAAGGTCGTCATAGTCTAAGGTCGACGCCCGTCCCCACAACGAATAGGTAAGGGTGTTTCCGCCAAACGTGCGGGCTGTCTCTCAGAGACTGTGCGATAGGTAATTCCTCCGTCAAGCGCCGGCGCGTTTTCTGCCGGAGATCGTCGCGCATGCCCGATTACGCAAAGCGTTGATTAGGGAAACTCTGGCAGTACTTATTCTATACATGGTCAGACCAATAAGGATCACAGCTCGGCAATCTGGATCGCGGGTGTAAACGACTGCGCCAATGACATGCGGCCTATGGCGTCTCTTCCCCAGCGAGCCCAACACCGCCGGGCATGGCCCGCGAGAAAGCTCGTCACGATCAGTACCAGTTCTGATTTTCATGCAGCTTGAGTCGTATGTGACCGATACTCTGAAAAGTAAATATCCACGACTTTTTGCATGCAGTCCAATACTTTTGCCAAAAAAATGGTTTTTAATTAGTAAGTTTAGATTTTGCAGAAGTTTTTTTTCGAAGGTATATCAAGGACATATGATTTAGAGGCAATTGGCTCCTCAGACTGCTCGTTGTACATATATACAAAAATACATTAGCGATCTTCCGTCATCAAGAGCACGACACGATTACATGACTGCGCGACATCCGCATGCGCCAATGGCTCTCCTAACGTGAACATGACCGCCTAGTCAGGAGTGCAGTTGCTGCCTCTCTTTGAAACAAGATTTGGCTAATAGCAAAGCGGTTAAGCGTGATGTCTATAATGTGATCGCCCTAGCAAGCGGTTTTTGCACATTCCATTTCTGCAGGCGTGAGATCAACAGACTGCACGCTCTCTCGCGCCGTCCATAGTGACGTTTAGACTTTCCGATATACACCCGAACCGCCGCCCTCGACCAGAAGCTAGTACGAATATCCACACCTCCCTCTCCGGTGCCTCGGTCCTCTATAGTAATATATGGCTGTCGACTATTCAGAAGTTTCCTCGATACTTCTATTATAGAATCATACTGAGCCGAATCCTGATAGAGAGCGGCACGATTTAGATTCCCTGTAGCTAGTGTCTTCTCGCTACTTCCTTACTCGAGAGGTACATAATCCGGTGTATAGCGAAACAGAGTCGTCTTGCTGATTAGCGATCGAAGTATCGCTTGTAGAATGACACGGCATGCCGTAATCTCGTGTAACAGGTACTCCAAAAAACGTCAGGGTGCGACGTTTCGATATTCTATATGACTATGGAAACCGAAGAGTGTGCGACAATACACCGCGGACCCCACATGGTTTCAGAAGAAGCAATATGTCTCGTGTGTCCCGATACCAGAGTGTGTTGCTGTGATAATATAACCGTTTCATGGATCCGTATCTCAGACAGAACCGCGGTAACAGCGAAATCTTATAGTGAATCAATAGACGAGCACTACAGATCCGTACCGCGCCGCGAACACACCAGGCTGCAACCAATCATAACCTGCACATCGCATAGGCTCACCGGAACGGGTTCCAACTTCCTGCTTTCAATAAATGTCGCTTGGGTCCCAAGCATCCAGTAAATATCGCCGCTTGAGCACGATTCATTGAATCCAACTGGCTATAAACAAACCAGCCTCATTCTTTAACCGTTCTATTAGATTGCCATTCGCTGTTCGTAAAATGTTCAAAAGCTTTTCGAACCATCGTCGTGTGTCTGTGAGTGCGTATCCATGTGAAAATCATGCGAAAGCCAATACCCTGGTCGAACTTGAATCTGCCATGCATTTCGCCAGAACACCATTGTTAAATACTGAGAGATATGCGAACGGAGGACAACGCATCGAGTCCGCTGGTCTCTGAACCGACGATATAAAGGATCTATGCTCTGCACTAAGCCACTCACCCAGGCTGGGCATATTAAAATTCCGCGCGTGCATAAAGAGGCACAACAAATCGAGGATTGTCATTGCTAGGACAGCCTGAAATTAAAGTGGCATTGGGGCCTCTTTTCGGCGCGGGCAATCAAGTGTGAATCTCCGCGAATTAATATGCACCAGTCGAAACCCACCCGCCGTCAGTGCGGCCCTGCTGGAAATGACACATTCGACATCACAGACGGCTCTCTGAATCACCCACGCCTGGGAGCAGAGGAGTAGTAATTAAAAGGCGATTTTCCTTTGACCTCAACTGGAAAAAGGCCAGCTTATGCTCAGCGTTTTACCCCGACGTCCATAAGCCTGTTCATTAGTAGCGTGACGTCAGCCCAACTAACATTAACCAGGGATATAATTAATTAGCATTTCCCAGGTACCCACGAAATTGAACAGAGACGGAACCCACTTTTCGGCAGTTCAGTCCGAAATAGAAGGGTAGTACACGATCGTTTTATTCCAAGGAGACCAACCAGAGCATAGACGAAAGCGGGAAAGCATGGTTTAGCCTGCGTAAGGTAGCCAAAAGTCGCTTGCGTCTCCTATTCGTGGTCAGATTTTGCAATTTTAGTCTACTCGGACTACCGGCACTTTCTATGATATGGTCCTGAACTATCACGATCTTCAGGCATCACGTCTTGCTACAACTTGTTTTAATGAGAGCGTATATTTTGTGACAGACCAGACGTCTGAGTTTTAATGCCAAACGGGAGAAGAGCTTCTACAAGGCTATGCCTTTATCACACTCTCAGCCTTTGTGTCGCAAAAACCCTTTACACCCGTCATTACTGGGTACCGTCTCCTTCTTTGAACAGCTCTGCTCTAGGCAAATCAGGCGGCAATGGCCGCCCGCCGTATCGGGAACCTTGTCCCGCTGCGATCCAAAAATATACTGGAGCTATTGTAAGTCGCGGATCCCCGTAATAACGGTTGAATACAAATCACCCATCTAATCATTCCGGCCGCTTCTGCTTTTTCGTGCCCACGACACTCACATGCGTGAGCGCCGGCGCGAGGAGAAGCCTGACATCCACTGGTCTAAGAGGGACAATTGTCAAGGAGCACATCTCGACGCAATTATACGTAGTAACTTTGCGGCACCTATGACAAAATTTTTCTGGACGAAAGCATGCAAACATTGACGGGTACTGTTATCAGGGATCCGCTTGCTGTGCGGCGCGCTCGTAAAACACCGCATAATATGCTCGATCTTTTGCGAACCGATTCGCGCTTCAAACGAAATACGAGTAAGCACGCCACGGGCCCCAAAGCGTAGAGCGAGCATTAAAAAAGATAAACTTGCACCAAAGTTCAGACCTATTTCGACGACTGTCCGATGCACTCTCTTATTGAAATCTATTTAGAAACATAGATTCATATAGTCCAGCTTTTAAGCCTCTTTACATATATATGCTCAGAATTTAATAACAGATGCAAATCAAATGCCAACGGTTAAATCGACCTTCAGAGGATGTCGCATCCTTTTAAGACTTTTGCCGAGTTGTTAAGGGACGCACCTCAGCAGGTGGAGCAATCTAGCCCCTCACGGGCGGCTCGGCGGTCACCCCCCATACAATACTTTTTTATTTTAACGAAGCAAACATAATCCCCTACTCATAGGCAACAAAATAGCCTTGGATTAGGCGGAGCGGTACAGGCCAGACATTTGCCGGATGACCCGCTGTAAACGTGACGAAAATCGCGCCATTTCTGCAAGGTGCGCACCAAGTTGGACAATAGTCTGAATGAGTGAAGTGCCCCCACTTAAGTTTTTTCACCGAACAAAAATAATACTCTGTTCCCGCCGTGAGGGCTTTTCATATTTGTTCGAGATTTCTGATTTCCGGATCATCTAACCAGGCGAGGACACCAGCTTTACCTCCTGACATCTATGCACAAATCGGACGGTTATTAACCGTTTCATCATTTCTTTTGATTGGGGACATTAATGGTCTTTGCCAGTTTGACTCACTATTCTTTGCTGGTTCAGTGGCTCCGATCTCGTCCTTTCATGGATTTGCGTAAAGCAAAGGGTAATAGATGAGGGCCCCATTCTGATCCGCCAATCGCTTCAGCGATTTCTCAACAATGCTTTGGTGCGGCGTGGTAACTAGCGACCTAGATGGATGGGGATTCTTACTCCCATCCAAGCGAGGTTTCCCGGTGATTAGCGCACGGGGGTGGACCTGTTCGTGCTGTATCCGGTGGATCTCCTCAACACAATGTTCTACTGCAAAAAACGGCAATATGTCCCGGCCCAAATAAATCTGGTACTTGTGCGAAGTTAGGTCTATGGCAGGGGCGCTGAGCATTCAGGGTTCGGTTTCAGGTTACTGGTCGCTCTTTATCCGTTTAAGGCCTCGGGTGATTGGCCTTCTTTGGGCCGGATTGTTAGAGCTCCCTATAAGCAGGACTCTCCCTACATAACATCTTTTATTAGGAACCACTCCTATGGCTCGCCGGATCCTCTGTCGGGCTAGGATCGGTCACCCCCTGCGATCGCTCCTGCCAACCACGTCCGGGCGCAGCGTTTCTAGGTTCCCATG
>Ga0163217_1098745_pt1 | contig 10463 bp, 9 predicted proteins | sample SynspAceP_FD_185933 | JGI IMG/M metagenome (GOLD analysis project Ga0163217, IMG submission 185933) | Saline lake microbial communities from Ace Lake in Antarctica - Synechococcus sp. Ace-P (PacBio error correction) | ecosystem: Environmental > Aquatic > Non-marine Saline and Alkaline > Saline ... | reverse complement strand
GCGGCGCCAGTTGTCCGGCGTGGTGGTCAGGCGGCGCCCGGCTTGGCCCATTTGATGCGCATGGACTTCGCCGGCATAGACGTCCACAGGCGGAACGAGACGGCGATCTTGCCGTCTGGCAGTTTCTTCATAGGCACCGACGGACCAGGCCGTCGGTCTGATGATCTTCCAGTCGGCAAAGGCCGCGTTGCACCGTTCCAGCGGACAGTCCTTCTGGATAAATGAGGCCGGGTTCTGCATTCGAACAGGCCGTCGAGGCGAGATCGGCCCGCACGACGTCGCTGATCTGCTGGCCATCGCGGCGTCGGCCCCGGAAATCTGGAAGTCCGGAGATGGCCAGCGGCGTGGCCGTGAAATTGCGCGTCCTGACACGCACCTGCAGCTTGGGCCCGCAGATGGCAGGGCTATACTCGTGGCCAGCAGGAACGCTGTTGCCAGCGCCATCAGGATACGTTTCATTCGATTTAGTCTCCTTTGAAACTTTTGGGGCGGTTCAGTTCTCCGGCCGATTGTCACGGTCGATTTCCTGCCATTGGTCGTAACGTCTGCAGGGCAATTTGTATGGCGCGCACTTGCGCCACTGCCCTAAGGGCAGGTCAACCGGAATGCCCGGACGGCCCAAACGGCCGCGGACTTTGGGCAAAATTCAGTTTCCGCCGAGTTCGACAGGGCGCCATCCGGGCAAGCTTTCAGGCGCACCACGGACATTGATCTGATCTTCCTTTGGGCAGGTCGTTCGATCCCGTTCCAGCAATAGCGATCTGCCGGCGCACGGCCGCCGCAAAGCGACGCAGTGTTACGGTCCGCTACCCGCGCCCTTGCGCGGTTGCTGGGCATTCGGCCAGCACGGCTTCTGGATGCGTGGCGGCTCCTGCGCGGGCGCCTTGCGCTCGTTCGGGCCTTGGTCTTCAGCACGTCTTCGAATCGTTGAGGAATCGAGTCATCGGACCGGTCTTGGCTTCGTCTTCTGGACCCAGTTTCTCTTCCTTCTCGGGCTCCGGCTTCTCTTTTCCGGCTCCTTGCGGGCGGCAGGTAGGATCCGGCTTCAGCCTTCTCGTCTTCCTACAACAATGTCATCCTCGCCTTCGGTTCCTCAGCGCGGGTGTTCATTTGCATCGACTTCGTCCAGCCGTTGAGGTCTTTCTTTGTCGTCTGGTTTCGCCTCTTCTTCGGCGCTTCTTCCGGCACCGGTTCGGCTTCCGGTTCAGGCTCGGCCTTCTGGATCCGCGCTTCACATTGTGACGAGTCCGATGTCGAGAAATTTCGATCGGCCCATCGATTCGCTCGCCACATTCGGGCAGGCGCCATCAGGATATCGACCGGGCCGAAGGCCCGGCCTCGTCGCGTTCGAAGCTTGGCGATCGCCTTGTCACACTCGGATTTCGGTTCGGCCACGACATCACTGCCAGCGCGAGCACGCTCGCGTTGTGGCAGAAAGGGCCGAAAGGGTTGAAAACCGCGAAGCATGCGGTGCTGAAGGCCCTCGCTATTTCTTCTGTTCGGTCACGGAAGGCCAGGCGCGTTATAGCCGGGCCGCACGCACTTCGGACGTCAGTTCCATTATCCTGCCATACGGAACGGGACTCAGTCGGCGCGCAGTTTACATCTTGCTGCTCGTAGCCTCGCCGATGATGGCGGCTCCAGCTTCGCGCCGAGCTCATCCACGGTCACTTCCGTGTTCTTGAATGAATATGGTGCCGTCAGGCCTTTACCGAGATTGCCAGCGGCGCATCGTTCGGCTCGGTCTTGATCGGCCCAGTAACCGTCTTGGGCAGGCGACATCCTCGCCGCGCACCAGCAGGCGGCCGCAGTGATCATGAAAAACGATTCAGCAGCACCAGCATTGACGTCGCACAAGGTGTGACGTTGATTCGGCATTCAGCCGCGCGGCGCCGCGCGCCCGCCTTGCCGGCCGGAATCCGAGGATGAGTCCCAGCCCTAGTCCCTCGCTGCCGTCGGACGCACGGCTCGACAGGCGCCACCAGGACATCCTGCGCAGAAATGGGTCGAGCTGGTCGCCGAACTTGGTCAGGTCGCTCGTGAACTTTGTTGTAGAAATAACGGCCGGATAGGCGGCCACAAGACCCTGGCCGGTCGCGAACAGGGCTTTCGGCAATCGGGCCGGCTACGGTGCCGAGGCTGTGTGTCCGCTTTGGGCCGCGATATTGAGGAAGGCGTCATGATGCCCCACCCCGGTGCCGGAAACAGGCCAATGAAGGGCGACGCTGAACCGATCGTTGCAACACCGGCAAGTCCGCTACCGGCCTTGCCGGTTCGCGGTCGACCGTCGCGCGCATGGATCGCTCGCCCGGCGCACGAGCCGCGGCTGCCTCGGCCGGTTGCGGTTGCCCGCGCTTTGCATCCGACCACTCGCGGCAGCCGACTCAAAAGACGCGGCTGGCTGCGTCGCAGCGAACTGGCCTGGCGCAGTCGAAATTCTTCCGCGACCGCTCCAGAATGCGGCTTGAATTGCTTGGCTTTCTTGCGGGCGCGATGCCGAGCAAGAACGTTTTTCGGCGATCACCATCCACGACCAGGGACCGAGGAGGCCAGCAGGCCACAGGAGCACCAGTTTTGACAATCGGTCATGCATCGAAACCAGTGAGAGTAGCCGAAAAGTCACTATTGTGCGGCCGTTTGCCAATCGTTTCGGATTCCATGAGATTCCCTGCTCCTTGAAAGTCTGCGGGCTGCAAAGCGCGCGCATATGAGTCTTTGCCGTCGGCGGGGGCCTCGGCGGTCTGCCCCTGTTCCAACACCAAATCTGGCGGAAAACACGGCAGGCCCGCGAGTTTCCGCAGCTGGTTAACCGATAGCGGACGTTTGGTTAAGGATTGGTGGCGACCGCTGCGTTCGCCTGCACTGCCAGCAACGACGCGGCAAAACGGTCTAGAGGATCGGGCGCAGCGAGTGCGCAGAAATGTTTCTCTGTTATACGCCGGCCAGTTCGAATCGCCTGGGCCCACGGCTTCGGATCGATATAGGTTGCATAGGTCAAGATAACGTTTCGCGCATCTCGTCCAAACTGCGCCGGATACGACCCGGTCATAAACGATCAGGTCAGTTCGAGATTCAGGTAGAAGGCTTGCGCGTTTCCCATTATTGACGTTCCGACCATCGGAAATTCTATCATCTACGAGCACGCAACTTCGTGTGCAACAGGCGTCGAATAGCGCGCCGCAATCGGGAATATCGGCGGCCAGGAGTTCTCGAACAACAGATCGCTGGCCAAACTGGGGGCGAAGCTTCGAATTCGATTTTGCTCGGGTACGATCACATTTCTACGGCAACGCCTCGCTTTTGCGGGCCGCTTTCAGCGCCAGTGTTCAGCGTCTCATCAGGATGAAGTAGGGACGTGATAATCGGAAACACGCGCGAATGGCGGCGAAGATGGCCGAGACGACCCCATTCATGGATCGGCTGTCGCGCGTTTCCGGTCCGGACGGTAACAATTGCCAGCGCCACGTCCCCCGCCGGCCGCCACTTCGGGGCGGGTCGGTCGCAGGTCGCGCAGCGCCTCCCGGTCAAACGTCGAGGCCCACACATCGAAATTAGATAGTCAGCATTGGAACACAACAACCGAGCGGAAATCGAAACCGATCCGCCCCTCGAGTCGCGAACATCGTGTCGACCCACCAACCACCGGACTTGTTCTTCTTGAAGAAGAATTTCGGATCGACCAGGTTGAAAAGCTGCCAATATAGCAATCGCCTGGTTCGATCGCGATCAGTTGCGATGGTTGCGCAGGTCGGAGCGCTGGGACAGCGACTGATCAGCCGACAGGCAGCGAGGCTTCCACGTCCACGCCCGCCTGACTGGCAAACGCGCAGCCAGCTTGATCGGAAGGCGCCTTGCTGCCGAAACTGTCTTGCCAGAGATTGCAGTCGGTACCCCGCGCTTGGGGCGGCCCGCACCAAGTGGCTTCCATCACGGCGCATCACGGGCCTTCCGGCTCGACAATGTAGAATTCGAGGAAACATTATTGGTTTCGCCTGATCGATATCGGCGACAAATCCGGTCGAGTATGCGGCCTGCGTCTTCGAAAGCAGTTCCAGTTGTTGTGAGATGTGGTGGGTCACCGGGGAAACCGGAATGGGTCGCTACGCTCTGGCTGAGCGCCCGCATCGTGTGCGAGGGCTTCGAGCACCCACGTCCTGGCAAGGGTCTTCGGTCATTGCCATAACGGGCGCGAGTAGAATTGCTGGATACGCGCGCCCTGTTCGAGACGCTTGCGTCCCATCCGTGGTCGCCGGAACAGAAAGTAGAAAGAAGATCCCGAAATAAGGCCCAGAGAGAACAGGATGATGATCCAGGCAACGTCGTGCTGACCGCCAGCTTGCGGTAGAAGGCAACCGGAAGGTTCAGGCCAACCGAGGAATCAGGATATGAAGGGCAAAGACAAGTTGAACTTTGGTTAGCAAGCGGTTTCCCCTTCAAACGCGTATGCCGAACGCCGGATGGAACCTTGTGTTCAAAGCCGCCATATGAGCAATATGAGCCACCTCCGAAATCCTGGACCTTGGAATATCCAGGCCGCCATTGGCACGACCCGGTATTCACAATACCTGACCCCGCGCGCATCATCAGGTATTCAATACCAGCGCCAGCGCCGACGTTGGAAAAAAATCGCGGAATCGTCAGGAACCTACGAGTGGTCTGCCTGCAGGAGGTCGATCTGGGGGGGCGGCGATCCGGGATTTTCCTGCCAAGGGCGAGCAGATTGCGACACTGTTCGGCCATTCCCACGTCTCGGTTCAGCGCACCGGACGATCCCCGGCATCTCACAAACATTGGCAACGCCATTCTCATCGGCACGCCCTGTCTTGATATCCCATGATTTCAAGCTGCCGGAACGTTGTGAAGGGGCGCGGCTGCCTCATCGCAATGTCTGCACATGGGGACAGGGGGATTTCAGTCGCAAACCTGCACCTCAGCCTTGGCCAGCGGACCGGACCAGGCGCAACAGCTCGAAGCCATCGGCCAGCACCCTTGCCTCGGAAGAACCCGTCCTGGTCGTTGGCGGGACTTCAAACTTGTACGACAGTTCCACTCATCTCGAGGCGTTTCGGCCCGAGGCGAAACCGGGCCCAGATTGCCAATCATCCGCAATCCCGACCTTTCCATCTGGCGCCCGCAGCGCCGATCTCGATCATATGTCTATTCCGACCTGGAAGCTCGAACACCGACGCAGCCACGCGCTTCAAGCTATCCGATCACCTGCCCTGTCTTCGGCTGAAATCCACTTCTGAACCTTCGAAGATATTACAAAACGGGGCCCCACTTCCGAAGCCCCCCTCAGGTTTTCGCAGGCTGTAGTGCTTAGTCCAGCGACGCAATTTTCGTCGCGGGCGGCGTTCAGGATGTCACGATCGGGCGTTGCCGGCGCGTCAGCAAGGCGGTCACGCGGCCGACTTTACGATGGCATGCCGCAGCCGGTGCATCGCGGTACGAACGTCAGTGGGAATCGAACATCTCCTCGGCTTTGCCAGCAGGGTTCAGCGAGGCGCGCAATGGGGATCGCGCCCACGGTCTCCATTTCGCCTTCAAGCTCAGGCCCTTGCCGTCAGCCGTTGATGTGGAACGTCTTCTTTCCGTCTCGGTGCGCACTTCGGCCCAGCAAGGTCCTGGATGATTTCCAGCGCGGATACATGACGCCCGACTCGGCTTTCTAGGTCGCCGTGTGCGGCGTCTCGATTTCCTGAATCAATGTCATAGCCCGTTGGCGCGGCTCCGTCTCGTTGATTCAGGCTGAGGATGAGGAGACGGAAGGTCGCCGTTGACCAAGCGGCCTGCCACCACGGCACGTCCGCCCCGGCTTGGCCTCCGCGGGGACCATGAAGTTCCGGCCGCCCATTGCCATTTTCATGTGCCAGCGCGCGCGGCGCCCTTTCTCCGATTGCATCCGTGCATATTTTCTCCCTTATTCTGGCGCCGATGGCGGCCGAACCCATCTCATTTGCCCAAAAGTTCGCCGACAGAGCAGGCCTTTTGTCATGTTGAATCTTTGATCTTCTCATAGATGCTCCTTTCCGATATATCTAAACATTAAAAATCGTTTTAGATATATCGAAATACCAAGGGTGGGCAAGCAAAAGTCTGGCCTGCCGCCGTGACAGCAGGCGATTGATCCCGAAATATTGTTGAAATTACAGGGCGCTTATTGCCGTTGTAGACGAAGGCTTCTAGGTGCTCGGCCACTTCACGGATCGGGCGCGCAAGGCGCCCGTCAGCATGGATCCATGGACTGCGGTGATTCTCAGCTTCGGAAATCAAACTTTGGGCCGTCCGCAGGCAGCTGCTCGAAACCGGATTCGTGGCCCATCCATGCCCAGATAGCCGTACGGATGTGCAGGCAGGTCGTCCACCTTCCGCGGGGCGTTTTGTAGCCTGACATTACATTTGGTTCAGCGTGAAGGCGGCGGATCCTCACGGCTCCAGCAGCGACTGGTGAGAAATCCCCGCATCGCGCAAATGATTCGACCGGCCGGCTCGAAGAAACGCAAATAATTGGGCGTGATAGACCATGGCCCGTGAAAACGGTGTCTTCGTAATAAGACACGCACTGTGATCCAGTGCTGGCGGTGGTCATCGAAATTTCTTGGCGTTCGAGGATCGGCTGGCGTCATGCCCACCGCGTTAGCAGATCACCCTTGGTCCGTCATTCTCCAAGCGGGCCGGTTTCGTACCCCAACGCTTCTCGTGGTCTTGACCCGCGCCAGGGGTCCCGCGTCGAGAGATTTCTCCGTGCGAGTATCCACAGATTACTTCCGCTCGGGTCACCGACGAGTACGGCCGAGTAGGGTCTGGCTCGAGATGCAGAAATCCAATAATCGCCCCAGCGAAAGGGACCCAGGACGGCGCGAATTTTCACCTTCAGGCGCGCATTGCCGGACTGTTCCATCACCCGCCGCCACGCCCTGGCCACCTCTACCGACCATCCACGGCTGCCCTTGTGGCAGGTATTGATCACGTCGATCCGGCCATCGGGCTCGCTGGACATTATTCCGCTGTCACGCCGGCGCAGTTTCTTTCTCAAAGCCATTGGATAGCGGGGCGAATCTCATGCCACAGTCCCGCATTAGCGCGTCAGGTCGACCTGCGGCCACGGTCGGCGGGGCCGTTCCAGCGCGCGGTAGTCCGGCTGGCTGGTTGCAGGCAGAGAGTCCAAAGGCATTCGATCAAGGGCAAACAGGCTGTGGCGTTATCATCGTGGAAGTCCTCCTACGCTGTATACGCGCAAAAACGCCTTTCGGTTTCACCGCCATCTGGCCCAGAACGGCGGCGCGCATTGTGCGAAGCCCGATCAATGCAAACAAGCAGAGACGTCATGAACGGGCCCCTTCCCGCACCGCTCTCACCCCCATACTACGCGGGGGCCTGCGCGGATCGCTGCCCGGCCTGCGGCAAAGGGTCGCCTGTTTACCCGGTTTACCTGCGGCAGGCGCCCACCTGTTCCCATGCGAGCGAACCAACGGGCCAGATCCGCGCGAGGATGGCCCGCCCTGGCTACCGTGCTGATCCTCGGTTCCGCTTCTCGCGCCGGCTGACTTTCATCGTCTCGATGAAGGTGGCCCTGCGCTCTTGGCTCAGCCTGTCGGCGCTCGGGGCGTTTGCAATCGGCGCAGTCCTTTTTCCTGCTAACCGCATCAAAGGTGCCTCATTGGCCTCCTCGGCGGATGCAGCAAACAGCCTAGTTCAATCGACATCAGGATTCAAATTCGGTTTGATTCTGTGATTCATGGATTTCCAGATTCGTTTATCTGGAGAGACCCGTTATTTGCCCAACCGAAGCGCTATGAATTGACCCTGCGCAGTGGTGGAGCAGGATTGCCAGCTCTTGCCCGCAAGACGGGCGACCCGGGCGGTCTGGGGTGGGACCAATCTGCTGTTTATTAAACGGTCGTCTATGGGTTGCTTCGCTCTGGTGCCTCCACTGGCACGACTTGCCCGAGCGCATATGGCAAATGGAAGACTTTGCACAAAAGCGGTTCACGCGCTTGGGCGAAGCGGGTACGTCTGGGAGCGCGTGTTTGAACCATCTGATAATGAGCCGGACAATGACTACATCTCGCTCGACTCGACACTGGTGCGTGGTCCACCAGCAGGCCGCCACCGGAAAGGCGCAGCGGCCAAAAAGGGGGGACCAGGCTTTTGGGGCGTTCCCGAGGTGGACTGACAACCAAATTTCCACATGGCTGTCGATGGCAAAGGCCGTCCGTTACGCCTGATCCTGACACCGCGCCAGCGCCGGCGATGCCCCACTCGCCCCCGGCGTTGCTGCAAGGACTGAAACCGCGCCGTACGTCTGCGACAAAGCCTATGACAGCAATGCCATCCCACTGTGATTGCTGACATGGGAGCCCAGGTGTCATCCCGTGCACATCAACACCGAAAAGCATCAATCCCTTATGATATCGAGCCTACAAGCTGCGCAACACGGTCGAGATATGCTCAGAAAGCTCAAACACTTCAGCGCATCGCCACACCGGTTACGACCGGAGGGGCAACCTACTTTGCCAGCTTTCATCCTTCTCGCATGCGCATGCTATGGATGAGGTTGAATGTCGATTTCTACCTATAGCTTACTTCTCGCCGAACAGGCCAGACTGCGCGCCGCCGCACCGGCAATCCCAGTCGTTCATATGCCAGCGGGGCCGCCGTTGCGGCCACGCGGGGTTTGCGGGCGACATAGCCCTTCTGCTCAAGGTAGGGCTCGATCACGTCTCCACGGGCGTCACGCGCTTCCGAGGAGGGCGGCAGCCAAAGTCTCGGACGCCTACGGTCCGCCTGATAAGTGTGCACCAGCGCATGCAAATAAGGCGCCGGTCAAGCGCATCGAGGCCGTCCTGGTCAATCTCCAGCCGCTTCAGCGCACGCCCGGCAAAGCGGCGGCATCGATTCTTCGCGCCTTCGGACTCGGCAAAGCGCGCACGCCGGCGCAACAGGCGCAAGTCGCGATACGCGGCGTGCCCGGGCGCGGGCTGGCAATCTGACAGCGCCGTCTTCCGTAATGGCGCGCCGGAGTTTCCGGGCCGCTTTTTTGCCATGAACAATATGTGCCAGTTCCTCGGGCTCATAGAATCGAGCCGCAGCGGGAATCCGACGTCGCGCAAGGCGTTGCAAGAGGCCCGCCCGCGTCGTCCGCCGCCAACCAGCGTGAAGGGGCGGACAGGTCCAGCCGAACGAGCGCGCCGACCGGCCCTCGGCCGATCACAATTCGAGGGCAAATTTCCATCGCCGGCGATTAGAGGAATTTTTCCTCCACAATCGCCGGGCAGGCGGTGGATTTCGTCAAATGAACAGCACATCATTGGCTGGTTTCGAGTGTTGGTCAGGATCGCACGAGGTCGCCGGCCTTGGCGATCACCGGCCCGGAGGGTCGCCCGGAAAGCGACGCCCATTTCCCGCGCCGGGGGATCTTGCGCCAGCGTTCGTCTGGCCAAGACCCCGGCGGGCCCGAACAGCAGCCACATGGCGAGCGCTTCGGAGCGCCCGCGTGCCCGCCTCGGACATAGGACTTTCAGGTTCGACTTGACTTTTGCGCTGGGCCGACATTAATCGCGAACGTTTGCGGCCGCAACCGCACGGTCCAAAGCGGCATCGCCGCCCTGCGCGTTCGGGGTCGGACAGTTCCCCCTCGCGGCCTCACCGGCTTTAGTTCCTTCAGCGGCCGCCTTGACCAGCGGACCGACGTCCGCGTCGCCAGCCGCAGAGGCGGCGGCCGCAACGGCCCGCGCGCCGTCGCTCTGCCATAGCCAAGGTTAACCAGCGCGAGATCGCCTCGCCCGCGCGCCGTCCGGTTTTTTGCCACCACAGTGCGCGCCGCCATGCCTGCGGCCGCTGGCCGCATCGAACTTGACCGAACCGGCCATGGGCGGCGGCCTTGCGCCCAAGGTCGAGCACGGGATCCGGCTCCAGCCAGTTTCTCTGCCGACCCCCGCCCTTGGGCCCGCTCCAAGCACTGCTGCATCGCCTGAGCGCGATCGCGTCCTTCAGTTCGGCGGTGAAATCGCATCCAGAATTGGCCATCGCCGCCTTGCCGCCACCGCCGTGCCCAAACATTCCTGCCAGGCGCACGAACCAGGGCCGCCGCTTCCTCGTTCCGCCCCAAAGCATTAAAGCGTGAATCCGGCCGCTTCCGTCACTTTCGTTTCGAACATTTGCAGCAACAGGCGGTCCTCGCCTGCATGCCACAACGCTCCAGCAGGCGCGTACCCCGCCTGGGGGCAGGACATAGGGGCCGGAAACGCCGTTGAAACCGTCAATCAGTATATGGATTCGAGGGCCCGAAAATGCGCCCCGCAATCGTTCGGTCAAGGGGCGTTCGATTTAAATCATGGGGGCTCTTTGGAACCTCCCCCTGCAACTTATCCTTCGGAACATTCCGCGGCACGGTGAGGGCCTGGATTAAATTGAGGGCGCTTTCCCCCCCCACCAAATTTTTCCCCTTTCTTTCTTTCTGG
>Ga0163217_1073772_pt1 | contig 10463 bp, 8 predicted proteins | sample SynspAceP_FD_185933 | JGI IMG/M metagenome (GOLD analysis project Ga0163217, IMG submission 185933) | Saline lake microbial communities from Ace Lake in Antarctica - Synechococcus sp. Ace-P (PacBio error correction) | ecosystem: Environmental > Aquatic > Non-marine Saline and Alkaline > Saline ... | reverse complement strand
AAGCATTAAAGATTCTTAAAGCGAATTTTTGCTTTCCTTTAGCGTTAAGTTTTGGGCGCTTAGCAAAGTTGCCCGCCCAGCTTTGTCTGGAATTAAGGAGCGAATAAGTTTAGGAAATTGCAAAGTGTTTGAAATGGAACGATGAATTCCACGTCGGTCTGAGCCGCGACTTAACAATGAAAAGCTCGCTTTCTACGGCACATTTACGCTGCGCTATGATGCCCACGGCTTTGGTGTTAAACATCGTTGAAAGTCCGATGAAGTTAGTTCGACGCGACGAAGTTTGCGCGACTTTATGGAGTTTCAGGCGTCAGTTAAAAATATCTTCTCTCAAAGTCCTTCAAAAAAACAATCTATGCCTTCCGATTATAAGTCGTATTGGGTAACCCTGATTTCATAACCCAAAGTGATCAGACGTTCTTGGCCGAAAGCCCGATGAAGAGACTTTTGCGTTACTTTTGTCCTTTCTGAATAAACGACGGGCAAAAGTTTACCCGCTCAGCAGGCGGAACCAAGCTTGCAAAACTAGGGACGCGTTGAGAAGGTAACAAATATACTTTGAAGCTCAAATAAAAAAAGCCCCGCAGACGGGGGGCCTATAAAACTAGAGAGTGACATACGATTAAGGTCACGCGCTGTTGTTACACAGCATTCTGACCCGATGAGCACTTTTCAATGCGTCATCAAGATGCAGTATGGGTTTTCAAGATGAGCCAGTGTTTTAGCTCATCTTTAAAAAAATGTGTTAAATAACATTTTTTATTAGTGATGCACTTTTTAGCACTGTCATCAAAATGTAACCATGTTTCGATTCACAGTATCTGGGTTAAGGGACATTTTACTTCATACCTTGAGCACGTAACCAGTCGGCGAAAGTCAGCGTGTTCGATGGGCCTTGGCCACAGATTCCAACTACTTGCCTGGGTCTCGGACAGGCGGATGATCGCCATTTTTTAGCAGTTTTTTGGACGCAGGATTACGTTCGTCGACTTAGTCAGCGATCAAATCCAGAGTCACGGTCTAGGCCTAGCGTCCATTGGGTTAAAATCGGTTTGAGCGCATTAGAGGAAGCCGTCGAAGTATTTGTAGGAACTCATCCGCCATAATGCGTTGGAGGTAATTTCCGCACATCATTGATTTGACTTTTAAATCGTTTTTCGCCACGAGCCAAACCCTGTTCTGCTAGAAGCTCGGTGACTTGGCTGTGCTTCTTTCTTAAGTTAACGACAAAAGGAATCCAGATTTGCTTACGTTGGTCAGGTCCCATGGACGGTTACGCACGCAACGGATGGCTTCGCATTCTAAAGCGAAGCAATTCGCGGAATGACGCATCTATGTAACCGCGCTGCCACCAACGGAAAACCAAGCATTGGATTTTCTTCGTCTGTTCAAACAACGGGACCCGCCGACCAAGGTTGTGGTATCGTTTGGACTTAAAGTCAGAACAAAGCACGAGCACTTGGTTTTGGAGAAGGAACCACAGCCAATGTAGCAACGCCTTCGGACGAGGTTTAAATCGACGTAGAATTCTACTGGGGCTGTTGTAACCCGCCGATTCGGTGGTCGATTTCTTCTTGTTAAAGCGGGGGTCATGTCTGCGTAGTTCCATAGTGCTTTCGGTTGAATGCCGGATATGCGGTTTTTGATGATGAATTCCAATCGAGCCAAGCCAATGCCCGCATGGGAAGCATGGGGCGGGAAGTCGAAAGCGCGTTTGGGATTGCCGACGTTCATCATGATTTTTGACCGGTAGCTCTGTCATGTTGCCGACTTCAAGAAGTGATATGTCGAATGGTAATTCGCCTGGTAAAACAAAGCCCATGTCACTTGTGCACCAAGAGACGGTTCACGCTTTGTCATCTATTTAAACACGTCTGTCGCTCGCCACAGCCAACCACAGCCGGAATGCCGAGTTCGACGTGCAATAATGGCCGCTGACAGTGCCGTCCGCCACGATTGGCTGACAATCGCAGAAAAGCGCGCTCATTGATCGTTTTCCCAATCTGGGTCGGTAATATCCGGTACTAATTATATCGGCCTTGGTTGCAATACGATCCATTTCGCAATAGAAGACAACATTTACTTCCCCTGTGCCGATCTTGTGAACCAAATGCGCGACCAGTGATCAATTAACGCTAGATGTTTTGTTTTAGGTTGTAACGCCCATGCTTTGGCGTGCCTTGGCTGCGTACGGTTCTGGTCGAGCCTGAACCATGTAATCTTGCCGTCAGGATGCCATTGCTTTTTGCCCCATTCAATGTCCATCGGACGTGGTATATGGCTTTCGATGATGCATGCTGGCGAGCAAGGTCTTCAATCTCATCATGGCTGGAGATGGAAACGATTTTGATCATTCTAAAAGCAACAGGCACGATTTGACAAATTCGTCATCGCCGCCGACTTCGGCGTATTCCATTTTTGTGCTTGCGCCTAGGCTCTTTACGCACAACGCAGGCGGTTCGCTGCTAGTTTGGCTGTGAACGTAGTAATTCATCCTGGATTGACTGTAACCTTGTTACAACCATTTCGCCTAAAACCGTACGCTTGCCGTGATGGAAAACGACTTCGTCAAAAAAACCAAGATTCTGTGTCTAGGGTGAAAGGACGCCGGAAGCGCCAAATGTCACTGCGCACATTTTTTGAAACCTGCGGACAAAAAGACACGCCTTGGTGTTCGAAAGCCTATGTTGTACACGTTGAAATAGCTCGCGGTCCGTTAAGAGTGATGCAAAAAACGCGTTTGACGGAGGCTTGATGTTGTTCTCCAACCCTTTGGACGTTTAGGTAGGTTTTCTTTGCTGACCAGCGAAGAAGCGTCTGGTAAATCTTCTGCTGTCAGCGGATGAACGAACAGCGAACGAAGTGTCGTCGGCATGTGTCTTCACATAAAACGCGAAAGCGGCTTCGATTTCTTGGTCAAATTTAGCAGAGAAGGTAGCGTCTTTCAATCCATTGGCGAATTTGTGCGCCATTTTGCAAGAGCGTGACGTCGTCTAACGGGTCCAAACACGCCGAGTGCTTGGTGGATTTTTTTCGTCTAGGCCACTTTCTGTTATAAACGTTTGATAAGCGTAGAAGTAGTGCGAAACCGTTTGGTCTAATACCTTAGTCTGTTCAGGTTAGAAATCATTTCTCCCAAAAGAGGGCATTTTTGCCCCAACTTTCACGACATTTCTTCATATGAAGATCTTTAAACCACTTAATAAAACCTTGCTCACAAGAGACTCCAGTTTTTTTATAAATTAATAGTAGGAATCAGTTTTATCAGCCAGTTTTCTTTGTACATCAGGTCTTAGTGCTCAGGTTGCTTGCAAAGCACTTGATCTGGGTTCATTGTATTTGTAGGTAGTTGCTTTGAATAAAATCGATTATTCGTGTAGTTTTATTTCAATCGAAAAAACGAAATGTCGTTAGATAACAACAAATGGTGGAAATTGAAGAAAGTGGTATGTTTTGTCTCAGATGGACTGGCGATCACGCCAGAGGTGTTTTGGCTCGGCAATGTTGTCGTTTTTTGAATGTGGCAGTAGAAACAAAAAAGCGTGCCTTTTTTGACCACTAAAGATTCAGGCTGAAGGATTTAAAGCAGCAGATTAATTTGAAGTGCAGCAAGGCAAAATCGGCGCTGTTGGTTTTTTATTACTATTTCAGATATGGCTATTCGAGATAGTTGTCCAATCTTGTGATTGTCACTGTTACAATTTATTTGGCGATTACTACTGCCTATCGAAAAAGCCTTAGGGTTAAAGCACAACCCACTGCGCGAAAAAGCACATGGTATGAAGAAGGGGTTTATGATGGGCGGTATAGACGCCATCAACTACTGCACTGGCAAACGATGATGGCGCATCCATCAAAAATTCGATTCAAGCGGGACATATTTTAACTGGTTGTTTTCTTCGTTCTGGAAAAAAACACCGACCAGTTTGTATTTGGCCATCGCCAGTACGTATTAAGCGGCAAACTACCGAATTACCGAAGATGATTTTTCTTCTCTCCGGGTTTGGCGCCTAAAGTGTTAAAAAGACACAAGAAAAAAACGTTTGGATTACCATAGACGCTCAAGCGTTTGCATGGAAATTCGCACGGCGTTCGTTGCGGCGAGTAAAATACGCGTCTTCTCGTCAATCTTTATGAGGTAGACCGAAGTTGATCCTCTGTATCGCAGAACGCATCCTGTTGAACTCGACAAAAAAACTGTTCTGTGGAAAGAAATTTCCACCAAAGGGATGGCGAATGAATTGGATGCGTCCACAGGACAGTAAAATCGGAACCTACTTAAACAATACGAATAATTCGATGTATTGACGCTGTTAGTGTGGAAATATAGGACAAAAAAGTAATGAAAAAAATTTGTTTAGGCCCAAAAAAGCATGATGGGTATAAGAAAAGAGCCTCAATATCGAACCCATAATTGACAATTTGTGTGTAATTCACGAAATTTCTCCAAAGAGAGTGTGCAGATAATGTTTAAGAGCGGTTGCTAACTTGGAGATATTAGTGGAATATGCCTCTATAATGACGATTAATTGAACGTATTAGCGACTTGGCTCACGTGAACAACCGAGTTGGCTGCAAAAAAACCGTTCTGAAAGTAAGATGTCATATATTTCTACTTTATAAAAGGCGTCTTATTAAAAAAACCAAGATAAAAATACATTGAGTAATAAAAAAATTAACGACCCTCACATGCAGCGCGAGCGTCTAAGTACGACAACCCAGGTACCAAGCCGGTGAATTCAGTCTAGCAGTTTCTTGCAACCCAAAATAAAAGCATGGGCCACTGTGACCTATGCACTGCATTTTTCGCTGGACTGGGAAGATGAAATAGAAGCCCTCCCCGTCGTCGTCTCATTGCTATGTGTCGGAGAAAGTCAGTTAAAACCAGCAAACCCAAAATGATGAATACACCGCCGATTTTGGAAAAGTGACTTAATAGAAGGTTACGTTCCAAGGCAATAAAGAGAGGTCATAGGGTTCCTTTGTTACGTCAAAACGATTGACGATATTTCCTATCTTTTCGTCAAATGCGAAACGTGATGAGACGGCGATAAAATTAAAAGCACGTCTTTTCTGCCGCAGTGTTAAAGTGCCGTTTTAGAGGTGTTGTCGTTTGAAGTACTAGAACGTAAGCATACCAAATGGTTGGGTCGCTCATTACCTAGAAAATGTTCAAAGAAAGCGGTACGCGTTTGTGAACACCAGAAAATCCTCGTATTGCGCCAAAGACACTTCAAATCACGAAGATTCCGGTTTAACACCGAAAAACACGGCCAGTATGTTTTGGCTGAAATTGTGTCTTATGCAGGAAAACGTGGAAACCAGCGCAAGGTCCTTGTTAAGAAAATTCTCGGTGACTTTATGGCGCCGGGTGTGGAAATCGAAGTGGCGATGCGATCGTTTACGGTTACCTAACGAATTGTGCCGGCCGGCGTTGAGAAGCAAAGCCAAGAGCTTCACTGCAGAAGTATCAGGAGAAGACAAGCACATCGAGTGGATCTTCCGAGAGACACCTTTTTGTGACGATCGATGGCGGAAGACGCGCGCGACTTTGATGATGCCGTATATTGTGAGAAAACCGCTGGGTGGATGGAAGTTATTTGTCGCCATCGCCCGATGTTTCCCATTATGTGAAAAAAGATTCAGCCTTGGATGAAGAGGGCCATTGTTTCGTTGGTTACCTCCTGTTTACTTCCGGGTAAAGGATTCCGATGTTTGCCGGATCTGTCGAACGGTTTGTTTCCCTGAATCCGACGTGACCGTTTGGCGATGGTGGCGAAATTTCGTTAACAACGAAAGTAAGATGGCGTGGCTTTAAATTTCTTGAAGGCCTATTCGCTCTCACGCTCCGTTTGACCATTCTAGCGTCCGCGAAAAATGATCGGCTCCAGAGCCAGAGGAGCAAGGAGTAGAGCTACGCGGAAGCGTTACGCTTCTATGTCTCATTATTGATGACTTGAACGGTCTGTATCACACGTTAAAGGTTTGGCCCGTGCATGAACGTGGGCAATGGAGTTGATACCGTTGAAAAACCCGGTTGGGTTTCGATGAAAACTCCAGATAGAGCATATTATCCCGTTGAGCGTAACGATAGCTCATAAATGGATTGAAGAGTGTATGTTTGTGCGCCAACGTGGCGACGGCAGAACATTGATCAGGCAGACTTGCCGGCTTTGTTCCGTCGGCATGAAAGGCCCAAGAAAGAAGATCGTTTTGTTAACGTGCGAACTTACTTAAGGTTTTGCTAGGGTTAGAGCTGATGGGTGTTTGAAGCCAACCCCAGACGATTACGCAAAAACTGCAGGCAGTTTAAAAGGCCGTGCGGATTCTCGTAGCATTCAAAACTATGATGGTGCCGATTCTATGTCTCAAAGCGGTTTATTTCAAGCTGGATTAACTTGGGTCACTTTGTTTTGAATTTACGACGCTTATACTCAACTTTACGTGCCTATTCGTCGTTATCCGGATTGTTAAGTGCATCGTGCGATTCGTTATTTGATTCGTGGGGAAAGGCCGCCCAGATGGGCGTTCAGGCGCATCGTTGTTTAGCGGGAAGTCTTGAGCTTAAAGAGCGTAAAATTTACGGTTATGATTCTGCGGATATGGATGGCTTTGTGATTCTTGTTCTGTGACAGAGCGCCGGCCGACGAGGCAACGCGGTACGTAGAGGCTGGTTGAAAATGTCAGTACGTTGAGCAACATCTTGTTGCGAACCTTTCGTGAATTGTGACCGCGTGACCTCGTTTGGTTTGTTCGTTGAGCCTACAGGTTTATTTGTCGATGGCTTGTTGGCATATTTCAGGCGGGGCAAGATTACTTTGTTCACGATATGGAGCATTCAAAGCGATATATTGAGTGGCGTTACAGGTCGTGTATTCCCGTTTAGGCGATACATTGAAAGTCACTGTGGCCAGTGTGAATCTTGAGCAGCGTAAGATTACGATTAAGCTTGGGATGATGCCTGGGCGCATCGCCATCGCGTCCTCGTAAAAAAGGCTAGAGCGCAAACGACAGTACCCGAAGGGAAATTGCAATTGGCTCAGTTGCCTCCGATTGAATTGGTGGACGACCTAAACCTTTAAAGCCGGCTAAAAAAGCAGACGTTAAAGCGTGAGGGAAACCCACTAAAGACGCTAAAGAGCCAGATGGCAAGCCAAAGAAAAAAGCGCCGTCCTCTGTTTTCTAAGGGCAAAGCGTATTAGACAGAAGAAAATCGGCGTCGGCAGCCGCCTGCAGCAAGTGGTTAAACCGGCCCAGCGCGGCGGCCAAAAAGCCTAAACAAACCGAAGAAGCCAAAAAAGAACCAATGCCAAGCCCAAAAAGCGAAGATTGATTTAGCGTTTTTGAGTGGACAGATTTTTTGAATTATAGAGTAAACGTAAAGCATGTTCAGATTTAGAATGATAGTCGGCATTCATGCCGTGGAAAACGCGTTGACCAACAGCCCAGAGCGCCGTGAAAGAAGTGCGCTTTCAAGAGGGCGTGGACGATAAGAAAAATCAAGCGATTTGGTACAGCTTGTAAAAACCAGCAAAGTGAACTCAGCGTGGTGCCTCGTAAAGAGTTTTAGGACCAGTCTGTTCACTAAGAACAAAAGGGACCGTGTTGCAACCAAGGTGTTGTGGCTTATACCACGATGACGAAAGCGGGTAACGAAGCGACTTACATACCCTTGTTGCTGTTTGGATGAAACACCGGCCTGATTAATCATTATTGGACGGAGTCGTGTACCGATCCGCATAACTTAGGCGGCTTGTTACGAAGGCGGATGCGCGGGTGCTCCATGCAGTAGTGATGCCAAAAGACAACTCAGCACCATTAATGCCCGGTAAGCAAAGTAGCCTGTGTGCAGCGGAAAGCATGCCTGTTTATTTGCGAGTTACCAATCTGCTCGTACATGAAAAAAGTTACAAGACCAAGGTGTTGATCTTTGGTACGGCAGGTGAAGCGACACCAAACGATTTACGAGCAAAGACTTGGTCCCATTCCTACCGCGATTGTGATGGGTGGGAGGCGACGGCATGCGTCGCTTAAAACTCGCGAGCAATGCGGATTATTTGGTGAAATTTGCAATGGCTGTGTGGTTTCTATGTTTGAATTTGTTGTCGGGTAGGACTGGGCATTTGCTTGGTTCGAAGCCGTACGTTCAGCGTGCTGTCAAAGCAAAAAGGGAAGGGTTAAGCGTGTTTAAGCAGTTACTATTCAAGCGCCAATTACTGCGATTGAAGCCGAATTACAGCAGGAAAATTGATGGCAAAACCAAACCCTTAGGCGTTGGACGTGATGGAAAATATCGCTTTTCAAAGCTGGCGGCTTCGTATTCAGCAAACGGCCACACCTAATGTGTCGAAACGCTGAAGATGGTCGTTTTTGCGGCAAGATCAGGCGTGGTGGCTCAAGTAGTTTAGTTTTTCCTCAAGAAAGTCACACCGCAAATGGGTTGTGAATTTCTGAGAGGGCGGTGCGGGCGGTCAGTGTGTTATGTGAACAGCATCATTGTGCCTTACGAGTGGTCGACTGTAGGGTGAATTTGCGGAGCTGGATTGAACATCCATTATATGGGTGATCGCAAAGGTCGCGTTTGACTTCTAAAGATTTCAGCAAGAGGCGGCCATGTCCGCTGAACAGGTTGCACAAAGCGATACAAGCTGGCTGTCGACGGAAGCGGATCTTGCTATTTGATGATGGATGCGAATTGTTGATGTTTGGTGAGATGGGCATAGGTAATACCTTGTGTGCTCTTCTTGCCCATGATGACGCGTTAATTGGCGTTAGCGCGACGGACAGTACAGGACGTGGGACGGATTAGATTCTGTGGTGTGTCGCCATAAAGCGCAGATTAATCGAGCAGTCAGTACGTCGTGCGAACTCGCAACCGGGTCAAGTAATGTGCTGAGTGGAGTGCGCCAAAGCTGCAGAACAAGTTGGTGGTTTTGAAATTCTAGGCGATGGCTGGCGCATGTGCCAATCAAGCACAAGTTTCAGACAGCGTTTTCTGTTGGATGTTTTATTTGCGCTGTTGCTTTGTTGTTTGCTAAAAAAGTAGTACCTAATGTGCGCGAATACGCCATTTAGCTCATCAGCGGGAACGGAAAGCACATAAAATGTTTGTTGAGTCACTAGCGCAGAAACCCATTTTGTCTTGGATTTACGCTGGGGGAAGGTTCTGGTGCAATTCTAGCGTATCCCCTTATTAAAGAGTGCCTGTATTTTTCTGAAAAAAACATGGCGAGCTCTTGAAAGTGCAGGCGTTTAGGCGATTCTTAAAATAACATGGTGGAATTACTTGGGGTAAGCATGAAAGCATGATAATGAGTTCCTTATTGGCCAAGGCTTTAAACGCAGCCTTGTTACGTTATTACTCGAATGTTTTCCATTTAAAATGGATTGGAGCGATGACATTAAAAGCACACCCCAGCGGTGTGCTTTTTAACCATGGATTGGCCGTAGTTGTTGCCTTACTGAGTGCTGGCCGTTGTGGTTTGATTGGTCTTCGCCTTTGCAGGCGTTTACTGATGTTACTGACATCGGTATTGCTTCTGGACCGGTGGGTTTTCATGAAAGATGGCCTGATGGACAGTTGTGATGTTTGGTGGCGGGCGGGGACAAAGAGCAGCGCCTTGTCGACATGGAAAGATTCGCGTATTGGCAGGCTACGGCGGGCCTTGTTCTATTTGGTTTTTCTCTGTCCGCATAAGTGGGCTATTGGCCTTAGTGAAACTTTTTGGCTATTATCCCGCGTCATTTTTAGGCTTTATTTTATACCTTGGGCTGCTTGGTTGTTGCTGTTTCGCATGTGTTGGGCCCAGAAAGTGATACCGCTTGTACTGATGACAGTCTTAGATTATGTGACGGTGGAGCAAAGTAAAAGCCGTCCAGTATGATTTGCAACATTTGGGACCTCGAGTTCCAGTTGGGGCATCGCATTGGGCACCTTGTCTACTTTTTTGGTTTGTTGGCGTTTAATGTCTTTGACTGTAAATTCCCATTCCACGGCTTGATGTTTTGCCGCTGGTTTAGTCCTTTTTTGGTGCGTGTTTATTTGCGTTAAGGAAAAAATAGAGGGGTTTAATGGGGCGAATTTTTACCTTTGGGGGCTGGGATGAGGCCAAAATTTGGTGAGATTTTTTTTATCCATTCTTATTTGTATTGCTGGTTGTCTTATTCGTGAAGTTGTAATCTGATACGCCAAATCCCACGGGGCCGGGATTGTGGGAAAAAAAAAAAGGGTTTTGTTTTTTTGCTTTATGGGCGATATGGATTTGTTTGGCCCTTTTTTCTTTGGGCCGAAAAGGGGCCTTGGGGAAAAGCATTGGGGGGGCCGCCTTCCAGGCCGTTTAAAAAAAAAAAAAAAGGGGCCACCTTTTATCCGATTCCAAAGTTTTGATTACCCCCTCTAGGTATTAGTGTATCACAGCCCAATTGAGTCGCGCGCGAGGACTGGCGAAATCCGTCCTCTCTTT
>Ga0163217_1119973_pt1 | contig 10464 bp, 5 predicted proteins | sample SynspAceP_FD_185933 | JGI IMG/M metagenome (GOLD analysis project Ga0163217, IMG submission 185933) | Saline lake microbial communities from Ace Lake in Antarctica - Synechococcus sp. Ace-P (PacBio error correction) | ecosystem: Environmental > Aquatic > Non-marine Saline and Alkaline > Saline ... | reverse complement strand
CGAGGGGCTTGAGAGCATCCCTTAAGTAAAACACGATCTTCTTATAATTAGTTATTAAGCTTGTATATTTATATCCTTTTCATATTTGAACATTCATGTGCAGCAGGTTTTGTCGAAATATAGATAAAGCACGCTTCAGAGACTTGAACTAAATTATCGTGTACTCTAGGAAATGTTGACCAATGCTCCAATTCAAGGCTCCATTATTCATTTACCACTTCTGTTTTTGAGATGCAAAATGGATTTTCTGCCGCAGTCGATATCTTTCTTCGTCAGATGCGGCAAATTACTATTTTTCCAATTTTGTGTCAAAAGCGCTCAGCAACATTACGCAAGGTCTAATGTACATCAAGGTTACATTCGTCTAAATATTTTCACCCAAATAATCGCTTGCAGCGGTAATAATGCTTGCAATTTCGGCATGAGCAGTTACATCGTTCAAATAGTTCGGGTTAATTGTGCGCTCTAGCGATAATTGTATTTTGGTGAACCACTACTGGCCATACTGGCACTTTCATCTTGCTTCAAATTGCTTTGTTTCGCTTTTCAAAGCTTCTTTATAAAATCTCATCTGAAATTACTGTAACTCCATGTTCCTTACTTTTTGAGCAAAAATATTAAGTCATCTTATGTAGCTTAAAAGATACGATTCCACTAATTTGCCCGCTAAATTATATTGAGAATAGTTGCGATCAAACATTCGAGAATTAACTTATTTCGGGAATTAAAAGAAGTTAACCTTTGTGGATGGGTACAAAAATCGAAGAGAATTTAGGTGTATGACCCTTTATTGATCTTCGCGTCGATATGGATTACACAATGGTGTCTACAAACATGGAAAACTGCTGAACTGTGCGGTAAGAGCCGAAAATTAGTCGTGAGTTTGTGATTTCTGTTATGGTAAAATAATTGAAAGAAGCAGCAAGAACAAAAAACATGAAGCGGGTGAAGTGGAAAATTGAAGTGACTTTCAATGACTAATTTTGAACTGCTTCGAAGAACACCTCTTTGGCTACTGAAGATGAAACAGATGGTGGTTGAAGATTGAGAATGAATACGCTACGTGGATTTGAGAAGAAAACCCCAGTAGGCTTCTAAAATTGATGTGAGACATCACTTAATAAGAGTTAGAATTCTTAAACACGAAGATTTTATTGAAGAGAAGCTTACTGATTTAAATCAATCCTGAAGGCGCTCGTGACTTTTGTGGTTTCCTTTCAAGAATGACACCGGAATGAGTTTTAGTGCTTTACCACAATCTCCTCAACTTTAAGCAATTGTTGATGGTGGTGGTTAGACCGGATATACCAAATTGTAAAGTGTTTTAGGATGAGGATTTAGAAGCCGTCGTCAGGCCGGAAGTTACTCAGATTGACTGTGAGTGACATTCATGGCAAGAGACATCTTGAATACATTTGAAGGAATGATGGAAGGCATTTTATTCATGTAACAGGTGTTGATTGTGATCCCTGTATGACTTTGCGATGCGATGTGTTATATGGAAACGACAACCGGACATTCGTTTTGATGCCTTTCGTTGAGCTAAATGACGTAGCACAAAACAAGGGTTCAAAGTGGTTGATGACGCGGAAATTGGTGTAGGAATTTGTGCTTGAAGGTTGTGCTGATACCAAAAAAAATGACGCATTAGGACTTGTAAGAAAACAAGTGGTGCTACAGGATTGGTATATTGAAGTAATGTGATGGATCATTTAAAGCGTCAGTGGATAAATTCTTTGGATGCAGCTCAATTGAAAGTGGGCAATAAAATGAATGCCGAGCCAAGCGACGTAGTTATTGGTGATTTTGGTGATGTAAATAATCTAGACAGCCATAAGCGAATTTGCGTTTGGAATGGAAACATTGGGTTTTGAGAGACAACAATACATTGCTCTCTTTTGGGTAATCGACTTTCCTTGTTGGAATGGATGAAGACAGTGAGCGTTTCCAGCGATTGGCACCACCCGTTTTACTCCCTATTAGCAGACTTAGGGACAAATGAATACTGCTCCTGGAGATATCAGAAGCCCAATGCTTAACGACATTGTGATTAATTGGTGTTGAGATTTGTGGTGGATCAAGTAGAATCACGACCGAGTTTGCAAAGGAAATGTTTGATTTATTAGGATTCCTGAAGAAGAAGCGAAGCTCAATTTGGTTTCTGTGATGAATGCTTGAATACCCGTGCACCTCTCGGTGGTAATTGCTATTTAGGTTTTGATCGTTTTGTCGCTATTTGTGGCAGAATCACCCGAGATTACATTTGCCTTCCCAAAACAATAGCGGTAGAGATGTAATGGATTGAGCACCTGCAACGATTGCAGATGTCATGGCGAATTGTTTTTGAAATGTAAAAGCGGTTATAAGGATAAAACATTAGAAATTAAAAATATGAAAACCCGCCGAACAGAATTTGATTAGGGGTTTTTTAGTTTTCTGAAGTATTTACTTATTATTTTCTCATCGAACAAAAATTATCTAGATAAAAAAAAAAAAAAAAAAAAAAAAAATTACATTTGTTATTTATAGTTACTGTATCAGTAACCTTTTGAACAGATACAAAGTTCCCAAGCTTCGTAAAGGTCGTACTATATGTAAAAATATAAATATTGTAAGTGTAATACTTTTCTGATCAAAGCATATTTCGACTACTGAATCCAAGGTCGTATTCTAACATCACAGTTTGATGTATCATTTTTGTTAATTTCTGTCGAAAAAACTTACCAAGACAACAATACTTGTTAGAACAGCTCCAAAGGAAAGTCCCTTAGCATACTTTTCCCTTAAAGAGAATCTGAAGTTTTGAAATTTGTATCGAATTCTGGTTAGTATTACTCGATCAATGTTTATTGCTTTCCGTCTTCTCCAAAACTCAATGCTTCAATTTACACCCATGGATTTGATTCTTATTTGAAGAATTCCAGCGTTTCAGGCATCGGCATAAAGGAACTATAATATCTCTTCCTTTTGACAGGCATTATGTAGTGAATTAGAAAATTAAGGCTATTTTAGGAATTTATATATAGTATTTTTTGATGCCAGGCAATTAACGAAAGATTTCCAATTATCATTAATTACTAAACAAAAAAGCCTGAATCAAAATGTTCGAACCAGGCGTTTTTTCTGGTTATACTAAAACATTATCTTTACCACTTTCTCTAATTTTTGACGGCATCGAACTTAAATCGAATGTATAAATCCTGAGCAATTCTTGCTTTCGGCATTCCTCCAGTTCAATAGCTTCTAGACAGCATTTTTGGTCGAACCTTTACTCATACTATCAATTAGACTCACTTCTACTGCTTTCACCTAAGTTCGTTTGGAACGTAAATTCAAGCTATTTCGGAAGGGTTTGGATAAACCATAGTTTGATCAATTGAGTTGACCCTCCATTTAAAGTCATACATTCCCATTTAGTTATTGATGAACAACCAATGGTTTATTTGTTGTTCCTTTTAGCCATTTTTCTCAAACCAACGACCAGAACATGCAATTTTCTCATTCGTAATTCGTATCAATCAAAGTTATCGATTGATCTTCCCTTCGCCTAAAGCAGTCAAGAAGTATTGGTATTCCCTATCTTCGTTGACCTTTTAGCCGACTAGCATCCTTAAATCTTCACCGTTCAATGCAGCTAGAAACAAATTCTTCGTTTGGAAACCTCTTCACAACCTCCACTTACAATTGCAGACATGCTGCTTCATATTGTGGAATTTTCAAGTTGTTAGTTATTCGCTAACATTGTTTTCCAGTTCCATTTTGTGGCCACTCATCTTTTAGTCTCAATAAAACTTGACGAGGATATACAAAGTGGAAGTTGCCGTACTTTTCAATAATGTATCTTTTGGTTAGGCTCTAATGGTTTTGCAAACTTCCAATCAACCTAAATTTGGGCGGAAATAAAGAGAAAAACGTCTTGACTCTTTATGATGTCGCCATCTTGGCATTGTATTACCAAGCGGAGATATTTGCATATTCCTCAATAGATAAAAGCCAATTCTGTTTCCACTGTCCACTTAATTTGAACGTTGCGGATCGATGCTATCTCTTATGTTTTTAAGATCTCTCACCGGAATTTTAATTAGGTAAGAACTCGTTCTTATTCCTTGTTGACTAATTCACTCTATCCCAATTGAAGGACCACATATTGCGGGATTGCATTATTTTTCCTGGTTTTTAAATTCGCATTTTGAATTCAATTCCTCAAAGAAAGGTTGTGGAAAAACTCGTTCATTTTTTGATCAGTTACGGGAATGAAAACCAGTTCCATGCGCTTTTCAAAATGATAGGTTTTAAATAATTATGATGGCATCCAAAAATTTGTGGATTGAGGGGAGCCCACTAATCATTATTCTGAAATTACAATACGGATTTATATTCGTTGAATTTGTCCTTGGAGACGCTTCCAAAACTTGGAATATACTTATCTGAAGCATTATATTAATCAGAAACCACTATTGATCATAGGTCGGAACATATTGTGATTGCAACACCTCTTACTTCTCGATTTATAACGCTACCAATTATATCTGGATTGGTAGAAACTTGTTCCGTTGATTTAATTGACATAAGACTGCTTTGTGTACAGATGGATTCACGGTGAAGTTTGGAGCGGGTTTTGACTTTTCAGTTTCACTACATTTCATTATAACAAATCAGTAGTGCAATAATACATCCAGTATATTCACCAATATTCAACACTGTGATTTCGGTTAACTTGATTGTTTTTAGTCTTAAAGGATTAATGTTCGCTTGAAGGGGTTGCAGTCAACAAGCAGGATGTTTGAGTAATAAAGTTCTTTACTTCTCCTCACTGTTCCTACCTTAGTAGTAAAAGGTTCACGTTATCTGTTTCACTCCTTGCTCAAGTTTTTCTAGATCTTGCACAGCCTTGATTTTATTGACAAAAAGCATCCTGGTTTCGGCGATTGCATATCACGTTTCCATGCAGATCTATAATATCTTTTCACTTGAACATTTATGTTACGTTTTCAACATTCTGCCGCTTCTACATTTGGTTAATCCGATTTGATTTCCATTACACTCATGTATTTAAATCTTTTGAAACAGGGCGTTGAATTGCCAGCAGTGTTTCAATAGAGTATACTGAACCGTTAACCGATCTTGAGTTGATTCGACTGGTTTTATAAACATTTGATGATTTGTCATAGAAGTTCTAAAAACAGGATCACCTAATTCAATCGGTAGCGGTTCAAAAGGAGTAGTAAGCATTAGCCAAACTCATGCCTTTCAGTCTGTTTGTAGCGGTTCATCAATGTGGTCTCTCAGCATGCGTATTTCCAAATATCAACTTTCATTCCATATGTCCTGAGAAATGCTGATCAAAGTCTATTGGGTCATATATGTGTATTGCGCTTCCTACACTAGCTTCGTTGTCCAAATCCCAAAAAATCGGCCTACGAAATTGTTTTTGCTGAGTTCCATCAATATATGAGGTTAGTAGTTAGCATGATTATCAAACAAGCAAGTATGCCATTATTGTCGCAAATTGGTTTGAAACCGCTTTATATGCAGACGAATATTTTTCAACCAAATTTCGTTCTGAGCATTCATTTCTATGTTCCAGCCATTCGACTTTACGTCGGTTGAGAAAACGTCCACTCCGTTGAAAGAAAGTCTGATGCGACCTCCATTTGTTTTAAACCAAAACTCTATATTAGTCATTTTCTTGAGTGATGGCCAAGTGCTTGGCTGAATTTACAACACATATTTGAGATTCCGTCAAATTGCAGCAGAGGTTGCTTTAGGGTTATTTTCAGTGGCTTATCTCTGCATGCGGAATGTGCCTTTCCTCAGTAAACAGCCTTTACCTTCATCATTGGCCAATAACCGTTAAGCCGACTTCTTCCGGTAAGTTTTGGACTTAATTCTACTACCTACTCTCAGATGTCAATGCTTTATTCCCAAATTCTTCATTTGGTGATAGAAAACCATTATAGAAGAATTCGAATTCGTACTTGAAATTTTTTCTAATAAGTTTTTCACCACTTGTATAATTGGCAAAAAAAGTTATTATCGGTCTCATTGAGAAGTTTGTGCATCGGAGTTCAGTAAATCTCTAATTGCCAAGTTTCTGTTTTTATCATACGTAACTGTATAAGTGATGCCAGTAGGCAGTATTGAAATCGCAAAATAGGAAGTGAACTTGAGCTACCTAGCTTTCACCTCAATTTGATTCGCTAAATTAAGCGATAAAAATACATTACTACTACTAGTCTTGAGGAATGATCGTTTGATTGGTTCCTACCATCTCTTTTGCCAAGAATTCAATAGTAAAAACTACCGAGAGCAAATCGAATCAATTTGCGATTTGCATAAACGGGTTGCTCCATCAAAGTACAGCTTTACTATGTCTAATTCTGACATTTAAAAATCCTGTGATTTGGAAAATTGTCAGGAGACAGAACCTGCTCATTACTTCATTTAAATCGAATTGTGATATCACTTTGGATCCATACCCCTCAGCAGGCGATGGATTCCAAAGATGGGGATTCACTCGATCAAACTCTAGATTACTTTAGAATCTTGACCAGAAATCAGGATTAAAAGGAGTAATCTGTTCAGGTAGAAATCGCAAGTAGATCATAATTCTGTCTTATTATTTATTACTCTCATGAGTATTCAATTATAAGATTGACTTACTAGTGAATCAAATGTGGATCGATGATTTGGATATTTCCGACCCGTATCATCACGCTCTTAAGTTTTGTGTCTTTTTCACTTAGAGTCATTCCTTTTCTATACTGGGATTGTCCGATGATGGGCTCTGATTAGTGCATATTATAAAGCAATTGTATATTTTCTAGCCAATACCATATATATTCAAGCCAATATTATTACGTGGTAAAGTATTCTATTAGGAATGATTTGCTATAAACACTGGTTTTGTGGACTTTGAACATTCAATTCTGTACAGATACAAGAAGTTAACAGAAACATTAAATGTATGTGAATATCAATTCTTTAGCAGCTGATTCAAAGAATATTGAACGTCTAGATGAAATACCAACCAATACTATCATTGCGATGTATTAGTCCTTTTTAACCATAAAGTATTTTGAAATAGAAGTGGATGCAGGCACAGAAAAATTCTCGATTTGATCAATTCATCAATTTTTAATTATAGCCCGTTTGGATTTGTATTTTCAGAACAAACTTATATGAATAAAATAACATTTTTCCCAATCCGATTATTTATTAATGAGAAGGTTAATATTTCCTTTCGTTTGCAGGGATATTATTAAGTATAGATGGACTTTGCAGAATCCGGATTTTCCAATGATGTTGCCTGATCTAAAATTGTGCCCGGTGGTAATACTTCGTTTTTACCTCTCCTTGATAAGGAAGAAGTTGAACCACACGAGTTTTTAAAGATGTTGTCCATTACACTCTCTGGCCTTAAAGGATATCACACTAAAGCTCATCCAATGGATCTGATCGTCAAAGGTGTATGAAAGTAGTAGATGTTTTCTTCTTTTCGTGCCGATAGTTGCGTTTGTATCAATCGACAGTAGTACTTTGTTTCTATTTTGGCACCAAGGTTCCATCTATTTCAGCTGCAACGGCGGAGGTCATTTCTTTATAAGTTGAATCCCCAATGATATTGACCCCTAGTGATTTGTATTGTTTGGCATAGGTGATGAGCTACTCTGAGAAGGACATTTCCCCGTCTAGAATTCTTTGATTTGGCTGTACTTTTGATGCTCTTCTTTCTTCTCAGCAGATGCATCTTGCCCATTAGTTTAATTTTGTTTAGTTGTACCATCCATACACTTCTATCCCCTCATAATAGTCATGTTCTGGAGAATACCATAAATGACTTAATAGGTTAAGTATCAATTCATGTAACGTTTTGAGTATCTAGCCCATGTGAGTCGTGTCAATATTGCATCAGGGTCTGGGTGCTGGATTCGGTAAAGTAATATACATACTCTTTCAAAATTAGATGTGTAGCGCGACTGAGTATACTTATAACTATTAATAAAAATTGATTCCGTCAGAGCTTCCAACTTGGTATCAGAGTTCTCTATTTCATATTGAGTGAAAAATTCCAGTTTGATACCCTTTTGGATGGCGTACTTGCTTACATAGTTCCTATTTGTTTAATCTATCCATTACCGCTATATATAGTAGAAGCACAGGTTTCCATGCATTGATTGCATTATAAGTGGTAACTTTGTGAACAGTCAAAATTCCCTATTCAGTGACCCCTTCCGAAGAACAATCGCTTTTTCTAATCATCGTAGTTCATGCTATTTCCAGTGATTAGTAGTGATTCGACGTACCTCTCCATGGCTCCCGATACTAGCTTCAACAGAAATATTATTTTTTTGCAGAGCTCTATTTTTGTAGGTGTGGTATAACCCACCCACATCAAACGCTGTTCCTGCTTGATCTCACCTTAACCTAATCTTGGCAATACAGGCCTCATTCCAAACGAATACGAATTTGTGACGGTTGTCTCTTTCCCAGTCGCCGTATTCTAAGTACAGTGGGATCTCTTAATTACCATTTGTAAACCACTGAGTCGCAGTTGCAACGATTGCAGCGCTTTTCCTCGGTACAATCCCTCTAAAATTGATGTTATGGGTCTGTTGTATTTGGCTTCCAGGAAACTGCATTTACCTTGCTGCGGAGTAATTTGTAATTCAAAACTTTAAGAGAAGGGGGTTATTTTTGGGGATTTTCTCTTGATTGTGCGTATTTGGATTGACTCTGTAAAAGTATAAGCTTGAATTCCGTAATTTAGTAGTATCAGTATTTAATCAATTTCTTGCGGTTACTAGTCCGATTAATTCGACGATAATGATATTTCCTTCAGAATATGGAAACGATTATACGGTTTCATCCATTGTCTTATTGGTATAACTGAAAAGCCCGGAAATGTTCCATGTATATTCTTTATTCTCTTCAAATGTTGTATAATGCACCCACGAAGAATCAGCAGTATTTGGAATTTTACCCTGCATTGCTGTTAAGTATTGGTATCGGATCCATTTATTTCACAGGTCTATTCTGCGAACCTACATTACGAAGGGGCTATGACTTGTAAAAGTAGCGTTTTCTTTGTGGTAGTTCGCAGAAGAATCTATTCTCACTACTTGTCGAATCCTAAGAGTCCTCTAAAAAAGAATCAGTTGAATAACACAACAGGCCGAACCTTGGTAATGTCAGCCAAGGTATTGTCATTATAACTGTATTGAAGCATTATGTACTGAAATCGGATCTCATAACGCGATTGGTGTAGTAATCGGTACTCACTGTTGTATTGTTAGTGGTGCTTTGTGTAAGCAACCATTACCTTGCTGTGACTTAAAGGTTGTAGCAACTCAATAGTTATTTTCCCTGTACCAAGATTGGAGCAATGCTTTTTGAAACTACCGCCAGCGTACACCTACCAACACGCTAACTAAAAGTATGTCTATAATCAATATTTGTACATTTTGTTGAAAATTTCTAGTCCAGTTAGTGGATAACGCCTTGAGGATATACTATTGTGTTTTTCTACTGGTAAATCCGTGAGGTCAATTGGGAAATTGAATGTAATTTACTGTATCGTTTTAGGTATCTACTTCTCATTTCGTTAAATACCTCACCAGTCAATTTTTATCCGTGCACTTTCTACATAACAAATTGTATTTATAGACTTCAAGTCCTGAACAGAAAAGAAGATTATCAGTAAGTGTTTGACAGTATAGTTTGCTGATCATACTATTAAAAGTGGTAGTCGTAGCGAGTAAAAGTATGTGTTCCAAATTCAGGTCGAATAGTATATTCACCGGTGCCAAATAGGTTACAAATGGAATAAATATATCCCTAAAGAATTCGGTAATGCACCTGCTGTTCAATGAGATGTGGTTGTCTGTAAGATTTACTCCAGCTACATCTTTAGTTGTTGCATATTTATTTGTGTTAATAACGTTATTTAATTAGTCATTGCAATTGTACCATAAAAACCTTCATTCAAAATCCATTCCATCATCATTCATAGATGGATTAATGTAAACATCGAAGCTTCTTCGTAGTTCGTTGATTAGTTAATGCTCTGGTTTACTAATCTAAACTTCATCTATTCGCATTAAAGTAGTTTGTGGTTCATTTCTCATTTCCATGAGATGTGAGTTTTTAATGTTCGCCTGTTTCAGGTATTGAGATATACGTCCCCAAATTTTTCATTTTAGAGTAACTTTTACACTATTGGCTCGACAACAATTGCTCCAACATGAGATCAATTTTTTTTTACCAGATAAAGCTTGGAGTTTTATGGCAATGTTTTAGTGGTTGCTGGTCTAATTTTATTTTAAGTGGATTACTTTCAATATATATGATACTTTTGATGAGGTCTACTTTTGCTAATTAGGTTTGGATTCCAGAAGTTAGTGTTTGACGGTATATATGTTAATACAGGGACAATATAACTATCGATTAACTATCGAATTTTGG